>Ga0181530_10005054_pt1 | contig 13661 bp, 12 predicted proteins | sample PEATcosm2014_Bin_42_FD_119769 | JGI IMG/M metagenome (GOLD analysis project Ga0181530, IMG submission 119769) | Peatland microbial communities from MTU Mesocosm Facility, Houghton, MI, USA - PEATcosm2014_Bin10_60_metaG | ecosystem: Environmental > Terrestrial > Soil > Wetlands > Peat | place... | reverse complement strand
GACCGTGCAACCCAGCACCAGGTATATGCTTTTGTAGGAGCGTCCGGCTGCCTGTTGAGGGATCTCTGTGACGGGACTGGCCATGGGCAACCGGGATGTTTTCAGGATAGCAGTGTTTACCGCTGCAATGGCCTGCCCGTTGCAGTTACAATGAAAAAGAGTGGATCGATCAAAAGCAGTCGTTGCCGACAAAGTTCCCGAGCCCGGCGTCCAGCCTGAAACCGGCTCGCCTGACGCAAGAGGTTCCGAGCCGCCCCGCGGCTTTATCGCGGAGTGGACAGTCACCATCATCCTTCTGTTGTTCGGCACCACGACACTGGTGCAGGCCTTCGTCATCCCGACGGGATCGATGGAGGACACTCTGCTGGTGGGAGACCACCTGCTGGTGGACAAACTGGCCTATGCGCCGGGGGGGTCGATCACCTCATCCCTCCTGCCTTACAGCGCCGTTCATCGCGGGGACATCATTGTTTTCAGATATCCGATCGATATCAAGCAGACTTTCGTGAAGCGAGTGATGGGCGTGGGGGGCGATCATATTCGCCTCGAGAACAAGAAGGTCTTCCTCTGTCCCTCACCGTGCGCAAATGGCGCCGTGGGACATTTGCTGAACGAGCCCTATGTCGTTCACAAACTCGACTATATCGACTCCTACCGGGACAACTTTCCGGCAGACCCGAATACGCCGCTTTATCCGCCCGCGCAGACGATGTTGGAAAAGAACGTGAAGAATGGCGAAGTGATCGTGCCGCCGGGTGTTTTTTTCGCCATGGGCGATAACCGCGACCAGTCGCTCGACAGCCGCTATTGGGGATTCGTGCCGCGCGAGAACATTATCGGCAAGCCGCTGATCATTTACTGGTCGTACGACGCCAGTACCGAAGAGCTTTCGAATCCGGCGGTCAGCATCAGCCACCTTTTCGACATCGCCACGCATTTCCTGACCAAGACGCGCTGGAATCGTGAGCTGCGCCTGATTCGTTCCTACCCGGTACAGTAAGCGGAGAAAATCCCGATGGCGAGGGCGAACTATTACGGCCTCATTCTGGCCGGAGGGCGGGGCACGCGATTCTGGCCGCGCAGCCGGAAACGCCATGCCAAACAGGTCCTCAGGGTTACGGGCGAGCGCTCGCTGATACAGGCGACGGTCGATCGCCTGGCGCCCGTTATTCCGCCGGAGCGAATCTGGATCTTGACCAACGATTTCGTGCGCGACGAGATCGCGCGCCAGTTGCCGGAGGTGCCGCAATCGCAGATCATCGCCGAACCCGCGCAACGGAACACGGCCCCGGCGATTGCGCTGGCGGCTCACATCCTGCATTCGATCGATCCGAAAGCGGTGTTCGGGGTATTTCCGTCCGACCATGTCATCGGCCAGCCGAAGCGGTACCTGCAGTTTGTGAGAGCGGCATTCCGGGCGGCGGAAAAGGGCAAGATCGGCGTGTTGGGCATTCAGCCGCGCTGGCCGGAGACCGGTTATGGCTACATCGAGTTCCCCAAAGGCGTGGCCGCCGGTTCGCTCGATGCGCTGGGAGTGGCGAGTTTCCATGAAAAGCCGGACCTGAAAACGGCCCAAAAATTCTTGCGCGCCGGACGCTACTTCTGGAACGCGGGGATGTTCTTCTGGAAGGCCGAAACGGTGCTCGACGCCATGCGCAGGCACCAGCCGAAGACCGCCACGCTCATCTCCAGCCTGCCGGCGCATGCGCATCCGGATTTCGCCGCCAAGCTCGCCGAAGTGTTCCCGCTTTGCGAAAGCGTCTCGGTGGATTACGGCGTCATCGAGCACGCCGATAATGTGGCCGGCCTGGCGTGCGACGAATTCGGCTGGAACGACGTTGGCAGCTGGGACGCCGTCTACGAGCTTATGGCGCATGACTCCAACGCAAACGCCGCGCGGTCGGAGCTGCTCTGCAACGACTCGCGGGGGAACTATATCGATTGCGGGCCCAAGCTGGTCGCGCTGTTGGGCGTGAAGGATTTGATCATCGTCGATACACCGGATGCGCTGCTGGTGGCGGATCGTTCGCGCGCGCAGCAGGTGGGCGATATTGTAAGACTGCTCGAGAGGAACAAGCGCGAAGAGCTGCTGTAGGGCTGAGGGCTGTAGGCTGAGGAAGATCCGCCAAAGAGTCCGGACGGAGTAAACTGGCTGGAGTCCGATGCGACTTTTAGCTTTACTGATGACGAGCGCCTGTTTGGCGCAGGCTGCGGCGCCTGAGGCCGGGGATGCCGTTTTCAAGCAGCGCTGCGCGGGGTGCCACGAACAGAACAACCCGCGGATTCCCACCCGCGAGACATTGCAGAAGATGCCGGCCGCGCAGATTCTGCGAACGCTGAATTACGGCGCCATGATGAGCGTCGCTTACACGATGAGCATCAGCCAGCGGGAGGCCGTCGCTAACTGGCTGGGAACGGCCGGAGGAGACGCGGCTCCGCCCGCGGCGGCGTTTTGCGGCGACCGTTCGGTTCGGATCGCGGCCAATCCCAAGGTGCAATGGAATGGCTGGAGCCCCAATTCCGGCAACACCAGATTTCAGACGGCGGAAGACGCCGGGCTGACTCTCGACGGCGTCCGCAATCTGAAGCTCAAATGGGCATTTGCGTTTCAGGGCGACATCACCGCTTTCTCCCAGCCCACCATCCTCGATGGCAACCTTTTCGTCGGCAGCGCGGGCGGCGCGATACACGATCTGGATGCGGAAACGGGCTGCATCCGCTGGATGTATCAGGCCGGCGGTCCGGTGCGCACGTCGATTCTGGCGGTGCGGGATGGCAGCCGCTACGTGCTGTTGTTCGGCGACCAGTCGGGCTGGTTCTACGCGCTCGATGCCAACGGCGGCAAGCTGCTGTGGAAGAAGAAAACGGATAGTCACGATGCCGCGCGGCTGACCGGATCTCCGGTGGCCTATAAGGGCACCGTGTTCGTTCCGGTGGCCAGCTGGGAGGAGAACCGCGCGTCCGACGCCGATTACCTCTGCTGCACGATGCGCGGCAGCGTGGTGGCTTTTCGCGTTCACGACGGGTCGCAGGTGTGGAAGGCGTATATGGTCGATCCGCCCAAAGAAATCGGGAAGAACAGCGCGGGAAGAGCGCAGTTCGGGCCTTCGGGCGCGGCGGTGTGGTCCGCGCCGACGATCGACCTGAAGCGTGGGGTGCTTTATGTCACGACGGGAGACAACTACTCGCAGCCCGACACGAAGACGAGCGATGCGGTGGTGGCTCTCGATATCAAGACCGGGAAGATTGCCTGGTCCCGGCAGTTTATGAAAGGCGATGTGTTCAGCGGGGAATGCCAGGCGACAAACAGCTGCGGTCCGGACTTCGATTTCGGATCTTCGGCCATGCTGGTGGACGCGGGCGGGCGGAGTCTTCTCATCGCGGGGCAGAAGTCGGGGCTGGTTTATGCGCTGGACCCGGACCATCAGGGCGAGATTGTGTGGCAGCTTCGAGTGGGGAAGGGAAGCACGAACGGCGGGGTCCAGTGGGGCATGGCGGCGGATGGGCAGAATGTATACGCGGCGGTTTCGGATGTGGTCCGCCAAGCGCGGAAGACGACCGACCTGGCGGATCTTCGGCAACGCGATCTCGATCCTGAGAAGGGTGGCGGTCTGACGGCGATCCGGCTGGCGGATGGCGGGAAGGCTTGGTATGCGCCGGGGCATCCGTGCGATCCGCCCAAGCCTGGCTGCAGCCCTGCGCAGCCCTCGGCGGTCACGGCAATTCCGGGAGTGGTTTTCTCGGGCTCGGTGGATGGGCACATGCGCGCGTATGCGGCGGAGGACGGTAAGGTTCTCTGGGACTTCGATACGGCGCGCGATTTTGAGACAGTCAATGGCGTTCCGGGGCATGGCGGGTCGATCGATGGGCCGGGCGCCGTGGTGGTCAAAGGAATGGTGTACGTCAATTCCGGTTATTCGCGTCAAAGCGGCATGCCCGGGAATGTGCTGCTGGCCTTCCAGTCGGTTACCGCGCCATGACAAAAGGCGCAGAATAGATTCATGGATGCCCGGCAAGCCAAACTGCTCGCGCTGACTGCCGGATTTCTGCTCCCAGGCGCGCTTTGCCCCGCGCAGTCGATACGTCCCGAGGATTTGGCGCAGGGCAAGATTGTGATCATGCAGCGCGATGCTCCCGACCCTCTTTTTGCCCACAGCGTTATCGTGCTGGCGCATTACGACCGGACCGGCGCGCTGGGCCTCATGATCCATTACCGCAGCAATCTGACGATCCAGCGCGCGCTCGCCGGGATCAAAGGCGCGGAGAAACGCACCGATCCGCTTTTCGTCGGCGGCCCGGTCGAGTTGCAGGGAGTGCTGGCCCTGCTCCGGTCCGGTTCCCCGCCGGCGGGCGCCGGTCATGTGGCCGGCAATCTGTACCTTTTGTCTTCGAAGCAGAGTATCGGCGCCGCGTTGTCCGAAGGACGGAAGCCGTCGGAATTCCACGTTTTCCTGGGATACACGGGTTGGGGGCCCGGCCAGCTGGAACGCGAGGTGCGTCTGAACGGCTGGTACATCTTCGACTACGATGAAAGCCTCGTGTTCGACGAACACCCCGGAAACGCTGTGGCAGCGGCTTATCGAAAGAACCGAGCTGCAAAAAGTGCTGTGGCCCTACTGGCGGCCCCGTTAATGTGCGATATTGAAGTTCAGGTACAGGAAGATGGCTGCGCGGGGGTTGATTTCGTAACCCACTCGCTGTAGCCTTCGTCCAGAGGGTCTAATGGCGCGCGGTTTTACATCTCTACTGACCGTTCTCCTGCTGGCCGGCGTTCCCGGCTTTGGCCAGATCATCATTCCAGGCGTGGGATATCCCGGTGGAGGATACCCCGGCCGGCGGTATCCACAACAAGGGGGCCCGGGTGGTCCGGTGCAGGGGCGTCAGTCGAACTCGACTACATTCACCGGGATATTGCGGAACATTGGGGAAAAGACTGTCGTCATCGAGGCCGACGACAAGACGATCACCACCATTTCGATTCCTGGCTCCACGAAATACATTGGCCCTTCCGGCGGCAACGCGAAGATCGGCGATTTTCAGCCCGGCGATCACGTGAGCATTGCCGCAAACCAGGACAACAACAGCAACAACCCCTACAAAGCGGTCACGATGACGATGGTCAGGGAAGGCACGCCGGACGAGCACTCGATCGCGTCGCTCGCGGCCGACGATCCGACGCATCCCCTGCCAAACAGACCCTCGGACGGTTCGACTTCATCGACCAGCGCCAACTCATCGAGCAACTCATCCGGCAACTCCTCGAGCAACTCGGCCGGCAGTAGCAACCCCAACCGTCCCCAGTTGCGCCGCGCGGCGTCGAGTTCCGACGACAGCCCCAGCAGTTCGTCCAGCAGCAGCTCATCGAGCGATAACGACCCCGACCGCCCCAGACTGCGGCGGGCGGCATCGAGCTCGGACGACACAGCCAACACCAGCTCGTCGAGCAGTGCATCGAATAACTCCTCAAGCGCCTCGTCGAGCAACTCTTCAAGCAGCAGCGACGGCCCGCCGCGGCTTCGCCGCGCGGTTTCGAGTTCGGACGATGGCACGCCAAAGGCGGAAATCACCCCTGGCGATTCCGCCACCACAGCCACGCCGCGCAATTCCAGCCGCGATCCCTACAACTCAGACCCAGGTCCGCCGCAGTTGAGGCGCAGCACGCCGTCGCCGGACTCCGACGCCGTAGTGGCGGACGCCCGTCCGAGTCTTCATGCCGACGATGTCAACGGCGTGACGCGGACGCCCACGGCCCCGCTGATTGGCGCGTCCCCGGAAGGACGCTCACAGGAAGGACGCTCGCAGAGAATGCCCGGCAGCGGAGACGAGGTCATCGACGACGCTCGGTACGCGGCGTATTCCTACAGCGAGACGCTCCCCAATTACGTGGTCAAGCAGTACACCACGCGCTACGCGACCGCGGTCGCGCGCGGCGGCAGGACCTCCTGGCAGGCGCTGGACAATGTCACCGCCGACGTGATCGAGGAAAATGGCACCGAGAAGTACAAGAACATTCTCGTCAACGGTAAACCGCCCCGGGATGACGTGGAAAAGACCGGGTCGTGGTCGCGCGGCGAATTCTCCAGTCTGCTGCTGGACGTGCTTTCGCCCCTCACTAATGCCGATTTCCACGGCAAACGGGCCACCACAATTGTGAACCGGGCCGCGTTCCGATACGACTTTTCGGTGGAGCAGCCGAATTCGCACTGGCACGTCGAGTCGGAGGGGCAGTCTTACCTGCCGGCCTACACGGGTGCGATCTGGATCGACAAAGATAATTATCGGGTGCTGCGAATCGAACTGGCCGCGCAAAACATGCCGAGAACGTTTCCGCTCGACCAGGTGGAATCGGCGGTCGATTACGACTATGTGCTGATCGGCGAGGGCAAGTATCTGCTGCCGGTCCATTCCGAAGCCCTGAGCTGCGGGCGCGGCGTGGGGTGCACGCGGAACGTGATCGAGTTCCGGAACTACAAGAAGTTCACCGCCGATACCAGCATCACCTTCGAAGGCGATAAGTAAGTAGTTCCGATCGCCGTTTTTTCCGTGATCCCGATCAGTTCGCCGTTGGCATTTTTTCGATGTGGTCGACGATAAGGGTATCGATCTGCTCTTTACGCGAATCGAGCCTGAGACCGAATTGCTCGAGGGCCTGAAACATGGAGCTCCCGCCGGGATCGGTTGGGACGCCGGCAGCGGCAGCCGGTCCGCCCATCCCCAATGCGCGCGCGACGTTCTGCAAGTCTTCCTGCGGGATATCGAGAGCGATCTGGTAGTAGCCGGTCAGTCCGGTTCGGTCGACCAGGGGCTTGCCGAGGATTGAGGTCAGCATATCGGCGAAAGCGGAGATTTTCGCCTTCAGCATGACCATTTGCACGCCGTTCGGACCCATGGTCATTCGGGTCGGGCCCGCCGGTCCGCCGGAGGAGGTCACCGTGCCGCCCGCGGAAGGGGTTAAAGTAGTCAGGCCTTTCGCCGGTTCCGGATCGGGCGGCAGAGTGGACGGCTGCAGCTTCGCGCCGTTCTTTCCAACCACCAGCGCGTAGGCGGACCGTTCGCGCGACTCCGTGTGAGCCTTCATTCCGAACCGTTCGGCGAGCAGCGTTCGCAGCATTTGCGGCACCTGGTCTTCTGTGGCGCCGTCCGGCAGTTTCGCCTGGACGTCGAAGCGCTCCATCGACAGCCAGTCCGGTCCCGAGATCTGATGGGGTTTTACTTTATAGGCCTCGACGATCAGATCGGCGATGGTGACGAATCCCATATCGACCCGGGCTTTGTCGACGTTCATGCCGACCTTCAGCTTTCCTTCCCGGAGCAGGGGAACGGCCTGGGCCATCGGAAGCGAGGGCTTGATCACGGCCACTTCAAAGGCCGGAGATTGTGCCGGCGCGTTGGCGGGAATGCCAAGGGCCACGATCGCGGCGCACTCGACGAGAACTCTTTTCAGACACATATTGGAATCCTTCAATTAAGATCCAGCCTCTGGATGAACGGCTCGCTGCCGTCGAAAATCACTTCCGACGCCGCGGGACTGCGGCGCCACAATATAGCCAGCGCGGCGAAGGCCGCCGCGAAAAGAATCGCCAGCCAAATCGTCCGGCCCTCCAGCGCCTTTTCCAGATCCGCCATGTTGAAGCTCCAGGTTGTAAATCCGTAAAGGTACAGGGCCGCCAAAATGGAGAGGCTCGTTTTGCCGGCGAAGTAAGAACAGGTGAACGGCACCTTGCCGAACTTCCAGAACATCAGCTCGATCAGCAGCGCGCCGGCGGTGATTTGAAAAAGCACATGCATCAGCCCCGCCGCCCAACCAGCGGCGAATATCTCGAAGGGCAGAATCGCGAGGACCACGGGCAGGAGTCCGGAGACGAGAACCGCTTTCCGCGCCGCGCGGCGCGCCATCTCCGCCCAGCGGGATTCGGTTATCTGCAGCAGCCAGTTGCCGGCGAGGTCCGCCGGAAACTGGAATACCGTGCGGAATCCGGATATTACAAAGAAGGCAATCAGAAACGGAACGGCACGTATACCGTCCGGCGACCATTCCAGCTTCCCGTTACGCACGGAGAGCGCGACGAACATGCCGGCGGAGATCCCGGCGCTCATCCAGGTGGCGAGAAACAGGCGATGCTTCGTGCTGCGCGCCAGTGTCTTCCGGCAGAACGCGAAGATGGCCCATTCGACCGGCGAACCCGCCAGTACGCGCAGCCGGCTTCGCGCGGGACGCCGCGTTTGAGTGTCTTCCGCTTCCAGCGTGCGCCGGAAGTGCCGCTTGAATCCGCACGCCCACGTCAGGCAAAAGCACAGGAACACGATGGCTGACGCTTCGATCGCATAGAGGCCGAGCGCGGCGAAGAAGGGGTCGCCCGCCGGCAACAGAATGTCGTAAAAGCCCGTGAACCAGACCGGAGGAAATAACCAGAGCCAGAACTGGCGCGCCTCAGCCGCCGGTTTCAGCAGCAGGAAATAGACCGGATAGGTGGACACCGAGAGGACCATCAGGCTCATTCCGAACGTCTGAATCCAGGGCGATACGCGCCGGAAAATCCGCGGGGTGGTCACATTGATCAGCACTCCCTGAAATGCCGCCACCAGAAGGAATGCAAAAACGCCCGCGCCCGCGGTTGCCGCGATCTGAGCCGTGACCAGGCGCAGCCCGAATCCCCAAGCGTCTGATTTGGCCAGGCAGAAAACGGTTGAACTCAGTGTTGGGAAAAAGTTGAGCGCTCCGATCAGCAATCCGAGGAAGATGCCCAGCGCCCCGAACTTCGCGGCAAAAATCTCGCGCAGCGGAACCGGAAACATCGAGACAATGAGAAAATCGCGCCTGTCGGGGAAAAGCATGTCCCACTGAAAGACCGTGGTGAATCCGATCACCGCGAAAGAGACCGCGGGGAAGAACAGGCGGAAGTTTCGCAGCGCCCAATCGCCGGCGGGCGTGTGCACTTTTACAAACGAAAGCTCCAGAAACGGGGGCATCGTCAGGTAGGCGACAAAGAAACCTACGGTGATCAGGAATCCGAGCACCTGGTAGATATTAGTCTCGAAACCGCTTCCCGGGGAGACGGTGTCGTCTTCGAAGAATCGGTCCTGAAACATCCTCAGAAGGATCCGGAACGGCGATCGGGTGTTCATTGAGCTTCTATTGAGCCAGCACCGCGGCGATATCGCGCGCGCGGGACTCCATGTCGTCCTGCTGCACCAGTTGGGCGAAAATGCCTTCGAGGTCGGGCTGCTGCAATCGGTCGCGGAGAGTGGCGACGGAATCGTCGGCGACGATGCGGCCCTGGTAGATCACCACGATGTGCTCGCAGGTTTTTTCCACCAGTTCGAGAACGTGCGAGATGTAAAGAATCGCCTTGCCGCGCGCGGCGAGGGCGCGAAGCAGGTAGCGGAAGAGGAGCGCGTTGGAGATGTCGAGGCCGGATTGGGCTTCATCGAAGATGAGAAGTTCCGGATCGTGCAGCAGGGCGGCCGCGATGAGGACGCGCTGTCTCATTCCCTTGGAGTACGCCGCGATGGGCGCCCAACGCGCGTCCCGCAGATTCAAAAGTTCGAGAAGCTCGTTGGCCTTTCTGGTGACCTCGCCGCCCGGCAGACCCCGCAGACCGCCGGCGAATTCCAGGTACTCGAGTCCGGTGAGATAACCGTAGAGGTTCGGCTCTTCCGGCACATAGCCCAGGCATCTCCGAAAACCGATGAGGTCGTCGCGAACATTGCGGCCGTTATAGAGGATTTGCCCTTCGGATGGGTGGAGCAGCCCGGCGAACATTTTGACCGTGGTGGATTTTCCGGAACCGTTTGGGCCCAGATAGCCGGTGATTTCGCCGGGGCGCACGGCGAAGTTGACGCGGTCAACGACGGTGGTCGCGCGGAAACGCTTGGTCAGATTGCGGGCTTCGAGCATGAAGATGAGCCCAAGTCCAGCGAAATAAGGCTGGCACGCTTCCACCGGTAAACCGCCGCGAAGGAGGTCAGAGCCGTGACAGCGACTTCGATAGCAAGCGCGAACAGCGCGTCGAGGGGGGTGGCGTCGCCGGGACCTGAACTCAACCGGGCTTGCCTTTGAACGGTCAGGATCAGCAGCGGCGACTGGGTAACCAAGGCCATGGCGGATGCAATGGCCGGCACGGCCACTGCGGGAATCTGCACCCACGCCGGGAGCCCGATCCGGATCGTTTCCCGTAGCGCGGTGCGCCAGACGCCAATACCGCCCTTGATGCCGCGCGCGGCACACTCGGCCGACAGATCGTGCGCGAACGCTTCGAGAATTTCGGCGCCGAAGTCGCGGCGAAGGTCGTCGGGATAGACGATCAGGAGGCTGCGGTACACCCGCAGGCTGCAGCGGAGGAATCGCGTCATAGTGCAGCCTCCGCGGCGCGCAGGCGCATCGCCTTCGATTTGCGCACCATCGATTCCATGCGCCGCAGTTCGGCGTGAAGCACGGAGTTTCCCTCCCTCGTAATTCGATAGTAGCGGCGGCGGCGCTCGCCGCTTTCGGGGCCGGAGACTTCTTTGATCCAGCCGCCTTCGAGGAGGCGCTGGATCGTGGTGTAGAGAGTGGCGGGGCCGATTTCGAAGGCGGGGTCGAGTTTACGCACGTCCTGCATGATGCCGTAGCCGTGCCGATCGCCGCCGGTGAGGGCTAACAGCACCAGGAAGGTGGCTGGCTGGAGGGGGCCGGTTTTTTCCATAGATCCACTGGTAATATATCATGTAGTGAGCTATTGAAGTCAAGGGGCCCGCCCAGGAATAATCGCCAGGCGGATTTACTTGCGGCGCGCGATGTTGACTTGCGTGCAAGCCTCCATCACATCCACGAACTTCTGGTAATTGGCTTTGCCCACCACGAACGGATTCGGCTCACCCTTCTTTCTCTGCGCAAGCCGATCCAGCATATCGGGAAGCGGATACATGAGCGGATGGTTCTGCATGATCACGTCGACCCCGGCCTTTCCGGCTTCTTCCTTGTAGTGCCGGACGGACTTCAGATAGCTCGCCAGGCCTTCGTCGGAAACGATCCCCGGAGTCAGGATGGTGCCCCCGTAAATCCCCGCCATGTGCGTTCGGCCGTTGTCCTTCACTGGAAAAATATAAGCCATCGAGCCCGGCGTATGGCCCGGTATGGCGAAAGGCATGACCTTCAGGTCGCCGAGCACAACCGGCTCCCCTTCTTTAACCTCGGCATCGTGCTTCGGAAGCACCACTGCGGGCCCTTTCTTCTGCGCGCCCGCGCGCCCCGCGGGCGGGTTCTCCATCAGGTTCCAGTCCGCCGCCGAGATATACACTTTGGAGCCGAAATGATCCTGCATATAGCGCGATCCGCCGAAGTGATCGGCGTGGCCGTGCCCCACCAGAATGATTTTCACGTTGGCCGGATCGAGTCCGAGCTTCTGAAAGCCGGGCAGGAGCTGCGTCTCGACTTGGTCGGCGCCTAATGCATCGATCATCAGCAGTCCCGCGGACGTCTGAATCACGTAAACGGCGGTGCCGGAATTGCCGATGACCCAGACATTATCGAAAATCTTCGACGGCGGAATGACCGGGTCGTCGGGCCGGTTGGGGCGCGGCGCCTCGCAGAAAAAATGCTCTTCAGCGGCCCACATCGAGCCGCCGGCTTTCTTTGCTTTTTCGATGAGCGCTTTCACTTCCGGCGAATCCGGCTTCGGCGGAGCGGCGTCCGGAGCCTGCGCGGGAAGCAAGCCTGTCAGAGTAAACGCCAGGAGCGCGCTCGCGATATTTTTCATTCTCATAGTCCTCGATCCTATGCGTTTCTCAGCAGCCGTGCAAGCGCTAGCTGGAACCGCGGGATCGCATATTCCAGTAGCGCGGCATGATTTTCCGCGGCAAGTGTGTTGGTCATACTTCCACAGCCCAAACGGTTTCTTTCAGGCTGATTACTTACTTTCACCGCCAAATTCAGAGCTGCACCCTTCTGGAAAGACCAATGATGCCTGCACGCCAGTTCTCTTGTCGCCGTCGAAAAATCCACGCGCGGCGCGCCTCCCGCTGAGAACCTTCGCGCCGCGACCGTACCCAATATGCTGGCGGATAAAGCCCATGAAAGACAGGTCGTGCAGATGATCGACTATGGCCGCGGGCACATATCCCAACACGCCCTGGCTCTCAGCCCAGCGGCCGCACAAGTCACGACCCTCCGCGGCAGCCATCGGGAAGGTCTTGTCGAAGCCGCCTGTTTCGAGGAGTTTTTGGCGTGATGCGGCCATGCTGTTGGTGGTGAAAAATCTCTGCAGGCCTCGACGCACTCGAGGACCGCAGCGTGGCGGTTCCGCGCGGGGATCACGATGGACACCAACGCGCGTTTCGAGCCTGAAAAACCAGCGCTTATGCCGTGTGTTAACGTTTCCTTACCGACTTGACGTGCCGCAATTTTCAATCATAGTCCCCGTTTTCCGTCAGCCGGAACTTCTCACCCGATGTTTGCGGAGCATCCGCGCATCCGCCTTCGAGGATTATGAACTGCTGGTCTCCGACGATGGGACGCCTGAGGCAGCCGTCATACGCCGAATCGCCGAACAATTCGGGGCAACCCTGATTCGCGCCGAGATCCGGAAGGGCGGCGCCGCGGCACGGAATCGCGCTGCCCGGGCGGCTACCGGCAACCGGCTCGCGTTCTTCGATGCGGATGTCGCACTCCACCCGGATACGATGGTACGGCTCGCCCGGGCCTTTGAAGGAAATCCGGCGCCGGATGCGGTGATCGGCGCTGACGACACCGCTCTTCATTCCGGCGTGCCTCAGCCTTCACAGGAGGGGATTCCCGCCTTCCGGCCGGAGTGTGGCGCCATCAGCCGTGAACGATTCGCGCAGCTGGGTGGTTTTGACGAGAGTTGCGACGGGGCCTCCCATGGCGACGCGGAACTGGGCCTGCGGCTGCATCGGGCTGGAGGCCGCATCGTGTGGGCGCCCGGGATACAGGTCACTCGCCGGAACGCCGTTCCGTCGGCTGCTTTGCCGCGCGATCGCGCCGCGCTCGGCCTGTCGGTGCTCGCATTGATCTTATTCGTGATAGCGCTGCGCCATGCAATGGTTTGGTGGGGGCTGCTGGCACTCGATTTGTGTGCCGTGGCCATCTGCCAGGCACCGGCTTTGCTTTCCCCCGCAAGTGCCGGCGGCTCAGTATTTGCGCCGCAGCGTTTTCCGCGGCTGTTGATCTCAAACGTTATGCGCGTCGTGAGGCTCTGTGCGGATCTGGTGCGCGTCGAGTACCGGCACGACCGGTGGCTCCTGGCCGCGGTACTGGCCGGGGCCAGCCTCATTCTCACCCTCCAGATTGCGGGCGGGGCCTATCGGGCGCAGTTTGACGGAGACCCCGATGAAGCATCTCACTTTGTTTCCGGGTTGATGGTATACGACTATCTGGCCGCCCCGCCGGCGGGAAATCCGCTGGTGTGGGCCGAGCAGTACTATCTGCACTATCCCAAGGTCGGAATCGGACACTGGCCTCCTCTCTTTTACGGCGCTGAAGCGCTCTGGTGGCTGGTCTTTCCGCCGTCGAGGTGGTCCATTCTGGCGCTCGAAGGGTTAGTGACATTGGTTGCGGCCACACTGTTCTATCGGCTTGTGCGCCGGCTCGGGCCGCCGTGGCTGGCGTTGAGTGCGACGCTTCTGTTAATCGCCACCCCCGTGCTGCGGCAAAGTTTCGATAT
>Ga0181530_10005050_pt1 | contig 13675 bp, 15 predicted proteins | sample PEATcosm2014_Bin_42_FD_119769 | JGI IMG/M metagenome (GOLD analysis project Ga0181530, IMG submission 119769) | Peatland microbial communities from MTU Mesocosm Facility, Houghton, MI, USA - PEATcosm2014_Bin10_60_metaG | ecosystem: Environmental > Terrestrial > Soil > Wetlands > Peat | place... | reverse complement strand
GGATGGGCGTTCGTGATGACTGTCTTCCGAGCAGTCACCTTTCGCGCATGCAGCTTGCCCGAACCGAGCAGGGCATACATGGTTGTACGACCGATCCCAGCACGCGCTAGAAACTCATCGGTGGGGTAGGCGCGGTCAGGCTGAAATGGGTTTTCGGTCATGGCACACTAATCCTTCGCATGGCCCCGCAGGACCGCGTAGGACGTGCCTTATCGCTCCCGATCCCTCTCAGCGTGTCGGGTTGCTGCCATCAGTTCCGGGACGGTCACGAGGATCAGCATCGGCTAATCCCCAATACGCTGCCGCCACCCAATGATGGTACGCCTCTTGGTGTGCGCACTCTTACAAAGGCCCACCAACGTTGGCATCCTACCGCCACGTCTTAGAACCGATGGACGCTCTCGCGCCGGCTCCTATGTGGGGGGCACCCTGGCTGGCGTCAAGGTTCGTTTATGTTCGCCAATATGCTAGACTTGAGCGACCCGCAAAGGATGGTAATTTCGGGGGTAAACTCTTGAGTTTCCATAGCAAGCCATTGACAAATATCAAATCTTGCCGGATTACCTAGCCGCACATGGCCGTTCTGCAGATCCTCACCGCACCCGATCCGCGCCTCAAATTGAAGGCGAAGCCGGTGGCACGAGTCGACGACAAGGTGCGCCGGCTGATGGACGAGATGCTGGAGACGATGTACGGCTCGATCGGCATCGGCCTTGCCGCCCCGCAGGTCGGCGTCGCGCAGCGAGTGATCGTCATCGATGCCGCGCGCGAAGGCGAGAAGCCGAACCCGATGCGCATCGCCAACCCCGAGATCCTGTGGCGCTCCCAAGAAACGATGGTCGCCAACGAGGGTTGCCTGTCGGTGCCCGAGCATTATGCCGACGTGACCCGCGCAGCCGAAATCAAGCTGCGCTACCTCGACGAGCAGAACGAGATCCGTGAGATCGACGCTAAGGGGCTGCTCGCCACCTGCATCCAGCACGAGATCGATCATCTCGACGGGGTGCTGTTCGTCGACCACATCTCGGCGCTGAAGCGCGGGATGATCTTGCGCAAGCTCACCAAGGCGAAGCGCAGCCGGGTTCTGGAACGGGTCTGACATCGCTGCATCGACACCCTGCGTCCTTCGAGACGCGGCCCAGGGGCCGCTCCTCAGGATGAGGATGTTTGGTGTGTGGCATTATAGAATTTCCTGATCCTGAGGAGCGGCCCCTGGGCCGCGTCTCGAAGGACGCAATGAACTTGTCCGAGACCATTCAGCGATGACCCGGCCGCTCGATCTGGTGTTCATGGGGACGCCGGAATTCGCCGCGACGATCCTCAGCGCGCTGATCGCGGCCGGGCACCGTGTCGTGTGCGCCTATTCCCAGCCGCCGCGGCCGGCCGGGCGCGGCCACCGGCTGCAGCCATCGCCGGTGCATGCGTTGGCGGAGCGGCACGACATCCAGGTGCGCTGCCCAGCGAACTTGCGGGACGCCGAAACGCAAGCCGAGTTCGCCGCGATCCGTGCCGAGGCGGCGGTCGTCGCCGCGTACGGGCTGCTCCTGCCGCCGGCGATCTTGCAGTCGCCACGGCGAGGTTGCTTAAACGTCCACGCCTCGCTCTTGCCGCGCTGGCGCGGCGCGGCGCCGATCCAGCGCGCGATCCTCGACGGCGATCAGGAGACCGGGATCACGATCATGCAGATGGATGCGGGGCTCGATACCGGCGCCATCCTGACGCAGCAGGCGGTGCCGATCGGGCGGGAAACCACCGCCGGCAGCTTGACCGCGCAATTGGCGCTGCTCGGCGGCAACCTGATCGTCGAGGCGCTGCATCATTTCGATGAGCTGGTTCCACGCCCTCAGCCCGAAGCCGGCGTCACCTATGCGAGGAAATTGCGCCGCGACGAGGCCCGCCTCGACTGGCGCGCACCGGCCGACCAGCTTGAGCGCCAGGTTCGCGCCTTCGACCCGTGGCCCGGCGCCTATTTCACGGATAATTTCCCTGGAGGCGACGAGCGCATCCGCGTGCTCGCCGCCGAGATCGACGGCCGCGCCAGCTCGGCGGCACCGGGCACCGTGATCGACGAGCGTTTGTTGGTCGCCTGCGGCCGAGGCGCGCTGCGTCCGACCCGGCTGCAGCGCGCCGGACGCGGCGCGATGGATACCGCCGCATTGCTGCGCGGCTTTGCGATCCCCGCCGGAACGGTGCTGCCGTGCCCCGCTACAAGCTGACGATCGAGTATGACGGCACCGGGCTCGTCGGCTGGCAGCGCCAGCCGAACGGACTATCGGTGCAGGCGGCGCTCGAAGACGCGGTCGACAAACTGTGCGGCGAGCGTGTGACGGTACATGGCGCCGGCCGCACCGATGCCGGGGTTCATGCGCTGGCCCAGGTCGCGCATCTCGATCTGGCGCGCGAGTTTCCCGCCGAGACGATCCGCAGCGCGATCAACCACCATCTGCGGCCGGCGACGATCAGCGTCTTGGCGGTCGAGGCGGTCGCCCCCGATTTCAACGCGCGGCTGTCGGCGAGGGAACGAGTTTATCGCTACCGCATCCTCAATCGCCGGCCGCCGCCGATGCTCGACCGGATGCGGGTGTGGCACGTCGCGGCGCCGCTCGACCTCGCCGCGATGCAGGCAGGCGCGCGGCACCTCGTCGGTCGCCACGATTTCTCGACGTTTCGCGACTCGCTGTGCCAGGCGAAATCGCCGATCAAGACGCTCGACGCGCTGGAGGTGACCCGCGCCGGCGAGGAAATCCACATCGAGGCGCGGGCGCGCTCGTTCCTGCACCACCAGGTGCGCAACATGGCCGGCACCTTGAAGCTGGTCGGGCTCGGCCAGTGGCAACCCGACGCTGTCGCGACCGCGCTCGCCCAGCGCGACCGCCGCGCCGGCGGCCCGACCGCCCCGGCCGAGGGGCTGTACCTGGTCGAAATTCGCTACCCCGCCAGCCCGACCGGCGGCTAACCGTAGGAGCGGCGCCCCGGATCACTTCCCCGGCTTCTCGACGATGTCGACAATCACCGACCACAATTTCTGCTGCGGGAGGATCTTGCAGGCGGAGAGCGGCTGCTTGTCGGAGCAGACGACCCCGGGTCCCGGCTCCCAGCTGACATCGACCGTCGCGATGCGATTGCCGCTGACATAGCCTTTCTCGGCGCCACCCGGCCCGTCGGCGGCGCGGTCGGGATCGCCGCGCCACGCAGCGAACACCCGAGCGATCTTCACCGTCAGCTCGGGCGGGCCGGCGAATGCCTGGTCCGAGGCGTTGCCGGCGATGTGGCAGGAGCGGCCCTCGCTATTGTCGGTCAGGTCGGTGAAGTCATCTTCCGCGGCCTTCATCGCGAAACCCGTCGCCTCCTGGATTTGGCTGGCGAATTTCTGGCATTCGTCGGCCGGGATCGGGCGGAGGGATGGCGCATCCTGCGCCTTCGCGCTCGCCGTGACAAAAGGGAGGAGCGCCAGCGCCGCCGCGACGCCGACCCAGGAGCGGTGATGAATTGCCATGGTTTTCCGTTGTCTAGACCTAGCCCTGGGCGCATTCTGCCGCGAGGCGCGAGCGCGCGCCAGAGAGGTCAGGGCATGACGGCCGCAACGATCCGCCGCCTCAGCATTCCATCGCCCGAGGAGTTGATCGAGCGTGCGCGCGCGATGGTGCCAGAAATCCGCGAGCTCGCCGAGGCGACCGAGAAAAACCGCAACGTCTTCCCGCATATCATCGACAAGATTCGCGACGCCGAGCTCTTGCGCACCTGCCGGCCGAAGGAGTTCGGCGGCTTCGAATACGACGGGGAAACCGCGCTCAAGATCGCGATGACGATATCGGCGGCCTGCGCCTCGACCGGCTGGTCGGTCAACGGCGCGGTGTCGAACGGCCGCTCGATCGCGCATTTCCCGATCGAGGCGCAGCGCGAGGTCTGGGCCGACGAGGTCGACCCGTTCACCTGCGCCTGTTTCGCGCCGACCGGCACGGCGGCGCCGGTCGACGGCGGCTATATCCTCACCGGCCACTGGTCGTTCGCCAGCGGCTGCGACCGGTCGAGCTGGATCAAGCTCGGCGCGTTCATCACGCCCAAGGGTGCCACACCGCCCCCGGATCGGGGTCCGGGGCAGGCCTTCGAGGGCGCGTTTTTCCTCTTGCCGATCGGCGATGTCGAGATCATCGACAACTGGTTCGTCAATGGCCTCGCCGGCACCGGTAGCAAGGACATCGCGGCACATGAGGTATTCGTGCCGGCGCACCGGGTGCTGATGTTTTCCGACGCGCGCGTCGGCACCACGCCGGGCGCAAAATACTACAAGAACCCGCTCTACAAGATGCCACTCTTGATCCACGGCGCGTCGATGCTGGCCTCGACCGCGGTCGGCGCGGCGCGGGGCGCGCTCGACGCCTATCTGGAGATGACCGCGCCGCGCAAGACCCGCGGCGCGCTCGCGGGTGGCAACTTGCCGATGGTCGAGTTCGCGACGCTCCAGCTGCGCTACGCCGAGGCCGCGTCCTCGGTCGAGGCGGCCGAGCTGATCCTGTTGACCGACATGCGCAACATGACGCAGAAGCTCTATGACGGCGGGGAGATCACAATCGCCGACCGCATCCGTTGCCGACGCAACCAGGCCTATGTCACCAAGCTGGCGGTGCAGGCGGTCGAGGCGTTGAACGCTTCGACCGGCGGTTACGGGCTGATGCTGTCGAACCCGGTGCAGCGCGCCTGGCGCGACGCCAACGCCGTTGCGCGGCACGTCAGCCTCAACTGGACGCGGTCGGCACGATGTACGGCCAGCACGCGTTCGGCCTCGAGCCGCGCGGGCAGTATTAGCAGGAGGGAACTCAAAAATGGCGGAAATTCTTGGTCTCGGCGTCACCCATTGGCCAACCTTGTGTCTGCCCAACGAGGGGCTGACCGGCGTATTCAAGCGCACGCTGGAGGCGCCCAATGTCGAACCGGCGCGCAAGGACCCGGCCAATTGGCCCAAGGAGCTCCTGGCCGAGCTCGGCAACGATGAAGGGCTTGGCGCCGCCAATCGCTGCGGCGAGCGCTTCGGCAACGATTTCCGGGCGATCCGCAAGATCCTCGACGATTTCAACCCGGATTTCGTGCTGGTGTGGGGCGACGACCAGTACGAGAACTTCAAGGAAGACATTATCCCGGCGTTCTGCACGCTCGGCTACGACGACGAGTTCGCGCTCCAGCCGTGGCACAACGGCAATGGCGGCAAGCCCAATCGCTGGAGCGAGAAGGGCGATTGGAGCCTCAACCTCAAGGGCCATCGCGAGGCGGCGAAATACCTGGTGACCGGGCTGATCGAGGCCGGCATCGACATGGCCTATGCCTATAAGCCGCTGCACCACCCGATGGCGCACGCCTTTACCAACACCTTCCTCTACCTCGACTGGGACCGGAAGGGTTTCCCCTATCCGGTGATCCCGTTCGCGGTGAACTGCTACGGCCGCAACCTGATCCACGCCAAAGGCGGCTTGGCCCATCTATTCCAGCCGCCGCGTCCGGAAACCGAAAGCGACGATCCGTCATCGCCACATCCGTGGCGCTGCATGGAAGTCGGCGCCAAGGTCGCCGAGGTGCTGGCGAAATCGCCGTACCGGGTTGCGCTCATCGCCTCGTCGAGCTGGTCGCACGCGTTCCTCTCGCCGAAGAACGGCTATCTGTGGCCCGACCACGAGGGCGACCGGTTGCTGTTTGACGCGGTCAGCCGCGCCGACTACGCGACCTGGCGCAAGCGCTCGCTGGCCGAGATGGAATTCGCCGGGCAGCACGAGATGCTCAACTGGATGTGCCTGATCGGCGCGATGGAGGCGCTCGACAAGCCAAAGCCGGTGATCCAGGACTACATGGAGACCTACATCCTGGCGTCCGACAAGTGCTTTCTGTCGTTCCCGGCCTGAGAACCCTCACCCGTCCATCGCTCAGCGGTGGCCACCCTCTCCCGCGGTGCGGGAGAGGGGTTTCACGTCCGAGCACTTGACCCCTCTCCCGCAAGCGGGAGAGGGAGGGTGAGGGTCCGCGCTACTCCGCCGCTTGGCCCTGGCTCGGCTCGCGGCTCAGCGCGCTGACGGGGGTCGGGATGCCGTAAAGCCGGGCGCAATTGTCCCACAGGATCTTGCGCCGCTGCTCGGCGTTGAGCGGCAGCCCGAGGAACTGCTCCATCGCCTCGGGGAACGCGCCGTCGGAATGCGGGTAGTCGCTCGACACGACAAAATAGTCGGAGCCGACCTGGTTGACGGTCTCGACCGCCGGTTCCTCGTCGACATCGAGCGCGATGTAGCACTGCCGGCGGAAATATTCGCTCGGCAGCATCGACAATTGCCGCTCGCAGCCGGGGCCGAATTTCTCCCATTGGTCGTCGAGGCGCCACAGCCACCAATGCAGCCAGCCGGCGGTGCCTTCGAGGAACGCCGCGCGGACCTTCGGGTGGCGTTCGAGGACGCCGCCGGTGGTCAGGCTGGCGATCGCCCCCATCAGCTCCACCGGATTGCGGATCGCGTGGGCGATCGGGTGGAAATTGGCGTGGCCGACATAGCGTCGCCCGGCATCGTCCTTCAATGCGGTGTTGCCGGTCGGGTGGAAGCCGATCGGCACATTGAGTTCCTCAAGCGCGTCCCACAGCGGGTCGACCGCGTCGTCGTGGAGGTGCTGGCCGTTGACCGGGTTCGGCGTGCCGATCACCGCGACCGCGCCCAATTCAGTGACCGAGCGCTTTGCCTCCGCGACCGCAAGACCCACGTCGTGCATCGCGATCTGCGCGGCGAATTTGAGCCGGGTCGGGTCGGTCTTGCAGTAATCGGCGGCCCAGTTGTTGTAGGCCCGCGCCAGCGCCGCGGCATAGTCGGGCGCGAGGTCGTCGTGGCACAGGACCTGCCGACCGCGCGTGCCGTACATCACCGCGACGTCGATCCCCTCGATGTCCATCGCGGTCAGGGTCGAGGGCGCGTCGAACGCGTTGGCGCGGGCGACATTGAAATGCGGGTGGCGCGCCCGGCTGCGGCGGCGCAATTCGCTGCTTGAGACGGTCGCGCCCTGCTGATTGGCGTGCGCCGGGATCGCGAGGCCCTGGATGGTCATCCCCATAATCGTGTCGGTATTGGCCTTGTCTTCCTTGCTCTCCTTGAGCGGCGCCTGCTGGCCGCCGAAGAATTGCGGCGGGTTCTTGTCGAAGGGCGCCTCGAGATAGCGGGCCCAGAGGTCGCCCGGCTCCATCATGTGCAGATCGCTGTCGAGGATCAGATAGCCGTCGCGTGCCATGTCGCTCCTCCAGAATTGCCGCGCCAACTCTAGCGCCGATGAGGTCGCACGGCGAGTGACAACCGGGGCCCGGAGGGATTACGCTGGACAGAATGTCGCGGATGGCGCCGCGGCCGCCACGTTCTGCCCAGGAGGACTGTCATGCCGAGGATCAGGCACATCGCCTTGACCACCGAGAACCCCTCGAAGACCGCCGCCTTTTACAAGGAGGCGTTCGGTCTCAAGGAAATCCGCCGCAGCCCGAACGGCGCGGTGTTTCTGACCGACGGGCATATCAACCTGGCGGTCCTCAATCTGAAGGACAACAAATCGGCTGATGTCGGCGCGCACGGCGAGAATTTCACCGGCATCCACCATTTCGGTTTTGAGGTCGACGATCTCGACTCGGCGGTGAACCAGCTTCAGATCGCCAATGCCGAGCAGCTCACCGGCAAGGATCACGTCGACACCATGATGGCCGCAGGCGGCCACGCCAATTTTGAGATGAAATGGTCGGGTCCGGACGGTGTCGTGATCGATATCTCGCACACCGGCTGGGAACTGACACCACGCGAATAGGGAGGACGACATGTCAGCCAATTATTCGATTTGCATCGGCACAATCGGCACCGGCGCCTGGCTCAGCCCGGATGGCGGCGACACCTGGAAGCGCGCGGGGGGCGCGCTGTGGACCGAGAGCCGGGTCTATGGCCTGACCACGCACCCGACGGAGCCGCGCACTATCTTCGCGGGCGCCGATGACGGCATCTACAAGAGCACCGATGGCGGGCAGAGCTTTGCCCACCTCGACTCGCCGATGAACAAATGCGACGTGTGGAAGATCGCGATCGACCCCTCCAACCCCGACATCATCTTCGCGGGGACGCGGCCGGCGGCGCTCTACCGCTCGAAGGATGGCGGCAAGAGCTGGACGCAGCTCGCGGTCGACATGACGGACGAGTGCCCCAATGTGCGCATCCCGAGGGTGACGGCGCTGGTCGTCGACCCGTCGAACCCGCGCACGGTATGGGCCGGGGTCGAGGTCGATGGCGTCAGGCGCAGCCTCGACGGCGGCGACACCTGGACGCGGATCACCGAGGGTGTGCCGGACCCCGACATCCACGACGTGACGATCAACCTCAACGGCTCGCGCAAGGTGCTGACCACGACGCCGCGCGAGATCTTCGCCAGCACCGATGCCGGCGAGCACTGGACCCCGCTCGGGGTCGGCGAGCAGTTCCGGCTGCCGTATTGCCGCGCGCTGACGCAGAAGGAGGGCGACCCGAAGACGCTGTTTGTCGCGACCGGCGACGGCGCGGTCGGCAAGACCGGTGCGATCCAGCGCTCGACGGATGGCGGCAGCAAGTGGGAGATGGCAAAGCTCCCGGTCGAGCCGAACTCGCCGATTTGGACCTTCGCGACCAACCCGGCGAACCCGGATCGGATCGTCACTTGTTCGCATTACGGCGAGCTCTACGCGACCGAGGATGCCGGCGACACGTGGCGCAAGCTGCCGCGCGAATTCACCGAAATCCGCGCGGTGACCTGGGTCCCGAACTGATTTCGGAACCAGCACACTCGATACGTAGGAGACCAGGATGCGGGTTTATATCGGTTTGGCACTCGCGCTCACGATGGTAGCGGGCGCCGCGTTCGCGCAGCAGCCAGCTGCTCAGGGCAGCTGTAGCGGGGCCCTGCAAAAATGCGTCAGTGGATGCCCGGAGGGGGCGAAGGGCAACCGATGTCCGATAATGTGCCAACAGGCGAAGGACAATTGCATGCAAACAGGCGACTGGATCAGTCCGTTTAGTAACAGCACGGTCGTCGCTCATAACTTGCGAAGAGAATAAGACGCGGACTGCGCGCGGATTACTGTACTTCCGAATCAAAGCGGGGCATTCAGCCCCACTTCTTCTCTCCTTGTGGCAGAGTAATCTAAGCGTTGCTGCGCCGGTTCTGCTCGTAATAGGAGTTGCGCAGGACCTTGCCGGGCAGTGCGCCGGTGTGTTTGCCTTCTTCGTAGAGCACCTGGCCGTTGACCGCGGTGGCGAAGATGCCCTCGGCGGCTTCCTTGATGCGCCAGCCGCCGGCCGGGAAGTCGTGCACCACGGTCTCCTGGCCGCATTTGACCGTCGCCGGGTCGAAGATGGTGATGTCGGCCGCCAGACCCGGCCGAAGCATGCCGCGGTCGTAGAGCCCGAAGGTCGAGGCCGAGTCGAAGGTCAGCCGGCGCACCGCCTGTTCCAGGGTCATCACCTGCTTCTCGCGCACCCATTCGCCGAGCAGCTTGGTGAGATAGCCGTATCCGCCATGGAACTGCACATGCGCGCCGCCGTCGCCGAGCCCGATCACCGCGTTCGGGTGGGTGAGGATCTTCTTCAGCGCCTCATCGTCGATGTTGTTCTCGGCCTGCAGGAAACGGGTCTCGAGCTTTTCCTCGACGACGAGGTCGAGGAAGGCGTCGATCACCCGCTTGCCTTGCGTCTCGGCGATCTGGCCCACGGACTTGAACTGCATCCACTTGTTCTTGTCGAGCGCCGGCTCGTTGACCCAGATGTAATTCCACCATGTCTTCGAGATGCCGACCGCGCTGTCGGGCTTGTTGACCACCGCTTCCTCATGGAGCTTGGCGCGGATTTCGGGGTCGGCGTAGAGCCGCAGCTTCTCGTCGTCCGACATCAACAGGATCGGGTGCCAGGTCGGCAGGCCGCGGAACACTTGGCTGTTCTTCATCGTGAAGTCCTGCGTCACCCGGTTGGGGCTGCACATCGGGTAGGCGCGGATGCCCATCGCCGCGGTCTCCTCGACCCGCGCCATGTGGATCTTCCACTCGTCCGGGCGGCGCATCGTCTGCGACAGGCTGTTGTAGACGACCATGCGGCCCGAGGCCTCGGCGAGGCGGCGCATCATGCCGTCCTTCAATTCGACATACTGCCCGCCGCCGGCCTGGATCGTGCCGGTGCCCAGATCACGAAGCACATCGGCGAGCGCGAAAATCTCCTTCTCGTCGGCCCACAGCGCCGGGATCGGCACGCCCTGCGGATCGAAATGGCCCTTTTCGCGCGACACCGAAAGCCCGAGCGCGCCGGCCTCCATGCCCTGGCGCACGACATCCTGCATCGCCTTGATCTGCGCATCGGTGGCGCCCGGCTTCTGGCAGTCGTCGCCCATCACATAGTGGCGCACCGCGGTATGGCCGATCAGGTTGCCGACATTGATGCCGAGCCGCTTGTCGAGATGATCCATGTATTGCGGGATCGTCTCCCAGTCGAAATCGACGGTCTTCAGCACCGACATCGGGATCGCTTCGACATAGGAGAGGAATTCGGCGAGCCGCTCCTCGGTGCCCTTGCGCACCGGCGCGAGGCTCAGCGAGCAATTGCCGAAGATCACCGTCGTCGCGCCGTGCTCGGGCGAGAAGGTGCACAGCGGGTCCCAGGTGACCTGCGCGTCGTAATGGCAATGGTTATCGATAAAGCCGGGGGCGACGGCGCGGCCGTCGGCGTCGACGATCTTGTTGGCGGGGCTGGTCAGCTTGCCGATCTCGGCGATCTTGCCGTCCTTGACCCCGACATCGCCGCGGAACGCCGGCATGCCCGAGCCGTCGACGATTAACCCGTTCTTTACCAACAGATCGTAAGTCATTACCGGTTCTCCCGAGATCGTTCGCTGGTGCGAGTGTACCACGCAACGGTGCGTCGCCTACCCGCGCTTAGCGCATGGGCTGATGGTAAGCCCGGCTTAGCGTGCATGGCGCCCCGCGCCAAAGCAGGGAACATCGCTCGCAACCGACTGTTGATTGGACATCCCGCTGCGGTTGGCGGATGTCTCAGTGGGGAACTCGACGATGAAACGGATCGTATTGGGCCTCGCGGCCGCCCTGCTCGGCACGATGAGCTATGTGGTGATCGGGATTGCCTTGGCGAGCATCGGCTGACCCGCGGATTTGCTGACCCGGCCGGCTGGTTTTCGACTACAACAGGCAGTCGAATTTCCGGCCGGAGACTTGTATGGCGCTGCTCATCGTCAATCTCGACAAGCAGATCGGCAACGCGCAGATGTGGCGCGACACGATCGCCGAGCAGCTTCCCGATGTGGAGCTGCACATCTGGCCCGAGGCCAATGACCTCGAGGATATCGAATACCTCGCGTTCATCCGGCCCGATTTCGACGTTATCCCTGATCTCCCCAATCTGAAGGCGATGTTCAGCCGCTCGGCCGGGGTCGAGGCCTTCATCGACCATCCGCGGCTGCCCAAGGTGCCGCTCGGCAAGCTGGAGCCGTCGGGCGGCGACCCGATGATGACCGAATACGTCGTGATGCATGTGCTGCGCTTGCACCGCGACATGCCGGGCTATGCTGCGGCGCAGGCCAACCGCAAATGGCTGCGCAAGCCGATCGTCCGGCCCGAGCAGCGGCGGGTCGGGTTTCTCGGCTATGGGCTGATGTCGAAGGCGCCGGCGCTGGTGCTGAAATCGCTCGGGTTTCCGGTCTCGGCCTGGGTGCGCTCCCCGCGGGAGGAGGAGGTGCCAATCTTCCACGGCCCCGACCAGCTCGAGACGTTTCTGAACCAGACCGATATCGCGGTCTGCCTGCTGCCGCTGACGCGGGAGACCGAGGGCATCTTCTGCGCGCGCACCTTCGCGATGATGCCGAGGGGGGCGATGGTGATCAATGTCGGTCGCGGCGGGCATGTTGTGGACGCGGACCTGATCGCCGCGCTCGACTCGGGGCAATTGTCCTACGCCGCGCTCGACGCGCTCAAGCCCGAGCCGCTGCCGCCGGACAGCCCGCTGTGGACGCACCCCAAGGTCACGGTGATGCCGCATGTCGCGCGGCGGCCGACCGTCGCCCAGCTGGTCAGCGAGCTCGCCGCCAACATCCGCAGCATCCAGGCCGGCGGCGGGCTGTTGCAGCAGATCGATATGACGACGGGGTATTAGTGCGATACCCGCGCTTCCCGCTGTTCCGGTTTGCACGCGACGTCCATAAGTCTCGCCAACTCTAGGCAATCGTTGGATTTTGTGCGGATTCCGGCCGATCGACAACAGCGAAATAACAGCGGAGGAAACAGCGAGATAACAGCGACATATCAGCGCCCGAACAGCGGGTTACAGCGTTGCGACGGGGTGTCATGACACTGGCGCCCCGCATCGTTCATGCTCGAATCACATAATGCCGTGTTACGTTCTTGTCAGGCGATATTGTCTTTGACGTACCGGAGCTTTCCAATAGATAGGTCGCGTTTCCTCAATTGAAAGCCGAAGACCTGCGGTTGATTTCCCTTGTTCGGGGCACCCGCGCAGGCGTGCCTGCGCGCCCGGCTCTCATGAACCAAGCCGCCTCACAGCGTCTTGGCCCTGCCGGGCTTCGATCCCCTGGCGCGAACCCGCCAAGAGCGAAGCGGCGAAGACACGGGACCGGAAGCGGGGCACCGCCGCCGGCCCCGTAAGCAAGATCGGAGGGAGAGGGCGGAGGGGATTCGCGTGACGGGTTTGGAGGCTGAGAGAGAGCTCCGGCCGCCCGTCTCGGAAGGACGCCCCATGGCAAGAACCCAACCCACAATCGTCCTGAGCCCGTCTCAGGACATCCCCTTCAACAAGCTGGTCCTGTCCCACGCCAATTTCCGGCGCATCAAGACCGGACTCTCGATCGAGGAACTGGCCGAGGACATCGCCCGGCGCGGGCTCTTGCAGACCCTGAGCGTGCGGCCGGTGCGCGACGCCGGCGGCGCAGGCCGAGGGGCCGGATATCATGGTGCCCCGCCACGATGATGAGCCTGCGGGCGGTGGTTCTTCCAACCCGGTGCAAGGTGGGCGGGAGCGCGGCCTCATTATCCAGAAGCTGCTTGAAGAAGTCGTGACCGGAGAAACTGCGGATCATCTCGCCGCGCTGACCGAGCGCGCTAGCGAGCTCATCTGCGCACTCGGCCAACCAATCGCCGAAGATCCCGCGCCGGGTCTCTCTCCGGCGGAAATCGCCGGGTGTGTAGTGCGGACCTTGGCTCTACCCGACATCGTCGTGTTGCGGCCAACGCTCGTGCCCGAGTTCCCGATATACGCGTCCGATCTCTTGGATGGGCTTGAGGAGGTCACCGCCGGAATCACGGATGCCACGAGTTTCGCGGCAGATGGGAGGCTTGACTGGAAAAGCGATGTCGCTCCCACGCCGGAGACCGTTGAGCATTATCGCGCGCAGGTCGGGAACTATCTCCGGACGACGAGGGCAGAGAACGGCCTGATCGTCTTTGTGACGACCGGCGGTCGAGGCACCAAGCGTAGTCGGGCGCCCGGTATTTCCTGAATTTCAGGCGGTGAGAAAATGACTGGTGCGCCAGGAAAGCTGGCGAGTTCCAGCCGGTGCAAGTCCGGCCTGGGTAAGGGGTAGCTCCCGCCCAGTAGCGAGTGTTGCGGCGTGGAAGGTGACGACCACGGCGAAGCGTACACAG
>Ga0181530_10005046_pt1 | contig 13679 bp, 10 predicted proteins | sample PEATcosm2014_Bin_42_FD_119769 | JGI IMG/M metagenome (GOLD analysis project Ga0181530, IMG submission 119769) | Peatland microbial communities from MTU Mesocosm Facility, Houghton, MI, USA - PEATcosm2014_Bin10_60_metaG | ecosystem: Environmental > Terrestrial > Soil > Wetlands > Peat | place... | reverse complement strand
GTAATTTCCGGTCAGCAGAATGAGGATCTCGAAGAGAATGGTTCCGATAGCCGCGATTTGCTTCAGGCGCCGCGGGCCGAACATCAGGAAGGGCAATATCAGCTCGACGAAAAAGACCGACGCGGTGGATACTTTCTGGAACCACAGGGGCGCCTGCATCATGTACCAGGCGACCGGTGTGGGCAATGGCTGTGTTTCATAATGCACGGCAAGCGCCGTGAGGCCGCGCCAGGAAGGGTCGCCGCTCAAGAGCTTGACCGCGCCCGATTCCAGCATGAGGCGGAAGAGAAGCCAGCGAAACAACCACACCCGAGTGTAGGCGGGCTTGAGGAAGATGGCCAGGAAGCCGGCTTCGAGGAGCAGATAATCCCACTGGTAGCCCATGAAGATCTGTCCGCCGGTCACGATAGACAAGTAGCACGCGAACAGGACGGCGAAGGTGGCCTTCTGGCCCCATGAATGGGGGCGGGCAATGGCCGCGACACACGCCAGCGCCGCTCCACCCCAGACGATGAACTCGAGCGCGAGTTCGCCGTTGGCCCACCAGAAGAGCGTCGGCGCCTGCCAGAAACCGGAAGCTCCGATTTGTCGTTTGACTTCGACAAGGAATTCCGCGACCGGGAGAATTCCCTGCGCGCCGATCAAACCCCGGATCTGGCGCCCGAAGGACGCGAAGGCGATGAGATAAATCAGTGCCAGGGCGCGAGAGAACAGCGACGAAGCGATGCTGTAAGAGGCGTTTTCAGCACTTTTGCCCCATAGGGCGCGGGAAACTTTATATCCTGCGTTACGATGGCCGGCGACAAATGCGTAGAGCCATTCCGTGAACGCCGCAACTCCTGGGATGTGCTGGTAGAGCCAGAGAGTCCAGTGCCATCCGGGAACCGATGCCAGGAGATGAAGAACGGCTTCGGCCCCGCTATAGCGTTTGCCGTTTTCGAAATACTGCACCGCCTTCTGGAAATCGGAGCGCGGCACATCGGGGAAGCGGCGAGCGGCGGATTGCCATGGGGCGTATTCGACGCGATCGCCGGTGAGCGAATTCCAGTAACCGACCCACATCCGGCAAAAGGCGCAATCGCCATCGAAGACGAGGACTGGGCGTTCTGGCACTTTTTGATTACACCATTTGATTGAGGCATCTGGTGGTTATTCAACTCGCTCGGCGCGCCGCGCCAGGCTGCTCCGTGTTTTCGAGGCGGCGATTCTGGATTGCGGTGAGTGTCGCGTTCTGGGGTTGGGGTCCGCAGAGGCAGCAGGTTTGAATTCGCTCCGTTGGCACGCTACCGATAACCCCAGATAAGGCTGGTTTGCCGAACCACCTGTGGGGTACACTGGCTGGGTGCGCCTGCGTCTACCCGATCCGGAGTACCTCAAACTCCTCCTGCCGTACGGCGAAGTGATTCAAAGGCTCGCACTGGCCACGCGAAGACTCATCCTCGAAGAGGCTCCGGAAGCCAGCGAGTTGGTCTACGAGGTGTACACCATCGCCGACCATTTCACATTCACGGAGCGACCTAGCGACGCCTTCGTCTTCACCACCACCCATGCCAATTGGGTGAACCTTGGCTTTAACTTTGGCTCGCTCCTACCCGATCCGGACGGCCTCCTGCGTGGCGAAGGCAAATTGATTCGGCACGTCCGGATCGCGCAGGCGACGGATCTGGACGTTCCCGGTGTTCGGGAGTTGGTAAGAGCCGCCATCTCGCAAGCGGAGCGGCCAGAAAGCAAAGCGGGGAAGCCTCGGACCGTCGTACGCACGGCTCAATCCGCCGGGAAGACGCGGGATTCAGCTAGGTTTAGCCGATCAAAGGGCGGGTAGGGAATCGATAACGGCGCATACGGAGACTATTCCCACCCGGGACCTCGCTGGTTTCTCGATCTGCCCGGTGCGACGCGTGCGTGTCGGGCCGAGCAGTGGGCACGAGCCTCCGATATGGCCGCTACTGGGTATGCACTTGACTCAGGTAGCCCCTACCGGTAGTATGGTCGCCGAAATGGAAGATTACCCGCGGACTCTGCAAGAGTTCGAGGCCCGGTTCTCGACCGAAGAAGGCTGTCGTGAGTACCTCTTTCGATTGCGGTGGCCGGAGGGGTTTCGGTGTCCACGTTGCGGATGTGGCAAGGCGTGGGCGGTGCGTGCCACCTTGTTCCAGTGTTCGAGATGCAACTGTCAGACGTCGGTTACGGCTGGCACCGTGTTTCAGGATACGCGGAAGGCCCTCCCCGTCTGGTTTCGGGCGATGTGGTTTGTGACCAGCCAGAAGAAACGGTGCCAGCACCCTGGGCTTGCAGCGGGTCCTGGGACTCGGCAGTTATCGAACCGCCTGGTCGTGGCTGCACAAATTGCGGCGCGCGATGGTTCGATCCGGTCGCGATCGGCTGGTCGGCTGGGTGGAAGTGGACGAGACCTACCTGGGCGGCCCCGAGGAAGGCGTTACAGGGTAGGGGAGTTCAGGACAAGGCTTTGATTGTGATAGCGGCGCAGGCGGACGGAAGGGGCATCGGTCGAATTCGCATGCGGATGGTCCAACACCCCTCCGCCGCCAGCCTGCAGCCTTTCATTGAAGATTGCATCTAGCCCGGCAGCACAGTGCATACCGACGGCTGGCAAGGCTATACAGGATTGAAGAAGAAGGGATACGATCACGAGGTGACGTCGGTCCAGAGACTACGCCGCAAAGAAGTTTCTACTCTCCTGCCTCGGGTACACCTGGTGGTTTCGCTTCTGAAGCGGTGGCTGGCCGGTACGCACCAAGGGGGAGTGTCACACGAGCATCTGCCGTATTACCTCGATGAGTTCACGTTTCGCTTTAACCGACGCAAATCCAAAAGTCGGGGCAAACTATTTTTCCGTCTCGTGCAACAGGCTGTGGACACTGGCCCAACAACCTACGCCCACATCGCCAAGACTTCCAAGTTGCCCCGCACCAAATAACAACCTGTAGGGGCTACCTGAGTCAAGTGCATACCCAGTTGGCCGCTTTTAGGATTCGAGCGTCGCGCGCCCCAGCGAACGCGTTCATGCCGCGGGTTGGCGACTACGCGTCCACTGGCGTACACATCGCCCGAGAATCTTCCCAAATCATCCAGTTGTCGTTTAGCGGTTGTGCGCCGCACCGAATGTAGAGTCTGCGGGCGGCAGTGTTCTTGGGTTCAACGTTCACGCAAACGCGATATGCGTCCAACTCCACAAACCATGCACCGATCTTCAACATCAGTCTGTCAGCAATGCCTTGACCCCGTCTTTCTTCGACAACGTTGATCCATTGCAACTCACCGTCGCAGCCAAGGCGGCGGGTTCGATGCCCTGCAACGAAACCCACCACTTTAGATCCATCCAGGGCGACAAAAGCCGCACGAGCCGGTAGCGCCTCTTGTGGTGAGTGCCCTCCACTCAAGTACAAGCCAATCCGGCCCGTCCAGAAAGTTTCTGTTCCCCATTCCTGCGCACGAATTGCCGCCATGAGAGGAATGTCAGAGAGTTCAACAGGTCTGAGTGTGATCGGCATAGCTGGCCCTCCCAAGTCGAGGAATATCTGCCCCGATTATGATAGCCCAACCCCGGATAACTCCTAACAAAAGTCTTGTCCGGCGATCAACTTGACGGAAAACGCGTAACCCGCGGATCTGGTCTCCCTGGCCCGGTGCTTGCGATATTCACTGATAACGCTGCCCAAACCCCGATCGGCGGCCGGCCGGCGCGGGGTTGACGGTGACTTCTGCGCTGGCAAGTTCCGCTACCACGTCCGTGGCCATCGACCCGCAAGACACCAACACCATCTATGCCTTGGGCGCTCGGGGTGCGCCATATCCGAATGCGCCCGTGATCGAACCTGTTTTCCTCAAGACCACGGATGGGGGAGCGAACTGGGACGTGGCGGGCTCGGCTCCGCCATCTTTCGGAATTCTGTTGGCCGACCCACGAAACCGCGGCACGCTATACGTGGGGACCGATCAGGGCGTAGATCGTACCCGGAGTCTTCGGGTCCAATGCCAACGCCATGGTGCGCCTGTAGGCGGTCCTCCGCGCTAGTCGTCCGGGGTGATGACTACCTTTCCGCGGGCGTGCCCTTCTTCCATGTACCGGAAAGCGTCGCGGGCCTCACTTAGCCGGTAACGCCTGTCGATGACGGGCGTCACCTTGCCGGTCGCCATCAACTGGCCCAGGGTGGTCAGATCCTGTTCGTTAACTCTCGCCATGAAAACCGCCAGTTTCTGGCTCACGAACACGGATTGAACAAGCGCGCCGATCAAACCGGCCAGAAGTCGCGACAACGGAATGTCGGGCGGCGCTCCGACGCCGACGAAGATCCCTTTGGGATTCAAAATGCGCCTCCATTCCGAAAAGGAGTGGTTTCCAACGCAATCGAGAACGATGTCGTAACGCTGACCGCTCTTGGTGCAATCCTGTTGGGTGTAATCGATGACTTGATCCGCGCCGATGGATCGGACCAGGTCCACATTCCGGGTGCTGCATACGCCGGTGACATTCGCGCCGAATGACTTGGCGATTTGCACCGTGAACGTGCCCACGCCTCCCGCGGCGCCGTTCACCAGAACCTCCTGCCCGGCCTCGATTCGCGCCTTGTCGCGAAGACCCTGCAATGCAGTCAGCGCGGCCACGGGCGCGGACGCGGCTTGCTCGAACGTCACGTTATCCGGTTTGACGACCAGCGCGGACTTCCCGCCCGTCACCGACTTGGAGGTCGCATACTCGGCAAAAGCTCCGTAACAAGTGCCGAAGACCGGATCGCCCGGTTTGAACTGCGTTACGTTCTTGCCGACCGCTTCCACCTCGCCGGCCACATCCACGCCGGGCCGTTTGAGCTTCGGCTTGCCCAGCCCGAGCAGCAGGCGCATGATGAATGGCCCGCCCTTCATCAATTTCCAGTCCAGCGGATTGATGGAAGCCGCGCGGACCTTGATCAGGACCTCATCGTGCCCAGGAATGGGCTTCCCGACTTCTCGACATTCGAGAATATCGGGTGAACCGAAGCGCTGATAGACAATGGCTTTCATGGCTTGGTCTCAAGGCTCGCGCCAAATCCATTATTGCCTAAACGGACACCTGGCAGAGCCTGCGAGGTTGGCCGCAATTCCCATTGCCTAACGCGGGCGGGGTCTGGTTCCGGGTATTGCCGTGCGAGTCGCGCGGCGGTACCATCGGGCCTATGGCAGCCGGCATCGTGATTCTTGCCTGCTGGGTTTTGCTCGCACTGTATTGGAACATCAGCGCCCGTTCCATCAAGTCTGCCGCGGAAGGGCAGAATCTGGCCGCCAGGCTGGCGCGGATGCCGGTATGGCTAGGTTTCGTCCTGTTCATCGCTGCCTGGGTGCATCCGTTCGGTATGGTCGCGATACGGCGTACCGCCTTTTCGGATTCGGTTGCCATGGCGATCTGCGTGGTGGGCCTGCTCGTAGCCATCTGGTCGCGCAAGGTTCTGGGCGTCGAGTGGAGCCGGGACGTCGAGCTGAAGCAAGGGCACAAGCTAGTGGAACGCGGACCCTATAGGTTCATGCGCCATCCCATCTACACAGGCCATCTGCTCATGGGCCTGGGAACGGCCATTGGCTCCGGCTTGCTCGTTGCGTTTGCGGGGCTAGCGTTGTTCGTGGTCGGCTTTTGGATAAAGCTGAACCAGGAGGAACGCCTCCTGGTACGCGCCTTCTCCGACGAATACCCTGCCTACAAAGCGCGCGTTAAGGCGCTGATTCCCTACGTGCTCTGACCGGCAGGGCGGAGCGGCCTGGAAACACTCGACAGCGGCGATGTCCAACTAAAGATCACCGACGGCACGAAGCATCCAGGCCGCCGGCGCCATTCTTCAGGGCGAAGCGTTCAAAGTCGCTCCCTTGACGCGCCACTGAGAGCCGTTGAGATAAGATAAACGGCATCATGCCGAGCAATTCGAAACTCTCCGTTCTGTTGCTTGTGGCCGCTCTTCCCGCCGCAGCCGCGACCTGTGAAAGCCTCTCAACGCTGAAGCTCAAAGACGCCAGTGTTGCCACTGCGCAGACCGTTCCTGCCGGACCCTTCACGCCGCCCGGCGTAGCCGCCATCAAGACCACCGCGGATTTTTGCCGCGTGTCCCTGACGCTAAAGCCATCGGCCGATTCCGATATTCAGGTCGAAGTGTGGCTGCCTTCCACCGGATGGAATGGCAAGTTCCAGGGGATCGGAAACGGCGGATTCGGCGGGGCGATCGATTTTCCTGCGCTCGCAGCGGCCGTGTCGAAGGGCTACGCCGCCGCGGCCACCGATACGGGCCACAAAGCCGGCGCCACGGACGCGCAGTGGGCGCTGAATCGTCCGGAGAAGATCACTGACTTCGGATATCGCGCGATCCACGAGACCGCCGATCACGCGAAGACCGTCATCAAGGCGTTCTATGGCAGCAATCCGAAGCGCTCTTATTTCAATTCCTGCTCCGATGGCGGACGCGAAGCGCTCATGGAAGCGCAGCGCTTCCCGGCCGATTATGACGGTATCGTTGCAGGCGCGCCCGCGGGCTACTGGACGCATCTTGTGACGCAGGGCATCTATGACGCGCAGGCGATCTCGGAACCCGACAGCTATATCCCGGCTGCGAAACTGCGCACTATCGAGAACGCTGCGCTCAATCAGTGCGATGCGCTCGACGGAGTGAAAGACGGTGTGATCGAAAATCCGACTACTTGTCATTTCGATCCTTCGGTTCTGCTCTGCAAAGGCGCGGAATCGAATGAATGCCTCACTCGGCCGCAGTTGACGGCGCTCGAAAAGATTTACGCCGGACCGAAGACTTCCTCCGGGCAGCAGGTGATTCCCGGTTTCTCGCCCGGTGGCGAAGCGGAACCGAATGGCTGGGCGGCGTGGGTCGATGGCGCCGCGCCGGGCCGGAGTCTGCAGTACGCGTTCGGAACGAACTTCTTCAAGTTCATGGTCTATAACGATCCCAACTGGGATTACAAAACCTCGACCGTCGATCACAATATGGCGCTGGCCGACGATAAACTCGCAGGCACGCTCAACGCCACCGATCCCGACCTGAAGAAGTTTCGCGCGCGCGGCGGCAAGCTGATCATGTATCACGGCTGGGCCGACGCCGCGATTCCACCCCAGAATACCGTCAACTACTACGAAGCGATCCGCACAAAAATGGGCTCGAAAGACGCGGATTCGTTCGTTCGCCTTTTCATGGTCCCTGGCATGGAACACTGCGCCGGAGGAGCGGGCGTGAGCGTGTTCGGCCAGAATAGCATTCCGCGCGCTGACGCCGATCACGATGTGGATGCGGCGATCGAACGCTGGGTGGAGCAGGGCGTCGCGCCTGAAATAATCATTGCCGGCAAACCCAAGAGCGCCGCGGTTCAGATGCAGTTCTCGCGCACCCGACCGCTCTGCGCGTGGCCGAAAACGGCTCATTACAGCGGCTCCGGCTCAACCGACGACGCGGCGAACTTCCGCTGCCAGTAGGCCTATATCGCGGCAGGATCGTTCCCGTGCATCCGACCCGCCGCGACGCTCTCAGAACGACCGCGCGAAATGGCTTTCGATATTCGCTCATAACGCTTGTGAGGAGCGGGCGCGCCGTTCGCGCCGGGGCCGCCGTTAATTCTACAGATTGCCGCACGCTGGCACAGGGCTGACACCCGCCCGTCATTACTTCACGGCAATCGCGACCCGGACGTTGGTGACGGCTGTGGTTTGACCGCCGGGCAGCGCCAATGCCAACGCGGGAACAAATAGGTACGCATCAAACTAATGACACGGGATCAAGCTGCGCCCGCGGCAGCGACCCCGGCCGAGGATGCGGTGTGGCTCACGAAGCCAACGCTGACGTGCGGGGGCAGGCCCAAGGTAATATCCATCTCCACGCCTTTGAACGCGACGTCGCCCAGTAGCTGCTTGATGTGATAGGCCGCCTGCAACGCTTTGAGGAGAGCAACGAGAGTCTTGTTCTCTGCCTTCTTGTCGATGATCTCCTGCACTTTTTTCACATCGACAGTGTCGATGGATGCGACCAGTTTCACTGAGATTTCGGGCGGCAACCCCGTGCCCACGTGCAAGTCTTTGAACGTGAATCCAAGGGCGCGCATCGCAGGGAGCGCCTCATTGAACTCATCCAGGAATCTCCCGGCGACGTCAGTCGCGGCGTTAGCCACATCCTGGGCTTTCCCCATCAGATCCTTAAACGGCATAACAACCCCTCCTTTTGATTGGCCGGAACAACCCAAACGAGATTAGTCGGAATTTCCTTTTTGGATTTCCGGGTGCCGTTCAGTATACACCCAGCCGCCATCTTTTAGCGCCCGCGTCACCCCGCGTCGCCACGGTGCTGTACGGCCGGGAAGGCGAAGAAATTCAGAGCCGACCGGCAGTGATTCTCACCGCGCTGATTCTTCCTTGCTGTGCACAGATGACGCGGTTATATACTAGGGGCATCAACAGAACATTTCAGCGCGCGCTCCTGCTTCTTGCACTAACGGCTGGCTTGTACGCGGCTGTTCCGTGCCCGGTGTCTCGCGATGTGCCGGCCGGCGCGAGCCTCCAGGATTTGGCCAGGAGCTACTTGGGGAACTCCCGCTACGCCATCGCCATTGCGCTTGCTACCAACGCCCGAACTGCCGCCGGGTTCCCCTATATCGCGAATCCAGATGATCTGACCAGCATCGCGCGCGTATGCGTTCCATCCAAGTCGGAGGCGCGCGACCTGGCGCGAAGCTGGGACGCTTATGAGCGCGCTGTGAACTCTGCCCGTCTGCCCCGGATGTCCGGCATCAGCAAAATGCTCCTGACCATCCCGCCGGATCAGCCGGTCAACGTCGTCGCCTGGGTGCGCAAGGACCAGGCCGACCGGCTGAAGACCGCTTCCGGCGCGTGGGTGAGTACAGCGCCATCCGAAACATGGGTCACAATCGAGCCTCACTTGCAGGATTTCTGCCGTGCATTCGTGCGCGATCACCGGCCGAACGAAGGGAAGTTGACGCAGCGCCTTGAGCAACATCTTGGACTCTCGCCGGCCAGCAGCAAAACGTATTTCGTGCGCATGCAACTCGATCACCCGGGGCTTGCGGTCATCTTCCGGCCATGCGTCGATCCTGCGACGGAACATGCCGACTGCTCCCTGGGACCGCCCGCGAAGGCCCCGGCCGCTCACCAACAGTGGCTTTACCAGCAGTACTACTCGTCGTACGGACAGTCGCTGATTGGCGAATTCCCCTGGACTGCGCAGGGGTACACGTTCGACTGGGCGCCGACCCCCGGCCATGCGTCAGCGTTCCAGCGCACCGGCGAAAGCGAATTCGTGATCCGCAGGAACGCTCCGATCGAGATCCTGGAAGTGGTCACGACCTCGCAGTATTGCGCACCACAAGGCCATTGAACAGACGAGGTCGGAAGGTTGATTGGCTGACGCATAACGCCAGGCTGCCGGGCCTCGGGTTTGGCCAGATTGCTACCGATATGGGCGGACATCGGGTACCTCGCGTCCCGAACGCGTGGTATGGAGCGTCCCTCCCCGGTGGCCGGCCGCTACATCCGCCGCCGGTTTCGTCAAAGCCGAAATCCCAATCTCCGTCAGGGCCGAATCGGCACAAACCGCACGGCGCATCCGCCGCCGGGAGCAAGCTGTGCCCTGAGGCGGTGGGATGTATAATTAGTAGCGGCCGGGAAGCCGAAGACGGAAATCCCGGCTTAAGCCAATGAAGCGCCTTTATGATCGCTGTTTGGGTGACGGGCTGTCGAGTCCAGAAGCAGTGGCAAAAGTGGCAGTCAGCTTCGGATTGGTTCAACGCGAAGTTCGGGAATGTCTCAATCTACAGCCAACGCCTGAAGACATCGAAAGTTACCAACGTGACGCAGCCCGAGTATTGGAACTTAAGCGGGCAAGGTGCAATTCCAAGCGGTAGTTGATCACCGATACGACTTGGGGATCCTGATCCGAACATTTTCAGAGACTCGAAAGGATTCTTCACGCCCCGCACCATCGGCACAAACAACGGGTTGGACCGCCAGCAGGATCGCCGATAATGTTGAGGATTCTATCCGCAATGCTCCGGCGCTAGTTTTCGACCAAACCCGAAGGAGTATCGCGCCGGAGCACTGCGGATAGAATCCTCAACATCGGAAGCTATTCTGTCAGATCGTCTTCCGACGCTTCGCTGGCGCCGGCTGAGTAAATCTTCAGCGCAGCCGGGCACCGGAGGCCATCGCGGCCGCAACGCAGGTGGCGAGTTCATGCGCGACGCCGATCGAGGAAGTCAGAGATAAACGATGGTCATGTCAACCTAACCGAAGCCTCCTCGTTGCCTTTTCCCGCCGGTAAGTCAGTAGTGGGAGATACAATTACGCTCCCAGGCTTAAAAGTTTAGCGTCCAGGTGAGAACCAAAAGTTTCCGTATAGATTTTTGTGAACTCGGCGCCATAGAAGAACAATTGGGATGAGTAATACACCCACACCAGCACGATGACGAGAGAACCGGCCGCTCCGTAAGTCGAGCCAAAACTCGCTTTGCCGAGATAGATTCCGATGAGCTGCTTTCCAATTGCAAACAGTAAGGAGGTAAAACATGCACCCACGATTACGTCGCTCCATTTCAATTGAACATCCGGCAAAAACTTGTAAATGGCTGCGAACAGAAATGTGATCACCAGAAACGAAATTAAAAATACAGCCAGATGCAATACGGATACTGAAGCGGGCAGCAGCAAACCAAACAGGGAGCCCAATGCGGCAATAGCGGCATTCACCGCTAACGAGACCAACAACAAGAAGCCCACACCCAAGATCAATCCAAACAAGTAGAACCGCTCCTTTACCAGACGAAGAAAGCTGCGAAGGCTTGAAAAGGGCGCCGCCGGAACATGCCAAATTGTGTTCAGCGCGTCGCGCAGGTCCACCATTACCGCGGACGCTCCCAAAACCAGCGTGAGGACGCCAAGTACAGCCATCGTGCCCGTTGCGGACTTGTAGGCGGACTGAATCAAATCCTGGATTGCTCGCGCCCCTTCCGTTCCGACCAGATCCTGGATCTCCCATATCAACTGACCTTGAGCCGCCTTTTGGCCAAACGCAAGCGCGGCGATGGCAACGACGACGATGAGGATAGGGGCCAGGGACAGCAGCGTGTAAAACGCCAGGGCGGCGCCGAGGCGCGGTGCGTTGTCGTCGATCCAGGCTTTACCTGTCTCTTTTAGGAGTGCGCCGATCTCGGAGCGCCGGAGGCGCAAGAACTATTGGATGCGTTGTACAACCTCCTGAATCGCGGAAGGTTCACTGGTTGACATTCTTGGCGACCTCGCGGCCCGCGCCGGTCGTATCCATAATTCGCGAGGCTTGGCAGAAGCCTCCCCTGGCGCGCTACCTTCTCGTTGGCCGGGTTTGGGTGACCGCCGAGGTTCTGCCGACCACCCAGCCACCTTTTAGTATGGGGCAAGAGCTGCGTAGTGTTAGGTTCATCCTGCGGCGGGGCGCGAGGATAATGGGAGAGTGGCAGGATGCGGCGGCGGGCCCCGCAGGCTCGCGCGTGACGTCACTACTGCCTTTATCCCGATATCCTCAACATTATCGGCAGCTTGTTCCTCGGGGCTTGGCGGGTTGTCGGGCGATTTTCAAGGGACGCGTGAACCGGGTTGCCCCTTGGCATTCGCTTGGCAATCGCCCATTCCTGTTTCTGCCATGTTGGAAGATCCGGCTCCGCGTCGCCTTGCGGGCACACGTCGTTTTGAATATGCTCGACACGGAAGGACCGGCGCCGGGAGGGGTCGAGCGGGATGGCTTGACCTTGGTCTGGCAATGCGGCAGATCGATAGCACTCGCCTGGTGTGAAGAGAATCGGATCGTTTGGAAGTAAGTGAGTTTCCCGGACGTCTGTGGTCGCGGCGGCCCACGGCGCGCCCTCGGGCGCATCACGAAAAGAGTATCATGGCGCTACCCCAGGTGATCAGGGCCGATTCGCGGTTTTGGGCAGCAAGCGAAGAAGCAGCGCCACTTGTATTCCCGAACTCTTTGGCAAGGTGACATCCGCCACCAGAAAACCGATTTTGCGCTCATGCTCAAGGAAGAGTTGAAGCGCTTGCTCTGCGCCGGAGGCTTCGATAAGCCCGTATCGCTTCAACATGCGGCGCAGGTGCTTCCTGACAGACGGTTCATCTTCCAGCACGAGAATCGTATTCACGTTCATCCTTCTCCACTGAAGGATCTCCAAGGTGTCAGTCTGGTTTGCGGTGTTTGGAAGAGGGCTGTCGAGAACGTGACCTGCGTTTGACGCCGAACTTTATTGAGTTGGCACAGACCGCCCGAAACAAGTCTTCTTCTGGTGACCCATCACGAAAGCATCTCGCCAGCCAGAACGTGTAAGCGAGTGCTGCGTGGGCATCTGATGCGTGTGTTTTTGTCTGCTGCTTCGGCATATTGTCGGGCTCCCTTTGATTCGAGTGCAGTCACGCTTCAAGACATGAGCGCGGCCTATGCCTACTCGGAGGGATAGGTGGACGGGTCACGCCCATGCGGGGTCGGCACAGAATCTCAGCTTGTTCCGACCCGGACCCAAAAGCATCAAACGGTCAACGGCAACCCTCCTCTGCCAAAAAACATCGGCACGTTTTTTTGAGTTTATATCACACAGTTCCAGCCAATGTCTGGTCAGAATTGAACACTTTGAGCCGAATGCGCCCCACCCTCAGGGAGCTTTCAGCACCTAGAAGTGGTGGCGGCACGCTTGCAAGAGGTTATTCGAACTGCTCCGGTCCCGCCGCCACTCGGTGCTGCGCTTTGGGGCCCAGCGTTGGCGGCAAGCTCCGAGGCCTTCCGCCGCAGGTTGAAACCTGATAAACAAGTGCTTGCGCGAGTCTATACCTAGGATAGGCAGGACACCTCACGGCAGAGTTGGCCGCGTTCAGCTTTAGATATAAGCTCGGATTGATTTCTGGTTGTGTCCGACCGGTTGGAGATTGTCCAATGTTGAAGCGATTTGTCCCATTCCTTGCCGTCATGGTGGCCACCAACCCCTTGTGGGGAATCTCGTATTACACCGTCCGTCTGGACGACGCCAAGGCGATTTACCTGACGCGGGATAGTTTTCCCGTTCATGGCGACGGTCTTGCAGATGACACTGCTGCCCTCCAACAGGCGATCGACAAAGTCCAGGAGACCTCCGCCCAGGGCATCGTGTTCGTTCCTGAAGGGCGATACCGCCTGTCCAAGACGATCTACATCTGGCCCGGAATTCGGGTGATCGGGTACGGGGCCACCCGCCCGGTGTTGGTGCTAGGCGAAAACACTCCGGGCTACCAGGACAGGGATAAGGAGAACCTCATGGTGTTTTTTGCGGGTGGGCGTCCCGGTGCCGGACGTGGCCTTCGGGACTCCGGCTCTCCGGGCGGCCAGACGTCCGGAAGAGGCCGCGGCGCGCAGGCAAGTCAGTCCGAGGGCGACCGTGGCCAGCCTCCGGATGCCGGGGCAGGTACCTTCTATTCGGCCTTGAGCAATATCGATATCGAGATCAAGGACGGCAATCCCGGCGCAGTCGGCGTGCGCGCCCACTATGCCCAACACTGCTTCCTGGCTCACATGGATTTTCACATCGGTTCCGGCATCGCGGCCATCCATGAGGGTGGCAACGTCGCCGAGGATGTGCACTTCTACGGTGGCCGATACGGCATCTGGACACGAACCCCTTCTCCTGGTTGGCAG
>Ga0181530_10005044_pt1 | contig 13680 bp, 10 predicted proteins | sample PEATcosm2014_Bin_42_FD_119769 | JGI IMG/M metagenome (GOLD analysis project Ga0181530, IMG submission 119769) | Peatland microbial communities from MTU Mesocosm Facility, Houghton, MI, USA - PEATcosm2014_Bin10_60_metaG | ecosystem: Environmental > Terrestrial > Soil > Wetlands > Peat | place... | reverse complement strand
TGTTCCAGGAATTCCAGAGACTTCGGGGTGGTCATCGGGGCAGCTCCAGATCCCAGCGTACTACATACGCTCGGATATTGGCCACAAAAAAGGAAACCAGCCATTTCACCACTTCTGCGTCGCACCCATCCTGCACTTCCGCGGAGAGCTCTACGGCCAGGATCTTTCCAGGACATCGTGGATTCGCTCAAGCTGCGGCATCAAATCCAGGGTGAAGCGCTCGCTCGGCATGGGCAATGTGAGCGCCGTTCCGTGAATCACGCTGAAGCGCAGCCCGATGGCGGTTGGTATTCTCCACCAACTTGAATCCCGAATCGTTGGGGGATGAAGCCTTCCTGCGCCGCATTCCATACAAGATGCTGCTGCGCGGCCCGAACGAAAATGAGTTCCTCCGCATTTGCGAAGGCTTCTGCGCCGCGCGCAAGCTGCCCCTGTCCCGCCGGCCTGGCCGCCCGCTTCCTCCAGTCGCACGATCGCCGCGCCGGCAAAGCGCTGCGCCGCTGCCATCCCCGCGACGCGCTTTCCCACGCGCTCAACCTCATCCATTTCGAAAAACTGCCCTGCCAGCTCACCGAACAATTGCTGCACCGCGCCTTCGAAAGCTGCTTCGTGCAGGACCAACAAGCGGCGGCGCCGGCCGAGTCGGCCATCCTGCCTTCGGTGGTGCAATCGTGCGCCGATTATTGGGGCGACCGCCGGGCGCAGATTCCCACGGGGTTCGGGACGCTGTCGTTCATCGCCGGTTTCCACGATCGCGCCGGCGGCCGCTATCGGGAGGTCGCGTCGGTTCGCGAATACGGCGAGGCGGAAACGTCGCGCACCCTGGCCCGCCTCCATCAGACGGCGTTCCGCGATTGGCTGGTCCTGAACCTGGAGCAGCAGGCCCGCGATCTGACGCTCCACGCCGCCTCGACCGAAGGCGCGCTGGCGTGCTGGAGCGGCAATCCCCAGGAGCTTGCGGCGGCGTTTCTGCCCGCGGGAGCGAGCGCCGAAGAGCGCCAGTTGTTTAGCAACAATCTGGAGGCGGTGCTGAGCGGCCTGGCGCTTTCGATGCCCGTGCGGTCCAGCCCTATTGCCCACCGTTGAAATTCAACGTGATTCTGGTCTCGTTCTGCACGGGCACCCCGTTCAATAGCGTGGGCCGATATTGCCATTGCATGACGGCGTCCACCGCGGCCTTCACCAGCAGCGGATGGCCGTGCACCACCTGCACGTTTTTGACTTTGCCATCGGTCCCAATGGTGGCCACCACTTCCACCGCGCCCTTTACCCCCATCTGGCGCGCCAGTTTGGGATACTCCGGCTCTCTGCGGGAAACCAGTTCAGCCTGCCGGATCTGACCGCCCGCGGCGGGCCTTTGCGCCTGCGCTCGCGCGGCTTGCGGCGCTTGGGCCGCGGCCGGCGGCGCGGCCGGCGCGGGAGCCACATTGTTCAAATTGACGCCCGGAATCGACGAGGGAGCTTGCACGTCGACGTGACTCATCGCGGGAGCGTCGGGGAGTTCCACTGGAACGCCGGTCGCGGTGGCCGGCCGCAGCCGGCTGGAAAGCAGCGAGGCGTCGAAAGGTTTGGTGGGCGCTCCGCTGGCGCCGGGCTGCTGTTCGGCGGAGGGGTCGTCCACCGCCTGCGCGGGATTATCCGCGGCGGGAGCCTTGCCGGCCGCGGGCCCGGGAGTTTTCGCGGCGGCCGGCGCGGGAGCTTGATTCTCCTCCGGAATAGGCGAAGGCCGCGTGCGCAATACCCGCACCGATTCACTGGTCGTCCGGGATCTCCCCTTGCCCGTAACTTCCATGCGGAAACTGACGTCGGCCGTCAACGGCGAGTACACGATGCTGCCATTGCGGAGCTGACCCAGGTCCATGTCGTAGTTTTCGTGCCGCTCGCCGTCGGAAATCGAAAGCACCGCGTGCGAGGCGTTGCGGATGGCTTCCGAATCGCGATTCCAGGTCAGCAGGATGTCGGTTCCGGTGCGCTCGATGCGCAGCGTGAGAGGCGAAGCGTCCTGCGCCGGCATGGCAGCGTGGCCGCGATGCAGCACCCCTGGATAGATAAACAGGAAGATGGCCAGCAGCAGGGCGGCCGCGATGATGACAATGGCGGCCGGGTTGTGCGGGTGGCCGGGCTGTTTCTCAGGCTTGGGAGCGGCCTCTTCCGGCGCCGGCGGTTGCGCGGCGGCCGGCGGTTCTTCGATTTTGATTTCCGTTTTGGCGGGAGCCGCCGGTGGGCGCGCAGGCGAGGCGGGAACGCTGGCCGCCGCCGCTGCCGCTGCCGCCGCCATGGCTTGCGCCGGTGTTTCCGCCGGACGTTCGGCCGGCGCCGGCGCGGCCGCCGGAGCCGGGGGCAAACTGATCTCGCGCCGCGAGGCGATGGGCACAATCTGCGCCCGCGCCGTGGGTTTGGGCGCGGCCGGAGCCGGAGCCGCCGCCATAGTCGCTCCCGCCGGCAGTGGATCGGCGGGCCCGCCGCTTGGCGGAGCGGCCGTCAATTGCGTGGAACGGAAGGGAAATTCCAGGTAGCTGCATTCCGCCCGCAGTGTCCCCTGTTCCCAGATGAAAATTCCGGCGGCGCTGGCCTTGGTGGCGTACGGCCGCACCAGCAGCGCGACCTGGTGCGGTTCGCGAAAGCGCGCCTCCAGAAACGCCGCGTCTTCCGCGTCCAGGGAAAGTCCCTTGCGCGTGTGGCTGCGGAAGAAGCCCAGCACGAGAGCTCCGCCCGCCGCCGCGCGCTGCTCGATGACCCGCTCGAAGCGTCCCATATCGGCATCGCTGAGCCGGTACAAAGGACCGCGCGCGTAATCGCACGGAATCGCCTCGTAGTCTTCCACCGATACCACCAGCGGGCTTCCCGGCTTCACCGTTCCCAGCAGCAGTCCGCCGATCTCCGATCCGCGCGAGGTCAGCGAGCGGAAGCTTTCGATCACTTCCTTTTCCATCCGGTCGATCACGCCGAACGCGATCCGCACGGATACCGGCTTCTGCGGAACTTCCCACACATAATAGGACGAATTGGTTATGGAAGGAGTAAGTAACTCCACCCGTGCGGTTGACTCGGTCATTGCTTCTCTTGCCTCCGCCGGGGACACTGCATGGCATCCCCTTTCAGGCACGATTTTACTCGAACTCCGTCCCCTGTTACTAACATTTTCTGCTGTATGTTAACCAAAATCAGCATTCTCTTACTAACTAACCAGCCTCGATATTAACCGTCCATGAGTACTAATACTTACCTTAGTTAGCATCGGTTCACTACCCCTTCTTATCGTAGTAATTTTATAAACGGGTTTCTATAATTAGGCGCAAATGAACGGCCGCACCTGCCAACTCTGCGGGAAGCCGCTGAGCCGTATTCGCGTCGGAACCGGGGGCGATTTCTGCTCGCGCGAGCATCGCAACCAGTACCGGCTGCGCTGCGGCATGGACCGTTTGCTAGAGGCCAACCAGATGGCCAGCCTCATGCGGCGGCGCGAAAATCTGAAGCCGCTGGCCGGCCAGGGCTCTCTGTCCGCCGGCCAGGCGCAGCCGCGCGGCTACCTGGAGTCCCCCGCGTGGAGCGTTCCGGCGGCTTCTTCCAGTGTGCTGCCGCGCTTGTCTCCACGGCTCGAAGCGCGTCTGAGGGGCGCTTCCGGCTTTGCCCGCGTGGGCGCCGGCGCCGGCGCGCCGGCCCGGCCGCGCGGCGAGCCGCTCCCGGCTGTGCCCCGGCGGCGCGGCGCCCTCCTGCCGGTGCGCGGCATCCGCGTTCCCGCCACCGGCCTGCGTGCCGGCGCGGCTGTGCTCCGTTGTGCGGTTTCCATCCCCGCTGGAATTCGCCGCCCATACGGCGTCATGCTGCGCAAGCCGAATCGGCCCATACTGCGCGGCGCCGCTGCGCGGCCCATCGCTCCCGCGGCTGTGAACTATGGCGCGCCGCCGCGCCGAAACCCGGTTCCCCCCCGCAAGGGAAACGACCTGCGCGTCTGCGCCGCAGCCGGCTTTCGGATTCCGGTCTGTACCCTGCGCGGGCTCAACCTGGCTGCCCGCGCTACAGCCACCTTGGCATGGCCGGAGTCTAAGCGTCTCGGCCTTCCCGCGTTCACCCCGTCCGCCGCATACCGCTTTCTGACGGTCGCCATTCCGCTGTCCGATGTGAAATTTCCGGCATCCCGCGGCCCGCGCAACGCCGCCGCGCTGCCCGGCCTGCTTCCCTTGCGCCTCTCCGCCGCGCGGCAAAATGTCGCGCACCGTATTGGCCAGGCCCCATTCGTAGTACACGACCCGCTTTGGTTTCGAAGCTCGGCGGGCCAGGAGGACGAACCATCATGAGCACCGCCCTGAAGACTCCCGCCAAAAGCGCCCTCGTCCAAAGCATTCGTACGCCGCCCGCCATGGCCGCTACTCCCGCGCCTGCCACGTCCTCCGGACACCTCGCGCGCGCCGTCGCCTACCATCTCGCCGGCAATCGCGAGGATGCCCTGCGCCAATTGCAGCTTGCCCTGGCCGGCGGCGAAGCTTCCGCCGAAATCTTTCGCGCCATGGGCCATATCCAGTTCGAAATGGGTTCGTACTCCGAAGCCGTCAAGAGCTATCGCAGCCTGCTGCAATTGAAGCCGCAGTACGGCGCGGGCTGGTTCAACCTGGCCATCTGCCTGGAGCGCCTTTCGCTGTGGGAGGAAACCGCCGAGGCTTTCCACAAGGCCGCCACTCTGGAACCCGACCGCATGGAAGCGCACCTCGGCCTGGGTGTGTGCCACTTGCGCCTCGAAGATCCCAAAAGCGCGCTCTTCGCCTTCGAAAAATGCCTCGAGCTGGCGCCCGATCACGAAGACGGCACCTTCGGCAAAGCGGCCGCCCTGCAATCCCTGGGACACGGCGCCGAAGCGGCCCAACTTTACGAGAACATTCTGCGGCGCAATCCCGAATCGGAGGAATCCCTCTCGAACCTGGTCCTGATCGGCATGGCGAAAGAGGATTTCGACATGGTGCGGGAATACTCCGAGCGCCTCCTGGACCAGCGCCCCGATTCCACCATCGCACTGGAAGGCCTGGCCGCCTGGGCCTGCGCCGCCGGCGAGCACGGGCTCACCGCCAAGTTCTGTACCCTGCTGGTTTCCGCCGTGCCGGGCCACTTCGAAGGTTGGTTCAACCTGGCGCTGGCGCACCAGAAGTCGGCGCGCTGGGAATCCGCCGCCGAAGCTTACGAAGAAGCCCTTAAAATTCGCCCGCAATCCTGCGAGGCCCACACCAATCTCGGAATCGTGCGCGAGCAACTGGGCGATCCGCAAGGCGCCCGCGCGGCTTACGACCGCGCCATGCAGGCCAATCCCGAGGCCTTAACCCCCATGTGGAATTGCGCGCTGCTGCTGGAGCACGCCGGCCGCGTGGAAGAGGCCGAGCGCTGGTACAAAGCTCTGCTCGAAAAAGCTCCCAAGGAAGAGGAAGCGCGCTTCCGCCTCGGCTATCTGCGCCTGCGGCGCGAAGACTACCGCGGCGCCGCCGAGGCCTTCGAAGGCTGTCTCAAGTACCGCCCGCAATGGGCCGAAGCCTATGCCAACCTGGCCCTGGCCTACAACGGACTGGGCGAGCGCGACCACGCCGAGCGCATTTATTGCCGCATGCTCGAGACCGACCCTAAGAACCTGGATGCGCTGCGCGGCCTGGCCGCCCTGGCCATTCAATCGTCCGATTACGAGATCGCACTGCAACACCACACCCGCCTCATCGAGCTCGGCGAGCGCTCCTCCGAAGTGCTCTACAACGCCGGCCTGATGTACGAGCGGCAGGGACAGACCGACAAAGCCATGCGCCTGTACCGCGATGCCCTGGCGCAGCAACCCGACATGCCCGAGGCCCTGCTGAACCTCGGCCGCCTGCTGGAATCCGCCGGCAAGAGCGACGAAGCCCGCGCCTGCTGGAGCAAGGCGCTGGAAGCGGAGCCGGCCCTCGCCGAAGGTTACTTCGGTCCGTCCATGGAATAATCGCGCCATGCTCGAATTCTTCACCTGGATGCTCTGGCTGTGCGCGGTTGCCGTGGTGCAATGCAGCCTGTGCCGCAAGTTTCCCGGCATTCGCAGCATGTGCCGCACGGTTTTCTTTCTCACCGCCGCGGCCGCCATTGTGCCTGCCCTGTGCGTGCTCGCCACCGGCCTGCGCAGCGGCCCCGGCCTGCTGGCCAGACTCAACCACGGCTTCGGCCTGGGCGTCTACGCGCAGACGTTTCTGCGCTCCATTCTGCAGGTGAGATGGCTGGCGTGGGGACCTTCCGGAACATTCGCTCCGGCATTTTCGCCGCCCGTGGGAAGGGTTGCGGAGGGCGACTTGCTGGCGCTGCTCGCGTCGATCACGAAAAAACTTTGGGTCAGCGAAGACGGCGATCACGTTTAGTCCCCGCCAACTCTCGTAGTGATCCTCTCCGGTCGCGGATGGGCGTCCTGCCTACAATCATCCCCAGACGGCGGTGAGTACCCTGCGCCAGTTTTCGCCCAGGATGAGGCGGATATGATCGTCGGTATATTTGCGGCGGATGAGGGCTTCGCTGAGGATAAAAGTGCGGTGATCGCCGGCCAGATCGCCGACCGCTTCCCGGTGATGAACCTTGTACCGCTTGTCGGCGGACTGGAGGAGTTGGGCGAGTTGATCGGGAGGCATGAAATCGTTGGACTCGATGCCGAAATCGCTGCCGATGCCAACGTGCTCGATGCCCACCAGGTCGCGCACGTGATCGATGTGATCGATGACGTCGTCGACGGTGGTAGGCTCCTGGGCTTTGACCATGAAGCTGATGAAATTGATGCCGATGACGCCGCCCGTCGCGGCCATCCGGCGGATGGCCTCGTCGGTGACGCAGCGCGGATAGCCGGGGTTGAGGGCGCGGCAGTTGCCGTGGGAAATGATGACCGGCTTCTTGGAGACATCGAAAGCGTCCAGCATGGTGCGGTCGCCGGCGTGGCCGCAATCCACCGCCATGTTGACGCGGTTCATGCGCTCCACAATCTGCATGCCGAAATCGCTGAGGCCTTCGTCGTGGGGCTCGAAGGCGCCGTTGCCGAGTAAGTTGCGGAAATTGTAAGTGAGTTGGGAGACGCGCTGGCCCAGGCCGTAAAATACGTCGACGTCTTCGACTCTGCGGAAATGCGCGGCGTTTTGAAAACCGAAGAGAATGCCATAGCGGCCGCTGGATTTGGCGCGCGCCAGATCGCCGGCGGTGGAGATGCGGAGGAGCCAATCGGGGTACATGGCGAGGAAGGCGTTCCAATCGGCGAGCAGCTTGATGCCGGCTTCGTAGTTGTCCGGGCCTTCGCCGAAATTGATGACGTTGATGCCGCTGTCTTTGAAGCGCTGGAAATCGGCGGCCGTGAAAGCGCCGGGCTTGGTGAGCCACGCGCGAAGCTTGGACTGCATATCGCGGCGGTAGAGGAACTGGTCGAGCATGTCGATGACGAGCGACTCCTTCACCAGCGCTATGGCGCGGGCGGAAACTTCCGGCGCGGCGGCGTTGGGACGGGCCAGGGCGAAGCGGTTGCGATTGATAAACGGCGCGGCGAGGAGCGCGCTGAGGGCGTGGCGGCGGGTGGTCTGCATGGTCTGCGATTGTACCACTGCGAACTGCAATCGTTGGCGACGGCTTTCTGTATAGTGGAGGTATGCGGCGGGTTGTGGTGACGGCGCTGGCGGCGATGGCGGTCTACGCGGCGGGGGCGCAGCAATCCGTGCACGATCTGATTGCGGCGGTGCAAAAGGGGTTGCGCGGGGGGGAATCGGATGGGCGGATTGCGCGCGAGATCCGGAAGTTTCAGATGCGCGAGCGGCTGGACGAGCGCACTATCGAAGAGTTGGAGAGCGCGGGCGCCGGGCCTAAAACGCTGGAGGAGATGGAACGGCTGCGCTACGAATCGGCGGGGCTGGCCAAGGCCCCGCAGGCGGTCGAGTTTCCCGCTCCGCCTACCCCTTCGGCGGCGGAGCAGACCGCGGTGCTGCACGCGGCGGCCCGCTACGCTTTGAACTATACGGATTCGCTGCCCGATTTTTTGTGCGAGCAGACCGTGCGCCGCTACGAGCAGCTCCTGCGCCAGAACGGCTGGGACCTGAAGGACACCCTGACGGTGAAGCTGAGTTATCTGGACCGCGAAGAGAATTACACGCTGATCGCGATCAATGGACGGAAGACCTTGAACACATACGACTCAATCGGAGGAGCGCTGTCCAAGGGCGAGTTCGCCAGCCTTCTGCTTTCGCTTTTCGACCCCAGCGTAGGAACGCATTTCTGGTGGGACCACTGGACCACGCTGCGCAAGCGCGTGACCCACGTCTATCGTTATCGCATCGAGCAGGAGAAGTCGCACTACCACCTGACCGCTGGGGTGGACAACGGGTTCGGGCAACTGGAAACGGTGATCGTGGGCGAGAACGGGTTCGTTTATATCGACCGCGATTCGGGGCGCGTGGTGCGGATTATCGACGATGCGGTCATCCCGTGGGATTTTCCGGTGAGGCAGGCGTCCCGGATTCTGGATTACGATTTCACGGACATCGGCGGGAAGCCGTTTCTGCTGCCGCTGCGCGCGGATGTGCGCATGGCGACGGACCGCATCCGCACGCGCAACGCGGTGGAGTTCACGGGCTACCGGAAATTCACGGGCGAATCTACGATTACGTACAAATAGCGGCGGTCACGGCAAGCCGCGTGGGGCTGGCGAGGGCCGGCGCCTTCGCGGCAGCTTGAAATATCCTGTGCGGGCAGTATTCCCTCGGGGCCGCCGCATACATATAATTTGATGGAAGAACGGTTTATGAAGCGCTACGGGTATGCGGTGCTGAGTGGAGCGGCGGCGGCCGGCGCGCGGCTGCTGCTCGACCGCTTCGCGGGATATCACAATCCGTACACGGTGTTCTATGTCGCGGTGCTTTGGTCGGCATGGTATGGCGGGATAGGGCCGGCGCTGTTGACGATTGCGCTGGGCGTCGTGGCATCGGCGGCGCTGGCGCCGGGAACCCTGGTGGGCTTCGAGTTTTACCTGATTGTTTCGCTAACGTGCGCCATCCTGATGGAGGCGCAGCGGCGCAGCGAAAAAGTGGCGCGCGAGCGGCTGGTGCAACTGGAAGAGGCGTGCCAGCGCGAAAAACTTGCCGAGGAACAGGTCCGCCAGGCGCAGAAGATGGAAAGCATCGGAATCCTGGCGGGCGGGATCGCGCACGACTTCAATAACCTCCTGACGGGAGTTTTGGGCAATGCCACTCTGGCTTTGGCCGATCTGCCGCGCGACAGCGATGCCGCCCGCATGCTGGAGAGCGTGATCGCGGCGGCCGAACGGGCGGCGCACCTGACGGCGCAATTGCTGGCCTATGCCGGCAAAGGGACCTTCGTCGAGCACGACCTGGACCTTTCCGAGATGGTGCGGCGGAGCGCGGAAGTGATCCGGCCTTCGGTGGAACGGAAGATCGAACTGCGGCTGGAGCTGAACGGGCAACTGCCGGCCTTGCGGGCGGATCCGGCGCGCATGCAACAGGTGATCGCCAACCTGGTGAGGAACGCGGTGGAAGCGATTGACGGCAATCCGCGCGGTACGGTGACGGTGGCCACGGAGCGGGTGCGATTCGAGGCGCGCGAAACCCTCCCGGCGGCTTGCGTGGGAGAACTTGCCGCGGGCGATTACGTGGCCCTGCGCGTGCAGGATAACGGAATTGGCATGGACGAGGGAGTGCTGCGCAAGATCTTCGACCCGTTCTTCACGACGAAATTCGTGGGGCGGGGGCTGGGGTTGGCGGCAGTTTCGGGAATCGTGCGCTCGCACCGCGGGGCGGTCCTGGTATCGAGCGAGCCGGGGAAGGGCAGCGTTTTTTGCGTGCTGCTGCCGGTGGCGAGCGAAGAGCGGCAGAGCGGCGCGTGGCGCTTGACCGCGTGACGGAACGGTCTCCGGCGCTAATTGCCGGCGGGTTTGTTCCGCTAGCGCCGCGGCAGGAACCTGCGTCGGGCGTGTACTGGATCTGGAAATCGTATTTTCCGGAGAGACCGGTGCGATCCGTCACGGGGCGGCCCATCTCCCGCGACAAGGTGGCGGCCAGCGCGGCCGTGCCCGCGGCCGTGCCCGCGCCGAGGCCATTCTGGCTGAGCGAATAAAAGACGAACAGAGAGGGTTTGGGCCTGGGTACTAAATTCTTGTTATAATAAGACTTAACCCTTAGAGGAGATACTCTTGGCTGATTCGGAATTACCACCCCAGGGACCGCCTGCGCCACCCCCCGGCGGACAGCCCCCGCTGCCCGGTATGGGCGGGAGCGATGGCGGCAATAAAAACCTGATTTCCACCAATATCGAAGACGAGATGAAGCGCTCGTACCTGGATTACGCCATGAGTGTAATCATCGGGCGGGCGCTGCCGGATATTCGCGATGGGTTGAAGCCGGTTCACCGGCGCATCCTCTACGCCATGCAGCAGATGGGATTGCAGCCCAACCGGCCGACGCGCAAGTGCGCGCGCATCGTGGGGGACGTGATGGGCAAGTATCACCCGCACGGCAACCTGGCGGTATACGACGCGCTGGTGCGCATGGCGCAGCCGTTTGCCATGCGCTATCCGCTGGTGGCGGGGCAGGGAAATTTCGGATCGATCGATGGCGATCCGCCGGCCGCCGACCGGTACACCGAAGCGCGCCTGTCGCGCGTGGCCACGGCGCTGCTCGAGGACCTGGACAAGGAAACCGTCGATTTCCGCCCGAACTACGACGATAGCGAGCAGGAGCCGGAGGTTCTGCCCACGCGCGTCCCCAACCTGCTGGTGAACGGTTCCAGCGGCATCGCGGTGGGGATGGCGACTAACATTCCGCCGCACAATCTGAACGAAATCGTGGAAGCTTGCATCTACCTGATTCAGAATCCGGGCACGCCGCTTTCCAAGATTCTGGAGATGGTGCCGGGACCGGACTTTCCCACGGGCGGATTTATCCTGGGACGCAGCGGCATCATCGACGCCTACACGCGCGGGCGCGGCCAACTGAAACTGCGCGCCAAAGCGGCGACGGAAAAAATGGGCAAGGACCGCGAGCAGATCGTGATCACGGAAATTCCCTACCAGGTCAACAAGAGCAAGCTCATCGAGCAGATGGCCGCGCTGGTGAAAGAGAAGCGCGTCGAGGGGATTGGCGACATTCGCGACGAGAGCGACCGCGACGGCATGCGCATCGTGCTCGAACTGAAGCGCGACGAACAGGCCGAAGTGGTGCTGAACAATCTGTACAAGCATTCCCAGTTGCAGATCGGCTTCGGCGTGATCATGCTCTCGATCGTCAACGGGCAGCCGCGCGAGCTCGGCCTGTGCGAGGTCATCAAGCATTTCATCGATCACCGCGTGGAAGTGGTGCGGCGCCGCACCGAATACGAGCTGCGCCGGGCGCGCGAGCGCGAGCACCTGTTGCTGGGCTGCCAGAAGGCCCTCGACAACCTGGACGAAGTGATTCAACTGATCCGCGCGGCCAAACAGCCGAAGGAAGCGCGCGACGCGCTGATCGCGCGCTTCGAATTTACCGAGCGGCAGGCGCAGGCCATCATCGAGCTGCAATTGCAGCGGCTCACCGGGATGGAGCAGCAGAAGATCCTGGACGAGCTGGCGGATATCCAGCGGCGCATCGCCGAGTACCTGGAGATTCTCGGCTCGGACAAAGTGCTGCGCGCGCTCATCGTGAAGGAACTGCGCGAGGTGCAGAAGGAATACGGCGACGAGCGGCGCACCCAGATCATCGAAGACACCGGCGAGATCAAACTGGAAGACCTGGTCGCGGTGGAAGACGTGGCGGTGACGGTGACGCGCGGCGGCTACTTGAAGCGCACTTCCGTGGATACCTACCGCCGGCAGACGCGCGGCGGCAAAGGCCGCATCGGCATGGGGACGCGCACGGAAGATATGGTGGAGCACCTGATCGTGGTGTCCACCCATAGCTACCTGCTGATCTTCACCAACCGCGGGCGGGTGTACTGGCTGAAGACCTACGAGTTGCCGGACGCCAGCACCACGGGCAAGGGCAAGCACATCAGCAACCTGATCAATCTGCAGCCGGACGAAACCGTCAAGGCGTTCTTGCCGGTGAAGGATTTCGTGCCCGATCAGTACATCGTGATGGTGACGCAGCGCGGGGTAATCAAGAAGAGCGAGCTGACGGAATTCGACAACCCCATGGCGCGCGGAATTATCGCGGTGTCTTTGGACGAAGGCGACGAGCTGATCGCGGCGCGCATCACCCTGGGGGACAACTTCATCTTCCTGGGATCGCACAAAGGGCAGGCCATTCGCTTCGCGGAAAGCCAGGTGCGTCCCATGGGGCGGCAGGCGCGCGGCGTGCGCGCCATGGACCTGGCGGATGGCGATTACCTGGTGGGGATGGAAGTGGTCGAGAAGGATGGGCTGATTCTTTCCATCGCCGAATACGGCTACGGCAAGCGCACCCCGCTGGAGGATTACCGGCTGACGGCGCGCGGCGGCAAGGGCGTCATCAATATGAAGACCACCGGCAAGACCGGGCGCGTGGTGGCGATTCTTTCGGTGAAGGAGGATTCGGATCTGATGATCGTCAGCCAGAACGGCAAGATCATCCGGATTGAATCTTCCACCATCCGGCAGGCGGGGCGTTCGACGCAGGGCGTGCGCCTGGTGGCATTGGAAGAGGGCGATAAGGTGGCGGCGGCGTCCGTGATCCCGGATTCGGAGTCGGGCAACGGCAACGGGCAGGAGAGCCTGCCGGTCCAGTAAACTGGTAAAAGCATGGCCGCATTCGTCGATATCCCGAACCCCGCAACGCTGCGGGAAAAAGAAGGCCGCCTTTTCGATTTGCTGCGGCCCATGCGGCGGGTGATCGTGGCCTTCTCCGGCGGAACGGATTCGGCGTACCTGGCATGGGCGGCGAAGCGGGTGCTGGACGCCAATGCGGTGGCCATCACGGCGGATTCGGCATCGCTCCCGGAATCGCACAAGCGCGACGCCGAGGCGTTTGTGGCGCGCTTTGGAATTGCGCACGAATATATCCGGACGCGCGAATTCGAGAATCCCGATTACCTGCGCAACGACCCCAACCGCTGCTTCCACTGCAAGGACGAACTGTTCACGCGGCTGGAGGAAGTGGGGCGCGAGCGCGGGTTCGAGCACATTATCTACGGCGTGAACGTGGACGACCTGGGAGATTACCGTCCGGGGCAGAACGCGGCGCGCACCCACCAGGTGGCTGCGCCGCTGGCGGATGCGGGGCTGACCAAGGCGGAGATTCGCGAGCTTTCGCGCCTGGCGGGGCTGCCCACCTGGGACCGTCCGGCGTCGGCTTGCCTGAGCTCGCGGATTCCTTACGGAACCCCGGTGACGATCGCCAGCGTGAAGACCGTGGAAGCGGGCGAGGAAGAGATCAAGGCGCTGGGCTTCCGGCAATTCCGCGTGCGCTTCCATGGCGAAGTGGTGCGCATTGAAATTGCGCCGGACGAACTGGAAAAAGCGCTGAGCCTGGAGATGGCGCGGCGGTTCACCGCTATTTTCAAGGCGCTGGGGTTCCGCTATGTAGCCCTGGATCTGGAAGGCTACCGGCAGGGCTCGTTGAACGAAGTGCTGAATCTAGCGGGAGTTTACTCGGATTTCGGCAGAGACACGGGCAAGTAGCTGTATTTCGTGTGTCTTAGCGGGACCGCTCTGTATTACCCACGATGGGTACTACAGAGTTGTTCCAGGCCAAGGGA
>Ga0181530_10005042_pt1 | contig 13682 bp, 9 predicted proteins | sample PEATcosm2014_Bin_42_FD_119769 | JGI IMG/M metagenome (GOLD analysis project Ga0181530, IMG submission 119769) | Peatland microbial communities from MTU Mesocosm Facility, Houghton, MI, USA - PEATcosm2014_Bin10_60_metaG | ecosystem: Environmental > Terrestrial > Soil > Wetlands > Peat | place... | reverse complement strand
AGTGGAGTGGTTGTGTTGCAAACGGCCTCCACCTTCTGACGCAAGGTCAGCTGATTGTCTTTGAGTTGAACGATCAGATGTGCGTTCGCGGCGGCGGCGGCTTTGAAGGTTTTTTTTGACAATGCATCGCATCGCAGGTGACGATATGGCCGGCCACGTTGAGTTCTTCCAACAGTTTCTGCACGGCCGGGATCTCGTTTGATTTTTCGTCGATCTCGATATGCGCCAGAACCAAAGCCGTGTTGGCAGCAAACGCGCTGAGGACCTGTTTTGCCTTGACGTCGTTGAAGTTATCGAAACTACCCTTGAGCGTCTTACCATCGAACGCCACAACACGCGTGCCGGGACTGGACCCGGCATGGTTCAGGTCGGCCGCATGTTGACGAAAGACATTTTCAACATCCGCAGGGCTCAACCCCTGCAAAATATACCGGATGGCGGTATGAGCGGGTGGCCTTTTCCATCTGATCTTAAAGGCTCTGTTCAGCTGTGGCCGATGGACCTTGATGAAGGTGCGGATGCCGCGATACGAATTGGCACCGCTCACAATCGCGAAAATGGAAAACAGCAGGACATGCGGCAGTTGGTAAAGTTTGCCTTCGGCGCGCCGCGGATCGGGGATTGTTGCGAGCTGCGAGAGGAAATGTTCGAATGACTTCAAGGCAACCTCCGAATGATTCGGTTGCCCCACATAGATTCAGGCTTTTTCGACCTAAGGAATCCTTCGTTCGTCGTTGCCCCTCAAATTCCTCGATACCGTTGCTAAATGGACTCACTATAGAGCGTTGAACAGCCCTGGCCTGAACCTCAACCTCGGGAAGCTCGATCGCGCCAGACGCATCCGCTGGAGAAGCACTGCCAGGAGAAGAGTCCTGGGCCATCGCCACTCGCCATGAAAACAGGGCCATGGCGCCAAAGACGAAAATATTACGCAGGCGCATAAATACATCCAGAAGCTAATATTCCAGCCAGACGATGCATAAGATGCTGCAAAATCCAATGTCAACGGAAGATATTTAGATTATTATTATAATAATTCTATTATACGGGCTAAGCTTAGAATATGTCTAAATCTTATATTTTATGAACGTGGCGGCGGAGCAACACTGTCCACGGAGCGGCGACCCATGGACACGTCAACAAGCAACGGGCCACCGAATGTCTAATGAGCTGAACTTTTCAGGCCAGCCCGAGGATGCGAGGTCGAATAGGGCCTGGGCGATCAGGCGTCCGCTGCCGACCTTGGCTCGCTGCATCTATTCCGAATGACAATCAGATGGTGTCGATCAAAGTGGTCTATTTTTCAGATATCACTATACCCCCTTTTGTTCGCAACGCGCTGCACGGCGCTACCGCGAGGACCATTTCCAGCACGGTCTTTCACCGTTAAGCACGAGCGTCTCTCCCAGTTCTTTCGCCAGAACGATTAGCCGGGCGCCCGCGTCGTGTAACGCGGATACCGGGCTCGCTGCATGCGAGACAACAATGATCTGGGATCGTTCCGATGCCTGGGCGAACCGCGACGGCGATCTCCCTAACCATCTGTCCAAAGTATCGGCCTCGTCCGATATCCCATAGCGGATCTCGGTTTTTCCTTCGGCGTCGATATTCCATCAAAATTTCTGCGACAGTCCAGCGAAAAAGCCTCGCCGTGGCCCGTATTGCGGCGCGAACACGCCAATGCCGCTTCCGCTCCTGATCTGATAGAGCGTATCAAAGACGTTCACCACGTCGAAACGCAGCGTGAGAGGCTTCATGTTCCAGCCAGTAAACTCATGCGTGAGTCCGGTATTGAATTGTGCGTAAGGCTGTACGTGGCTGATGTTGGCGTCGCCGCTGCGCAAGCCGCTGCCGTAGAACATGTCAGCGCTGAACCGTGTGCCGTTCCAGAGGCAGATTAGGCCTGCAGAGCCGGTCAACATTTGGGTGTGATCCGTGTAGACGAAGTGACTTTGGAGGTACTGGAATTCCGTCAGGCCTCCGAGATCGGCGAGCGGGGTGGTGCTATCGAACAAATATTGGTTCGACACCACGTCGGTGGCTCTCTGCTGGGCTGCCGCGAAGTTGACGTAGGCCTGGAAATTGCCGCTGGTGAATTTCCCTTTCAGTTCTACGCCCTTATTATAGCCCTTCGCGTAATTGAACGCGCTCAAGACCAGCGCCTGGCCAAAATTTCCATTGTCGATGAGATCATTCGCGATCTTGTAATAGGCGTCGATACCTACCTCGAGAGTGCCGCAGTCGTGCACCCCCACGGGAGGCTCGGTGAGCATCAAGGGTGCCAGCGAGTTGCATCCCATCGGAATCTTCTGGGACACGCCGGCATCGAAATAATGCGACCGCTCCGGCAGCACCGGATCCTCGAGAAACTGGGATGGCGCGCCTGTCGTGTTCCGGAACAAGCCGATATTGGCCGGCGCGGCCTCCACCAGCACTGGCGGTGTGAAATAGCGCGCATAACCGGCATGCCATGTCGTGTTTTCGGACGGCTTGTAAGTGAAACTGAGGCGCGGGCTCAGCTGGTTGGCGTCGACATATTGGACCATCTGGTCAAAGCGCAGGCCGGCATTCATCGTGAGTTGATCGGTGATTTTCCACTCGTTCTGAGCGTAGACGCCCATAAGCCAGCCGACTTTGGAGGTTGAATCGCGTATTCCCTCTGGCGCGCCATTATCGGAGCCGTCGCAGATGGTGCAGGGTTCGACGATAGAGAAATTGTTCACCGCTGCCTGTTCGCCGCTGACCGTGAAGCCGGCACGAACCGTATTGGCGGGGTTGAGCTGGTACGAGCCGTCGCCCTGGAGGCCGTTGGTGTAGGATTGGCGGGTGATGTTCGATGCAATGCCGTTCAACAGCATGTCGCCGATGACATCTGGCGTGAATTGCAAATTGTTGTAGCGGGTGAAATAGGCGAGCTGCCCATCGAAGCCGTTGATTGATTTCTGCAGAGCCAGCACCCCGTAATGGGTGACCTCGATCTGATTCTCATTGAGCAGCGATGAATCGAAATTGGAGACGCCATATGCGGTAGTGACCGGGGGATTGCCCATCTGCCCGACCGGCTGGCCGGGGACGTCTGGAATCTGGAATGCGTTGATCGCGGTTCCCATGATCAGGCTTAGGCGGGTGCTGGTGTCGAGGAACGCCGACATGTAGCCGAAGCCTTTTTCCTGCTGGGAGAAATCGTGAATGGGGTTCACGCTCGGTGTTGCGTTTTCGATTCCTTCCAAGGTCTGCACATAGCGTCCGGTGAAGTAGTATTGGACGCCCGGAAAGCAGTTCGTAGTCGACGTCCCGGGAGCGGGCGCGGTGGATCCGCAATTGCCTCCGGACGTGCCGCCATATTCTAAGAGCGGCGCGATGGTTCCGCGGCTCCCGCCGTAAGGGCTGATACTGCCGCTGTTGTTGAAGACGTTCGTACGGGTTGTGATGTCGACGAGACCGACGGTGCGGAGCCCGAACTCCGCTGGAAGCGCACCGGTGACGAGGGAGATAGTGCCGATCAAATTGGTTTCCAAAACACTCCCAAAGCCGGTGACACCATCGGGCAGCATGACGCCGTTGATTCGGAATTGCACATTGGCGTGGTCGTTGCGGACATGGAGCAGGCCGCTCGCCGCGGAATCTTGCGAGACCCCAGGTGCCTCCAGCAGTATTTTTTCGACCGGCTGGTTGACGCCTTGGGGCAGCGACTGGATATCGTCGTGGCTGATCTCGTAGGAAGTAGTGCCGATGGTCGTGTACAAATTGCTGCGCGCGGCATCGAATGTCTTGGCTTTTTCCGCGAGCAAACGTGCCGCGGTGGCTTCGGATGTCCCGCTGGCTGGTTGGACAGGCGCCTGCGCCGGTCGTGCGGCCGCTTGGTTCTTCGCCGGTTTCTTTTTTGTGGCGACCACATTGACGGTCGGCAAGCTGACAGAGGTTTGCGCGAAGCCCATTCCACGGAGGCAATAGAGCAATGCGAGAGCCGAACTGTTCAGAAGGACCACGCGGCCGACACGGCTGGACATACTCACCCCCATCGCATGGTCTTGCTGTGACACCCCACGGAAAGATCGCGGGGCTCAACTCCGGCCGATATGTAATACTATAACGTTACAGCCAGGCGTGCAGCTGTCAAGGATGGGCCATCACGATTACAGTCTGCGGTTCTGATTCTCGTTGCGTTGTGACCGCAAAGCCACAGGGGTGCGTTCATAATCGGCCGTGTGCCTGCAAACGGAGCATGGCCAATGGAGATGAACATCCATTCAGAAGTGTTCAATAGAATGATGGATCGTCGATGGGCAAACAACCAAATGCTGTAAAGCTGTTCACCGTTCTTGACGCAATCCGCTGCGTAACTCCCTGATTCTATTACTCCACATCCATTGACCATGATACCGCGCACACGGGGGAACGCCTTGACTGCGTCGCAGCGCCGTGTTTGGGCTACGTCTACAAGTGGTTTGCTGTGTGCCGCCTGCCGGGGGTCTGGAACGAGGTTCGAGGACCGAAGTTCCGGCGCATGATCGTTGTGCGGAGCGAAAGCCGCGGTCATCCCGGAGTACACCATGACGAGCCAAGCTCAGACAATGGCCTTCGATCTGACTGCGTTGATCGCTCCCGCGCGCCCCGAGGATTTCTTCCTCGAACATTGGGAGCGCAAACCCTTTCACCTTTCCCGCGGCGACGCACGCTATTACGACTCCCTTCTCACGAATGAAGATTTAGAGACCATCATATCTTCCTCGGACTTGCGTTATCCCGCGATCCAGCTCGCCAGGAACGGCTCCTATTTTCCCGCGGAGGCCTACACAAAGAATGTCAAGCATGGCAGCGAGTTTTTCAGCGGCGTGCCGGATCTCGGACGCATTCAAACCGAATACCGCTCGGGATCGACGGTGGTGCTGCCGGCATTGCAACGGATCTGGGCTCCCTTGCGAGAGCTCTGCGCATCGCTCGAAAATGAGTTCAGCCACGCCGTGCATGCCAACGCTTATCTTACGCCCGGGAATTCGGAAGGGTTTACCCCTCACTACGATACACATGATGTATTCGTTTTGCAGATTGCCGGAAAGAAGCGATGGCGCCTGTTCGAACCACCGCTGACGCTGCCGCACCGTAGCCAACCCTTCACGCCGGCGGGCTATACGTTGCCAGCACCAAGTCTCGAGCTCGAACTCCAGCCGGGTGATCTTTTGTATCTGCCGCGTGGTACCGTGCATGCCGCCAGCACTTCGGACAGTCATTCCGCGCATGTCACAATCGGGATGACAGTCTACACATGGGTGGAACTCATCTCCGAGCTCGCCGCTGCAAGCAAGGAAATAGCGGGCTTCCGCACCGCATTGCCGCCGGGCTTCGCGGCGCGCGAGGAGCTTAAGAAGACCGTGAAGGAAGGTCTTATCCAACGTATCGATCATTTGCGCCAAACGGGGGATTTCGATCGCTTGATCGAGACTTTTCTGCAGAAGGTCAGGTCCGGACATGTTCGCCCAGGAGGAACTTTCCAGTCCGACGTGAGGGTGATCGGATTGCAGACGCGGCTCAGCGCGCCGGACGCGAGCCGCTATTGCGTAACGACGGAAAACGGCATTGCCATTTTGCATTTCGATGGGAGAAAGTTTGTCCTCACCGATCTCATTCGGGCGACCTTCGACGATATGTGTAACAAAAAGTCGTTCCAGCCAGGAGAGCTGTCAGGCCCTCTCGACAATGATGGCAAGCTGAACCTGGTGCGCTATCTTCATGCAGAACGCTTCTTGACGCTGGCGGATTGAATTCACCATCTCGTCCGCACACACTTTACATCACGAAAAGAGTGGGGCGAGCATGCGTAATGCTCATGGCTGCGGCTCGGCGTTTATGTAGGCCAAGTCTTACGCCGCATGGCAAGCCTTTGTTGCCTCGCAGTAAATTTGCCTCTCTGTTGCTGATTTGTAACACCTCGGCGCGTAATATGATTTTTTTATTTTTTTTCTTACTTCAGTGCTGAAGCCATTGTAGATTGGGCCGAAGCAAGGGGAAACAACCCCAAAGCAAAAACCCGGGTTCGCCTGAGCTCACCGCTCGCGGCAAGGCCGCATAAATATTTGATGGGAGGGTGAGTTGCCTCAGGCCAAGAACTGTGCCGGACCGAGGAGCCCAGCGGATCTTTACAAGTTGCAAAGGCTTCGCAAGGGCTCGGCAGCAAAGCGCATCGCGATCAGCCTCATCGGACTTTATGCGCTTCTGCTTCAGGGCTTTATTGCTCCTCCAGCGGCCGCTCTCGGCTCGCTTGACGAGATAACCTGCACGCAAAACGGCGCTCAATCTAACGGCCCAAGCAGCGAGCGCCACCGCCACGGGCTTTGCTGCATTCTTGCTTGCGCGGCCAGCGGGAGTGTCTTTGTCGCGGCGACAGCGCGCAGCTTCGTTTTCCCGCTGCGGGTGCTTTCCCGCCTTGACTTCGCCCAACCGTCGGCGGCCGTTGCACGTGCCTCAGCGCAGTTCTATCTGCCCGCCCGCGGCCCACCGCAAGCTGTCTGAGCGGCTCCCTCGTCCGGTCTCTGGGACCGGGCTTGGAAATCCACCCGACACCAAACGTACCGAACGCTTGCATCCGCTCACTTTGGAGCAAGTGCTGCTCGCGTGCGCGGCACATCAAACCACTCGCTTGCTTTTGTCAGACAAGGCTGTCGTGCGCCGATCACGGCCCCGGTCTTCTCGCCTAGGAGGGTCATTTGTTTCAGACCAAGGATAACACCGGTCAATCGCGTGGGCATTGGATAGGGAAAGCCGCGATCACGGAAACCTCGACGCTGGCATTGATGGTGGCTCTTACGCTCCAAGCCACACCCGCGCCAGGTCAAGACGCGACCCCAGCACCCGCGCAAGGTGCGCCTCAAACTGCTACTCAAGGCGCTACTCAAGAAATTTATCAAGGTGACATCGAACTCCCGACCGTGGAAGTAACCGCCAATTCCGTGCCGTCGTTCGCGGGGGGGAACGGATGGGCGCCGCCGCCGCCGAGCGCGGGGGTCGGGGCGTCGACCGACATGAACGAGGCGGCGAGTGCCTTTACTGTAACCGGCCAACAGGTCAATGAGCGCATTTTCTCGCGGCCCGGCGAGGCGCTCGAGATCGTGCCGGGGTTGATTGCCACCCAGCATAGCGGCGACGGCAAGGCCAACCAATGGTTCTTGCGCGGCTTCAACCTCGATCACGGAACCGATCTCGCCATATTCATGGACGGCATGCCGATGAACATGCCTACCCATGCGCATGGCCAGGGCTATGCAGACGTCAATATGTTGATTCCGGAGCTCATCGGCTCGATCGATATACAAAAGGGCCCGTATTTCGCCGACGTCGGCGATTTTGCCTCGGCCGGATCGGTCCATATCAATCTGATCGACGCTGTCGATGGGCCGCAGGTGAAGGCGACGCTCGGTAGCTTTGATTATCAGCGTTATTTGGGCATCGATTCTATTAAAGTCGGCGATGGAGATCTTCTGTTTGCCGGGGAGGCTGGCACCTATAACGGCCCGTGGACCCTGCCCGGCGATTTGCTAAAGCTGAATAGCGTCGTGCGCTATTCCCAAGGCACCGACGTGAATGGTTTTTCGGTGACCGGAATGGCCTATGGCAACCATTGGAACTCGACGGATCAAATTCCCGAGCGAGCGGTCCCGGACATCGGCCTTTTCGGCTACATCGACCCGTATGACGGCGGCAATACGGAGCGTTTCTCGCTGTCGGGCCAATGGGCGATGACGGACGGCGCCAACGCTTGGCACGTGAATGCATTCGCGGTGAGGAGCGCCCTCAATCTTTGGAATGATTTCACGTACTTCCTCCAGAACCCAACCCTCGGCGATCAGTTTCATCAGCACGAGACCCGAACTTTCGGCGGGGTTTACGCGTCTTACACGCTGACTGGCAACATCGCCGGCGTTCCCACGGAAAATGAGATCGGCGTGCAAACGAGATTTGACGGGATCAATCTGCTGCTGACCAATACTTATGAGCGGGCGTATCTGTCGACCATCCGGCAAGATATCGTCGATGAAGGCAGCATTGGCGTTTACGCCCAACAAACCGCGCATTGGAGCGATTGGTGCAAAACCGTTATCGGCATCCGGGGTGATTTCTACGCGGCGTCGGACAATGCTGTGAGCCTGCCGATCAATTCAGGCAACCCCACGGCCTTCGTCCCTGGACCGAAGGCCTCCATTATCTTTGGGCCCTTTAATAAAACCGAATTCTACATGGATGTCGGGCAAGGCTTCCACAGCAACGACGTTCGCGGTGTGACCGTTCAGGTCGAGCCGACCGACCCGACATTTAAGCTAAACCCGGGGACGTTCCTGGTGCCGACTCAGGGTGCCGAAATCGGAGTCAGGACCAAAGCGATCGAGAACCTGAATAGCGCGGTCGCTATATTCGGCCTCGACGCGGCTTCCGAAAACATTTTTGACGGGGACGCCGGAGACACTCAGCCGACGCTCCTACCCACTCGGCGAATCGGCATCGAATGGACCAATGATTACCATCCGGTTTCCTGGTTCGACCTCGATGTCGACTTCGCTGACACGAGGGCACGCTTCCTCGGCTATGATTACGCGCAACAACAGACCTATATCTCGCTCTGGGGATACCCGCAGGCGTCAATTGGCAATGCACCAGGCAACTATGTCCCTGGCGCCGCGACGATCGTCGGCTCGATCAAGGCCACGATCGGCGAAAAAACCGGCTGGTTTGCAGGGCTCGAATATCGCTATTTCGGGGTCCGGCCGCTTACGGAAGACGGCGCTTTCTGGTCGCCAGCGACGGGCCTCCTCAATGCGCGCGTAGGGTATCGATTCGACAATGGCTGGACGCTCCAGCTTGACGGCACCAATATCACGGACAGCAAGTCGGACCAGATCACCTATGCCTATGGGTCTCTTCTGAAGACGGATGCGCTTTACTATCAATGCAACGCGCCGGGCTCCACAGTGCCTGTCGCGGTCTGCCAAAATGGGGTCATGGACCGTGTCTTCAAGCCGGTCGAACCCTTGCAGCTGCGACTAACGCTCGTTGGCAAATTCTGAAAACAGGCTGGTTCATTCGCCATCATCAGGCATGCCGGACATGGATGTGAGGATGTTTTTTTGCACGATCATCGCCATGGGGGTGTGTTTCCTCCTTGACTTCAACCGGGATGGCCACGAGGCGGCCATGCCGTACCCCCCGCTCGGCGATGACATGTTCGGCGAAATGATGGACCTCGCGGGCTGCTCCGCGCAACAGAGTGACTACCATGCAGCTTGCATGATCGAGATAAACCTGCATGGCGGCAACCGACAGATCGTGCTGATGGTGATGCGTCTCCGCAAGACGATTTGCAAGCTCGCGCACGGTATGATCGTAGACATAGACGAGCGCCGCGACACAATTGCCATTGTCGCTCGCTTCGTCGCGCGCTTGCTGAATGCCGGTGCGAGCCAGGTCACGAATAGCCTCCGACCGGTTGTTGTAACCGCGTCCTTTCATATAGCGCTCAAGTTCCGCGATGAGCTCGTCATCGAGAGTAACGGTTATCCGCTGCATCGGATTCTTCCTTCCAAGTTGTCACTTGTTCGGCAAGGAGCACTTTGTCCCAATCGAGCCTCCAGCAAGCTTGGCCCTGTGGACGCGTATAGCGGGAAGAGACTCGAAAGTCACGGTTCCGTCGATCTACGGACGGCAGGCGTTTGAAGCGCCAATCATGTTGACAAAGGAAGCTCTCCGCAAACGGATAGGTAAGCTTTATCGAAGCTTAGAAATAGAGCTCTAATACAAGTCTTGTTCTCATATACGTATTCGTTGCGTTTATGTCACAGTGAGAAAATAAATTATGATATAGGCCGGTGAATATTGAGCGTATAATAACATAGAGTAGAGTATTTGAAATGCAAATCTAACGAGGAAAACGCCCATGTATCGTAAAACTCTCTTGGCATCGGTTGGTGCCATCGTTCTCGGCGGGTCCACAGCTTTGGCGGCCGATCTGCCCATGACTCCGCCACCTCCGCCTGTTCCCGTGTTCACTTGGACAGGCATATATGTCGGCGGACAGATCGGCTATGCCTGGGGCAGCGGCAATCTGAACTATTCCGGATATGATCCGTTTGACGCCATCTCTTTCGATAGTGGCGTCAGCGCGGCTCCCAGGGGGGTGATGGGCGGCGCTCATGCCGGCTATAACTTCCAGGTCAACCAGTGGGTGTTCGGCCTCGAAGGCGCGATCGACGGGACCAGCTTGCGCAATAGTGTGACGACCAACCTTTCCGCTTTTCAAGGTAGCACGGTGTCGGCTACCGCCAATTCCGGAATCCAGGGTTCCATTCGCGGCCGCGCCGGCATTGCCTGGGATCGTGCCCTGATCTATGCGACAGGCGGCGTTGCGTTTGCGAGCTTCAACACCAGCTACAATTTCATTGGCAACCTCAACGGAAGTCCCCTCATAAACGGCGGCGGTACCTTCAACGCTTCAAACGACTTTTCGAACACCCGCACTGGCTGGACGGTCGGCGGCGGCGTCGACTATGCCGTGACCGACAATTGGTCGGTCTTCGCCGAATACCGCTATACCGCTTTCGGCACGGTTTCAAACCCCGGGCTTGCCGAGGCAGGGTTTATCGGCGCGCCCGTCCTGACGAGCGCATTGCTTAATGTGAACCGTACGTGGAACCAAAGCCAAGTGGAGGTGGGCTTCAGCTACAAGTTCGGCACTTATGCTCCGGCACCGGTCGTCGCGAAATATTAAGACAAGCATCGCCGCTTGGATTTGATCAGGACTCCCTGACTTTGATCTCAAGCTCATCGTAGCGTTTGAACCTATAGAAAGCGACCGAACCGATCCAACTCAGCACGAAAATGCCGATAATGATGTAGCCAAGGATGCCAAAGTTGTCGTTGATAGCACCGATCGCGCCCCAAAAGCCGCCTCCGCCGGTAAACCCGAGTTCATCGCCGATGAGATTGAGCGTTTCGAGGCCGCCAACCAAAACAGCGACGACAACGGAAACGGCTGTGATCGTCATGTTGTAGTAGAGCTTGCGGATGGGTTTCGTGAACGCCCAGCCATAGGCACCCAGCATCAGCACGCCGTCGGTCGTGTCCACTAGCGTCATGGCCACCGTATACAGCGCGGGGAAAACTAAAATTGTCCCGGCAGACAGCCCGTTTGCTGCTTGCGCAGCGGAGATTCCGAACAGAGCGACTTCGGTCGCCGTGTTGAAGCCGAGCCCGAACAAGAACCCTATCGGCAGCAGGTGCCAGCTCTTGGTCACAAGCCGGAATAGCGGACGAAAGATTCTCGCCAAGAATCCCCGGCTGTTGAGCAGGATGTTGAAGTCGTCCTCGACAAACCGTCCGCCCCGCTTGACGGCCTGAAATGTCCGGTAAACCGAGACGAGCACTACAATATTGACAATCGCTATGGCGAACAGGAACAACGCGGAAACGCTGGTTCCAATAATGCCGACAATAGCTTTCAAGGAATCGAAGCCCCCGATCATGGCCGAAGCGGCGAAGGCCACGACGACCGATAACCCGACCACAGCTGCGGATTGGCCCAAAGCGAAAAAGAGGCCGACGCTCACCGGGCGCTGGCCGGCTTGCATCAGCTTGCGAGTAACGTTGTCGATCGCCGCGATGTGGTCGGCGTCCACGGCGTGTCGCAGGCCGAATGTGTAAGCCAAAAACGCCGTGCCAAGCAGGATCGGAGGGTCGTGGAGAACAGCGAGTGACCACATCCAGACGAGAACGTTCGCGCCTATCAGAAGCGCATAAACGCCAATAAGACGGCTTCGCAGACTTGCGTCGCCCTCAGACAAAATACGTAAAATATAGCTAAGCACAAAACCCTCAAATGCAGCTAACGGAAACGGTCAGCGCGCATGAGGGCGTGCCATACGGGCGCATGAAATGTAGTCGTCGGTGCACCTCGCCCGAGATCGGCCGCATGAAGGATGCGGGTCTTGTGGTTCAAGGGTCACTGCCTGATAGCGACCTTTCCGCTTTCCATGGCCGTTCGTCGGCGGTCCCACCACGTTCCCTCTTAATCCCGAAGGGAATAGCCGCGTGCGACCGTATAAAGTAATGCCTGAATGCACAACCTACAACCGCGTAAAAATCTAGTCCCGCAGTGAATTTTGAGCACAAAACTGGAAGCTGCTGATTTCGTTTGTCTAAAGATCGATAACCGCCGGCCAGAAGCGATTGGGCTATCGGAAGCACGCTTTCTGCTAGGCCGCTATATTGGATGAACTGAGAGTTTGAGCCGTTATTTAACAGCGCCATTTAGGCATGGCTATGTGACTGGACGCCCAAGGCATCATGCGTTACAGCCTCAAGGGTAGGCGAAATTTCAGAAATCCGCTTACAATCTTCTGGCAATGCGCCAAATGACTGCAGCCCTTCGCTGGGACCGCAGCAAATGCGACGGGGTTCTAACTCCGCCAAATCTTTAATAAGGCGGCATCTCGTTCGGCGCTGGCTGGAAGAATAAGAAGGATTAAGAGGAGAGAACACGAAATGATGGCTATGGACGACGGCCGCCTGGCGATACAGAGCGGGCTACGCGGTTCATCAGGGAGAATTGTGGCGGCTTTGGTGTTTGGCGCGTTGCTTTGTGCGCTTCTTGGCGCGCCTCCTGGCACCAGCCCGGCTGTTGCGCAAACGGCCGCCTCGGTGCCGGAAGCCGGATCGGGAGCACCCCCGCCAGCAGAGGCCGCGCCGGTTTCGCCTCTCGATACGGCACCCGCCGCCGCGCCGCCAGCGGAAGCCGCCGACCCGCCGCCGGGCATCACGGATGCCTTGCTGGCTTCCGCCTTGCCGCGCGATCTTTCGCCTTGGGGCATGTTTCTCAATGCCGTCCTGCCCGTCAAGCTTGTCATGGTGGGACTGGCTTTCGCCTCGCTCGCGACGTGGACGGTCTGGCTTGCGAAAACGCTCGAGCTCTGGAACGCAAAACGCTTGGCGCGGCGCGGCCTTGAAGTGCTAGCCAGCGCCACCAGCCTGCGCGCGGCGGAAAAGGAGCTCGCCAAGCAGCCGCAGCAAGCGCGATCTCCCTTGGCGCGGTTTGTCGCGGCAGCTGTGGGCGAAGCCGACCGTTCCGAGGGTCTTGCCTCCGAAGGCGTCAAGGACCGCGCCGCCACTCTGCTGTCGCGCATCGAAGCGCAAGCGGGCCGGGTAATCCTGCGGGGCACCGGGGTTCTCGCGACGATCGGCGCGACGGCGCCTTTTGTCGGCCTGTTTGGCACCGTCTGGGGGATCATGGATAGCTTCATCGGCATATCGAAGACCAACACGACCAATCTCGCGGTGGTGGCGCCTGGCATCGCCGAAGCGCTGCTGGCGACGGCCATGGGGCTCATCGCGGCGATTCCGGCTGTCGTGATGTATAACGGTTTCGCTCGTGCCATCACCGGCTATCGCGCCCAGCTCGGCGATGCGGCAGCGGAAGTTCTGCGGCATCTGTCGCGCGACCTCGACCGCGAGGACTTTCCGCGCAAGGAAGCAGCCCCGGTTGTCCGGCTGCACCAATCGGTGGAGTAGACGCCGATGGCCATGCGTCTCTCCCTCGAAGAGGATCGCGTCGAGGAAACCCATGAGATCAATGTGACGCCGTTCATCGACGTCATTTTGGTTTTGCTGATCATTTTCATGGTGGCGGCGCCGCTTTCCACGGT
>Ga0181530_10005039_pt1 | contig 13687 bp, 11 predicted proteins | sample PEATcosm2014_Bin_42_FD_119769 | JGI IMG/M metagenome (GOLD analysis project Ga0181530, IMG submission 119769) | Peatland microbial communities from MTU Mesocosm Facility, Houghton, MI, USA - PEATcosm2014_Bin10_60_metaG | ecosystem: Environmental > Terrestrial > Soil > Wetlands > Peat | place... | reverse complement strand
TTTCGCCTCGCTCGGGGTGGGTGACGCGGAGAACAAAATGGCGCTCTCCCGGTTCGCGAGTCAGCCTAGCGAGATCCCATTTCGACACATCGAAGGCTAATTTTCCACCAGGAGCCAAGTGGCGACGCACGCAGGCAAAACACTGCCTCAGGTCCTCGATCGTGAGCAGGTGCAGTAGCGAGTTGCCTGGAATCAGGATAGTCGAGAAACGAGTTCCGAAATCGAACCGGCGCATATCTGCCGGTACGAATTCCACTGCCAGACCGGCAGCGGTGGCCTTCGCACGTGCTCTTTGCAGCATCGTTGGGGACAGGTCGGCTCCAACGATATCAACGCCTCTCTGAGCAATTGGAATCGTCACCCGGCCAGTTCCGCAGCCGAGCTCCAGCACGCGGCCGCCGCCTTCGCAGGCCTGCTCGATATAAAAACTCTCGGAGGCAATGGTCAACTCGCGATGTCTCTGATCAGTTATCGTAGCGCTGCCGCCCGCATTTCCGAATAAGCAATCGTAGAGGAGCGGATCGGTGTAAAGCGCGCATTCATCCATGGAAGACACATTCTACGCCCCGGCTCGACGGAGCAGAAACGAACGCCGGCTCGCACGCCTCGCTAACGGGGTGCGCCAACTCTCCATTTCACGATGAACCAGCACAAAAGTGATGCGGATGCTGACAATTACTCAGGCATGAGCAAGGTTCAATCTTATTAGAATCGCCAGCAAGGCCGGGCATCCGGGAGGGTAACCCACCTCCTTCAGAGTCCGTTTCAACAGGCCATTGTGCGCCGCAGTTGATCCTCGATCTCCCCAAACTCCGAGTAGGGCGCCAGCATGCAGTTGGGATGCGTGTTGCCGGTGATCAGCAGGGAGATGCGGCTTTCCACCTCCCGCCGGTAGAACAGCAGCGCCCGGCGCGCGCTCCCACCCAACAGGTATCCGGCCTCGAAGCCGATGCCGAACGACGAGCCGGACACCTCACCGATGAAGATGTCGCACTGGCGCAACCAGTTCATATCGCGCTCGAAAACCATCTGCGGCGTGATGGCGCGGTCGAGCTGCGCGGCGCCGTCGCTCACCAGGTGGCGCGTCAGCACCTCGTGCCCCATTTCTTCCAGCAGGGCCACCGTGCGCCGCGCCGTCTCCACCGCCGAGCGGTCTCCGGCCACCGTGAATCCAAAATAAACTTTCATTGTTTGTACGGTATCATCTCGCGAGTCCGCGGCACTTCGGCCACGCCCCAACCACTCGCGCCGCGTAGCGTCTTCGGGCCGCGGCATCGGGTACATCCCCCGCCCAGCTTCATTAAGAATACTTAACGGCATTTCTGGTAAACATTTCTCGCCGGGTCCATCCGTTCTTGACTTTGACCCGTATCTCCAGTAGCTTTACCAGTATATTTTCCAAAGCCGGCGAACGCACTCAAGCGCCGGTCCGATTGGAAGCCATTCCAGCACAAGGAGAGGAAACGATCATGAGAGTTTCGAAGAGTTCTTTGTTAGCGTCGGCGGCATTCGCCGGCCTGATGGGCGGTACCATGACGCGCCTGGTCGCGGCTCCGGCGGGCGGCATGAGCCCACAGGACAACGCCCAGAAATCCACCGGCAAAGCCTCCAACAAGAAGTCCGCCGTCGACAAGCATTCCTGCGCGGGCAAGAATTCCTGTAAGGGCAAGGGCGGCTGCTCCACCAGCGACAACGGTTGCAAGGGCAAGAATTCCTGCAAGGGCAAGGGCGGCTGCTCCACCGACGGTTCCAAGAAGTAACCGCGGAGTGGTTCCCATAGCTCATTTGTTTGGGGGGCGGAGTCTGCCACTCGCGCCCCTGCTTTGCTTGTTTTGACATGCCTGCCAACCAGTTCAACGGACACTCGGAATATGGGATCGGGATCGGCTTGCGGATTCCGCATTACCGGCACATTTTCGGACAGAAGCCGGTGGTGGGCTGGTTCGAGATCATCTCGGAAAACTTCATGACCGGCGGCGGCCGGCCGCTGGCGGTGCTCGATAAAATCCTGGAACAGTACAAGGTGGTGCAGCATGGCGTCTCCATGTACTTCGGATCGGCCGAGCCGTTGAACCGCGACCACCTGCGGCGGCTGAAGGAATTGGTGAAGCGCACCGGGACGCCCTGGTTGACCGACCACCTGTGCTGGGGCAGCGTGGACGGCCGCTACACCCACGATCTTCTGCCGATGCCTTACACTTTCGAGGCGGCCGAGGTGACGGCGCGCAAGATCCGCGAAGCGCGCGAGTTCCTGGAAGTGCCCATCGCCGTCGAGAACGTGAGCAGCTACACCGAATTCCACGTCTCCGAAATGACCGAGTGGGAGTTCCTGCGCGAAGTGGTGGAACGCGCCGATTGCGGCATCCTGCTGGACGTGAACAACATTTATGTGTCGTCGCGGAACCACGATTTCGACCCCTATGAATACCTGAACGCCGTGCCGCCGGAGCGCGTGGCGCAGATTCATATCGCCGGTCACTCGAAGTTCGAAAAGTACATCCTGGACACGCACGACCACCCGGTGATCGACCCGGTGTGGAAGCTGTACGAACATGCCATCAAGCGCATAGGGCCGACGGCCACGCTGCTCGAATGGGACGACCACATCCCCTCCTTCGACGAAGTGCATGCCGAAGCGTTGAAAGCCGCGAAGTACCTGCCGGCGCCGGCTGTGGTGCGGCTATGACCCTGCTCGAATTGCAGCGGCGGATGGCGGGCGCGATCATGGCGCCGCTGGGCCGCGCCGACCGGCTCACCGCGGACGCCGCCGAAGCGGGCGCGATCGTCAAGCCTAACAGCCGCCTGACCTCGGTGGAGCGTCTCGAGATCTACGCGCGCAGTTACTGGTATCGCCTGCTCGATTCGCTCTGGGAAGACTTCCCCGGGTTGCGCGCCATCATCGGGTTGCGCGCTTTCGACAAACTCGCCCGGGCCTATCTGGCCGAGCGTCCGTCGGAATCCTTCACCATGCGGAACCTGGGTCAGTGGCTTGCCGAATGGCTTGAGCCGCATCCGCAATATGCCGGCAAGAACCCGGCGCTGGCGCTCGACATGGTGCGCCTGGAGTGGGCGCACATTGTGGCCTTCGACGGCGAGTCGGAACCCGTGCTCGGCCCCGAAGACCTGCTGGAACTGAACACCAACATGACGTTCCGCCTCCAGCCGTACCTCACGCTGCTCGATCTTCGCTACGCGGTGGACGACCTCAGGTTGCAAGTGAACGACCTTCCGGAAGGCCACGCCGGCGCCAGCAACGCCGTGCTGCGGCACAAAGAGCGCCGCGCGGCGCGGCGCTACAGTCTGAAACCGGAGCCGGTTTTCGTAGCCGTTCACCGCTTTGACGATGTCGTTTACTACAAGCGGCTCGATCCTCCGGAGTTCCGCCTGCTCCAGGCGCTCGGCTCGGGCAAGCCGGTGGGTGAAGCCATCGACAGCGTCTTCGAAGACAGCCCGCAACCGCTGGACGAGATCCGCGGCCGGACGGAAGAATGGTTCGCGTCCTGGTCGCGCAACGGGTGGTTCTGCCGCCCGCGAAAATCGTTATGAAAGCCGCCATCGAACGTTTCTACCGCTTGCTGATTCAGGCGGCGTCGAGCCTGCAATCGCCTTTTCTGTTAGCGGTGCGTCTTTACTGGGGCTGGCAGTTCGCGCGAACGGGATGGGGCAAGCTAGGCAACCTGGACCATGTGACGTACTTCTTCACATCGCTGGGAATTCCCGCGCCAGGCCTGATGGCGCCGTGCATTGCGACGCTGGAATTCGCCGGTGGAATCCTGTTAGCGCTGGGCCTGGGTTCGCGGGCGATTGCGCTGCTGCTCACCGGGGACATGCTGGTGGCCTACCTCCTCGCGGACCGCGAGGCGTTGTTCTCCATCTTCTCCGACCCGGGTAAATTCAGCGGGGCCGCGCCCTACACGCATCTTTTCGCGGCTCTGTTGGTGCTGATCTTCGGCCCCGGCAAATTCTCGCTGGACGCGGTGTTCGCAAAGCGGATGGGGTAGTGGGACAGGCCTCCTGGCCTATCGGCCTTTTTAGAAGCTTCTTAGACTAGGACTTCACGAGAGCGATCTCCCTGGTGGGTTTCGGGATTGCGTAGCCTGTCACCGAATTGCCCACCTGCCCTGGCCCAAATACGCTATTCGGACAGAACGGCGTTAACGCGCCATATCGGCTATCCCGGGGGCAAGGCCGGCTCGCAATAGTCCCGAGCAGGGCGTCAATCTACAGGAGTGGGACAGTGAAGTGCCCCGGGGCCGGACTGCCGTACACGATCCCTCGGCCCTGAGTGCCGACGTAGACGCGGCCGTAGATGCGCGGGTCGCCCGAGATGTCGCCGAGCATGCCGTACTGATGGCGGTCGTCGTTAATGCGGATCCAACTGGCACCCGCGTCGTCGGAGCGGAAGATTCCGTAGACGCCGCCCACCGTGCCGACGGCGTAGACGGCCGGAAACGTTGCTCCGGCGGCCGGCACGCCGAACCCGACCAGCGGCGCGGTGTCGATCGACGGGAGCCGTGCGAAGCTGGCGCCGGAGTCGGTGGAGTGGTAGAGACCGCTCGAGGTCGGCAGCCAGAGATCGCCTTCGTGGCCCGCGGCGGCTTTCGGATAGGCCTCCGCGGTCCATCCAGGAGACCCGATGTCTTGCGGCAATCCGGTGGCCTTCGCCGCAAACGAGGCGCCGCCGTCGACGCTGACGAACACGGAGCCGGAAGACGGATCGTAGCCGTAGAACTTGTTCGGGTTCACGCGATCCGAGACGACTCGCAGACCAACGGGCGCGCCGACCGAGGAGTGAAAGGTAGCGCCCTGGTCGCGCGAGTAGGCCGGTACGGTGTCTCCCTCCGCCCAGACGACGGCGGCGCCATCGGCGGAGACGGCGACGGAGGCGACGTAGCCGTCCGCGGGGGGACCGGGACCCGCGCCGGGCGGCGTGGCCGCAAACTGCGTCCAACTTGCACCGCCGTCGGTCGACCACGCGCCGGCGACGTGCCCGACGTAGTCCAGCAGGCCAACGCGAGCCATCAGGGCGGGGTTCGACTCGGCAAAGTCCAGCGACGCGACTTCGATCATGTACGGATTCTGAAACGGCACCGGAGAAACGTTGAAATCGTCGTGGCGAAATCCGCCCTGGTCGGCCATCGCACTCAGCAGGTGAGCGCCGGACGGCGGGCTGACGACCTGGTGAATCACCGTTTCCTCGATTCCATTCGCGCCCACATACCAATGCGTGGGCTGCCCGGAATCCAGGTTAGTCAGGTCGTTGGTGGCCAACACGGAATTGGCGGCGTCATAGATGGCGTGGTTGGAGTCGAACGGATCGATTTCGAACGAAGCGTTCCACCAGCCGAAGACCGGCGGTTGATAGTTGAGATACGGCGACAGGGAGGTGTCGATTACGGCAGATTGCCTCAGGCTGCGCCAGGTAATACCGCCGTCGGTGCTGCGGAAGAAGTCGTCGCCGGGGTACCAGCGGTTCCAGGTGCCAACGACGACGGTCGCGTTGCGTTGAGCGTCCGCGCTGACGGCGCAGTAGCCGTACCACACGGCGCTCGGCTTATCCGGAGGCGTGATGTCGGTCCAGACACCAGTGCCGGTGTCGAACCTGTAGACGGCGCCGTTGCTGATGGCCAAGAGCCCCGCGGAGTTCGCGTAGGTGACGTAGAGCAGTCCGTCGGGACCGAGCGAGCAGCGCATGGGCCGCAGCGTCTCTCCGTCGGGCAGAGTAGTGGGTTGGCCGGGCACCTGCTGCCAAGTCGCGCCAGAGTCGGTCGAACGATAGATGCCGCCGGTGTAGGCGCCGGCATAGACGGTGCCGGCGTGGCGCGGGTCGAAGCGGACGAAGAGCACGCCGACCAGGTCGGGCGAAGACGTTATGGGAAAGCTCGCCATCTGGCTCCAGGTGGAGCCGTAGTCCTCGCTGACCCATAGCCCGTTCTCGTGTGTGCCGAGGTAGAGTTCGTTGGGCTGGAAGGGATTGACGGCGAGGCGCTCGCCCGTTTGCTGGCCGTGATCGAGGTCATTGCCACCCATCTGGAACGGCAGATCGACGCGCCGGAACGTGTTGCCGCGATTGGCGGAGACCAGGATCGCCGCGTTGATGGGAGACCCTGAGTTGATGTACATGCCCGCCGCCAGATAGACGCGCTGCGCATCGGCCGGATCGACAGCGATACTCTCGATCCCCATCAGGCTCCAGTCCGCGCTTGTGCCGCCCAACCAGTCGGTCAGCGGAGTCCAGAGCGAGGTGGCAGCGCTCCAACGGTAGGCTCCGCCGACGTCGGCACGAATGTACATCAGACCGGGCTCGGTAGGGTGGAAGTAGACGCCCGGCATCACTCCGCCGGCTACGATCTTGACACTTTGCCAGGCGTAACTATTGCAGGACAACCGTGCTGGGAAAGCGTTGCCAGCCGCTACGCTCTCGGCGCAACCGGGCCGGGCGGGGTTGGGCACGGTCCGCAACGGCAGGGCCGAAGCGGCCCCGGAAGCAGCCGTCGCAGGCTCTGCGCCACGCGCGGCCAGCAAGAGCAGCGCCGCAGCGCAAGTGCCGAGCGCCCATCGATTCACTATATGCAGGGGACGGCCTCCCAGCGCGCCGAAGCTAGGGGTCGTGGACTCCCGGTCATCGAGATCATTATACACTCGGCGATGCGGAGGCCGGCTGGCACTATCGGCAGGTAAAGACGATGAAGGCATCTAGAGGCACCGAGGTGCACAGAAAGCCGTCGCCCTGGTGAAAAGGGGTCAGACGCATGTCAGGTGAAAAGGGGTCAGACGCATTTCAAGCCTGATTTCATCCGCGTCCTCGGCATTGACAACCGCCGTGAAGCTTGCCGATCCCCGAGCACGCCGGATTACCTCATCGGATAGTCCGCGGAAGGTCAGTCGAAAAAGGGGGTGCTTCTGACAGCCTTGAACCCCATCGCTCCCGTTACACGCCCGTCACGTCAGCGGAGTCGTCGGCACCGCACACCCGGCCGCGCCGCGCGGGCGGCGAGACGAACGCGCGGTCGACACCAGGCACGCGAGCGTCCGGGCGGGTATATACTCAATCGCAGAGACGAGACCAACAGAAATTCTGGTCGATGTCGAGGGTCCTATGAGCAGCGGCCGTGATTTTCCCATTCGTTCTCTGGTCGGGTCCGTGGTGCTGGTCGCAGTCGCCGCCGCCAGCGTCTATCTGTCGTATGAACTGGTCGTCAAACCGCGGCGGGCACTGCAGGACCAGATCCGCGTGCAGCAAGGTACCATTCTCAAGCTCGAGCAAGAGAAGCAGCGCCTCGAAGCCTACTTGAAGATTTTGAAGCACATCGACCGCCGGGCGCGAGTTGAGGTTCTGCGACAGACGAAGGACCAGCAGGGGAGCCTGCAAACCACGATCAGGTTCACCGAGGTTGATGACGCCGGCAGGCCGATCACCGTCTCTCGAGAGCTGACTCTGCCGGGACAAGAAGTCTATTTTGACACCCTGGTGATCAAGTTCGACGACCACTTCATCGAGCAGGGCGACCCTTTGAAGGGCGGGGCGCTGATGGTGTTTCGTCGGATTTTTTCCAGCACCATGCGGGCCGAAGATGGCTTCGACATCGACACGGAGGGCCAGGTGCCCGAGGTCTACGCGGAGCGGCGAGCCACCAGCGCATTCGAGAAGGATCTCTGGAAACGCTTCTGGGATCTTGCCAACGACGAGAAATTGGCGCGGGAGAGCGGCGTGCGGGCTATCCACGGCGACGCGCCCTACATGCGTCTGGAGCCTGACCGGGTGTACGAAATTTGCCTGAGGTCCACCGGAGAAGTCATCATCACGCCCGGAACGCGCATGGCACCCCCGCAAATCAATCCGTAGATCCCGCCCACGGCAGAAACGCGCCACGCGGTTCGCGCCTTCTCCTACCGGCCCGGCGTCTAGGGCGCGCCCGGCAGACTCCCGAGCGCGTGGCGAGATTGGCCGAGCCGCGCTGCTCGTTCGCTTCCGCCCGCGGACGCGACGCGCCGGCAATGTCGCACTGCGTTTTCTTCTCCGCGCTCATCGCCGCCGCGCGGGCGTGCGAATCTGAGCGTGCCGACGAGCCCGGCCGGAAGCGCGCGCTCGGGCGGTCACGGCGATCCGCCAGAATCCAGTGCGCGTGTGCGAGTGAGGCACGCGCGGCCTGTTCTCCCGTCCGCGCGCAGACACGCCCGTCGCTGAAGGCAACTGCGAGGTGAGGCTTCATTTTCGGACCGTGCCTCATGCGCCGCGCAGTTTTCACCCGCTGCGGCGCCGCCGCCGCGATGGTTACGCGCCGGACGTGAACCCCCGGGTTCAGCCGTGGTGAACGACGCGGTTCATTTTGGCGGCCATTACGGCCTGTCCGGAACAGTGGATCCGCGTGTTTTCAGAGCCTTGCGAACGGCGCCGGTCTTCGCCGGAAGTCCCGCAGCGGTTGGCACGCGGGATGCACTATAGGGCCCCGTAGTCGGGAACGCAGCGGCGAACCCGAAGGAGGGTGCGACAATGAAGAGTTTAACGATGAGATTGACGATCGCGGCGGCTGCTCTGTTCGCGGCCGGCGCTGCTTCAGCGCAGACGATGAAGGCCGATATCCCGTTCGCCTTTCAGGCAGGCGGCAAGCTGATGGCGGCCGGCACGTACCGGGTGGATCTCAAGAGCCTCGCGGCAAGGGTGACTATCCGAGGCACCGACTCGAAGAGTGCGGTGATCGCCACTTATGTCACCCACATCGAGAGCAAGGTCGAGACAGCCAAGCTGGTCTTCCAATGCAGCCACGGGAACTGCTCTCTGCTTCAGGTATGGCCCGGCAACTCCGAGTCCGGCCTCCTGTTCAAAGCCCCGAAGCTGGACCGGAACGAGGAAGCCTCCCTCGCCGTGATCCACCTGCGGCCCGACGCGGCCGATTAGTTCCGGCGGTTGCGACCTTGGTCGGCCACTTGTACCTCGGGGGAGCCTGAGTAGTGTGGGAATTCGGCGCCATCCTTGCGGCGGATGGCGCCGCAGCCTTTTTGTCGGGATAAGACCGCTGCCTCACGTTAAAGCCGTGCTGCTGTCGCGCACGGAAATCACAATCGAGTGGCCTTGGTCCGTCTGCACTTCCCCAAGGCCCGCATTGTGGCCGACCGCCTCCATGTCATCCGCATCATCAATCATCACTTCCTGGCCTGCTGGCGCGAATTGGATTCGGTCGGCAGCCGGAATCGCGGCCTGCTGAGTTTGATGCGCCGCCGCCACAATCTCAGCCCCACTCAAGAGGCGAAACTGACCGCCTATTTGCTCGCTCATCCGGTCTGGGAGGCGATCTACCGTTTCAAGCAGCGCCTCTGTTATCTGCTGTTGAAAAAACACCGCACCCATAAACAGTGCGAGCAACTCATACCGCGCTTCTTGCGCGCCGTGTACCAACTACGCCAGGCCGGCTTGGCGCAGTTGGTACAACTTGTGGCCATGTGGGGCTTCACCCGCAACAATGGCATCACCGAAGGCTTTCACAACAAGATGGAACTCATCAGCCGTCAAGGTGTTATGTTCTTAGATGATTTGGGGTTGGGGTCTGCCCCCGTTTTTGGCGTAGAGCCCATGATTAAACTGGGGTGGGTGGTGGGATTTGAACCCACGGCCACTGGAACCACAATCCAGCGCTCTACCAGCTGAGCTACACCCACCGCGTGAGGGACGCTTCCATCGTATCAAGACGATGCGGGGGCCGCAAATTTCGCGGCGTCGCCCGACGGCTCACAATCCCGCGCTCTTCCATAACTCGTCGACGCGCTTCTTCACTTCGGGAGACATCTCGATCAGGCCGGGCCACGGACGCGTGAAGCCTTCGGTGGGCCATTTGCGCGTCGCGTCGATTCCCATCTTCGAGCCGAAATTCGGCAGGCGGCTGGAATGATCGAGCGAATCCACCGGGCCCAGCGCAAACTCGATGTCGCGCTGGGGATCGATGTTGTTGAGGGCTTTCCAGGCCACTTCGCGGACATTCTGCACGTCCACCTCTTCGTCCACCACGACGATGCACTTCGAAAACATGGCCTGGCCGGTTCCCCAAATGGCGTGCATCACTTTGCGGGCGTGGCCGGGGTAAGACTTGCGCATGGAGACCAGGATCAGGTTATGGAAGACACCTTCGGCCGGCATGGCGATGTCGCGCACTTCGGGCAACTGCATGCGCATCAGGGGCAGGAAAATGCGCTCGATGGCTTTGCCCATGAAGTAGTCTTCCATGGGCGGCGGACCGACGATGGTGGTGGCGTAGATGGGCTCCTGGCGCTGGGTCACGCAAGTGACGTGAAAGACGGGGTACTCGTCGGCCAGCGAATAGAAACCGGTGTGGTCGCCGAAGGGGCCTTCGGTACGGAGCTCGCCCAGCTCCACGTAGCCTTCCAGCACGATCTCGGCGTTGGCCGGAACTTCCAGGTCGCGGGTTACGCACTTCACCATTTCGACGGGGCTCTGGCGCAGAAAGCCGGCGATCAGCATTTCGTCCATGTCGGGCGGGAGCGGCAGAATGGAGGAATACATGGTGGCGGGGTCGGCGCCGATGGCCACGGCCACGTCCATACGCGTGAGCGAGTGGGAGCGCAGGCGGCGATAGTGCTCGGCGCCCTGCTTGTGGGTCTGCCAGTGCATGCCGGCGGTGCGCTCGTCGAAGATCTGCATGCGATACATGCCGCAGTTGCGTTTTCCGGTGTCGGGGTTTTTCGAGAAGACCAGCGGCAGGGTGATAAAGCGGCCGCCATCCTCGGGCCAGCACTGGAGCACCGGATAATCGAACAGCGAAAAATTGTTTTCGCGGACCACTTCCTGGCAGGCGCCGCTCGAAACCATGCGCGGGAAGAAGGCGCCCATCTCCACCAGCTTGGGCAGCATTTTGAGTTTGCCCATCAGGCCTTCCGGCATGCGCATCTCCAGGAACTCCACGATGCGGGCGGCAATTTCCTCCACCGAGCGGACTTCGAGCGCGATCTCCATCTTGCGCATGGAGGCAAAGGCGTTGATGAGCACCGGCGTGCCGTATCCCTTGGGCTTCTCGAACAGCAGCGCCGGCCCGCCGCTTTTCACCGTGCGGTCGGCGAACTCGGTGATTTCCAGGATGGGGTCCACTTCAATCGCGATGCGTTTGAGCTCGCCTTTTTCTTCCAGGGCGCGGATGAACTCGCGGAGATCTCGATATGCCATAGGCTATGATTGAGTTTAATACCAGTACCTCCTGAGGAGAAAGAATGTTCAATCGAGTTGCGTTCGTAACGGGCGCGAGCCGCGGTATCGGCCGGGCGATTTCGCTCACCCTTTGCCGGACCGGTTTCGATATTGTGGTGGCGTCGCCCGAGATCGAAAACAACGAGCTGGTGGCGGAAGAGATCCGCGCCTGCAGCGGCGAGGCGATGACCCTGAACCTGGACGTGACCTCGCAGGACTCCGTCAAAGAGGGCTTCAGCAAGGTGCTGGCGGACAAGACCCGCATCGACGTGCTGGTGAACAACGCGGGCATCACGCGCGATGGCCTGGCGGTGCGGATGAAGCCGGCGGACTGGGAGCTGGTGCTCAAGGTCAACCTCCAGGGGGCGTTTCTCTGCACCCAGCAGGTGCTGCCTTCCATGATGAAGAACCGCTGGGGCCGCATCATCAACATCGCGTCGGTGGTGGGACAGGCGGGCGCGCCTGGACAGGCCAATTACGCCGCTTCCAAGGCGGGTCTCATTGGGCTCACCAAGGCTCTGGCGCAGGAAATGGCCTCGCGCAGCATCACGGTGAATGCCATCGCGCCCGGATACATCGCGACCGACATGACCAAGGTGCTGCCGGACGAGGTGAAGCAGAAGATCCTGGCCAGCGTGCCACTGGGCCGCATGGGAACGCCGGAAGATATCGCCGCCGCGGTGAAGTTTCTGGCCAGCGAAGAGGCCTCCTACATCACCGGCCATGTGCTGGCGGTCAACGGCGGCATGTACATGTGAACTTCTTTCCAGTGGGGCAGACCCCCTGGTCTGCGCGGGTCCACCTGGACCCGCACCCTTGCCGGAAATTCAAATTCTCTGACAACTGCCAGAGGCCGACGAGGCGTCGGTCGCGGTCCAGGGGGGACCGCCCCACGATGAGTGGCTGTGATACAGTCTGATGAATCATGAAACTGCGGATTTTTGCGTCATGGCTGCTCGCCTGCGTTGTCACGGTCGTCGCGCTTGCTCAACCCAAACCACAGGCTCAAGACGAGGAGTATGCCCGCCTGGTCAAGGAATGGACCACCCAGCCGGAATTCATGAGCCCGCTGGTGGACCACCTGCCCAAAGCCCCCGGCGTGCCCACGCCCAAGGACGTGCTGGGCTACTACGCCGGCGCGCCCAAGAAGCTGACGCGCGTGGCGGATCTGAGCCGCTACTACCGCGCTTTGGCGGCGGCCTCGAAACGCGTCAAGATTCTTCCGGCCGGAACCACCGACGAAGGCCGCGAGTGCCTGGTGGCCGCGATCTCCGACGAAGAGACCATTCGCAACCTGGATACCTACAAGGGCTACCTGGCGAAGCTGGCCGATCCGCGCGGCCTTTCCGCCGAGGAGGCCAAGCGGATTATCGCGCAGGCCAAGCCGATCTACATGTTGACGGGCGGCCTGCACAGTGCCGAGACCGGCCCGCCGGAAATGCTGATGGAACTGGCGTACCGGCTGGTGGCCGACGAATCGCCGCTCTACGAACAGATCCGGCGCAACACCATCGTCATGGTGATCAACGCGGCCGAGCCGGACGGGCGAGACCGCTACGTAGATTGGTATTACCGCTATAAGATCGGCGAGGAGACCGAGGACGACCGCCAGCCCGGCCCGCCTTATTGGGGCAAGTACATCTACCACGACAACAACCGCGACATCAATTATTCCCAGGTCACCATGCGCAACTGGCTGAAGTTCTACCTCCAGTGGCACCCGCCCATCATGCACGACCTGCACGAATCCGAGCCCTTCCTGTACACCTTCAGCGGACAGGCTCCGCAGAACCCGACGCTCGATCCGATCCTCTACGCCGAGTTGCCCTGGTTCGCGAATTTCGAGATGACGCGCATGATTTCGTTCGGCATGCCGGGAGTGTGGACGCACGCGTTCGTGGATATGTGGTCGCCGGGTTACCTGGGCTTCATGTCGTCGAATCACAACGGTATGCTGCGCATGTACGAGACTTTCGGCAACGGCGGCGCCAATACCATGAGGCGCACGGTGGATGCGCCGCCCGGAGCCGGAGCCGAAGGCGGCGCCGGCGGAAGTATGACCACGCGGGAATGGTATCGCCCGTTGCCGCCTTATAAGGAAGTGGTCTGGTCGATGCGCAACAACACCAACTACATGGAGACCGGCGTGCTCTCGGCGCTGGAATTGACCGCCGGCTTCACCAAGACGGTGCTCGAAAATTTCTATGACAAGAGCCGCAACTCGATCGACTCGGGCAGTAAGCAGGCGCCATTCGGGTACGTGATGCCGGCCGGCCAGCGCGACATGACGCGGGTCGCCTTCATCGTCAACGTACTCCGGCTGCAAGGGATTGAGGTAGGGCGCGCCGAGGAGGAGATCAAGCTCAAGGAAGGAACCTTCCCGGCCGGCTCGCTGGTGATCAAACGCAATCAGCCCTATGGGCGGCTGGCCAAAATCCTGCTGGAAAAACAGCAGTATCCGGACCCCGGCCTGCGCACTTACGACGACACCGG
>Ga0181530_10005036_pt1 | contig 13691 bp, 20 predicted proteins | sample PEATcosm2014_Bin_42_FD_119769 | JGI IMG/M metagenome (GOLD analysis project Ga0181530, IMG submission 119769) | Peatland microbial communities from MTU Mesocosm Facility, Houghton, MI, USA - PEATcosm2014_Bin10_60_metaG | ecosystem: Environmental > Terrestrial > Soil > Wetlands > Peat | place... | reverse complement strand
TTCGACGAGTCTACTCACCACACCGAATACCAGATCCGATACCTGTTGAGCCGGCTTCGCTCGACTGACCCAACTCTCTTTTGCCGCATGCGACTGGCCACGAACCCGGGGAATGTTGGTCACAGTTGGCACATGAAGGTGTTTATCGGGGATGAGTGTCCACACTGCAAACCAAACTCAGAAAGGATAAAAAAGCCGTTCACGATTTATCACGATGCCATGTTCAGCGATGGGACGAGGGTCAACCACTTAACTGAATTCATCCCGGGACGGGTTACCGACCATATCCTTTTCGCCGATCCCACAAACCTGGCTGCTGGTAACGAACCCTACATTCGCAAGCTTGAACTGCAGAAGCCGGCACTCGCTAAAGCTCTAAAGGAGGGCTGCTGGGCGCAGTTCCAAGGCCAATATTTCACTTGCTGGGACGAGACACGTGGTCAAGATTTGCCAGACGACTATCGTGGGCCGGACCTCCGCATGGTTATCCCGTTCGCCGAAGCTCCAGTGGCATGGTGGTATCCGCACTTTACGGGAACGGACTGGGGGGTTGGGTCCTCGCAGGCAGCCAGCTATATCTGTGTGCGCACGCCAGCGGATGTCTGTTTCCCGAATGGTCGCGTCTACGTATTGAAAGAGTTCTGCCGGCCTGACTCCGACATCGATGAATATCCAGCCGAGTTCTTAAAGCGCTTCGTGATCCCCGATCTAGATGGAGAGCGCCGCAAGATTGTGGCCTCGTACTTGGGGCCAGATTCCTGGAACAACTGGGGGGATGGCCATACCATCGCCGGCCAATTCCAAGAGCGAGTGGAAGAGTACGGCATCACTTTCACCAAGGCCAGCACCGATCGTGAGGGCGGCTGGCAGCTTCTCTATGGCCTGTTGAAGTCGGGCGAGCTAGTGATTTGCGGCGACACGTGTCCCGAGCTGCTCCAAGCGATTCCGACTCGACTGCACGACCCCAAAAAACCAGGAGACATCCTCAAAACCCCGGGCGATCATGCTGATGATGTCATCGATGCCCTGCGTTACGCTATCTATTCGTTCATCACCGCGAGCGACGTGCGGAAACCGGCGCAGGTCAGAATTGCGGAGGCGACCAAGAATCTCGATCCGACCTCAGCGTATCTCCAGTATCGGAGGATCGTTGCAGACGCACTCCGGGAGGAAGAAGAAGAGCCGTGGACGTACTCAAGAAACGCCAGCCGGCTCTTGCGGCGGAGGCGGAACCGGCGCAGGAGATGAATGTTTGACTCCGATCTGGCCGGCGGGTGATAAGGCTGTAACTTTCCGTATGCTGGTTTATGAATCAACTCTCACCAAGCGATTCTGTGGCAAAGTAATCATTAATGCTCAGTTCGAAAGACCCGCGCCTAGCCGGCCGTGTCGCTTTCACCTATCCCAACTTCGTCAACTACACACTCGCGCGCTTTTTCATCGTAGTAGCGCTAGAGATGCAGTCCGTAGCCGTAGGATGGCAGGTGTACGAGATCACCAGGCGCCCCCTCGACCTCGGATACGTCGGCCTCGCCCAGTTTGCGCCCGGCTTCGTCCTGTTTCTCGTCGCCGGACACGCCGCCGATCTCCTCGACCGCCGCAAACTCCTGATGTGGTGCTATGGTGGTTACGGCCTCTGCTCGGCCTTGCTGCTAGCCATCAGTTGGCGTCCCCCGCAGTCGGTTCACCTCATCTACGTCGTTCCGGTACTGGTCGGAGTTTCCCGCAGTTTCAGTTTTCCGGTAAGCCGCGCCATACTGCCGCACCTCGTTCCCGAAGAACATTTCTCGAACGCCGTCGCCTGGAACGCCAGCACCTTGCAAATCGCAACCATCGCCGGCCCAGCCATCGGAGGAATCGCCTACGCCCTCTTTCGCGGCCCGCAAGGCGTCTACGCCATTGCCCTGACCGTCTCCATCCTCTCCATCCTCCTCACCCTGCGCATCCACCTCCTACCCACATCGCCAGAAAAAGAAATGGCGCAGAAAGAGCCCGTAAGCCTGCGCACCGTGCTGGCAGGTTTCCGTTTCATCCGCGAGAAGAAGCTGATCCTGGGTTCGATCTCGCTCGACATGTTCGCCGTCCTGCTCGGCGGAGCGAAAGCCCTGCTGCCCATCTACGCCAGAACCATCCTGCACACCGGTCCCTGGGGCCTGGGCCTGTTGCGCAGCGCCCCGGGGCAGGCGCCGCACTGATGGCGATCGTAGTCGCTCACCGCCCTATCCATCGCCGCGCTGGTCCGACCATGCTGTTTGCGGTAGCCGCATTCGGCGTATTCACCATCGTCTTTGGAATTTCGCACATTCTCATCCTCTCGCTCGCCGCGCTCTTCCTAACGGGCGCCGCCGACATGGTGAGCGTGATCATCCGTGCCACTCTCATCCAAGTCGCGACTCACGACGAAATGCGCGGTCGCGTCAACGCCGTAGACATGCTCTTCATCGGAGCCTCCAACCAACTCGGTGAATTCGAGTCCGGACTAACCGCGCAATGGTTCGGTACCGTCCCAGCTGTGATCCTCGGAGGAGTAGGAACCATGGTAGTGATTGCCACCTGGGCATGGCTATTCCCAGAACTACGCAAAGCCGATCAGCTAACCGTGGCCGAGCTGATGCCAAAATAAAAATGCTCGTGTGGGGCGGGCGTCTCGCCCGCCCAGAGGAGTCGCCGTCTTTTGGGGTCAAAAAGGAGATCCTGTATAATCCGCAACCAGAGGCACGCCGGCAAGAGGGGCGCGATTTCCCGGGGGACAAACATCATCTGGCTAACTCAATCGACGCGAGGCGTATCGCGTCCAGGTCCGGGTCTAAAAAGGAGAAGGACATGCGCGTCCGTTTCAGAGGACTCGGCATCGCTGTTCTGATTGGATTCACTTCTCTGGTACGCGCCGACGACATACAGACGCACGTGACGTATGTCTGCAACGGCGAGCACTTGTTCGTCGACAGCAGTAACATGCGCGACCTGTCGGATAACTCCACCTGCATGGTGGCCCACCCGGATAAGATGCGGCCTAACGGATTCCCGACCTACACCAACGAAACTCGCGGCACACTGAAAAAGCTACTCCCCACGTGCCAGCAGCCGTCGGCGCAGTCGGTGGCGCGCGTCCAGGCTGCTCAGAAAAAAGCGAACGATGCCTATAATGCAGCGGTCAATCCTCCGAAGCCGGCGACTCCGCCGACAAGCGTCACGCAAGATGGCCAGCCGAACTCGTCGCCCAATCTCAATCTCACCGGCGTGTCAGGTAAGAATCTCACCGAGACTCGCTGCATCGTCTCCGGACGAAACGCGAATCTTTGCGGCGAAAATGAGCTCGGGAGCTGGTTCGAGGGCGCGATCGCCAACGGCGTCAACATGGCGAACGCCGTGCTTCCAGGCTCCGCCGACACACTCAAGAAAGCCACGAACAAGCTACCTCCAGGCCTGGAGATATCGGGCAACTACACAGGGGCTGGCAACTGGGTGCTTCAGTTCGATGACCGCTCCGCGATGACGAGTTGTAGCACGCTCGCGCCGCAGCAGCGCTTTTACAAGATCGAAACTGTCAACGGTCAGTTTGAGATCAACATCGAGATGACTCCGAAGCCGCTTATCCTTCACCTGCGGCCGGATGGCACTCTAGCCAACGCAGGCCCGATGGTTGTCAATGGAGTTGTGGTGGCCGGTTCTTCCGGCGGAGGTCACACCGATGGGAAGTGGGTAACTTCCACTTCCACGACCACTCAACCCCTCACCCCCGCAGAAGCGCAGCAGTATTCTGGAGATCCGAACCTGCATTACAACGGCGGCGCTTATTACGATCTGAATCGTACGACCACATCCACGAGCTATCAGCCGGGCTCCTACACTGCGCCTACCATCAACTACGCGCCGAAAACCGAAACCTGCGCGCAGGCAATTTTGAAAAACTCGGGCAAAACTCAGGTCGATGCGCTGAAAGGCATCACCGAAAGTATGTTGCTGGGAAGCCAAACGCCGACAGGTCCTGCTGGTCTGCGAATGCACGGCGCCTACATCGCACCGACTGGATTGAGCGTCGAATTCTTTCCTGAGTCGGCGATCCTGGGATGTGGCGCGGCGATCAAGGCTTATCCTTACACGATTCAGGCCATGGGTGGACAAGCAACCGTTCGCGTGGATGCGCCCAAGCCCCTGGTTATGGCGATCAAGCTCGACAACACACTCGACCCTGGTTCCGGACAATATGAAGTGCAAGGGAAGAGAATCGTGGGTAAGACTCAGGACGGTGATTTCGCCGCCGCCGCGGCGACTGAAACTTGCAGTTTGGCGGTTCTCAAGCCGGGAGCGATCACGGCAGCGAACATGTTCGGCGAACAATCCGAGTTCGATGTCGCCGCAGGCCGGCGCTCCTACTGGTAGCGGTGTTCTCTCTCTCGCCGCGTTTCCAGCGCAGACTGGTGCGGCCAATCCTTTGGCCGGACATCTCATTTTTCTTTTGAAGGACAGCATGAACAATGTGCTGAGGAAACAGGGAATGCAGCTTCCTGCGGGCAAGACTCCGGTGCAAGCATGGGATGCGGCGTGCGTGCAGAAGGCCCCAGCGTGCCAGCAAATGGTCGCGGGACTCAAACCCTATGTCGAACGCATGGCTAAGGCCGACGACTCCGGCAAAGCCACGTTTTCAAACTTATCCGATGGATCGTATTACGTGTTCACAACCAGCCACAACGCGAACCCGGCTCTAGCCTGGGACGTGCGCGTCGACGTGAAGTCGGGCGCAAATACCGTAGTCCTCGACCAGAAAAACGCGGGACCGCTCCAATAAGCCCCAGCACGCCAGTAACTCAAGCACTTTCTTCGGCCTCGCTAGGGACGGCCCGGCCACGGTAAGCATGGGACCATGCAACGTGGCAACATTCGAAAGCGGCGCGGGTCATGGACTCTGCGCTACTGGGCGGAGGAAGTCGGCACCGACGGAATCAGGCGGCGTCGGCAGGTTTCAAAAAGGCTGGTCAAGGTTTCCGCTGAATACCCGACAGCGAAATCGGTTCAAACCAAGGCTGACGAAATCCTCGCGCCGTACAATCGAGACGAAGTCGCAGCGGAAGGCAACGCCACAGTCCAGGAGTTTGGCGACCGCTTTTTCCTACCGTGGATTGAATCGCGCAGGCGCGCCAGCACGCTCAAGTTCTACCGTGATCTTCTGAACAATCACATCGGGCCGGGCGTCGGTGACATCAGGCTGCGCGACCTTCTAACGGTGGACGCCCAGCGATTACTTGACTCGACCGACCTTTCGCACGAATCTCTCCGCCGTATCAAAACGGGCATGTCCGCGCTGTGCAGTTACGCAGTCCGCCTTGGCTTCGTCAAGGTCAATCCGATTCGTGACACCAAGGTGGAAGGGCGGCGCTCCTCCTTCAACGGTCACGCATACACGTTGGCGGACGTGATCTGGATGCTGGAGCGATTGCCGGAGCCGTCACGCACCGTGGTTGGCGTCGCAGCGTTCGCGGGCTTGCGCGAAGCGGAGATTCGCGGATTGCGCTGGGAAGATTACGACGGTGAGTTCATCCACGTGCAACGGTCGCTCTGGCGGCGTCACGTTGCGGACACCAAGACCTCATCTTCCGAAGCCAGCGTGCCCGTCGTCAGCACCTTGAAGAAGATGCTCGACGCCCACAAGCGACGTAGCACTGGAGAATGGGTCTTCACCGGGCCGAAGAAAAAGTTCTCACTCAATCTCGACAACGTAGCGCGCCGTGACATCAAGCCGGTGATCGGTGACCGCTGGCGGGGCTGGCATGCGTTCCGCCGTGGGCTCGGTACAATCCTCTTCGACCTTGGCGTCCCAGCCGAAACTGCGAAAATCATTCTCCGGCACAGCGCGGTCGCGGTCACTCAGAAGCATTACATCAAGCTTCAGGCGTCGAAGGAGGGCGCGGCGGCCATGCGGAAACTCCAAAAAGCAATCGAAAAACGTGGGCCAAAAGTGGGCCGCAAAAAGTAGCGGGCCTGCGTTGGACTCGCGCAAACCAGCATGGATACAAACGATTTCTGGAGCCGACGATCAGACTTGAACTGATGACCTGCCGATTACGAATCGGCTGCTCTACCAACTGAGCTACGTCGGCTTTCAATAGCTTACAGACTTTATGTATCCTATCCGTATCCCATTCGCCTAAAAACTTATCGGCACGTCAGCGGTAGTCGGGCCGTTGAAGTTGAGGTAAGGCGAAATCATCGAAACTGAAGCCGTGCCCGTTGCGGCAATCATGGATACCGTCGTTGGCTGAATGGGAACGGGTTCGATGTGCATATGCGGAGCGTCAAATTCAGCGTGCGTCATTCCGAGCAATAGGATGACCGTAAACAACGCAGTCGCCTGCTTCTGCCCCTTGACGTAGAGTAGGAGCCGCAACAACAGTTCTCGGAGTTCACGCTTCGACATGACGTTATTGTACTATGGGGCACTCGCTCCGTACGGCTCAGGACTTCGACATTTCGGCAAAATATTTTGCCAGCAAATCGAGTAGGGCTTCCCGTATCGTAGCAGTCGCCTTGCCGAGTTTAATCCCGATCAGCTTCTTTTTTGCAGGAACCAAATCCGACTTCGGATCAGACATTACGTACCGCAACAAATCCCATAGCTTCTCACGGTCTTCCTGCGACAGTTTGTCATCGTCGTAAAGCAATTCCTTGGCGGTTTGCAGACGATTTTCCATCCACGGATAAGGCTTCCCACAGGTGTGACAGAAGTTTGGGGGAGGTTCTTCGTGACCGCTTGGGCCACTCCCGTGCAAAAAGCCACGAATCTTCTGGTCACAGTGCTTGCAAGCAGTGACGGTCTTTGATCCGCACTTCGAGCAGTAATCCTCAACATTCCCCTTCCCCCAAGATTCGGCAGTCCGGGTTATCACATGGCCGTTCTCGCAGATTTGTGAAGTGTCGTATCCCTCGTAAATGGTGTCCCCGGTTCGTCGGTTGCGGCTTATCTTTAGATCGTCCATGGGCTTGTCCGCCAGACTACTTCTTTGTGGCCCGCTGATGCAATGCCTCTTCCAAGAGCAGCCGGATCACGTTGCCCCGTGTCCGCCGTTCATCGCTAGGCGGCCTGCCGCTAGGCGGCCTGCCGTGAAGGATAAATGGGCACTATGACTGTCAATCCTCCCCGTTCTACAATGAAAAAACCGGGCGGATAGAGACGCATTTATGGCGAATCAAAGCACAGACGCAAGCGCAATGGCGCTATTGAACTATGCTCGCAAATATCATCAGGCGGCAGAGATTGTCTTCGACAAAGCGGGTACCGATCCCGGCTTGACCCCTGTCCTCAACTTTCTTTACTTCCACACCGTGGAACTACTGCTCAAGTCTTACTTGCGAGCGCACGGCAGAGAACGGCGGGGACACAAAATTAGCGAACTGTACGATGAAACCCGGCAGTTGGGACTAAGCATTCAGGACGACCCTTGGGGGTTGCAGAACATTGTGAGCCTGCTTCAGTCTGGAAACGTTGATATGGGTTTTCGCTACTTTACGTTGAAATCTGGGAGTGAACCAGAGTTGAGTTGGACTCGTCGAATTGTCGGGGAACTGTTGCAGATTGTCACTCCTGTTGTTGAGTCCACCATTGACAAGAGCGTATTGGGCAAACCTGCACACTTCAAGATTACATTGTCGATGCCTGCGCCCCCGAAAACTCCGAATCAGCCCTGAATGAGGGCCGGGGCGATAGTGAGGTTGGTATGGAAACAGTGTCCTTGCTGCTGGCAGTGATTGCTGGGTTGCTTTTCATGATTTGGGTCAACGTCAGTTCGATTAGCAAGCGTTTAAAAGAACGCCTTCCGACCGAAAAAGAGCAGGATTATGAATGGTCACTGAAAGACCCGATGGGACATTGGGAAGCACACAAAGATGACAAATGATCCCCAGCGTTGAGCGGTCGCCCTTAACTTCGACCACGCAGACCTTGTGGATACGCTCCAAATGCAGTCTTGCATTGCGGACAACTGGGGTGGATTCCTAACTTCGTGTCTCGTGTCTCGATGACATGCACCAACACCCTGTCTACGTCGAAGCAACGTGAGCAACACGGTTCGGGCTCAGTCTTGAGGTAAATGAAACCACCTCTTCGCTCTACGTCTCCGATGAGCTTTAGCTTTTCGTTTGCACTCCGCAATTCCCTCTCAAGACGAAAAACCTGCTGCTGAAATTCAACGCTCTTGGTGCTGAGTTCGAGTACCTGTTCATTCAGAGCGGTGACTCGCTCAATCAGTTCAGGGTTGGCAAACTTCGCAGCGAGCTTTACGACTTCAAGCGAGTCCTGCAATATGCCCATGTAATTATCCTCACGCCCGACAGTATATGCCTTGGCGAATGCAAGGCGAAACTGGTATGATGCGGCGGATGGACAAAGGCCGAAAACGGGTGATCGGAATCATGGCAGCGATTCTTGCCAGTCTGCACATGCAAACAGCGGACGATCTGTTCGGAACTCCACAGGGAAGTCCACGGACGGACAAGCTGATTGATGCGAGCATTCAGTGGGCCGAGCGTATCATGAAGAGGATCGATACCGTGTGCGGGAAGGCGGATTGATTCACGTCACAACTCAGCGTGACAGGCATTCTGCCTTTGACAAACCCTATATCTCGATTCTACAGTGCTGGGCAATGCTCACCACGATAGCCGCCCTGATCCTCGTACTGCTCATTGTAATTAGCAGGGACATTGGTGCGCTCAGGAATGAGATTGAATCAGTCGGTAAGGCACTGATTTGCTCTAAATGTCATGGGTCAGGCCATGATCGGAATGCAGCCGATCCTGAGGAGCGGTGCCCGCTCTGCTTGGGCAGTGGCACCACCATCGGGGAGAAGATTGGATCGTTAGGCCAGACACTAGGAACACTCAACAGCATACACAGTGAAATCCTTCGGCTGTGGGCTTGTCCTAGTTGCCACGGTGATGGTTTTATCCTAGAGAATCCCTTCGACCTCTTCGACATGACTCCACCTAAAGAGTGCGAAACCTGCAAAGGCACGGGCATGAAACCAGTGGGGATGAAGCGGCCAATTCCGGGACGTTCTGGAAGAGAAGAGTGCTAAAATGACCGAAAAAAGAATAATCACGGCATCGAAGGAAAACATGCGATGAAAAAAAAACGGGCGGGGCATAAGACCGAAGTGCTAAAGCAAATAGAAATCGGGGCGCAGCGGCTACGTCTTGACCAAAATTTTGTAGCACGGACACGGGGGTTAGCGCCGTTCAGCGTCAGGGAGTTGGTGCTGCTGGCATATTATGCGGGCACTCACTGACTGGATCAATTACTCGCCCGTTAATGCCTTTGGCTGTAATGCCTTCGCAACAGCATCCTCAACAAGCCGGGTGCCTGCAAGCAATGCTTCGGGGATCGCCTTGAGATAGTGCCGTGCGACGGACAAACTCATTGACGCTTCAATTCAATGGGCAGAGCGGATCATGAGGAAGATCGACAACGTGTTCGGGAAGGCGGATTGAATTTCCCCGCTCGCTGGTGCAACGCCTCTTTCAAGCAGGCGGATCGCATTGCCCCGTGTCCGCCGTTTGTCGCCCGCCAGTCTACCAGCCCTACGCAGAAATAGCCCCACCGACGGTTTAGGTCAGTGGGTTTTACTTTTGTCCAAAATTTATTTTTCGATCAGGATTCATGCGGGTGCGGATTTGGAATCGAGGTAACATTCGACGCACTATTGTGGAGGGGAACGTTGTCAAGCATGCAACTTATGTAGGTCAAGTGCACGCCAGTTCACGCTGGTTACTCTGGATTTGAAAATCGGCGGGAACCCGTTTGCTATTCTGAAATTGTCAGATGGGGGTCTGACGATCATGGAAGAAAATCAGATTAGCAAGTACGACAGACTGCGGGGCGGACTAGCCGGGCATGCCCTGTTCAGCAAACCATCTACCATCAAGAATGTCCAAAACATCACCGGCAAGACTGAGACGTTTGTAGTCGAGACCGGACGATATGACGAGATGGGCGGGGATTTTATTTTCGTGGAATGTCTTGACGAATCCGGCGTCACTCGCCTGTGTCTACCGCCACGGGTTGCGAACGCTATTGCCTCACAGCGGGATTCGCTCACGACTCGCAGACGCAGCATTACCGGCAAGCGGTTAGCACAAGAACGGAAGGACCGGGGCGAATTGCCCGGATTCATGAAGCGAAAGAGTACAAAAGAAAAATGACTCCTGCCAGAACTACCATCGGGAGGAGGTCGATAGTGTTCACAATGCAGGAGCCATGTGTCGTTCGAATTGTGCTGATTATGTTTCGCAATGCGGTTCGTCACCGTACGGATGTTCGGGGACGACCGGCAGATCGTGAAACCACTGATCCGGGTCTGCTTCTTTCGGAGGCTCCGTAGTCTTGAGTACCGGGATCGTGGCGAGCACAGTGCTGGGCTTCTGGGTTTCCAATTCAGCGAACCTCTGCTCGACTTACTTGCTATCTACTGCTCGTCGGCTGCGTCGTCGCCAGCAAAACCTAAATCTTGGGCCTTCACGCCTTCAGCGTTCTTGTTGCCTGAGGCACTTGCGGCTTTCAAACCGACACCTTCAGACGCTTCATGTCCATTCGCCCGCAATACATCTTTCCTGCGGTCGTCGGCAGTGAGACCTTTGTCATCTGCGGTGCAGTGGGCTCCGGTAACCTTCACGCTTCGTGCTTTCGTTCTTGCGTCTCTATCGAGGGCTTTCGTCCCTTTACGCTCTGACCTTTCCGAAATTGCGGACTGGTCGTGTTGACTTAATTGCTTTGACATATAGTCTCCTTAGGTGTTGCGGTATTGCTAAATTCGGTACTGATACAACGGAATTACACTTCATCCTGTAAAACGAGCATGACAATGAAAGTCAAGTCAATCAGGATAAACAGAACTGTGCAGAGGTCCGGCATTTATCTCCTTGGAACCACGGAGGAAGCAGACCAATATTCCAGTCTGCGGCAGTCACGGCGAGGGCGTTTTAGGACTGCTCTTGGGGATGGCGTTCCTAGGTGCTTGGATAGCAGACGCACCAAAATGGTTTGTTCTCAAGCATTGCTCGGGGCTGCTATGCGACTCTGTTCTGTTTCAGCGGAATCTTGCCCTCTGTGCGGACGGGATTTCCGCAATCGTACTTGAACAATTTCCTACACAATTCATCCCATCCTTCTTGCGATATTGCAGCAAGTCTTCTCTCTACTTCTTCAAAGGTACCGCTAACTGTATTGGTCATTTCCCATCCTTTCTTGTTGGAAGACTCTGGGGAGTGCCTCCGTTCAAATAATGGTCAATCGTTGATGCCGGGTGCTTTTGACTGTCGAAATAGTGCTCTGCTAACTGTTGAGCCGCATAGCTCAGCCTGCGCTTCGTCTCAGGTTCACTTAACTCGTTCTTGATATGTTGCTCAAGTTCAGCCTCTCTTTGTTTCAGTTGATCTTCGGACAAGCGTGCTCTAAATCCACAGTACGGCTGTTAGCCGGTTGTTCCGTGATGAGTTCCTCAGCAATATTCCCAGCATAGATACTCTTCACAAAACTATTGATAAATCTTTCCCTCTCGCCTACATCAACAATTGACGCCTGCTTTGTTTTCCACTGATCTAGTGAATGAGTCAACCCGGTATCTATATCACCGCTCCCGTACCTCCTACTTGCTGACCTGCTGTCCATCGGATGATGGCCAATCGTTATTCCTTCAGGGTCAACTCCCGCTCTTTTGGTCATCTCGTAATGGCCTAGTTCATGCGCTGCAATTGCTAAGCGTTCTTCTGGGCTTGCGTTAGCCCTGAGCCAATCGGCCCTTTCTTGGAGGCTTCCCGCCTCTGGAAACAGAGAGCCTCTGAGTTGTTCTGGCGTCACGCTTGTGAATTATACGCCCCGACAGTGAGCACCAGCGTTGCATAGACGGCTTGGTGTAGTCGTGGCAGTCTGGCGAACTACGCCCCGATCTAAACAGCTAGTACGGCTACAATGGTTACGCACTCTCGCCGAGATTCCGACTGGCGTAACCTGCAAGAGCCTCTAGACGCATGTCTGGATGAACGAATGCGTAATCGCCCGTGGGCATCACGCTCCTCGGATGATATTGGCGAATGCACGCCTCTTTCCATTCCACGGTGTGCAGGTTAAGGCGTCGAATGATATCAGCCATTATTTCGTCTTGACGAGTGACTCGCTCCCCAAATCTCACATAAGTGTAGTGAACGCCGGTGTACTTGGTGTCGAGCAGCAATCCAGAGTCTATGATTTTGCGTGCACACTCACGACTGTATCCAATGGCACCGCCCAACACCTGACCATCGCAGTGCACCCCAAAGACTTCAGAACTTGGGAAGTACCTCGCCCTCCGAAGTACCGCAGTATCTGGGTCGAGTTTTACGAGAATGTCTGCGTCAGTCTGAAGGAATGCCTTCAGATATCTTTCAGTCCATTGACCAGCGAACTGTGACAACTTCAATCGCTCCAGATTGTCGTCGAACACCAATATCGGCGATTCCGGATAAACTCTCTTCAGGTCTGTTACAGTCTGATTTGCTAGTCGCTGGTCTTTGTAAGAGGTGACAGTGAACGCTACCTGCATTTAAGAACCGCCAGTCACTATGACCATCGCAGTCCCAACTTCGAATGGATTGGCTACTGATGTAGCCGAGACGTAGTAAGTTCCTGCCGTATTCGGTGCAGTGTATAGCCCCGTTGCACTAACTGTGCCAGCCGATGCGGACCACGTGACGTTGACACCCGGAGCAATGGTAAACTGTTGTGTTGCATTCTTGTTGATGTGAGCAGTCGCTGGGGAGATGGCAAAGACTACGATTCCGCTGAGGACTATGCCCACCGTCGCAAGCGGTTCACCGAAAGTTTCATGTTCAAACACAGGCTGCTGGTTGCCCTCGCCGATGTAATGTGCAAAACACCCGCTTCCGTCGTTCAGGTCTACTGTCCAAGGACAATCGACAGTCACAGGAATCCATTGATTCAATCCAGCGGCATAGTTCTCCATGGCAGCGATAAATATATTCGGAATTTCATGTCCCGCACCTTGCAGATACACGCCGACCAGAGCACCCTCTTTCGACGGGAGGGTATCGTATAACGCAGAACTTCCGCCGCCTGAAACTGTCCAAGCAGTGGATATGGTGTTGGAAATTTCATAGACTACGGCACTCATGTACGTGCCGACAGCCGAGATGGTTGGAGTGATAGCGGTAATCCCCTCACCATTTTGAAGTACCCAGATGCTGGCGAGTCCGCCCGCTACCACGAAGGTTGCAATGGGTGCCGCAATGGATGCGACACTGCCGCCCGTGAGCACAAGATTACTGATGACAGAGTCTGTGATGTATACAATGACGAGACCCGTGTCTACTGGCACGGCTGAGATATCGATAACTTCTGAGGCTGCTAGACCGCTGAATGAGTTGACACTCAGAAGTGAAACGTTGTTAACTGGCATTAGTTCCTTTCAAATGGGATTGGATTCCCGAAGTGCATTGCATGACCTACGCTCCGATGGTCACGAGACACTCAGCGTATACACCTTCGGTGCCGCTGGGGGTAGTCGTAGGAGTCGCACGAACCACTGCACGTGAGTATGTGCATTTGATGACCGCTTGTCCCTTACGGAGCAGAGTTACGAGACCACTGGAGTTCACCGTGGCGATCATGATATTGTCCGATGACCATGAAACCGATTGCTCAGGTG
>Ga0181530_10005035_pt1 | contig 13696 bp, 11 predicted proteins | sample PEATcosm2014_Bin_42_FD_119769 | JGI IMG/M metagenome (GOLD analysis project Ga0181530, IMG submission 119769) | Peatland microbial communities from MTU Mesocosm Facility, Houghton, MI, USA - PEATcosm2014_Bin10_60_metaG | ecosystem: Environmental > Terrestrial > Soil > Wetlands > Peat | place... | reverse complement strand
GCCGTATTACGGCCGGCGCTGGCTATACGCCAACGACAACCCCGAGTTCCTGTTCACCGAGAACGAGACCAACGCACCGCGTCTGTGGAACTTCGGCGAGCCGGGCTATTTCAAGGACGGCATCGGCGAATTCGTGGTCCACGAGTTCGCAGATGCCGTCCTTGAAATCGCCCGGCTCGCCGAAGTTCCACCGCCTCGGTGCGTTGGTCTCGTTCTCGGTGAACAGGACCTCGGGGTTGTCGTTGGCGTATAGCCAGCGCCGGCCGTAATACGGCTCGTCCAGTTGGATGGTGCACGGCCCGCAGCGCCGCACTTCCGGCCTCTCGTCGGTGTAGCCCCACGACCAGCGATTGCGGAACCACAGCGTCGGCAGCACGTGAAGCGACGCTTCTTCCGGCCCGCGATTGAAAATCTCGATGCGGATCAGAATATCCTCGGGCGCGGCTTTGGCGTACTCCACGAAGACGTCGAAATAGCGGTTCTCCGCGAAGACACCGGTATCGAGCAGTTCATATTCGGGATCTGCGCGCGAGCGCCGGCGGTTTTCTTCCACCAGCCGGGCGTATGGGAATTCGGCCTGGGGGTATTTGTACAGGCACTTCATGTACGAGTGCGTGGGTGTATTGTCGAGGTAGAAATACTGTTCCTTGACGTCTTCGCTGTGGTTGCCTTCATTGCCCGTCAAGCCGAACAGGCGCTCTTTGAGAAACGGATCGCGGCCGTTCCACAGCGCCGGGGCGAAGCAGATGCGCTGATGCCGGTCGCAGATGCCGCAGAGGCCGTCCTCGCTCCAGCGATAGGCGCGCGAGCGCGCGTGATCGTGCGGGAAGAACTCCCACGCCGAGCCCCAGGCGCTGTAATCTTCGCGGACGGTGCCCCACGCGCGCTCGCTTAGGAAAGGCCCCCACCGGTTCCAGTGCGCGCCATGGGCGCGGCCCTCCTCCATCCGGGTGTGCTCGCGGATAATCATGAAATTCCCCTCTTACTACTGAGCCGCGACCGCAAACGAACGGTGCAAGTTCGGGCAAACAATTCTGAGGCACTTGCAAAATTAGATGGATGTTGGGAAGAAGCACCCCTGCCTCGGGAATGGTGAAACAACGTCGAGGCTGCCTGCCTGAGGACCCGAAAAGAACGCGATTGCCGGCGGCCGTCAAGTGTTATCTGTGTGCATCCGTGTGCATCCGTGGCCAATTTCCAAGCCCCCAAGTCTGACTGAATCCGAAGCATCGCGAACTCATAGAACAACGATTTTTGGGCCACGGATCCACACGGATGCGCACGGATAAAATAGCGCCGCCAGCGAGCGGTGCTTTCGGGGGGGCGGACCAGCGAATTCAATCCTGGCTGCAGCCGCCATCCGTGGAATCCGGCTAAAAGCCGGATGCAGGCAGGATTGCCGGCAGGATTGCCTGCCCCACAAATCTCAGCGATGAGTCCGTCTGCATCCGTGGCCCAATAAACTCGGTCGCGGCTCAGTAGCAGCATCAGACGACCATCATACGATGGTCAGGGCATTCCAATTCGATCGCGCCGTAGATGTGGTCCACCAGATCCAGGCCGTGACTGGCCAAAAACGGCAGGATCGAATAAAGCCGCTCCTGCAAATGCCGCTCGGGGAAGATCAGGCCGTAGAGAGCGCTCGCCTCGGCATTGGCGCGGTCGCTGCGGCGCATCGCTTCCCGCCCCACCTTGCCTTCGATCTTGGAGATCTGGTGCGTGATCTTCCGCTTGCTGCGATCGAGCGCGCGCGCCAGCGTGGGGTCGAAGCGCAACAGATCGCCGCGCAGCCGTTCGACGGCGTGGTCGACCGCTTTGGCAGTCTCTCGCATCGCCGAATGTAGCTCCGGCGGCACCAGCCGGGAGGCGATCCGTTCGCGCAGGGCATCCTCCCCAGCAAAAAAGTCCGGAAGCGCGAGCCCATAGCGCATCATGAGCTTGTCGCTGTGCTGATCGAAAATCGTAAATCCGGTGCGCGGCACTACCACCGGCATGCGGCCCAAAATCGAGCTGTAGAGCACCTCGGATTGCGCCAGGTAAGCCGCTTCCGCCGCGCCCATGATGCAGGCCACCGAAGGCAGGATGGAATCCTGCACCACCGGCCGCAGCAGCGCGTTGGGGGAAAGCGATTGGGCGCGATCGCACAGCTCCGCGGTGGAAAATTGCCGGCCGTTCTGTCCGAATTCGCTTCCCGTCCGCCGCAACCCGAGCCGTTTGCCGTTCTCCAGAAGAAAGACGAACGAAGTTTGTTCTTCCACATGCACCTGGGCGTGATAGCCGGCGGCGATCAGTTCGCGGTTGCGCTCCAGCATGCGGCGAGTGAGATCAGCGTGGCTCTCTAAGGTGGCGCGCAAAGCCGGTGCGGCGAGCGCGCGAAACTCCGGGAGCATGGGGTCGAGCTGCGGGATATCGAGCCGGCCAAGAAGTTTGCGCAGCAACTCGCCGAAGGCCGCGCCCATGGTGTTGCCGCCGCGGTAGGTTTCCTCGACGAGATCGGCCACTTCCTCGCCGAACGGCATGCCGCGCAGGGCGGCGCGCAATTCATTTACCGGCGGCGCGGCCAGCGTTACCGTTCCCACGGGTTGCACACCGGCCGATCGCCGCATTTCCAGCTTCACGGGGCGATGTTGGGAATCGAACACCCAGGCGTGGTTTACTTCTGCAAAATCGTGGTCTTCGGTGGCGAACCAGAACACCGGCACGGCCGGAATGCCGTTGGCGCTCAGCCATTCGGCCAGCCGCGCGGCGTGGAGAGCTTTGAAAATCGTATAAGAAGGTCCCGAAAACAGGCCCACCTGCTGTCCGGTAGCCACCACCACGGTGCCCGGTTGGGCGAGGCGCGCCAGAGCGGGGCTGTCGCCATTCTGCTTGCGCAGCGCCGCGACCAGCGCCGCGCGCTGCTCTTCGGAGAACCGGATTTCCGCGGCTGCCGCCCGATAAGACTCCAGGTCGCGCAGGGGATGGCGATAAAAAGGTGCGGTTTTGTCGGGATGATAGAAGATGTCCGCGGCGAGGGCAGTGGTATGAGGCAGTTCTGTCTGGCGGACGCAGTAACAGTGCATGCGGGAATCAGCTTAGCAGATGATGCGGACGATGCGCAGGATTCAAGGCGCCGCTCCGTGAGAGCGCTTGCCTCGGCTCCGACCTAATGAGGGACTTGCAGAATTCATCGTTCAGCGCAGAAAAAGCACCGCTCCCTCGCGGTCGCGGCTCAGTAACCCTAATGAGGCGCGCGCAAGCTCACGCCGGAAATAGATCGCAGGATGCGAATTCGTAGCCGTCGACCAGAAACATGACCACGTCGTTATCGCCCGGCGCCAAGAGCCTACGATCGGCCTCGGCCGCCTTTCCTTCAGGGCTGGCCAACGCCCACTCCGCGGCGTCGGCGTTATCGAAATGAAACGTCGCCATGAGGTGGAACTCGGGACTTTCGAGCGTCCCCTGTACGATCTCGTACTTCCGGAGCCCGGGCAGCAATTTCGCCAGCGGCACGTGCGTTTCAAAATAATGCGCGTCAAACGCCGCCGTATCTTTAGGAGTCCGGTACATCATCACTACCCGAGCCATAAACCAGCCCTCACCCTCCCGAAGGTAACAGCCTCGAGAGGTCGTTGTAGATTACAAACGCCACCAGCATGATGATGCAGACAAATCCGACCTTGAACACCAGTTCCTTGACGTTCAGGCTGAGATCGCGCCGCATGGTCATTTCCACCAGCAGCATGAGAATCGTTCCGCCATCCAGTACGGGGATCGGCAAAAGGTTAAAAATCGCCAGCTGCAAGCTGACCATTGCCATCAGCCCCAGATAAACCGCCGGTCCCATTTCCGCCGCCATTCCCGACTGCTTGATGAGCGAAATCGGACCCGACAGATTTTTCGTGGACATGCGGCGTTCCACCATGCCTTCCAGCACTTTTTCCATCAGCATGGCATTCTTGGCATTGTCGCGCAGGGACTTGTTCAGAGCCTCGGGAAACGAAAGCTTCAGAGTCTTATATGGGACTTGTGTGAAGGCTTTCACGCCGATCATCCAACGCTCGGGACCGTCCCGTTTCGCAAATACCGGTTTCACGTCCAACTGGAAGTTTTTGCCATTCCGCTTCAGCTCCAGGTGGAGAAGCTTGCCGCCGCTGCCCTCGGTGATCTGGTGGAATTTGGCGCTCGAACGTACCGGGTGACCGTCCACCGAAACCAACATATCGCCGTCTTTGATGCCGGCCCTGCCCGCCGGTAGATCGAGGTCGGGATCGCTGAAGACCACTTCGCCGCGCTCGTCCCAGCCAGCGTAACCGCCGCCGCGCGCCTCGTTGAAGACCGGGGTCAATGTGGTGTCGAAGCGATGGCCGTTGCGATCGATGGTGAGATAGAGCGGACGATTGGCGCTGATGTCGACTTTCGGCTCCAGATCGTCCCAGGTGGGATTAGCGAGACCATCCAGCCCGACGATGCGGTCGCCATCCTGGATGCCCGCTTTGGCCGCCGGCGAATCGGGCAGCACGTGGCCGATTTCAGCGTTCGAAAGCTGCTCGAACCGCACCATGTACATGCCCGTGAGGATCGACACGGCCAGCACCAGGTTCATGAAAGGGCCGGCGAAGGCAATGATCAGCCGCTGCCAGCGCGGTTTGGAAAGAAAACTCCGCGGATCGTTGGCGCTTTCGTCGCCGGCGAGTTCGCCCGCCATCTTGACGTAGCCGCCGAACGGAATCAGCGAAAACCGGAAGTCGGTCTCGCCGCGTTTAAAGCCGAACAAGCGAGTTCCGAACCCGAAACTGAAGGCGTCGATCTTGACATCGAACCAGCGGGCGGCGAAATAATGTCCCGCCTCGTGGATGTTGATCATCACGCCGATCAGGATCAGGAACCATATGAAATATTCGATGGTGTGCATACAATCTCAGACCGTCACCGGGCCGGCTGCCCGCGCGGTGATTAATTCGCGCGCGAGCCGGCGCGATTCCCCGTCCATCTCCAGGATGTCGCCGACGGTCCGGAGATCGCGCTCCGGCATCTTCGACAGTGTTTCCGACACAATTTCGTAAATCGCAGGGTAGCTGATTTGCCCCTCGAGAAACGCTTCCACGGCTATCTCATCGGCAGCATTGAGCGTGCACGTCGCGGATCTGCCGGCTTCCTGGCAGCGATATGCCAGTTTGAGCAACGGGAACTTCTGGAAGTCCGGCGGCAGAAACTCCCACGTGCGGGCCTCCGACCACTCGATACGCGGGACCGGCGCATCGAAGCGTTCGGGATAAGTGAGCGCGTACTGAATCGGCATCCGCATGTCGGTCGCCGATATCTGCGCAAGTACGCTGCCATCGGTGTACTCGATCATGGCATGCACCTTCGACTGGGGATGAATCACTACATCCACTTGGGAAGGAGCGAAGTCAAACAGCCAGCAGGCCTCGATCACCTCGAAGCCCTTATTCATCAACGTGGCGCAATCGATGGTGATTCTTTTTCCCATCTTCCATGTTGGATGATTCAGCGCCTCTTCCGGAGTCACGGACTCGAGCTTTTCGCGCGGCGTGTTGCGGAACGGGCCGCCGGAGGCAGTGAGGATCAGCCGCGAGACTTCCTCACGATTCCCGGCCCGCAGGCACTGGTGGGCTCCGTTATGTTCGCTGTCGACCGGCACCAAAAGGGCTTCCGACTCCCGCACGGCTTCCATCACCAGCCTGCCGCCCGAAACCAGCACTTCCTTATTCGCCAATCCGATGCGTTTGCCGCGCCGGATGGCCTCGTAAGTGGCTTCCAGGCCGGCGACTCCGACAATCGCCGAAATCACCGTGTCGACCTGTTCAGCAGTGGCGGCCGCGACGCGAGCGGCATCCCCGGCCAGGAGTTCCGGCCAATCTGCCCGCGCCATTCCCGATTCCTGGAGCTTATTCGATAGACGGCTGAGAGCGCCGGGGGTTCCGATGACTGCAATTCTGGGACGAAATTCCAAAATCTGGGCGGCGAGGAGATCCACATTGCCGCCGGCAACCAAGCTATACACCTGATACCGGTGGCGGTTGCGCCGCACGACATCGAGAGTATTGGTTCCGATGGAGCCGGTGGAACCCAAAAGGGCGAGAGTTTTCATGGACGGCGCCGTTACCCGGGATATCCCGCCATCATATCACGGTGCTGACGCTGCTTTCTTTGGGGGTTTGGCTTTCGACCTCTAATCCTCGCCTTTTTGAGGGGTGCCGGGGAGGATTGCTTCAGGGGTCTTTTTATTAGAGGTTAGTCTCGCTTTGGTGGGAGTTGCCTCCCCGGCTTACTTCCAATAATAGTAGATTCCGTTTTTGGAATCAACAGAAATCTGTATTTTTTTATTCGGCTTGCACCCGGACTCCGACGAGATCCTCTAACACATTGATTGTGGAGCACATATCCTCGTCTCCGTGGCCCGCGGCGATGGCTGCCTGAAAAAGCTGGTGGGTTAAAGAGGTTAAAGGGAGGGGTACTCTCAGTTCCTTCCCGGACTCCAGCATAAGCCCGATATCTTTATGCATCCACTTGGTGGAGAAGTTGGCCGTGAAATCGCGCCGGAAGACGAATGGGGCTTTATAGGCGATCAAACCCGATTTTGCAGCGCTATTGTCGAGGATTTCGAGCATGAGTTTGGGATCGACCCCGCCTTTGACAGCCAGGACCATGCCTTCGTTGAAAGCCATCAGGATGTTGGAAAGAATCAGGTTTTGGGTGAGCTTGGCTTGCAGGCCCATGCCCGGTCCGCCGCAATAGTAGAGGCGCTTTCCCATGGGCTCGAAAAATGGCTTCATTTTCTCGAATACCGCCTGGTCGCCACCGATCATGAAGGTGAGGGTGCCGCCGCTCGCTCCGGGAGTCGAGCCGGTGCATGGAGTGTCGAGAAAATCAACGCCTTTGGCTTTGAGCGCTTGGCCGATTTTCCGGCTCTGGCTCGGACTGATGGTACTGGCATCGGCGACGACTGTTCCGGGGCGGGCTCCGTGAATAATTCCATCGGCGCCGAGGATGACTTCGGTGGCCATCTCGGTGGTCCCGACGCAGAGGAAAATGGTGTCGGAATTCTCTGCCACCTGGCGAGGTGTATCGCAGTATAGGCCTTTCTCTTCGGAGGCGAGTTGGCGCGCTTTTTCGGAAGAGTGGGACCAGAGCGCCACTTCATGTCCGGCGCGGAGGAGATTGCGGGCCATGGGGTAGCCCATGAGCCCGAGCCCGAGGAAGCCAAGTTTTGCCATAGACAACGGATTGTAGCGCAATCGGAGCAATCAGCAGTCAGCGGGGGGACCGCGCCGGGGCGCAGTCCAAAGGAGCCTGTGACAGCGCTGGTGGCCGCGGCGGAAATAAAGGACTTACGAGCCGTCAATGGAGAGCGGTCAGCTATCAGCCTGCCATCAGCCCGCCTCCGGCTCCGCCGGATCAACCGTCGCGCTACGCGGCCGCTTGGCTGATTGCTGAAAGCTTCCCCTGCGCTATGCGAAGAACGCCCGCCACGTGGTGGCCACGAGGGCGTGCGTCACCATACTGGCGCGGATGCTATTGGCTTGGTTCCGCGCGCGGCCGCAGAACCATCCCAGGATCGCGGCCACGAGCGCCCATTTGAAGTTGGGGAACCCGCCCAGCCAGAGATGCAGGAAGCCGAAAATGGCGGAAGTGATCAGCAGGGCGCGGGAGCGGCTCGCGGTCCAATCCTCGATCCACTGTTGCAAAACGCCACGCACGAAGAATTCTTCCGAGAGGGAGGCGACCCACAACATCCCGAGGAAGGTGGCGGCGATGTACCAGGCGGGCTTAGGGGCGGTGAACCGCGCGGCCCGCAACAGGAGCGCGAGCGGAAGTCCGATGGGGATGAAATAGAGGAAATGGAGGAAGCCGATGCGCCACTCGCGGCGGTTGGGGATGAATCCGTAGCCGGTTTCGGGAACGCGGCGTTGGAGGATGAGGGCCATGACGGCGATGGAGATGATGGAGAGATGCGGGATGACGATGATGTTCTTGAGGTCGTGAAACTCCGGATGAAGCGGGGCAAATACGGGATTGAAGTAGCGCCCCAGGAGCACGGCGGCCCATAGCGCCAGGTAAGCGATATCGGCGATTCGCCAGGCCGGCAGGATTACGAACCACAAACTCAGCGCCAGGGCCAGGGCGGCGACGCGAACCAGGCCGGTCCAGGTGAACGGAATGGCGCCCGCGCAACAAGCAAGGTACGGAAGCACGGCGGCGGCGAGGGCGAAGACCGGGAAGCGGGCGCCAGCGAACCGCTCGCGCAACCGGGGAAACGCGGGTGTCAGATAGAATGGGTATTCCAGGAGAAAGGCCGCCACAACCGGCAAAGCCGCCCAGCTTGGGATGGCTCTCGAACGAGCGTACAGAATGCCCGCCAGGCCCAACACGCCCCAACCGATCAGCAGCGCCGCCCGGAAGCTGCCGAGCGATTTGGCCATCGGCCTCATTCTAGCATCGGTGCTGGCCGCGGCCCCGGCATTTGCGCAGTCGGCGGACGATCCGCCGCCGAATGATCCGCCGACGAACTTGGCGAAGCTGGTGGCGCACCGGGAAACCGAGACCATCGCCGAACGGAACGAGTATACGTACCGGCAGACTTTCACCTTGCAGGAACTCGACGGCAACGGCGGCGTGCGCGGGGAATACAAAGAAGTGCGCGACATTATTTTTTCGCCCACCCACGAGCGCAGCGAGGAGGTCATCGGCAAGCCCAGCGATAGCCTGAAGCTCATCAAGCTGACCGAGGAGGATTTTCGCGATATCCGCGAAATCCAGCCGTTGACGCTGAGCGAAGAGCAACTCTGGAATTACGACACCAAAATCCGCGGCGACGAAACCTTGGACGACGTGGATTGCTGGGTGCTTCAGATCAAGCCGCGCCAGATTCTGGAGGGCCAGCGGTTTTTTGAAGGGCTGATCTGGGTGGATAAGAAGGAATACAATATCGTCCGCCTGCAGGGCCGGGCAGTCCCGCAGATTTACAGCAGGGGGCAGGAGAACCTGTTTCCGCGCTTCACCACCATCCGCAAGCCGGTGGACGGCAAGCACTGGTTTGCGACCTTCACCTATGCCGACGACACGCTCGAGTTCCGCAACGGGCCGCAGCGCGAAAAGCTGACGATTGCGTACAGCAATTACAAGCGCTTCAACGTGACCTCGACTTTCACGGTGAAATAGCGGCTGGGCTTAACCTAAATGCTGTTCACTTAACGGGTTGAGCGGGCGGGTGGCTTTTTCCGAGTAATGCGTGACAGGACCGGAGCGCCATTGATAAGGGTCCACAAGCCGGCCCATCGTTCTCTAGCTGCGGCCCGTCGAGCCTCCCCTCGGCGACCAACAGGAAATCGGGCGCTTACTCTTCATGGCGACGGCGTTCACGGGAAGGGCTACTATAGAGCGAGTGTCTCAATGAGAGCCGCCGGTGACGCCGATTTCCTACTGTGCTAAGACACATCCCAAACCGAGAACTGCGTTTACCTCGACCTCAATGTCGAGGATGTTGACCGCGCCGTCTCCGGTCACATCGTTGGCGGGCGGAGATACACCCAATGCCTGATTGACGATGGTTTGCACGTCAGTCAGGCTAAAGCGGTTATTCTGTTGGATGTCGCACGGGTTCAAAACGAATGTATAGGCATCGCTGACAGTAACGGACTCGGGGACCAGGACGTTCGTAGCGCCCGAGGCGACGACCAGCGTGAGTCCGTCCGAGACGCTCGCGCCATAGCTTGCGGTCATGCCGCCATAGAAGACACTTATCGTGTAACTGCCTGCGCCCAATGTGGAGTCGGCGAAGGTGGCTACTCCGGAATTCAGCGCCCCGATTCCTATTGTCGCTGTTCCTTCAAGAAAACTCACAGTTCCAGGGGGATTGCCGGCTCCAGGACTTATCGGCGCAATCGTCGCCGTAAAGGTCACGGTCTGGCCGACGGCCGCGGGGTTGGGAGACGCAGTGAGCGTAGCCGTCGTAAACGCGGTGGTGACATCCTGCCCCACAGTTGCGGCACTCGGTCCGAAGTAAGAGTCGCCGCCATAAGTAATGAGAATGCTGTGGTCTCCCACGATGAGAGTGCCGATACTGAATTTCGCGGTACCGTTGGTCAACGTTGCGGTCCCCAAAGGCACGGTTCCATCTTTGAAGGTCACGGTACCGGTTGGGACATTCGCGTTTGACACGCTGGCAGTCACCGTAACGGTGAAGGTGACTTGTTGGCCGTAAACGGAAGGCGTTTGCGACGATGCCGCCGTCGTAAGAGTCGTGTCACCGGAGATTTTCACTAACCACCCATCTTGCACGCCAGCGAAAGCTCTTTGCAAGGCTCCCGGTGTGGTGACAAAATTGGGGGAATTGGTTGTGCCGGTCACATAAGCATTGTTCGACGTGTCCACGGCGATTGCGGAACCCATTCCTAGACCCGCAAAGAAAGTCGAATAGGCCAGTGTCGAACCGTCGGGAGTGAACTTAGCCAAGAAGGGAGCATTTCCCTTATATGGTTGCAAGGCGTTCACCGACGGGAAATTCCCTGAGTTGGTGGATCCGGTGACATAGGCAGAGCCCGTGGAATCTACGGCGATCCCCAGAGCGAAGTCGCCATCATTGGTGACCGAGTCGCCTCCGCCGAGAAACGTCGAGTAGACCAGTGCCGAACCGGAGGGGTTCAGCTTCGATACGAAAGCAGCCTTAGTCTCAAAGGCGGCGCCGGGGAGCGTCGCCTGGAATGGGTTTTTGGTGGGAAAATCAGACGATTCAGTAAATCCGATTATATACGCGCTGCCGGACGAATCCACAGCGATTCCGAGTCCTTCATCAAATGCGCTGCCGCCCAGGAAGGTACTGTAAATCATTGTGGAAGTGTCCGGGTTGAACTTAGCGATGAAGGCATTCCACGAGCCTGCGAGGGCTGTTTGCAGCGCATTTACGATAGGGAAGTCCGTCGATGTGGTCAACCCAACCACGTAAATGTTTCCCGATGAGTCCAGGGCGATCCCATTACCTACGTCTTCAGATCTTCCGCCCAGGAAGGTGGAGAAGACCAGGGCTGTGCCATCGGCGGTCAGAGTAGTGACAAAAGCGTCCGGGGCGCCGTGGCATGTGGTTTGCGGCGCATTTTGGGTGACGGGGAAATTAGTGGAATTGGCCTGACCGGTTATCGAGGCGCGGCCGGACGAGTCCACCGCGATACCCACTCCCGAATCCGATAAGCTGCCTCCCAGGTAGGTGGAGTAGACCAGCGCGGAGCCACTCGCGTTCAGCTTCGTCACAAACGCTGAGACTTCGCCAGGTATCTTGGGCTGATAGGCGGTTTGCGTGGTTGGAAAATCGCTCGATGCGGTTTGACCGGTGATATACGCATTCCCCAACGAATCCAACGCGATGGCACCACCCCAGTCCGTGCTGCTACCTCCAACGTACGTGGAATAGACCAGAGCTGAGCCGTCCGCTGTGAACTTCGTGACGAAGGCATCGGTGGACCCGCCGCCGAACGCCCCCTGGATGGGATTAACAGTTGGGAAATCGGCCGAGGCTGTAGTCCCCGATACATAAGCGCTGCCGGCGGCGTCTACAGCGATGCCGGAGAAAAAACCGGGGTTATTCCCCTCGATTAATTCTGTCGCGGACCCTCCGAAGTAAGAGGAGTAGACCAGGACGGGATCGATCACCAGGGGCTTCGTATGGTCGTAGGGAGCGACTGCGAACGTCACCTGGTCCCTGCCATGCATTGTGTAGTGAGCTTCGATGGGTTGTCTGCCGTCCGCGCTCTTCTGATATGCGACGGGCTTTCGCAAGCGCACCGTTTCTTTGGAAACAGACAGCACCAAATCGCCGTCCGCGTCGAGCCGGATCGTGCCTGCTCCCGAAAAGCCGAGCCGCGCCGCGGCCGGATCTGCGCCAGGGTTTACTACAACGTCGTATTCAAGCTGCTGCTGGTTGCCGTAGTAAATCAGATCGACGCCGGAATATATGTCCCGGTATCTGACCTTTCCGTAAGTACGGATATTGGTGCGCCATTTCCGAGGATCGTTACCGATGAAGTAATTGACCGCTCCGGGGAGTTGCTCCATCGCAGTGGCCGCCGCCGCGGAATTCGTTCCCAAAAAGTGCATGCGAAGAGTGACGGATTTGGCGGACGGATTACTGACCTTCTTCAGAGCCAGGACTGCCTCCGACGACGTCAGGAACAGGGTATATCCGCGGCCGCGCGAAAGAAAGTCCACTTGGCCGCTTTGTCCTTCATTGACTTCGAAGCCCAGCGGCAGCTTACCATACGCATCCGCGGAGCGCGCTCGGGCGGCGATTCCGGATATCGCTGGCGGACCTGACGGCCTGTGCCCGGCCGTCGCGAAACTACCGGGTGACGCCTTGGCCGCAAGGTTCGGCCGCGCTTTGCGGGTATGGATATCGAGCCCGCCCGGCTTGCCAGCCAGAGCGAATAGAACGACGGCCAGGTACTTGGTTCGAATTTTGTGATTCCACATTTGAAGCCTCGATGCCCTACGAAAAGCTGATCACCACTTCGACGCTGACTAGCTGCCCTCCCGTCACGCCGATGTTTTCAGTAGTGGCTGAGAATACAGTGTCGGTAGAATAATACGTAAAGTTAATTGTGCCAATGGCGACGATATAAGAGCTTCCATAGGTGCAATTCGCCGCCGGGACAAGAAAGCCGCACGTATTGACGTTGGTATAGACCGTGGATACGATACCGGTTGCCGGAGCGACGAAGCCCGCATTGAGCACCAGGGTGTTAATGTGCGGTCCAGTTATGGGGGTACTAATCGTTAGCCCATGGTAGATGTTTGGGCCGTTTGCGTTGGTATCGAGGTTTTCAAATATAAAGCACGGACCACCCGAACAGACGGTTCCAGCCAGTTGAATATTCCAGGTGCCCGTGATAGTTTGGCCCGCCAGAGAGTTAATCAGGGCCGCAGCCCCGGAGGGCTGAAGCGAGTTTTCAAACTCACGGTGCGTGGCCAGAGTGCCGTCGGGATTGCGCACGTCGATGATCCAGTGTCCATGAACCCTGATGCCTTCCCCAAGAGGATCGCCTTCGCTTGCCGGCAGGCCATCCAGCACCTCCGCGTTGGCCCGGCAGGCGGACGCGACCGTGGCGGGATCAAGTACGATTCGCGGCTGAATTTCCGTACGTTGGGTGGATGAAGGCAAGTCCAGGACCGTGGACTCGCCCGCATCCAGTGAGACACGGGAACTCGGACCGATGGATTCGCCATGGTTATCCAGGAACCCGAGCTGGGCGATGCAGGAATGCCCCGAGGCCGCGGAGACATTGAGCCGTAGGGTCTGGCCTGCCGCGACGCCAACCGGTTCGAGACGGCAGGAGCCGCAGTTCTGACCCAAGAGTGATGTACCGGCAAACAACGCACAAACGATGGCAAAGGTTTTCAACATTCCGATTCTCCACACTGCGAATGAGCTCACGAATTCATGTAAGGACGCGCGACAAGCTATGCCGCAGTCGCTGGGATTTTTCCCCGGCCCGGACCTACTCCTTTGGCTGTTTCACTACGAGAAGCCAAACACCGCGGTGACTTGAATAAGCTGCCCCGCTGTGACGCCGAGACTATGGGAGGCAAAAGTAAAGATGGCGTCACTGGCGCCGGAGGTTCCAGCACTGCACTCAAACGGGGTCACGTCAGTGAAGCAAGAATTAAGGTCCGCAACCACGTCAGATATCGTACCGGTCGCCGG
>Ga0181530_10005034_pt1 | contig 13696 bp, 15 predicted proteins | sample PEATcosm2014_Bin_42_FD_119769 | JGI IMG/M metagenome (GOLD analysis project Ga0181530, IMG submission 119769) | Peatland microbial communities from MTU Mesocosm Facility, Houghton, MI, USA - PEATcosm2014_Bin10_60_metaG | ecosystem: Environmental > Terrestrial > Soil > Wetlands > Peat | place... | reverse complement strand
GCCGGACCCCGATTCTGGCGCTTCGGGCCGCGCCCGCGTGTTGCCGCATGAATTGCCCCCTCAATTAGTAAGGCAATGGGAGAGGCACTCTGGGACAAGAAATCTTCGCCGAGGGTCGGGAAACGGGATGATTTCTCACTGAAATCCGAGCGTCGAACATTTGTCGAACACGCGACCGATTTTGTCCCACGCGGAATCCACTGATCGCACTCCGGTTGCAATCAAGAAAGCACCCGACCGTTCGACACTTCCTTTATGTTCCACTACCGGGTTTTTGGTTGCCTGGGAGCCGACCTCGTTGGCGGCCGCTATCACAATCTGTTGCACTTCGTTCACAAACTGTTGCACACCGTCGCGCCAGACGAAAACGTTTGCAGACTGTTCACAAACTGTTTGCAGACGGTTACACCTCGCAAGAAATGCAAATTTATGTCCCGACATGGCTGCGCCATTCCCTTTCTATATGAGGGAGCAATTCGACAGCATCAGACTTGGGCGGCGATACAGAAGGAAAACGGGGAAAGCACTAATTCTGAGTTTGGCGCCAAGCTGGCGACAGCCGACAACGCGCCTAAAGGCTGAAACTATGAATTTCGGAGAGAAAATGTTGACCGCCGAAGAAACGGCGGACCGGCTCGGCGTCTCGCGAGCGTGGGTACTCGCCCATGCGAACGGCAACCGGCGCCCAAAGCTGCCATCGGCAAAACTGGGGAAACTGGTTCGCTTCCGTCCTGAGGACCTGGAAAAATTCATCGAGGAGTGCGGGCGGTGACGGCGGCGACGGTGTACAATCTGAAATCGAAAGGCAAGCACATGCCACGCGCACGATTTCAGAGACCTGAAGTACGAAAGATGGGTGTCGGCCGTAACCAGCAATGGGGCTGCGATTACTTCATCTACCAGCAGCAGGACGGCAAAGAGAAGCGCATCCACAAGGTTGGCCGGTTCGGCCTATGCTCACGCGTGAGCAAAGGAAAAGCGCAGACCGCCTGCGATGCGTTCGTGGCAACGGTGAACAACGGCGCCGTCCAAGCCGATGCGTCCATGAGTCTGGCGCAATGGTGGGAGCAGTTCAAGCTCGTTCGGGGCAGCCGTTGGAGCAGGAATACCGCGGACGCCTACGATTCGACTTGGAGGGTGCACATCGAGCCCGCCGTTGGTTCGGTTCGCCTGGCGGAGTTCAACAAACTCACAATCGACAAGCTGCTACTCAAGCTGGCCGGCGCGGGATGCGGCGAGCAACTTGTCCAGCGGGTCCTGATGATGCTCCACGCCATGTTTGAGGAATGCGTTGACAATGACGTGCTCATGCGGAACCCTTGCCGCAAGGTGCGATTGCCGCGGTGCAAGCCAACGAAGGAAACCCGACCGCTCACGGTGGACGAAGTACACCGGCTTTGGGCATCCATCGACGGGCAGGACTATCTAGTCTTTCGCGTCATGGTTCTGTGTGGGCTGAGGCCTAATGAGGCCTTCGCGTTGAAGCGGGACGATTATACCGGCACTGCGATCAGGATTGACCAATCGGTGGACCGCGACGGATTCGGACCGCCAAAGAATGGCCGCACGCGACGCGCGCCTATTCCCGCATCGCTCAAGGGCGAGTTGGACGCATGGCTCAAACAGCGGCCGCCGGAGGCCGGCACCTTGGTGTTCACAGCACCACGGGGCGGCGTTATCGCGGACCGTCTCTATGGGCGAGCGATCCTGGCGCGCGCGCGAAAGGCATCGGGGATTGCCGATCTGACCTTTCGGCAGCTCCGTACGACGTTTGGCACGCTTTTTGAGGGCGACGTTAAGGACCTTCAGGCGACGCTGGGCCACCACTCCGCAGCATTCACCATGGACACGTACCGCAAGCCCCTAGAGGCCCGCGCGGCGGCAGCAACGGAGGATCTAGACGCTCGCCTATCCAACGTCGTGCCGATCAGAAAAGGCGCTTAAAGGTTCGCGAATCGTTCACAACTGTTCGCAAAATATGGCCTAACCACATGCAAACAACGCATCAACGGCATAATACATAAATATGACAGCAATCCGCCGCGGCGGCGCGGATGATTTGGCCGCCATCGCGGCCATCCAGGCCGCCAGCCCCGAGGCCGCCCAGTGGAAGCCCGCCGATTACCTGGCGCATCACCTGCTGGTGGCTACGGCCGGCACCGGCGTGGTGGGCTTCGTCGCGGCGCGGCCGGTCGCCGATCGGGAATTCGAGATTCTGAACCTCGCCGTGGCCCCTGAGTTTCGCCGCCAGGGCGTGTCCCGCGAGCTCTTGCGTGCGCTGTTCCATGACTATCACGGTACTTTTTTCCTGGAAGTCCGGGAGTCCAATCAGGCTGCCCAAATGTGCTACAAATCACTTGGATTTCAATTGGTTACACGCCGTCCGGGCTACTACTACAGCCCCCCCGAGGCGGCTATTGTCATGAAGTTTCATTCATGTTAAGGTTGCGTGTAGGAGACGGTGACGCCGTCCTTTACCACAACACGCCAGAGATTACCCACCGAGCCCTTCCGCAGCCACGGCTCGGCGCGGCAACCTCACTGGGAGGAATTGCCCCATATGGAACGGAACACACTGGAGCAGTTGAAAGCGCATCTGATGGACACGCACGACGAGTTTCGCAGGCTCGCCAGCCAGCACTCAGAGTTTGCCCGTAAACTGGACGACCTGGAAGCGCTTCCCCATCTCACCAACGATGAGCAGTTGGAGGAAAGCCGCTTGAAGAAGCTGAAACTCCGCTTGAAAGATCAGATGGAAGCGATCGTGACCCAGTATCGGTCACAGCAGGTCGCTTGACATCAGGTGCGCGCAATACGGTAATCCGACGCCCGGCCGGCATCCCCGGCTGGGCGTTTTCATTTTGGTGAGGTTCCCGGCACGCTTTTATGGACGGCGACGAGCCCATCCCGATCCCCATCACCGACGTGTTCGATCTCCACAGCGTGCCGCCGCGCGACGTCAAACCGGTGGTGGAAGAGTACCTCGAGCTGGCGCGGGAACGCGGCTTTCGCTTCGTGCGCATCATCCACGGCCGCGGCATAGGCGTGCAACGCGAAACCGTTCGCGCCATCCTGGCCCGCACCGATTTCGTGGCCGATTTCCGAGACGCTCCCGCCGAGGCCGGCGGCTGGGGCGCCACGATTGTGACGCTGCGGTAGGGGTGACGCGATATTTCGGAGTTTCGTAGCCTGCTAAAACCTGCCCCACCTATTGTCCGTAGGTGGCTTTCGGGCCGTGTTTGCGGAAGTAGTGCTTGTCGATCTGGGCGTCGGAAATCGGTGTGGCTTGCGGGTTGATGGCGATGGTCTCGACGGCCATGGCGGCGAGCTGTTCGAGAACCACGGCCACGTGAGCCGCCTCCGCCGCGGTCTTGCCCCAGCAGAATGGCGCGTGGCCGGCCACCAGCACTCCGGGGACGGCGAGCGGCTCGCGGCCTTGCATCAACTCGACAATCGCGACGCCGGTGTTGCCCTCATAATCGCTTTCGATTTCGGCGGGCGTCAGGTGGCGGGTCACCGGCACGGGGCCATGAAAATAGTCCGCGTGGGTGGTGCCGAAGCACGGAATCTCGCGCCTGGCCTGCGCCCACGCCGTGGCGTGGCGCGAATGCGTGTGGACCACGCCGCCGATGGACGGAAACGCGCGATAGAGCGCCACGTGGGTGGCCAGATCCGAAGAGGGGCGCAGGCGGCCTTCCACCACGCGGCCATCGAGATCGGCGATCACCATGTCCGCCGGCTTCATCTGGTCGTACGGCACGCCACTCGGCTTGATCACCACCAGGCCTTGCTCGCGCGCCAGGCCGCTGGCGTTGCCGAACGTGTAAATCACCAAGCCCCGGCGCACCACCTCCAGGTTGGCTTCGAGCACTTCAGAGCGTAGCGCTTCCAGCATTGGTTCCTCGTCTCGATCGCGCCGCGATAGCGCGCAGCTCGGGCAGAATGGCGCCGATTTCCACCGGCTTCGACTGTTTGTCGCCGAATGAAAAATACAGACTTCGATACAGCGGATACAGCTCGGAGTAAGTCGCAAACGCATTGGCTTCGGGCGCCACGGTGCGGTAGGCGGGGCAGAGCGCTTCCTGCGCTTCTTCGATCGAGCGAAACGTTCCGGCCGCCAGGAAAGCGAAAATGGCCGACCCCAGACTGGTGACGTCGCCGGCCGGCACCAGCACGGGCTTGCCCAGCACGTTGGCGTACACCTGGTTCAGCACCGGGTTGCGCTGCGGAATGCCGCCGCCGGCGATGACGCGCCGCACCGGCACGCCGTACTGCTCCATCCGTTCCAGAATCACGCGGGTGTGAAATGCGGTGCCCTCGATGGCGGCGAACAGTTCATCCTGCGCGGTGTGGGTAAGCCGCCAGCCGAGGGTGACGCCGCTCAGCTCGGGATTCACCAGCACGGTTCGATCGCCATTGTCCCAGGTGAGGCGCAGCAGGCCGGTCTCGCCGGCTCGGTAATTCTGCAAGCCTTCTGAGAGCGCGGCCACGGTGGCGCCGGCGCGGCGCGCGATGGCTTCGAAAATATCGCCGGTGGCCGATAGGCCGGCTTCGATGCCGGTGCGCTTGGGATCAATCGACCCGGGAACCACGCCGCAGACGCCGGGAACCAGTTGCGGCTGTTCGCCGATGGCCATGATGCAGGTAGAGGTCCCAACCACGTTGACGACGTCGCCGAGCTTGACGCCAGCGCCGATGGCGTCCCAATGCGCGTCAAACGCGCCCACTGGCACCGGGATGCCCGCGCGCAACGCCAGCTTTTCGGCCCACTCCTCGGTGAGGTGGCCAGCGATCCGGTCGGAGGTCCCATATCGCCCGGCCAGTTTCTCGCGCACACCCTGGAGCAACGGGTCGACGGCGACCAGAAAATCCTCCGGAGGAAGACCGCCCAGCGCGGCGTTCCACATCCACTTGTGACCCATGGCACAGACGCTGCGGGGCAAGTCCGCGGGATCCGTGATGCCGCAGAGCACGGCGGCCACCATGTCGCAGTGTTCGAGCGCGGTCACCATCCGCGCGCGTTTGTCCGGGTTGTGGCGCAGCCAGTGCAACAGCTTGGCGAAACCCCACTCGGAAGAGTACGTCCCGCCGCACCAGTCGATGGCCGCCAGGCCGCGTGCATGGGCGGCGGTGGTGATTTCCGCGGCCTCCTTCCAGGCGCGGTGGTCGCACCACAGGTAATAGTCGTCGATCGGCTCGAGATGCTCGCCCACCGGGATTACGCTCGATCCGGTGGTATCGAGGGCGATGGCTTCTACCGCCTGCCCGTCGACGCTGGCGCTCGCAATCGCCTTACGCGAAGCCAAGGCCAACGCGTTCATGTGGTCGGCATGGCTTTGCGTGGCGTGATCGGGGTCCTCCTTCTTACGCAGCAGCGGATACTCGGCCACGCCCGAGCCCAGCCTGCCCTTCACGCTATCGAAAATCGAAACCCGGACGCTGAGGGTTCCGAAATCCACGCCCGCCGCTAACGCCATGGTTGCTCTCCCACCACCGGTTGGCAGGCGAAAGCGCCTGCCCCACTTTCCATGAAGTCCTTCGCTCCGCGGCGTGGGGCGGACGCCCTCGTCCGCGCCGGACCCCCCGGTCCGGCTGCCGCGAACAGCGCGAGGCCCCCCGCCTATTCGTGCGTGATCACGCTCCAACCCAAGTAGTTGCCGGCGGCTTCCCGCACGGCCGGCGCGACGGATGCCAGGTTGGCCGCCACGTGATGTTCGAAACCGTTCTCGCAAATGTAACGCAGCAGTTTCTGCAAATGCGGAATGCGCACCACGCCGGCGCCGCCGAAGGTCTCGAGCGAATCGTCGGTGAATTCGCCTTCGCCCACATACCCGGAGATGATGCCTTCCCGATCGTTGGTGGAGAAGCGCGCGTAGCTCATCGGTCCCGGCTTCACCAGCCCGACACAAGTTCCGTAAGTGTTCTCGCGGCCCACCGTGCCGGCGATGATGGCCTGGAAATCCATCTTGACTTCGCGGAAGAAATGCTTGGGCAGGTTGCTGCAATGGAAGCAGACCGCCTTGTCCGGGTCGTCGCCGTAATTGTTGTTCCAATCGAGAAGCGCGCTGGGCGTGCCGGAGGCCAGTTGCAGGGCGTGCATACCGATCACGCCGCAGATATCGACTTCGCAGGCGCTCGAAATCAGGTTGTTGCTCATCATGCTCATCACCGTGCACGGAACCACGCCGAAGAACTCTTCGAGCGATGTCCAGCATTGAATGGCGCTGATCGTAACTTCGGTCTGCGCCATCCACTGATCGATCACGGCGCCCAGTTTCGCCATCTTCACGAGCGAGGGATCGGGCACGCCGCCGGTGGTGACGTAACGGCGGATGTCATCGAGCTTGGCCACGGCCAGCGGATCGTCATCCTTCATGCGATTGATGCGGCCCAGGATTTCGGAAAGGTCGATCGGCTCCACGGAAATGCCGGCGCCTTCCAGAAGTTTTTCGCTATAGCGGACGGTGTTGAACGCCGCCGGCCGCGCGCCGATGGCGCCGATGCGCAACCGCCTGAGACCCTTCACCACGCGGCACACGGCGCCGAACCATTCCAGATCCTGCCGGAAGAGATCGGAATCCGGCGCTTCGGTATGGCAGGTGGTCAGCGAGTAGGGGATGCCGTACTGACTGAGGTTGTTGCAGGCCGACATTTTGCCGCAGAAGCTGTCGCGGCGGTCGGTGATGGCCATCAATCCCGGCGTGTCGGGCGTGGCCTGCACCAGCACCGGGACGTTGAGGCCGGCCATGCGCAGGGTGTCGGCGATAGCGCGCTCATCGCCGAAATTGGGCAGCGTCACAATGACGCCATCGAGAGTCTCGCGATGCCGTTTGAACAGATCGGCGCATTTGGCCGCCTCGGCGCGCGTTTCCACAGCGCCGTGCTTGGTGTCTTCGGGTCCCACCACGACCGCGGTGTGGCCCGCTTTTTCCAATACTGCGATCATGTCCGCCCGCCCGCTCTTGGCCAGGTGGCCGGGGAAGAAACCGCGATTGCCGACGATCACGCCGAACGTCATCGCGCGCGTTTTGCCGTTGCTCATGGTGAAATGCCCTCTCTGGTTGCGATTCGAAGCTCGATTTTAGCCTGTTTCAAGGCGGACTGGAGCACGATTGTTTGATCGTAAAACAAAGACCGCCGGCAAAGACCGGCGGCGCTAGCGAAGAAGCGCGCGCCGTAAGCCGGTAGCGCCGGCGGTCTCTGCCGCCGGTGTTTTTTGAAGCGGTCCGGCGGCGCGTCCGCCCCACCAAACGTCCTGCTACGATGGCGTCTATGAAAACCCGCCTGTTTCGCCCGTTTGTGCCATGGCTGGCCGCGGCCTTGGCCGCCCTGTGCGGCGCCCTGGCAATCCGCTCTCAAACGCCCGCGCCGGCGCGCTTTGCGGCCGACCGGATGGACACGTTCCTCTACGGCGCCGCCTTTTATGAAGAGTACATGCCGGAGGACCGGCTGGAAAAAGACGTCCAATTGATGCAGCAGGCCGGCATCAACGTGGTGCGCGTGGGCGAATCCACCTGGAGCGTCTGGGAACCCGAAGACGGCCGCTTCGAGTTCGCCTGGATGGACCGGATCGTCGAGCGGCTGGCGCGGGCGCACATCCGCGTTGTCATGGGCACGCCCACTTACTCGATTCCACCGTGGATGTTCAAAGCGCACCCGGAGATTCTGGTGACGCGCCTGGACGGCCAGAAGGCCACTTACGGGCTGCGCCAGAATATGGACATCACCAACCCGGATTTTCTGCGCTACTCCGAGCGGGTGATTCGCAAGATCGCCGAACACTACCGCGACAATCCAGCCGTGATCGGTTATCAGATCGACAACGAAACCTCTTCGAATGGCACGGCCGGACCCAATGTCCAGGCCGGCTTCGTCAGTTACCTGCGGAACAAGTTCTCGACCGTCGAGCGGCTGAACCAAGTCTGGGGGCTGGTTTATTGGGGCCAGCAACTGCACGACTGGAGCGAGGTTCCGCCGCGCAACGGGATCATCAATCCGGGCTGGAAACTGGAATGGGACCGCTATCAGGAATCGCTGACGACGAGTTTTCTGGCCTGGCAGGCCGGGCTGATTCGCGAGTATCTGCGGCCGGATCAGTTTGTGATGCAGGATTTCGGCGGCGCCACCCGCGAAGATGTCAACGAGCGCGAGATTTCGAAAAGCCTGGATATCGCGGGCATCAATCCCTACCACACGACCCAGGATGGTTACGATGGCGAAGGATCGAGCTACGGCGGCGACTTTGCGCGATCGCTCAAACGGACCAACTACCTGGTCACCGAAATCAACGCGCAGACCATCGGCTGGGATTCGCGCTCGCAGTTTCCGCCCTACGACGGGCAACTGCGCCAGGACGTGTACCTGATGGCCGCGACCGGCGCCAACATGGTGGAGTACTGGCATTGGCACTCGCTGCACTACGGGCAGGAGACGTACTGGAAAGGCGTGCTGTCGCACGACCTGGAGCCGGGCCGCATCTACGCCGAGGTGGCGCGGACCGCGCACGAACTGGAACGGGTCGGCCCGCATATCGTCGATCTGCAAGCGGCTCACCCGGTGGCCCTGCTCTACAGCAACGATTCGCGGCGCGGCACCGACTACATGCCGTTCCTGGTGACGCAGCCACCCGGCGACATGCCCTGGCACCATCCGCAAGGCTACGATGTCGAAATGCGACGGCTCTACGGCGCGCTCTACCGGCTCAATGCCGGCGTGGATTTTATTTTCCCCGACACTGAAGACTTGAGCCAGTACAAAGTGATTGTGGTACCACCGCTTTACGTCGCGAGCGACGCGCTGCTCGGCCGCCTGGTGGATTACGCGCGCGGCGGCGGGCACCTGGTGCTGACGCTGAAGAGCGGTTTCTGCAATGAGTATTCGACCGTGCGGGCCAGCATGGCTCCTGGGCCGCTGCGCGAAGCCGCCGGCATCCATTACCAGGAGTTCTCCAACCTGGCCAAGCCGCTCGAGCTGCGGGGCGATCCGCTGCAGGCCGGCGTCGAGAACCGGGTGAGCGATTGGGCCGAAATGCTGCTGCTCGACACCGCCAAACCGGTGGCTTATTACGATCATCCGTTCTTCGGAAAGTATCCCGCCATCACCGAGAACCATTTCGGCGCGGGGCTAGTGACCTACGAAGGTACGGTTCTCAGCGCGGGACTGCAAGAGAAGGTGATCGAGCGTGTCTTCGAGCAGGCACACGTGTCGGGGCCCGACCAGAAACTGCCCTCCACGGTGAGAGTCAAGCATGGCGTCAACCGCGCCGGCAAGGCGATCCACTATTACTTCAATTTCTCGCCGGCTCCGCAGCGCGCGGCGTACTCCTACGCCCGCGGCACGGAGTTGCTGTCGAGGCTGCCGGTGGCGAAGGATTCCGCCTTGGCCATCGAAGCCTGGGGCGTGGCCATCGTGGAAGAAGACTAAGTCCACGCCGCCCCGAACGGCCGAAGCAAGGCAGGTCGCCGCGCCGGGCATGCTATTCTAAAAACTCGAAGGTCGCAGGGACCGCACAGCGCGCGTACCCACGAATGCGGAGAGATGGCCGAGTGGTTGAAGGCGCACGCTTGGAAAGCGTGTATAGGGGAAACTCTATCGAGGGTTCGAATCCCTCTCTCTCCGCCATTAACTTAATGATAATCAATAACATACAAACGTAGTTGAAACTGTAGGCGCTGTGTGTGCACCGAATTCTCTGCTTGAAGATGCTCGTTCTTAGTCGTTCGAGAAGGATCCCGGCTGGGCACCCAGTCTGGATGGGCGCGCCAGTTTTGCGCGTACGCCACTGGCCTGAGAGCAGTTGGAGTGGTTCGAGCGGACTGCATTTCATGCCGCGAAAGTTCGAAACGTGTCCAAGCTGGGGAGCCAAACGCGTGTGGCCGGCTCTGCGTTATCCGAGTTGTATGATCTGCCTGAGGCCATCCTCCAGTGCCGCCATCTCTTCCGTTGTGGCTACGCCCAGTCGACTACGCAGGCGTTCCTTTGCCACCGCTCGGATTTGGTCACTCACCGCCACTGTGGGGTGCCCATCACAGGAGATGGGGATCAGGATCGGCGGGCTGGCTTTCGGCGAACTTGACAGCGGGACAACAATCACCGTCCTTCGTCTTTCATTTAGCACACCCACCGAAATCACAACGCAGGGGCGTGTCTTGCGAATCTCCGAACCGAGCGTCGGACCCAGCGCTACCCACCAGATATCACCGCGCTCCGGGATCACTTCCATGGTTCTGCCATTTCGTCGCCGATTTCGTCAAATTCTTTCTCGATTTCGGCCACATCCAGGTCCTGATTGGCAATCTCGCAGGCACGGATCAACGCAATGTCGCGCTCTTCCAGTCGTGCAGCCAGGGCTTCACTTACGAAACGCGAACGGTCGCGTGAGGCAACCCTGCGCAGAAACTGCACAGCCAACGGCTCAGGCACGCTGAAGGTCATTTTCCGCATCGCCATAATTCCATAATACCAGAGAGCCAGAATGGGAGGCGCGGCACGATGATGTCTTGATGGGACGCCGGGTGGCGCTGCCTCATGCAGCCGCAAGTGATTGAATCCGCTGGAACATCGCTCTAACATCCGGCGGTGGGCAGAACCGCAAAAGTTCGAAACGCGTCCACGAAGGGCAGCCTGATTCCCAACTCGCGTCCTGACCCGCCGTTCTCCTTCAAACGGTACGAACGCGTTGTTGCAACCGCTTGATCTTTATTGAGCCACCAACTACCATCTGCCGGGAGGATGGACCTGCGTGATCTGCGCTCGCTGTGGTCGCAACAATTTCGACTGGCTCTCCGGGCGGTGTGGCCACTCAAGGGGAGGGTAGGATTCGACACCTCAGCCAGATTCGGATTCTGAAAACTCCGTTGTGAGGATGTCGAGAACTTGCCTGCGGAGTTCAGGAATGTCGCCCGTGGCCGCATCCCAAAGGATCTGCCAATCCAGATCAAAATATGCATGCACGATTCTGTGCCGGAGAAATGAACCTTCGGATGTGGCGGCAACTATCGCGTCAATCTTGCGGCAAGCCGAGAGGATGTCTTTCAGGAACGACGGCTCATGCCACATAGATGACTCGGGCATCTCTGCGAACCTCAGGGCGTACCCAAGGCTTCAGTCCGCGTTTGGTAACCAAGTCAACCCTACGCCCAGCGAGCGCCGCCAACTCCTCGACGAGGCATTCGAACTTGATCAGGCCGACGCGTACTCCCGGCTCGAACTCTACCATGATGTCGATGTCGCTCTCGGGACGCATCTGGCCGCGGACCGAGGACCCGAACAGCGAAAGCTCCTTAACACTATAACGGCGGCATCCTCCGCGAGCGACGCGCCGTCGACTTGCGTGTCACCGAAATCGAGTGTCTGGTTCATGGCTTCAACTTCATTATGCCCCAGCAAGCCACTGAACGTGGGCCCAGCCGAGCACGGGTGCTCCGCCTTGCGCCAGGCCCAACCGATGAGTAGTTTGAATTACAGCCGGCCTGGGTGCCAACGGATTGCACTCGGATGTCATTGTTCTAAAAAGGCGATCCTCTGGTTCGAGCGGACCGCGTTTTGAACCACAAAAGTTCGAAACGTGTCCAGACTGGGTAGCCACGCAAGATCGGCCTTTCCAATGTGAGATTTGTGGGGCCACCCCAATTCAACACTCCAACCACCGCCAGCTTCGGCAGCGCGTTTCCTGGATCGCATCAGGATTGGCGCTCTCCCACCCTGACCAGGCCGCTCGGTACGCACTTGCTCATGATGTTGCGGAAGCGGGTGCGGCTGATCTGGTGATCGGCCAGCAACCGGCCGTTGTAAATCAGCGCAAAAATCGCGTAGGGGGTTGGCGCATTCTGGGCATCGCTCCACGATGCGATATCCACCACCGTCGGCTTGATACCGTACTCAGTCTCCGCCGTCTCGACGATTTCATCCGCGAATTTCGCGATGTGCGGACACTGGCTCGAGCGGATGATGGTCAGGCCCCGGCTGTACCGCCCGACTTTCTGATCCCAACCTTTCTTGAAGGCCGGGTTCGCGGTGCCACTATCGAACTTCCGTACAAGCAATTGATAGTCCGGCGGCGCCGTATCGATGGGTTCGAAACCGTTTGCCAGGAACAGGCGGCGGTCGGCCAGCCATGGACCGTCCCGGACCATCACCGCGGCGCCGCGCATGCCGGCCTTTCTCGCATCCTCCAGGCAGCCTTCCACCAGGATGCTCCCCCAGCCCTTTCGCCGATGCTGCTTGCTGAAAACCCAAACGCAGTGAATAAACAGGAAGCCGCTCGCTTCTACACCGCGCCATGCGAACTCGCCCGGAAGGGATTCAACGTAGCCGCCCGGTTGTCCGTCCGGGCCAAGCAGCATCTTAGCCCGCAGACCGAACTTGGCGTTTGCCTGCAGCCAGCAGTGCTTCTGCTGGCGGCCCGGATGGGTGGGGCTCTTTATCCCGCAGCAGGGCAGTGTGTCGAAGCTCGCCGCATCGACATCGATCAGGCGAGGCTTGCGTATCAATGGAGACCGGCCTTTCGTGGTATCCGTCACCTCCACTGTACTCCAGAGAGCTCCGATCCGGATCGCGGGACAAGATCGGCCCAGTCAACTTCGCCCCGCTGCATCTGGTTGCCTTGCGGGTGTTCACCAGGTGCTCGATCCCGGCGGACTCCAAATCGGTGTCGAGATCGAGATGGGTTCCCGCCATTTCCGCCGCGCAGGCCGCGATCGCACCGTGCCTTGCCTTTCTCTCCTGTTGTCGCAGCCACGAATCGACGGCCTCGCGCGCCAGCGGCGTCGCGGGCACTCCGCGTGCGCCCCGGTGTCCCTGGCTGCGGCATTGGGACAATATCCACGAGGCCATCGGCTTGGATACCGAGGGGGAGGACCTTGCCGAACGCGGCTTCTCCGGCGATCCGACAATCCTCGCAACCATGGAACTGGAAGCAGTGGCCCGATGACGAAATCCTAGAGTCGTCCAGCCCGTTTCGCCCCGTTTCCGTGTTAACTTTCGCGCCGATTGGCGCCCCGCCGGCACCGCATTGCAAAAAACTGCAAAAAACAATTTGCATCTGGAATGTTTTTTGCTATTCTGGTATCGCTCTGGCCACGATTACCGCGCGAGGAATATGGAGACAGCCGCACAAGGTATTTTGACTCGCGACGAAATGGAAAGCAGGCGCTTGTCTGCCGCACAGGACCTGCAGAGGGGACTCACCCAGTCCCAGGTTGCCCGAAAATTCGGCGTCAGCCGCACGACGGCTTCCCGCTGGGATCGGGCGTTGAGTCGAAGAGGGATGGACGGGCTGCGCAAACGGCGCGCTCCCGGCCGCCCCAGCCGCCTGAACGCCGAACAGTTGCAGTTGGCCGCCGAGCTTTACCGCTCCGGCCCGCGCACCGCCGGCTTCCAGACCGACCGCTGGACCACCGAGCGCTTTGCCGGCGCCATACGGGCCCGCTTCGGCATTCAATACGATCCGGACCACGTGGGCCGCATCATCCACCGCCTCGGATTGCGCGAACGCGTGCGCAGCCACCGCAGCCGGGCGGACGTCCTCTATGGCCCTCTTTCCGCTCCGGTTCTCAGCCACGCGGAAGCAGCGCCGGCTTCCTAAGAGAGCCGTGGGGTGGACCGCCTAGTGTAGTGCGTCATGCAGAATAGCCAGTATTCGTCTGGGCGCCCGAGCAAGGTGGGGCAGGCGCTTTCGCCTGCCAACTCCGGATTG
>Ga0181530_10005030_pt1 | contig 13702 bp, 12 predicted proteins | sample PEATcosm2014_Bin_42_FD_119769 | JGI IMG/M metagenome (GOLD analysis project Ga0181530, IMG submission 119769) | Peatland microbial communities from MTU Mesocosm Facility, Houghton, MI, USA - PEATcosm2014_Bin10_60_metaG | ecosystem: Environmental > Terrestrial > Soil > Wetlands > Peat | place... | reverse complement strand
CCCGCTGACCGCCCACCCGCCGGCCCCACCCTCGCCGATCCCACCCGCCGGCCCCGCACCCGCCGATCCCACCTATCGCCCGCCGCGCCCGCGACCCCGCACCGGCCGAACCGCTACCGTCCGCTACTGGCGCCCCAGCTTCCCGTCGCACCAGCGACCGGGGACCCCGCCCCTGGCCCGCCCGGATACCCTGGCAGGGACATTCCCGGGCGGTGCGGTGCACCTTTAACACGTCTGACATCTGGGTTCCTGTATTATCACCAGCCTTTTTCATCTGCTTAATGATTCGCTGTTCTAGCGGCAGAACTCGCAACGTTTTAAGGCTGACACGCATAGGCGACGCATTATCTGTTGTCTGTAACGCCCTTAGGCTGAGGTGACTGAGCGCAACGAAGTGGGCCCGCCGACAGCGCGGGGGTCTGAGGGAGGGTCAGGTGACGGTGACCACAGTGACCGGGGCCGGGCAGCCGTTCGCGACCGGAACGGCCGTGGCAGCGGGGGGGCCCTTCACGCCGCAGGAAACGCTGACGCCCGATGAGCTGATCACGCTCACGACGGCGGACCGGCAATCCTCGGCGCGCGGCTACCTCATGTGCCCTCCGTCGCACTTCGCGGTCACCTACGCCATCAACCCGTGGATGCGCCCGGACCAGCCGGTCGACGTGGAGCGGGCCATGCGCCAGTGGGAGCAGCTGCGCCAGGTCTACCTGGACCTCGGGCACACGGTCCGGATCATCGACCCGGTCCCGGGCCTGCCGGACATGGTCTTCGCCGCGAACGGCGCGACCGTTATCGGCGGAACGGTGCTGGGCGTGAAGTTCCGCCACCCGGAGCGCGCGGCGGAAGCCCTCGCCTACCTGGACTGGTTTCCCGCCAACGGCTTCACCAAAGTCCGCAAGCCGCGGCTGGTGAACGAGGGCGAGGGCGACATCATCTGCACTGGGCGCGTGCTGTTCGCCGGGAGCGGCTTCCGCACCGATCCAGCGGCGCCGGCCGAGCTGGAAGCGACGTTCGGCATGCCAGTTATCGGCGTTCACCTGGTCGACCCGCGTTTCTATCACCTGGACACGGCCATGTGCGTGCTCGACGCCGACACCGCGGCCTACTACCCGGCAGCGTTCGACGACGCCGGCCGCAGGGCGCTGGCCGCGCATTTCAGCGAGCTGATCGAGGCCACGGACGCGGACGCGGAGGTCCTCGGCCTGAACGCCGTCAGCGATGGGCGTCACGTCGTGCTGCCCGCGCAGGCCACCGACCTGGCGGCGCAGCTTAGGGTGCGCGGGTTCGAGCCGGTCGGCGTGGACCTGTCCGAGCTGCGCAAGGCCGGCGGCGGCCCGAAGTGCTGCACTCTCGAGCTTCGTGGCTAAGGCGCACGGCGCGGAAGGCGCGCACGGCGCGGAAGGCGCACCCGGCGACGCGGACCAGGCATGGCCGGAACGATCCCAGACGAGCAGCATCATCAAGACGGGCCCGAGGAGGCGAACCATATGACCATCGGCAGCCTAGATATCACCAGGGACAGCCTGCTGGGCAGCGATGGGACCCGGAGCAGCAAGCTTCGGGCCCAGACGGAGGCCTTCAGCGCCCACAATTACAAGCCGCTCCCAGTCGTCATCGCCGAGGCCGAGGGCTGCTGGGTAACCGACGTCGAAGGACGCCGCTACCTCGACATGCTCGCCGCCTACTCGGCGATCAACTTCGGTCACCGCCACCCCCGGCTGGTTGCGGCCGCGCACCGGCAACTGGACCGGGTCACGCTGGTCAGCCGGGCGTTCGACCACGAGCACTTCGGACCGTTCTGCGCCGAGCTCGCCGAGCTGGCCGGCATGGAGATGGTGCTGCCCATGAACACCGGGGCTGAGGCGGTGGAAACGGCGATCAAGGTCGCGCGCAAGTGGGGCTATGAGATCAAGGGCGTGCCCGCGGACCAGGCGGTGATCATCGCGTTCGGCGGTAATTTCCACGGCCGGACCACGACGATCATCAGCTTCTCCACCGATGAGGACGCGCGCGCCGGGTTCGGCCCGTACACCCCCGGCTTCCGGGTCGTCGGCTACGGCGACCTCGAGGCGCTCGCCGCCACCGCCGCCGAGCTGGGCGATCGGCTGGTCGCGGTGCTGGTCGAGCCCGTGCAGGGCGAAGCCGGCGTGATCGTGCCGCCGCCGGGCTTCCTGGCCGGGGTGCGCCGCATCTGCTCCTCCCGCGGCGCGCTGATGATCGCGGACGAGATCCAGTCCGGTCTCGGCCGGACCGGTACCACGTTCGCCTGTGAGCACGAGAACGTCGTCCCCGACGCCTACCTGCTCGGCAAGGCACTGGGCGGCGGCATCGTGCCGGTGTCGGCCATGGTGTCACGCCGGGACATCCTCGGCGTGCTGCGGCCGGGGCAGCACGGTTCGACCTTCGGCGGGAATCCGCTCGCCTGCGCAGTTGCCCGCGAGGTGATCGCGATGCTGCGGACCGGGGAGTTCCAGCAGCGGTCGCGTGAGCTGGGGACGGGCATGCACGCGCGGCTGTCCGCGCTGCCCCCGGACCTGGTCCGTGCGGTGCACGGCCGGGGCCTGTGGGCGGGCGTCGAGTTCACTTCACTCCCGGGGCGCGAGGCATGCGAACGACTGGCGGCCCGCGGCCTGCTGGCCAAGGACACGCACGGCACGGCGATCCGGCTCGCGCCGCCGCTGGTGATCACCGACGGCGAGCTCGACTGGGCCTTGGACCGCTTCGAGGACGCGCTCCTCGGCTAGGCGACGGTGGTCGGCACGGCCGGCTCGGCCTTACTTTGCGCAATGCCGGTTGGGCTGTCACGGTGGAAGGGCCGAAGAACGGAGCATGTCGTCCTCCCTGTATCCCCAGCCGGAAGGAACTCTGATGATCCTGGTCATCGGCGGGCGCAGCAACATCGGATCGGCTCTGATCGAGTCGTTGCTTGGGCGGGACCAGCGTGTGCGGGCGCTGGTACGCGAAGGCGGCCGCACCGAAGGGCTGCCAGCGGCGGTCGAGGCCGCCACGGGCGACCTCGCCGACCCTGACTCACTCGGCCAGGCGATGGCGGGCATCGAGAAGGTGTTCCTGCTCTCAAGCGCTCATCGTGACGCCGTGGCCTGGCATCGCAATGCGATCGATGCGGCGCGCGAGGCTGGAGTGCAACTGCTGGTGCGCAGCTCAATCCTCGGCGCCGACCGGGATTCCGCTGCGGAGTTCGTCAGTGCCCATACGATCTGCGACCGCTACCTCGAGCAGTCCGGGCTCGATCACGTCATCGTGCGCCCCAACCTGTTCCTGCAGAACGTTCCCGAGTCGACCATCCCCTCGATCGATGGGGCGGGCAGCTTCTACGCTGATGCGGGCGAGGCGCGCATCAGCATGGTCGACACCCGCGACGTCGCCGCGGTCGCAGCGGTCGCCCTGACCGAGCCCGGCCACTCCGGCGCACACTATGACGTGACCGGACCCGAGGCGCTGTCCTACCGTGACGTCGCGGCCAAGCTCAGCCGGGTGCTCGGCCGCGAGATCACCTATGTGGATGTACCCGACGACGCGGTACGGGTTACGCTGCTGGGCTTCGGCCTCGACGAGTGGTTCGCGAACGCGCTGGTCGGTCTGTATCAGGACTACCGTCGCTCCGGCATCGACGGCTATGCCGCGCAGGTCACCCGCACCGTGGCGCGGCTCACCGGACAGCCCGCGCGGTCTCTGGACGACCTGCTCGGGGACCTGGGCCCGGACTGAAAGCCGCTCCCAGCCACGACCGGCGCGGAGTTAGCGGCCGGGGAGGCGGCGGTAGCGGCCGGCGTGGTAAATCAGCGGGCCGGGAAGGTCCGCGGCGGCGGGTGCCGCGAATACGGCCAGGACCTCGCCGACGACGATGCTGTGATCACCGCCCTCGTGCACCGCGTACGTCCGGCATTCGAGCGCCGACAGCGCATCGTCGAGGATGGGGGCGCCGGTGGCCGGGCCGGGGTGATGCGGATGCTGGTCGAGCTGGCCCTCGAGCGGGCGCCCCCGGGTGGCCAGCCAGCGGGCCGTCTTCTCGGCGTCCTCGCTGAGCACCGATATCGCCCAGGTGCCCGCGGCCAGCATCGCCTCGTGGAAGCGCGCGGCCTTCTCCACACAAGCCAGGACGAGGAGCGGCTCCAGCGACACGGAGGTGAACGCATTCACCGTCATCGCGTGGGTGACGCCGTCCGCGGTGGCTGCGATGACCACGATGCCGGTCGCGAACTGCCCGGTGGCACGTCGGAAGGCGTCCGGGTCTGGACCCGTCACCGCGCCGGCTTCGTGCGGGGCATGCCGCGAACCCAAAGCGTGAACGTCGCCGCGACCCCGATGGCCGCGCTGAACGCGCCGCCGTAGAGGTACCACTTGCCGCCGGTGGTGTTGGTGATGATCACGCTGCCCGGGGCGTCCGGCATGGCCAGCACGAACGACACGATGATCCAGCCGATCGCCGGCACGAGCGCGCCGCCGAGCGAGCGCATGGCCCAGCCCCCCAGCAAGCAGGTCACGAGCAGAACGGCGCAGCAGCCCAGCGCCGCCGCGGGAACCGGGCCCACCGTCCAGCTGTATTCGAAGGACCCCATGATCGCTTGGACGGCCCCCAGCACGAACAGGACACCGTAGGCGCCGGCGGTGACGAAGGCATCCCGGTGCTCTACCGGGCGGTCACCTCCCGCACGGTCGGTGACAGCCGGCGCCGGCTTGCCCGGCCACTGCCGTTCCGGCTCATTCGGCCGCGGTTCCATGCCTAGCAAGGCTACCCAGCACGCCGCGCGGCAGCGCCGGGCGGGACGGGCTCCGCCTCCGGGTCGAGGGCGACCGCCGCGAACAGGTCGTCTTCGCGGCCGTAGGGACCGTCCGGGCCGCGCTGGCCCGCCAGCAGCGCGTAGTGCTCGACGCCGGACGCCAGTTGCGCCACCTTGTTCGACAGCGCGAAGAAGACGCCGTCCACGGTGATCTGCGTGCCGTGCGCGCGCATGGCGGCCAGCTTCGCGTCCAGGTAAGCGGACGCGTCGATCTCGGTCGTTACCTGCTCGTCCGGCACACCGTAGACGAGGTCGGCGGCCGACTCCGGCAGGACGAAGCCGGCCGGCAGTCGCTGGGCCCGCTGGGTTTCCAGGGGTCGCTGGGCTCCCTGGGCCGGCGGGGGCCCGACCGGGCCGAAGGCACTGGTCGCGGCGGTTGCGGCGGTTGCGGCGGTTCGCAGCGTCTCGATTTCCTCGTCCAGGACGGACTGCGGGGTCGTGCTCGCGTAGAACTTGCTGACCCGCCACGGCAGCATCGCGGGCCCGCACTCGCCGCCGTCGATGGCGCTGGCCTCCGTGAGGCTGCCCTCGATGACGCTGGGCCCGGTGGCGCTGGGCCCGGTGGCGCTGGCCCCGGTGGCGCTGGCCCCGGTGACGCTGGCCCCGGTGACGCTGGCCCCGGTGACGCTGGCCCCGGTGGCGCTGGCCCCGATGACGACGCCCGCGTCCGCGGCCAGCTGGAAGGCGCGCCAGGCGACGCGGTGGGCCTGGATGTGGTCCGGGTGGCCATAGAACCCGTCGTCGTCGTAGGTGACCATGACCTGCGGGCGGACCTCGCGGATGACGGCGGCCAGGGCGGTGGCCGCCTCCTCGACGTCCGCCTGCCAGAAGGAGCGCGGATCGTCGTTGCCGGATGTTCCGATCATGCCGGAGTCCCGCCACCGGCCCGGGCCGCCGAGGTACCGGTGGTCGGTGACGCCGAGCGCCCGGCACGCGGCGTCCAGCTCACCGATCCGGTAGCCGCCCAGCTGGTCGTCGCGGTCGGCGGCGAGGGCGGCCAGCCCCGGCGGGATGATCTCCCCGAGTTCACCGAGCGTGCACGTCACGAGCGTGACGTGCGCTCCGCCGGCGGCGTATTTCGCCATCGTCGCCCCGGTGCCGATGGATTCGTCATCAGGGTGGGCGTGCACCAGCAGCAGGCGCTGGCGGTATGCGGATGAGGTCACAGCACGTGAGGGTACCGGGGGCCTTCGGGTCGGGGCAGGGCTTGAAGTCCTCCACGGCGATGGTCTGGTGGTTGTCCACGACCTGCCTGGCCCAGACGCGGGCTGCATGGGTGTTCTGCCGGGCGGCCTTCTCATGCCGCTTTGCCGCGTCCCGGCGGGCCCGCCGGTAGCCGTTGGATTGGGCCTGCCCGCGCTGTCGGCGGCGCCGGGCCATGCGCCGCTGGGCCTTGGCCAGTTCGGCGGCGCAGCGTTTCCTGTGACCACCGTAGGGCAGGTCATAGGCGGGATCAGTCGTAGTCGCGGTCGTGGTAACGCCCCAGTCGATACCGATCGATCCGGCCGCGTCTGGTGTTGGCCCGGTCTCGCGGGTGACGACGAACGAGGCGTACCAGTGACCGAGGCAGTCCCGGTAGACGCGGACGCTGGACGGTTCGGACGGCAAGTCCCTGGACCACACGACGGGGACGGTCACCCCCTTGGGCAGGCACAAGCGGCCAGCGCGGACAGAGAAGCCCCGGACGGTGTATTCCAGCGACGGCAGTGCGGTCTTCCGCCGCTTGATCACCGGCTTGCGGCGTCCCTTGACCTTGAACGAGTGATCCAGGGCCAGCATGTACGTCCGGAGCATCTGCTGCTGGGCGGCCTGCGACCCTTCGCGCAGCCACTCAAGCCGCCCGCGCGCTTCGGTCAGCAGTTTGGACAGTTTGCAGAACGTCGGCTTGCGCCCGGCCTTCTGCTGGTGGACGGCTTCGTTCCACAGCCACCGGCAGCGGCCCCACTCCTGCAGCAGTGCGCGTTCCGCCACCGCGCCAGGCCGCAGGCGGTAGGTGCAGCGTACTGTCCCGGTGCTCACCCAGACAGTATACAACACGGAGCTATATACTGTCGTCCGTGGAAGAGGTCAGGTCAAACAACAACGTCGTCTACCGCTGCACCTACCGCGTGGTGTGGTGCCCGAAGTACCGGCGGACGGTCATCACCGGCCCCGTGGACGAGCGGCTCAAGCAGATCATCCGTGCGGTGTGCGCCGAGCGGGACGCGCCCATCGTGGAACTGGAGACGATGCCCGACCACGTGCACCTGCTCGTCGTCTGCGACCCCCAGTTCGGCATCCACCGGCTCATTAAGCAGATCAAGGGCCGCTCATCGCGGCTGCTCCGTGAGGAGTTCCCGCACCTGCGGTCCCGCCTCCCAACCCTCTGGACAAACAGCTACTTCGTGGCCACTTGCGGTGGCGCGACCTCGGAGGTCATCAAGCGCTATGTCGAGAACCAGCCGAAAGCCTAATCAGAATCGCCCTTACCTCCCCATGGCTGAGGCCAGGGGTTTCCCGGGCGGAATCTGATGACCGAAAGCTTCCCCCGTCAGCAGGCCCGGACCCGCCGGTTCACCCTGGGCGTGCCGCGAGCGTTCGCGATCTCCCCCGCCGGGGACCGGATCACCTTCCTGCGCAGCAAGAACGGCTCCGACCCGCTGACCTGCCTCTGGCTCTTCGATGTCGGCACCGGGACGGAACGGCTGATCGCCGACCCGGCCGCGCTCAGCGCTGCTGGCGACGAGGACCTGCCGCCGGAGGAGAAGAGACGCCGGGAGCGGGCCCGGGAGCAGGCCAGCGGCATCGTGTCGTACACGGCGGACGCCGCCCTGCGGACGGCCGTGTTCAGCCTCGCGGGCCGGGTCTTCGCGGTCGATCTTGTTGCCAATATGGCTGGTGGGGCTGCTGGGGTTGAGGGGGCCGGTAGGGCTGGCGCGGTGGCTGGGCCGCGCGAGCTGGCGCTGGTGACGCCGGCGCTGGATCCGCGGCCCGACCCGGCGGGGCGGCGGGTCGCCTACGTGAGCGGGGGGGCCCTGCGGGTCGCGGATCTGGGCGCCGGAGGCGAGGCGGGCCCGGGCGACGGGGGCGGCACCGGGGACCGGTCGATAGCCGGGCCCGGGGACACTCCGGGGAATAGCGCGGGCGTTACCTACGGGCTTGCCGAATTCATCGCGGCTGAGGAGATGGCCCGCACGCGGGGTTATTGGTGGGCGCCGGACGGCACCGCGGTGCTCGTCGCGCGGGTGGACGAAACTCCGGTCATGCGCTGGCATATCGCCGATCCGGCCCATCCGGCGCGGTCCCCGGCGGAGGTCGCCTACCCGGCCGCGGGCACGCCCAACGCGGGCGTCTCGCTGATCCTGGCCGACCTGGCTGGCCGGCCGACGCCCGTCGAATGGGACCGGGCGGCGTTCCCCTACCTGGTGACCGTCTGCTGGGACGACAAGGGCGGATCAGCCGACCCGCTGATCGTGGTGCAGAGCCACGACCAGCGCCGGATGCAGATTCTGCTGGCCGACCGGACCACCGGCGCGGCGTCACTGCTGCGGGAAGACACCGACCCGCACTGGGTCGACATCGTCCCGGGGGCTCCCGCCTGGACGGCGGACGGCCGGATCGTCTGGACGGTCACCCAGGATGACACCCGGCGCCTGGTGGCCGCGCCCCCGGGCGAACTGTCCGGCGGGCGGGCCGAGCCGGTGACACCGGCGGGGCTGCAGGTCCGCGAGATCCTCGACGTCGATGAGAACACCGTCCTGTTCACCGCGTCGGACGAGCCCACACAGATCGGCCTGTGGGCCTTCGGGCCGGACGGCCTGCGGCCGGTATCGGACCGCCCAGGGGTGTTCGGGGGGCGGCGCGTGGGCGGCACCGTGGTGATCACCGGCCGGTCGCTGGACCAGGACGGCCCGACGGTCCGGGTCCTGCGGGACGCGGAAGGCACCGGAGAGCCTGGGGAACAGAAGAGACGCGAGGAGGATCAGCGGCAAGAGCGGCCTGAGGAGCCGTTTGGGCAGCAGCGGCGTAAGGGGTCGCGGGGGCCGGAGGGGCAGGAGAGCCGAGAGGGGCAGGGCGGCCCGGGGCTGCAGATCGCCTGCTACGACGAGACCCCGCACCTTCCCGCGCCGCGGCCCGCCATGCTGTCGCTGGGCCCGCGCCAGATCCGTTCGGCGCTGCTGTTCCCCTCCTGGCACGAGCCGGGCTCGGGGCCGCTGCCGGTGCTGCTCGACCCGTACGGCGGGCCGCATTCCCAGCGGGTGCTCGCGGCGCGCGGCGCCTACCTGACCTCCCAGTGGTTCGCCGAGCAGGGCTTCGCGGTGCTGGTCGCGGACGGGCGGGGCACGCCGGGCCGGGGGCCGGCGTGGGACCGGGCCGTGGCCGGGGACCTCGCCGACCCGGTGCTGGCGGACCAGGTCGACGCGCTGCACGCCGCCGCGGAACAATTCGGTGATCTGGACCTCTCCCGGGTCGCGATCCGGGGCTGGTCGTTCGGCGGGTACCTGTCCGCACTGGCCGTGCTGCGCCGCCCGGACGTCTTCCACGCGGCGGTCGCGGGGGCGCCGGTGACCGAATGGCGCCTATACGACACCCACTACACCGAGCGCTACCTGGGCCTGCCCAGGGAGAACGCGGTGGCCTACGACAACTGCTCCGTGGTCCGGGACGCCGAGCGGCTCCATCGCGAGGACCAGAACGAGAACCAGTACCAGGACCGGGGCAACGCCCGGGGCAAGGCCGCGTTCCGCCCGATGATGCTCATTCACGGCCTGGCGGACGACAACGTGGTGGTCGCGCACACCCTGCGCCTGTCATCGGCGCTGCTCGCCGCGGGGTACGCGCATACGGTCCTGCCGCTGTCCGGGGTGACCCACATGACGCCGCAGGAGGTCGTGGCGGAGAACCTGCTGCTGCTCCAGCTCGGCTTTCTCCGTCAGGCCCTGGGTGAGGGCCAGCCCGCAGATAGGCGAGGTCCCGCATAGGGTCCTTCGCCCCTGGGCGAGGAAAGTCCCGGCGTATATAAAGTCACGACAGGTCCTCTCGGCTAAATAGTGCGCGCCCGGGCCGGTGCGGGCGGGCAGTGTAGCAAGTGTCACAGGCGTGAAGGGTTTCCAGGGGCAGAATTCTGGCGGTCTACTGGAATAAGTTCGTGAGCATACGAAACACCCGCGGGCGACGGGGCATGGCCGGAGCGGGCGCGACCCATAACGATAAGGCAGCGAGGACGTCAAGGATGACGCAAGCTACGGAGTCGCCGGCGAGAACGCGGGCGCAGCTCCCGGAGAAAACCCTTCGCAGGGACCCTTGGTGGCGACAGCCCGGCATCGTCCTCACGCTGCTCACCATCTGGGTCCTGTACGCGACCGTGCGGGTCTTCATGGGCGCCTACTACTACGTGCCGCAGTACCACTACCTCACGCCGTTCTACTCGCCGTGTGTCAGCGGCGAGTGCGTGCCCGGATCCAGCAGTCTCGGCGTATGGTTCCCGGCGCTGCCGCCGATCATTCCCTACGCGATCGTGTCGCTGGTGTTCGTGCTGGGCTTCCGGCTGACCTGCTACTACTACCGGCGCGCCTACTACCGGGCGTTCTGGCGGGCGCCGGCCGCGTGCGCGGTGCGTGAGCCGCACGCGAAGTACACCGGCGAGACCAGGTTCCCGCTGATCATGCAGAACCTGCACCGTTACTTCTTCTATGCCGTGCTCCTCATCTCGATCCTCAACACCTACGACGCGGTGAACGCGTTCCACGGCAAGACCGGCGGCGTCGGGTTCGGTCTCGGGACGCTGATCATCGTCGTCAACGTGGTGCTGCTGTGGGCGTACACGCTGTCGTGCCACTCGTGCCGGCACATCACCGGGGGCCGGCTGAAGAACTTCTCCAAGCACCCAGCCCGGTACTGGGCCTGGACCCAGATCTCCAAGCTCAACGCGAAGCACATGCAGCTCGCGTGGACGACGCTCGGGACCCTGATGCTGACCGACCTTTACGTGCTGCTTGTGGCCAGCGGCACCATCAGCGACCTGCGATTCTTCAACTGAGGCGGCATTAGGCATGACCGATATCCAGCGTTTTTCCTACGACGTGGTAGTGATCGGCGCCGGCGGCTCGGGACTCCGGGCCGCGATCGAGGCCCGGCAGCGGGGCAAGAAGACGGCGATCATCTCCAAGTCCCTGTTCGGCAAGGCCCACACGGTCATGGCCGAGGGCGGCGCCGCCGCCGCGATGGGCAACGTCAACCCGCGCGACAACTGGCAGGTGCACTTCCGGGACACCATGCGCGGCGGCAAGCTCATCAACAACTGGCGGATGGCGGAACTGCACGCCAAGGAGGCGCCGGACCGCATCTGGGAGCTCGAGGCCTGGGGCGCGCTGTTCGACCGCACCAAGGACGGCAAGATCAGCCAGCGGAACTTCGGCGGCCACGAGTACCCCCGGCTGGCGCACGTCGGCGACCGGACCGGCCTGGAGCTGATCCGCACGCTGCAGCAGCGGGTCGTCGCGCTGCAGCAGGAGGATGCCGCCTCGCAGGGCGACCCCGAGGCGATGATCAAGGTCTTCGCGGAGACCACGATCACCGAGCTGGTCAAGGACGCGGACGGGCGGATCGCGGGCGCGTTCGGCTACTTCCGGGACACCGGGAAGTTCGTCTTCTTCGAGGCCCCGGCCGTCGTGCTGGCCACCGGCGGCATCGGCAAGACCTTCAAGGTCACCTCCAACTCCTGGGAGTACACCGGGGACGGGCTCGCGCTGGCCCTGCTGGCCGGGGCGAACCTGCTCAACATGGAGTTCGTCCAGTTCCACCCGACCGGCATGGTCTGGCCTATCTCGGTGCGCGGCCTGCTGGTGACTGAGTCGGTCCGCGGCGACGGCGGCGTGCTGCGCAACTCCGAGGGCAAGCGGTTCATGTTCAACTACGTGCCGGACGTGTTCCGGGCGCAGTACGCGGAGACCGAGGAAGAGGGCGACCGCTGGTACACCGACCCGGAGCACAACCGTCGGCCGCCGGAGCTGTTGCCCCGTGACGAGGTGGCCCGGTCCATCAACTCCGAGATCAAGGCCGGGCGTGGCTCCCCGCACGGCGGCGTATTCCTCGACGTGTCCACGCGGCTGCCCGCCGAGGAGATCCTGCGGAAGCTTCCGTCGATGCACCACCAGTTCCTGGAACTGGCCGGCGTCGACATCACCAAGGAGCCGATGGAGGTCGGTCCCACCTGTCACTACATGATGGGCGGGGTGGAGGTCGAGCCGGACAGCGCGGCCACGGCCGTGCCCGGGCTGTTCGCGGCGGGCGAGGTCGCGGGCGGTTTCCACGGGTCGAACCGGCTCGGCGGCAACTCGCTGTCCGACCTGCTCGTCTTCGGCCGGCGGGCCGGCCTCGGCGCGGCGGACTACCTGGATGGGCTGCCCGCCCGCCCGCAGGTCCCGGCCGCCGACCTGGAGGCCGCCGCCGCGGAGGCGACCGCACCCCTGGAGCGGGCCGGCGGGGAGAACCCGTACGCGGTGCACGCCGACCTGCAGCAGACCATGAACGACCTGGTCGGGCTGATCCGCAAGGAATCGGAAATGACGACCGCGCTGAAGGAGCTGGAGAAGTACCGGCAGCGGGTCAGCCAGGTCAGCGCCGAGGGCGGGCCCGGCTACAACCCCGGCTGGCACCTCGCGCTCGACCTGCGCAACATGATGCTGGTCGCGGAGTGCGTGGGGATGGCGGCGCTGGAGCGGCAGGAGTCGCGCGGCGGCCACACCCGCGACGACTACCCGGTCATGTCGCCGGAATGGCGGAAGGTCAACCTGATCTGCTCGATGTCCGGCGATCACGTGGCGCTCTGGCGCCAGCCGGTGAAGCCGATGCGGCCCGACCTGATGGCGGTGTTCGACCGCTCGGAGCTGGCGAAGTACCTGACAGAAGAGGAGCTTCCCGCGGAGGCCGCGGCCGCCGCTCCCGGGACGGCCACCAAGACGGCCACGCAAGAGGAGAAGCACTGACATGGGTGACCAGGCAAACCTGCGCGTGTGGCGCGGCGACGCGGGCGCAGGAAAGCTCACCGACTACCAGGTGGAGGTCAACGAGGGCGAGGTGGTCCTGGACGTGCTGCACCGGCTGCAGGCCACCCAGACCGGCGACCTGGCCATCCGGTGGAACTGCAAGGCCGGCAAGTGCGGCTCCTGCTCGATGGAGATCAACGGGCGGCCCCGGCTCGCGTGCATGACCCGGATGTCGACCTTCGAGCCGGCCGAAGTCCTGACGATCACGCCGCTGCGGACCTTCCCGGTCATCCGGGACCTGGTCACCGACGTGTCGTTCAACTACACGAAGGCCCGGGAGATCCCGTCGTTCTCCCCGGACCCGTCGATCAAGCCGGGTGAGTTCCGGATGCAGCAGGTCGACGTGAACCGGTCGCAGGAGTTCCGCAAGTGCATCGAGTGCTACCTGTGCCAGAACGTCTGCCACGTCATCCGTGACCACCCCGAGAACGAGCGCCCATTCGCCGGCCCGCGCTTCCTGATGCGGGTGACCGAGCTGGAGATGCACCCGGCCGACGAGGCCGACCGGCGGGAGATCGCGCAGGACGACTTCGGCCTCGGCTACTGCAACATCACCAAGTGCTGCACCGAGGTCTGCCCCGAGCACATCAAGATCACCGACAACGCGCTGATCCCGATGAAGGAGCGCGTGGTCGGGCGGAAGTACGACCCGCTGGTCTGGCTCGGCTCCAAGATCGGGCGCCGCCCGGCGCCGAAGGACACGCCCGAGGTCCCGAACACGGTCTGAGAGTCTCCTTCGCTGGGGGCTCCCCCTACTCGGGGGCTCCCCCTACTCGGGGGCTCCCCGTACTCGGGGGCTCCCCGTACTCGGGGGCTCCCCGTACTCGGGGGCTCCCCGTACTCGGGGGCTCCCCGTACTCGGGGGCTCCCCGT
>Ga0181530_10005024_pt1 | contig 13715 bp, 9 predicted proteins | sample PEATcosm2014_Bin_42_FD_119769 | JGI IMG/M metagenome (GOLD analysis project Ga0181530, IMG submission 119769) | Peatland microbial communities from MTU Mesocosm Facility, Houghton, MI, USA - PEATcosm2014_Bin10_60_metaG | ecosystem: Environmental > Terrestrial > Soil > Wetlands > Peat | place... | reverse complement strand
TGAAACCGGTACGCGCGGAAGCATCGCACTGCGCCAGGAAGAATCGGCGCGCGCCTCGAAGGTGATGGGCATCGTTCACCGCGAAAATCTGGGCCTGCCGGATGCCGGGGTCGAGCACCGCCGAGATTTTAAGCTGAAGCTTGCGCAGCGTATCCGATCCCTCCAGCCACGCACGGTGATTCTGCCGTATTGGGAAGGGCGCCATCCGGACCACTATACGGCCGGCCAAATCGGCTACGAAGCGTGCTTCCTTGCCGGTCTGGCCAAGCTGCCGCTCGAAGGAGCGCCGCATCGTCCGCACAAGATCGTCTATTCGTCGCTGTATGTGCCCGCCGTGCTTCCCAGCTTCGTGGTTGACATCACCGGCCAATTCGAACGAAAGGTCAAAGCAGTCCTTTGCTATGGTTCGCAGTTCTCGCCTCGCCAGGATTGGCAAAATCTGTTCCCCTCGCGCGCTGATTGCCGCGAACGTCTGGCGGCCCAAGCCCGTCATTTCGGGTACCTGATCGGCGTGCGCTACGGTGAGCCGTTCGTCGCCCGCGAGATCGCCGCCGTGGACGATCTCGTGGACATGCCAGTGCGGTCGATTTAACGTCCTTTGGAATAATCAGCCCTAGCCCCCTGAATGAGTAGCCCTCTCCCATGGGGAGAGGGTGTCCCGGTCCGGCGCTTTTATCAGCCGGAGCGGGACGGGTGAGGGGTCAGTTCGTCGGGCGCCGAGGCGCTGGGGAGTTGACACATGTCTACGCCGCACGAATGCGGTTCTTCCACCTGTCATGCACGAACCAGACGGCGGCAATGACGATCAGCACTGCCAGGATGGTATCGAAACGATGGAAGTAGGCCCGCAGAGTTTCCCAGCGCTGGCCAAGCTTCTCGCCGGCGTAAGCTAAGGCCAAGCACCAGGGAAGGGAACCGAGGAAAGTAAACAGGTTAAAGCGCAGGAAATTCATGCGCGACACGCCCGCCGGAAAGGCGATGAAGGTCCGAATCACGGGAAGCAGGCGCGCCAGGAATACTGCCCAATCGCCATAGCGGCCAAAGAAGCGGTCCGCCATCTCCAAGTCATGGTGGGTGACAAGAAGATATCGGCCGTACTTCTCTACCAGCGGCCGTCCTCCCCATGAACCCACGTAGTATGCCACCAGCGAGCCGACGTTGCATCCTACGGCGCCGGCAATCGCTACCCACACCAGTTTGAATCGACCCACGGAGACGAGATACCCGGAGAAGGGCATTATGACTTCCGAAGGCAGAGGTATGCAGGCGGACTCAATGCCCATCAGCAGCACGATGCCCAGGTAGCCTGAGTGTGAAATCACTGAAATGATGAAGCGCGCAAGATACTCGAAGAAGGTCGTAACCATGGAAAGCATTAATCTAACCTCTCCCGTCGCGGGAGTCAAATGCCGAACCACCCGTTTGGGGACGCAAGCTATTCCCGATTGACCCAAAAGTCCTCCTTTTTACGCTTATTAAAGTGAAAGCTTACGAGCCGAGGTGCCGATTGGATTCAGGGGACTCGGTGAAACCTTATGTCATACACAAAATGGCGGCGAATACGGCAGTCGCTCACGCCCGGCGGTGTGGCGCGGGCGTCTCGCCCGCTGTCTTGGGAGCGTCTTGCCCCCGCGGGAACTCGCCGGCAGAGCCGGTCCTGAGCGGGGCGAAGGAATGCCCGCGCCACAGCGGGCGAGACGTACGCGCTACTGTCTTCAGAGCAGCAGGGAAGGCGGCTGGAACTGATTTTTCTCGAACCGCAATGCTGCTCCGAACGTAATTAGACAGTGAGGGGGAAGGAGCGCGATGGAGAATCTACTTCGCGACATTAAGCACGGTCTGGGCTCCCTGCTGCGCGACAAGGGGTTTAGCGCCACGGTGATGCTGACTCTGGCCATTGGCATTGCCGCCTACACTGCCACCTTTGCGATTGTTAATTCGGTGTTGTTGCGGCCGCTGCCGGGCCCCAATGCCGACGCCCTCATACTGATGTCCAACGAGTACCCGAAAGCCGGGGCGGCCGATCAAAGCGTCAGCGCCGCTCCCGACTACTACGATCGCCTTCGCGTTGTGACGGCTTTGCAGGAACAAGCCTTGTTCGGGGAGGGAGACACATCGCTCGACATAAACGGCACAGCGGAAAGAATTGAGGCCATGAAAATCACCCCGTCGTTTTTCAAGCTGGTGGGGATTTCTCCGGCCCGCGGGCGATCATTTACTGCGGAGGAAGGCGAAGTCGGAAATGAAAACAAGGTGATCCTCAGCGACGCGCTTTGGCATCAGCTCTACGGCGGCGACCCCTCCGCCCTCGGACGCGAACTGCGTCTGGGCGGCACGCCTTTCACCATCGTGGGCGTCATGCCGAAAAACTTCGTTTTCGTAGACCCTCAGGTCCGTCTCTGGGTGCCCGTGGCGTTCACCCCCGCGCAGAAAACCCAATATCACAACAACCAGTGGGGCAACATCGGGCGGCTGAAACCGGGCGCCACCATAGCCCAAGTCCAGGCGCAGGTTAACGCTCTTAACGCTGCCAACCTGGAGCGGTTTCCTGCGATGAAAGACTTCCTCATCAATGCGGGGTACTACACCAAGGTGGAACCGCTTCAGCATGTACTGGTCAAGAGCGTAGAGAGCGCGCTTTACCTGCTGTGGGGCGGAGCGGTGTTCGTGCTGCTCATTGGCGGATTGAACGTCGCCAACCTGGGGCTGGCGCGGTTGAGCGCCCGCAGCAAGGAGGTCGCTACGCGCATGGCGCTGGGCGCGGGCCGTGCTCAGATCGCGCGCCAGACGATCGTTGAAAACGTGCTGTTGGCCGGAGCAGGCGGCATCGCCGGCGTACTGCTCGGTCGAGCCCTATTGCGGGCCGTGGCGGCGACGGGGCTCGCTCAGTTTCCCCGGGCGGACGAAGTCCGCATCAACGGAACCGTGGTTGTTGTCAGCCTCGCACTGGCCGTCGTAGTAGGTGTGCTGGTGGGACTTGTGCCGCTTGCCAGCGCCTTCAAAATCAACCTGACGAGCACGTTGCGCGACAGCGACCGCACGGGCACGGGCGGCGTCGGCACCCGCAGGCTGCGCCAGGGCCTGGTGAGCGCAGAGATTGGACTGGCCTTTGTACTCCTTGCCGGGGCCGGACTGCTACTGGCCAGCTTTCGACACTTGCTGGCGGTCGATCCGGGCTTCAAAACCAGTGGGGTGCTGACAGCGTCCGTCACCGCGCCGGCATCCCGGTACCGGGGAAGCGGCGACTTGCGGACCCTGATGAACCGTGCGCTGGATTCGATTCGGCACCAGCCGGGCGTGGCCGCGGCCGGGGCGACCACGGCGATTCCCTTCGGCAACAATGAACAGGACAACGTCATCCTGGCCGAGGGCTACGTTATGAAGCCGGGCGAATCCATGTTCTCTCCGTATAGTGTTACAGTCACGCCGGGCTACTTCGAGACAATGAACATCGCCCTCGAACGCGGGCGATACTTCGACGAGCGGGACAACGAGAGCGCCCCGCAGACGGTCATTGTGGACGAACAGTTGGCTCGGCACTTCTGGCCGAACCACGATCCGATTGGACACCGAATGTACCAATCGGACAACCCGAAGGAGCCAGCTAAGCCGGGAGCACACACGGCCTGGTACCAGGTGGTTGGGGTAGTGCACTCCGTCACCCAGGCAGACCTCGCGGGCACCAGAAACGGGTTCGGCGCTTACTACTTCCCCTACGCACAGCGTCCGTCTTCAGATTTTACGTTTGCGGCCAGGACTGTAGGCGAAGCAGGCGGCGCCGCAAGCACGCTCCACACGGCGATCGCCCGCATCGACCCGGAGTTGGCGTTGTTCGACGTGAAAACTATGGACGAGCGCGCCGCGCTCTCGATGGCATCCCGCCGCGCGTCGCTGACACTGGCCCTGGCGTTTGGCGGCTTGGCGTTGTTCCTTGCGGCGATCGGCATCTACGGGGTGCTTGCCTACCTGGTAGCGCAGCGGAGGCGCGAGATCGCTATCCGGATGGCCCTCGGCAGCACGACATCGTCTGTGGTGAAGCTAGTCCTCAGGGAAGGCTTGACCCTTGTAGGCATCGGATTGGCGGTAGGATTCATCGGCGCTGCGGCGCTGCAAAAGGCGGTGGCGAGCCAGATCTACGGAGTTCGTCCTTCCGATCCGCTGGTGATCGGCGGCGTGAGCCTCTTGTTGGGAGCAGTCGCGCTGGCCGCTTGCGCAGCGCCCGCGGGACGCGCCACACGCGTTGACCTCATCGAAGTCTTGCGCCAGGAATAACACGGATGTGGTGCGGGCGTCTCGCCCGCTGTGGCACGGGTATCCTGCCCGTGCGCGGGAGCGGGACGCTCCCGCGACCGCGGGCGGGACGCCCGCGCCACGATTCTCAGAGCAGCTTCAGCACCCGATCGATTTCCGCTTCCGTGTTATAGAAGTGAGGAGAAACCCTGACCATCCCGCAGCGGGCCGCCACTTGTACGCGACGAGCGAGGAACGATTCCAGGAGGCCCTCGGCGGTGCCTTGGCGGGGCACAAAAGAGACAATCCCCGAGGCTTCTTCCCGTGCCTGGGGACCGAATACCGAATGGCCGCGTTCCAGCAGTCCGCGACGCAGTCGATCGGTCAAATCCAGAACACGCTCGGCGATATTCGGAATTCCTACCTCGAGAAGGAAATCAACCGCGGCCCCCAAGCCATAGATTCCAACCGTGTTAAGCGTGCCGCATTCGTACCGGCGGGCGTCGTCTCGCCAGGACAGCTCGCGCTTGGTGAAATCGGCCCAATGGCGTACTGTCCACCATCCGACCTCTGTCGGCGTGATCCTGTCCATCACCTGCCGACTGACATAAAGCACTCCGGCGCCTTCCGGACCGAGCAGCCATTTGTGCCCGTCGGCAGCCAGGCCGGCGATTTGAGCCGCTTTCACATCCAGGGGGAACGCTCCCAGCCCTTGGATCGCGTCAACAAACAACAGACAGCCTTGTGCGGCGCAAGCTTGGCCCAGTTTCTCGAGGTCCAGCCGAAATCCGCTGAGGTAATCGACGAAGCTGACTGCCACCACGCGCGTGCGGGAAGACAGCGCGCTTACAATCGACTCGTGACTCATCCGGCCTCGTTCCGGCCGGACCAACCGCAGGACCACGCCGCGCTTTTCCAGGGCCTTCCAAGCATAGTAGTTAGAAGGGAACTCGCCTTCGATTGAAACGATCTCGTCCCCCGGCCGCCACTCGAGGCCGTTTGCGAAGGTGGAGACCCCTTCAGAAGTGTTTTTGGTGAGGGCGATTTCGCCCGGATCCGCGTTGAGCAACTGCGCCAGCGAGCGTCGAGCGGTGTCGTAAGTACGGACCCACTGCTGCCAGTTTTCGGCGCCGCGCTGGTGGACTTCGTCAAGCAGTCCAACCATGGCGTCGCGCACCCTCCGCGAAAGAGGCGACACCGCGGCGTGGTTCATGTAAACCAAAGATTCAGTGACTGGGAATTGCGAACGATAACGATCTATGTCAACAGGCATAATCAGCGTCCCAGGAAGAGTTTGGACAGCTAATCAGTATACATGCTACGAGCCGGGGTGGCCAACTCTGGAGGCGCGAGACGAATGTCTGCGCGTCGACATCTCTCCGCGTGAGCGATTACAGGTTTTCAACATTAGCTTGAGATTGCGACCATATCTACTTGCTTAGTAAGTCGCTCTTCGCGCCTGCCCTCGAGACTCGATACCTACTGACCTCGGCCAAGGATCTCGGTCTTTCGCTCGTGCTTTTGGCGGTTCTGGCATATAAAGCCCCCAGGGAAGAGGAGCAAAAGAGCGGGTTGGTGGAGGATTTGTGGGCAATTGACGCATAATCGCTACGTCTGATAAGGTATGTTATGTTAACTTAAGGGTGGGTCTAGCTCCGGCCTTCCGGCAAGTCCCTTACAGGCTCGGCTTGCGGAACACGGTGCAATAGCTGTGGTTGGGCCAATCGTCGACGGTTTTGACGACCTGAAAGCCGGCGGACGTAAGCTCCTCGACCAGGAGTTTCTGCGGCATGCCGTGGCCGCCTCGGTTCTGCGGAACGCCTTCGGGCGGCTTGGTGTTTGCGGGCGGCTCTTCATCGATTACCGCCAGCAGTCCTCCGGGCTTCACGGCACGAAAAAGGCTCGCATCCATTTCGGCGGGTATTGTGAAGTGATGATACACCAATCGCATGAAGATCGAATCGCAGCACGCGTCCGGAAGGTCCGTTTCCGTTTCAGCGGCTTTAACGGCGACAACGTTCTTCTCCGTCTCCGCGAGTTGCTGAAGATTGGTGAGCAGTTTGCCCTCGAGTTCAGTGGAGTAGATCTTGCCCACACGCTTGGCTACCGCCAGGGTCAACTGGCCGTGGCCGGCCCCGATGTCCGCCACGGTGCTGGTAGGCTGCCAATCCAGCAGCACGGCCAGGCGGTCGGCCTCCTCCCGGTAGGTGCCTTTGTCTTGGGCAAGGCTAAAGAAGGGTTGGAAGGCGACGAGGACCGCCAGGACCATCAACGGACGGCGCGGCAGTCCAAGATGCTCGGAGATTAGGTCCCCAATATTCATGTATTACCTGAAGTCTGGAGCCTATTGACTGATGGCTCGGACGGGCGGGGCTTCAGCCCCGCCGATTAGGGGCAGAGAGACGGATGGGCGCTTAGGCCCTGAAACCGCCTTGCTTCAGGGGCTAGAGCCCCTGCATATCTTCTCAGGCCTGCGGCGGGGCTGAAGCCCCGCCCTTCCACTCCCGACGAATAAGGGCTAGCGGCGCTTCTGTCAACCACCCCTGACCCCTCCTGATCAAGGAGGGGGACCGGCAAGATGCCGGCGCTACATCAGGACTGAATTGCCCCCTGGAAAACCTCGCGCAGGCGCCGGGCGACGATCACGTCCTCATCCGGTTTTAGCATCCAGACACCCACCGTGACGAAATTAGGACCGACGGCGGGATTCAACTCAATTCGGGGACTTCCCTGCCGCATTTTGTCCATGATTTGCCGGCCGCTCATGCCAATGCGATTCTGGTCGAAACTGACCTGCAAATGCGGAACGTGGTTGGCGACGGGAGGAACGAAGATCTTGGTCTCGACGGTAGGAACACTCTTTACCTGGGCGGCGACTCTCTCCGCGCGGCGCTGAAACTCCGCCATCATGGCCGTTTCGTCCTGGCTCAGGAACCAATCCACGGCGGCGACCATGCCCACGATCTCTTCCTTGCCGACCTTCATGCCGCGACCCACGGTATTGCCGTAGGGGTTATTGTTCTTTACGGCATATTCGATGAGGTCCTTCCTCCCCAGCAGCAAGCCGGTGCACTGCGGGCCGCGAATTCCCTTCCCGCCCGAGAACGTCACGAGATCAAATCCCATCTGAGTGTAATTCCAGAGATTGGAGATAGGGGGCACGTCGGCGGCGGCATCGTTGAAGCACGGCACATTATGCTTGCGGGCAACCCGCACCCAGTCTTCGCGGCTGATCTGGCCGCTTTCCGCAGCGTTGAAGAAATGGGCCATCACGGTGTTCTCGTTGAACGCCGCCTCATAGTCGGCCAGCGTTTCGACGTTGACGAACTTGATGCCGCAATTGCGCAGGGCGTGGTCGTACTCGTAGCGGTGTGTCTTCTGAACGATGACCTCGTTCTTTAACCCCGACATGTCGTTCGGCAGATTAACAATCGCCTGGTGGTTGCCCATGCTCACGCAAGCTGCCGTTCCCAGCGTCAAGGCCGAAGCGGCTCCGGCCGTCACCAGGGCGGCTTCGCACTTCAGTTGCTTCGCCAGGTACTCGCCGGCCGCCGTATGAAGCTCCTCGATATTCACGGGCTGCTGGGCCGCCAAGTTCATCGCGGCCTGCACCTCGTCCGGCAGAATGGAGGCGGAGAGGACGGTGAAAGTTCCCGCCGCGTTGATGAAGGGCGTAACTCCTAGTTTAGCATAGTAGTCTACTCCCTTGATGGGTGCAGGGCGCTTCTTGGAGCGGGCCTCTCCCACCCCGCTGCCGTAAGCCACGGCCCCGCCCGCCATCAGCGTACCGCCGGCCTTGCGAAAGAATTTCCTGCGGTTAATGGAGTTTGACATGGGTTTCTCCTTTTAGTCGAAAGTCGAAAGTCAAAAGTCGAAAGTGAAGAGTCGGAAGCCCGAGGTCGAAATGTCTCAACTTCAACAATTCTTGACTCTTCAGCCTCACAACGTCCTGACTTGTCAACTCCGCGACTCCGGGGTTCAGAACTTTCGACTCTCGACTTTCGACTCTCAACTTACTTCGTCTTCACCGCGATGGCCGAAATTTCTATCCGAGCGTTAGAAACCAACGCCGCCACCTGCACCGTGGCGCGAGCGGGGCGCGGCTCAGGGAAGAACGTCTTGTAGACCTTGTTCATATCCCCGAATTCGGACAGGTCCGCCATGTACACGGTTACGGACACAACATCGGACATCTGAAAACCGGCCTGCTCCACGATCTTCTTGATGTTCCCCAGCGCAGCCTCGGTCTGGGGTCCAATGCCTCCCTCAGCCAGCTTGCCGTTGACGGATCCCTCCTGGCCGGCGACGTACAGGGTGTTGCCCACCTGGATGCCGTTGCTGAACGGCAATCCTTCCGCGGTGCCGGGCGGATTAATCGCCCGCTTTGCCGAGGAACTTGCGGGATTGCCTGCGGCCATCAGGGAAGCTGCCGCCAGGTGAGCCATCAGCAGAACTGCCAACTTCAGTAGTAGTTTGTTCATTGTGATAAGTTCTCCTTAATTGGTATTGGCGTCGGGGCAGACCGTGTGGCCGCCCGCGGGCAATCCGTCAACTGACGGATTGCCGCAGCGAGGCGTCAACCTAGTTCCTAGGGTAGTTGTCAGCCCTCGCCGGTTGAGGTGCGCCCATACCCGGAATGTTGAAATACTGTTTAGGGGCCTTCTCCCACTCGACCATGCTCAGGCCCGAGGGGTCGTACGAGATTCGTCCCGCCCGGATGGTCATTCGGGCAATCAGCTTCACGTTTCCATTCATCCTGGCAACACCATTATCGATGTACCCGAAGTGGCCGTGAAGCACTTCCAGAACCGCCACGTCCGCTTCCCTTCCCGCGGATAAAGTTCCCAGTTCCGTACGATGTATCTCTCTCGCCGGATTCACGGTAGACCGTCGAACCAGGTCTTCGATGGGGACGCCCATGGCGAGGAATTTGGACATCACCTCGGTCATGCAGAGCACGGTGAAGTCTCCCATGTGCAAGTCCGTTGACATGGAATCCGGGATGAACCCCTGCTTTACGGCGGGCACGGCGTTTCGGAACCAGAAGCTCCCCGCTCCATGTCCAACGTCAAAGATCACACCTCGCGCCCGCGCCTCGGTCAGGATGGGATTCAGCTTGCCGTCCGCGAGCAAGATGGGGAATTGCTGCGCGAACACGTGGGTGTGAATATCCCCCGGCCGCATCTTCTTCAGGATAAGGTCGGCGTAGGTCCGGTCAGGGCGGGGCCAGAAATCGAACATCACCGGCACATTGGCCAGCTTGCCGCATTCCTCGGCGCGGTCCACGGCGGCCCAGGGCTCGTGCAGCGCATCCGCGGGCTGCTCCGTCCAGTAGTGCGCCGTCTTCACTCCCACAATGATGTCGGGGAACTTCTTGATCGTGGCCGCGCAGAGCTGCGGGTCCATCTGGTCCACAGTCTGCTCGAGGCCGCCGTTCATACCGTTGGCGACAATGTTAAGGAAAGCCAGCACTCGCACCCTGGCGTGGTCGATGACTTCCATCTTTTCCTGGAAAAAAGTCTCCGCGCCCGAGGTTCCCGCGTCCACGACCGTCGTCACCCCCGCGCCCAGCGCAATGTCCGCCGGAACGCCCAGCGGCGCGGCGAGGGCGCGCGCTTCCGGCGCAAACCAATTGAGCGGAGCCCCGCCGTGCCCCACGTGAAAATGAATATCGATAAGGCCCGGGGTCACGTAGAGGCCGGTGACATCGACCACTTTCCCCGCTTCGCCCGCCGGGATGCTTTCTTGCACGGCTGCAATCTTCCCCGCTGTGATCGCCACATCGGCCACCCGATCGACATCGTTGGCCGGGTCGATGACATGGCCGCCCTTCAACAGAAGATCATAGTGGGGTGCTTGCCCTTGCGCGAAGATGTTCGACGCCAATCCCATGGTGACGGCAACGCGAAGCCAGAATAATAGCCATTTTGCCCAACTCGACATATTACATCCCCTTCCCTGCTTTGGGGTCACAATTTGTGACTGAGAATGGACCCCTCGTCTGGCCCCCGACCTTCGTCTTTGGCCGCGGGCGGTTCAAAGCGCCGGCGAGGGTGTAACATTCGCGCTGAAGCTTACCCTTCCGCACCGGCAATTTCAAGGCTGTAGGGGCAGTGGCGAACCGCCCTGCCGGGGAATCGAAGTCATTACGGGGGGCTGCTATCAGGGCAGGGGTTTGTCAAGAGACATTGCGCTATACAACTAGCCCGTCGGGAAGGCTCGCCGCAGGAGCAGACGCGCAAAGAAACCGGCTCTCGTCTTTCGGTCCTCGGCAGCTCTGCGGTGCGCCCGCCTGCAATCTGCGTTAACTTTGCCGAGGGCTGCCTAGCTTGCGCAACTCGATCACCAAGCGCAAGGCGTCGTTGACAGCTTTTTCACTCCGAAAGGCTTTCCGGACGTCAGGGTCCAGGAGGACAAGGTTCGTGCCCGCGTGGTAGCGTTTCGCCTACTTGCCGCGCACCCCACCTTTCAGCAACTGGCCGAGATCATATTCGGGGAGCAATTCGTCGCTCCTACTACTCGTCCTTGTTTTCATAGTCTCTTCTCTCACTTGCGGTCAGAGTCCGAGCGCTGATAATGCGGATGTGGTCTCCCCGCTCGGCGTGAGCGACCATATTGTATCGGAAATCAGCACCGCTCCGCAGGAGTCTTTACAATCCCCCGGCCCAGGGTTATTCTCTCAGCCGATTCTCTCTCTGTGGAGGGCCAATGCTAAAGACGTTGCGCTTGATTTTCGCGCAGGCGATCGTTCTGTTCTCTGTCGTTGTCGTGGGGCTTGGGGCGGACACGCCACAAGCCAGCGGCCCGGCAAAGCCGGTTTACCGAAAGCCGCCCAAAGTCATTACCGACATCCTGGAGTCTCCCGCGCCGCCCATGACGCTGGTGAGTCCGTCGCGGGACCGTGTGCTGGTGATTGATAGTTTACGGCATCCGCCCATCGCCGATCTGGCGCAGCCCATGCTTCGGATCGCCGGCCTGCGCATCAATCCGGCGACCAATGGCCGACACCATCCGCCGCGCCACATTGGCCTGAGGCTGATTACGATTGCCGACGGCAAAGAGATCAAGCTCGCGGCGCCCACGGATGCTTGGCTGAGCGTGCCGCTGTGGTCTCCGGACGGCCGGCGCTTCGTGTTCACCAACACCAGCGCCAGCACCATCCAGCTCTGGCTTGGAGACGCGGCGACCGGCGCGCTGCGCCGGATTCCAGGTGTGGCCATCAACGCCACGTTTGGCGAGCCCCTGCAATGGCTTTCCGGCAGCAACGAATTACTGGTGCAACTCGTTCCTCCGCATCGCGGAGGGCCCCCGGCGGAGTCCAGAGTGCCGACCGGGCCGACGGTCCAGGAAAGCGCTGGAAAACCTGCTCCGGTGCGAACCTACGAAGACCTTCTCCAAAATGTCCATGATGAAGACCTGTTTGAATACTATGTCACCTCGCAGCTTGCTCTGATCGATGTGCGAAGCGGCAAACTTAGAGAAATCGGGAGGCCCGCGGTCTTCGACCGCATCGCCCCTTCGCCCGACGGCCGGCATATTTTGGTGGCACGCATCGTTCGCCCGTACAGTTATCTCTTGCCCGCCGAGGAGTTCGCCAAAGAGGTTGAGGTCTGGGACCTCAACGGCAAGCTGGAATACAGACTCGCTTCCCTGCCCACCACCGAGCTTGTGCCCATTGAGGGAGTTCTGACCGGGCCGCGTGATTATCAGTGGGCGGCGACGCAACCGGCCACCCTGGTCTGGGCAGAAGCGCTCGACGGGGGCGATCCGAAGAAGAAAGTCCCCTTCCGCGACCACCTGTTTCTCTTCCCTGCCCCGTTCACCGGCAGGCCGGTTGAATGGGTGAAGCTTGAACAGCGCTTCATGGGACCCGGATTCCGCTCGAGCAGCATTCTTTTTGGCGAGAAAGCGGGCTTGGCGCTCGTACACGACTACGACCGTGATCGCCGCTGGCTCCGCACCTTTGAGATAAGCCTTGACCATCCCGGCCAGCCGCCGGGCCGCAAGCGTGTGCCGGGTCGGTGCCCAGGTTGCCCTGGTGCCGTGCCACTTTTCATTGCCAGCACAATTAAAACCTCGTATCATGTTGCGCATGGCGAAACTCTCAGGGGAGCAGATTCGAAAGTTGGCACGTTCAACCATTGCTGACAATCCTGGCGGCATTCGATATAGCGTTCTTAGAGATTGGGTCGCCAAGCAACATCCAGAGACGCCGAAGAATACTATCGTCGGCGCGATATGGAATCTTGATGCCTTGTTCCCCAACGAGATATCCAAGCCTGATCGTGGCCTATTCAAACCGCTTACGAAATCTGAGAATGATGCCGTTGCGTTGGGGAGCACTGAACAAATCACGACGACTGGCATCAAGGTACGAGAAGTGGATTTTTACAAGCTATTCGCTGAATGGCTCAAAGATGACCTGGATGAGGTTTCCGAAGTAGTGGCGCTCGGCGGTGCAGGACTGAAATCAAAATGGGGAACGCCGGATGTGGTGGGCGTCTACAAACCACTCGCCAGCAACCTAATTAAATTCCCAATCGAAATCGTTTCCGCCGAAATCAAAATTGACCCGCAGGCTCCCATTGTGGCCTTTGGGCAGGCTATCGCTTACCGGTTGTTTTCGACTAAAACCTACATTGCGATGCCGAGAGGCCTGACGCAGGAAGATGAAAGCCGTCTTGAGTCTTTGTGCATGCTCTTTGGCCTTGGTCTGGCTCTATTCGACTTGAACGCGAATGCACCGCAATTCTCAATTCGAGTGCGCGCTCAGAGATTCTCCCCAGATATGTTCTACGTCAATGAGTTTGCTGACCGTTTAAGCCAGCACAACAGACCGTTTTTTGAGAAACTCTTTGGGTAGACAGCACCCAGGCAATCCATGAGATGGTTTTGTCAAGTGCACCATCCCGAATTTTTTGCTTCACTTCTGGCTCTATGTGTGCGATGTTGGTGTGTGATGGAAGAGATACCTTGTGTTGACTACGATCCGGAGAAGGACGGGCCGGATTTGACATTCGTTCTGGCGTCAGGTCTCCACGGTCCACCGATGCCCTGGCCGGGCCAGACGGCGGTGGAGCGGGCTGATTCTCTACGCGATGCCGGGTTTGGGTGGGACGGTCGACGTCTGCCAGTAGTGATCCCTCAAAACAAGTAAATAGGTGCGCCGGGGCGTGTATCAAACCCGCTGGCGCCGGGCGCGCCCGACCTTTTCCCGATTTCAATCGGCAATCGACTATCGACAATCGAAAATCGGCAATCCCGCTAGCCTTGCGTCCGGAGTTTCAGGCGGCTCTTGTTCGATTCCATGAAGGCCTTGAGGTCTTCGGCGGTCTCAAGCAGCTTCAGCCACTGTTCGTAATAGAGGGTCACCGGAAAGCGTCCCAGACCATAAACGCTTACGCCGCCTTTCTCGCCGACTTTAAACTCCAGCTTGCCGGTGCGCTTCGATCCCACTTGCTTCTCGAGCTCAGCAATTCTGGCCC
>Ga0181530_10005021_pt1 | contig 13719 bp, 16 predicted proteins | sample PEATcosm2014_Bin_42_FD_119769 | JGI IMG/M metagenome (GOLD analysis project Ga0181530, IMG submission 119769) | Peatland microbial communities from MTU Mesocosm Facility, Houghton, MI, USA - PEATcosm2014_Bin10_60_metaG | ecosystem: Environmental > Terrestrial > Soil > Wetlands > Peat | place... | reverse complement strand
TATCAAAGTACGGGACAAGCTTTCATCGGGATGGAATAAACCCGGGGAAGCCCCCTCTTCCGGTATTATGCTTGTAAAAAGGAAGAGGGGGGCTCCTTTTTACCATTTCGCCACGGCAGTTTTCACAATTATAGTGCCTAATTGAAATTAGTTGAAAACAAATGCTAAGATTAAAATATAGGTAGAATATATTTAGCATGGCAAGCTATTGCTGATAGGCTAAAACACCAGAGGAAACAATTATCTTAATAATTTTCTGATTTGGCTTTTACAACCGGGTTTGGCGGCGGTTCTGTCTTTGTGTGTAACTAACTCCCAACTCGACCGGATTTGATAAATCGCGAATCAGCGGTTGTGCGCCTTTAATCTGTAACAACACGGGCTATTTTAATCACCCGAATCTTTTGAGGAGAATAAATGGAAAAAGAGTACAAGTACGAAAAATTTACCCCGGAGTATTACAACATCACATCAAAATTGATTGATGCTACTGTAGAGAAAGGGTTCGGCGATAAAATAGCCGTTTACTACAAAGACAAAACATATACTTACAAAGAAATGCAAAGCCTGATTAACCGCATCGGCAATGCGCTGCATCTGTTAGGCGTACATATGGAAGAAAGGGTGATGCTGGTGATGTATGACTCACCGGAAGCGATGGCCAGTTTTTACGCCGCCATTAAGATCGGAGCAATCCCCATTCCGGTGAACTACATGTATACCAGTGATGATTTCCGGTTCCTGCTGAACAACAGCCGGGCGCGCACCCTCATTTGCCATGAAGATTTCGTGGAAGAAATTGACGCCTGGCGCCAATCATTCCGTTACCTGGAAAACACCATCGTTCTGGGAAAGAAAACCAAGTCGTTCCAGATCAGCTTCCATGACCTTGTCGACCGCTGCTCCGACCAGTTGCAGGTAGCGTTTACCACTTATGATGACGCGGCAATCTGGAATTACACTTCGGGCAGTACCGGCGTCCCCAAAGCGGCCGTCCACTTGCAGCATGATGTGTTCACCTGTCTCGAAAGTTATGCCAAGGGCGTTCTGAACATTAATCAGAACGATATCCTGATGTCAGCCTCTAAATTTTTCTTTGCATACGGTCTGGGCAACAGTTTCATTTATCCTGCCGGTGTCGGCGGATCCGTAGTTCTGGTTCCCGACAGACCGCTGCCGGATATCATTTTCTCCGCAATTAATCAGTATAAACCCACCGTGTTTTTCGGTGTGCCGACGTTGTATGCCAACATGCTGGCGATAAAAGACGCCGAAAAGAAATATGACTTATCTTCGCTGAGAATCTGCGCGTCCGCCGGCGAAGCCTTACCGAAAAATATCTATTTCGAATGGAAACAGAGGTTCGGGCTGGATATCCTGGATGGCATTGGCTCAACCGAACTGATGCATATTTTTATCTCTAACCGCCCCGGCGATGTGATGCCGGGCAGTTCTGGGAAAGTTGTCCCAGGCTACACCGCCAAGATTGTCGATGACAAGGGCGTGGAAGTACCGGACGGCGACCTGGGGAACCTGCAGGTGAAAGGCGATTCGATGGCGGCTTTCTATTACCGCCAGCATGATAAATCTAAAGCTTCGATGTTGGGCGAATGGTTCAATACCGGCGATAAATATTACCGCGATGCCGAGGGCTATTACTACTACTGCGGCAGAGGCGACGACATGCTGAAAGTCGGCGGTATCTGGGTCTCACCAATCGAAATCGAAGATACGCTGATGTCGCATCCGGCGGTGCTGGAATGCGCGGTTGTAGGCAGAAACGATGAGGCCGGTCTGACAAAGCCAAAAGCCTATATTGTGCTTAAAAGCGGTTTCCAGCCGTCTGATGAGTTGGCGAAGGAAATCCAGGCCTACGTCAAGAAAACCATCGCCTCGTATAAATACCCGCGTTGGATTGAGTTTGTGAAAGACCTGCCGAAGACCGCTACCGGTAAAATCCAGCGCTACAAACTGCGCGCATAACTTTACGGCAAAATACAAAATGAAAAGAGCCCACCCCAGGTGGGCTCTTTTTGGTTGCCGGTATTTATTTTCAAAATGGATCACTGGAATACTGAATTGTCAGTCTTGACAAGTGTATTCGCATACGAATATACTTATTTCCGATGCAATTTTTGTGTTTTTTAAAATGCACGGGAATTGTGAAAAGAAGAAATTAAGGAGAAAAAATGAAGTTCTGGTGGTTATACTTAGCAATCGTCCTGGTTATTATTGTTGTTGTTTTGTTTATGATGCGCGGGCGGCAGAGCAAGTCTAAATAACTTTTCGGCGAAAGCGTAATTAACACAGAGAACGGGCCGCGGACGTGACCTGTTCTCTGTTGTGTTTTCATTACCGGAATTTTCAGGGGCAGCTTATCGCTTAATACAATTTTCTTTTTTACTGAAAAAATATATTATTATCTGATATTAATATATGATTGATTGTGACTAAAGTTATTTTGGGGAGTTTACTAATCTTTTAACATAATTTCAATTAGTTATTATTTCGGCGTTGGAGAACTGCTTTGGTAAGTAATTTAAATGGTAATTCTGCAAAATCAGATTGTGCTCAGGACGCGATTATCGTTGAGGGAATCAGCAAGCATTTCGGAAAAATTAAAGCCCTGGATAATATCAGCCTGAACGTTGGCGAAGGTATTGTTTTTGCTTTGTTAGGCCCGAACGGTTCCGGTAAAACAACTCTGATACGTATCTTAACCACGCTTTTAATTCCTGACGGTGGTACTGCACGAGTGGGCGGTTTTGACATCCGCCAAAATGCGGCTTCAATCCGTCCCATTATCGGGTTAGCCGGTCAGTATCCGGCGGTGGATGAAGATTTAACCGGTAAAGAAAACCTGGAGATGATCGGGCAGCTTTATCATCTTGGTAATGCTAAATCAAGAACGCGGTCCGGTGAATTGCTAAACTTTTGAACTGGCGGATGCAGGGAACAGGCGGGTAAAAACTTACTCCGGGGGTATGCGGCGCCGCCTGGATTTGGCCGCTACTCTCGTGGCCGAGCCGAAAATTCTCTTTCTGGATGAACCGACGACCGGACTCGACCCGCGGAGCCGTTTCGGGTTGTGGGATGTTATCGGCAAACTGACTAAAGATTGCCACACTGTCTTTTTGACTACTCAATACCTGGAAGAAGCGGACCGGCTGGCGGATAAAATCGCCATCATGGAAAACGGTCACATTATCCGGGTCGGCACCCCTGCCGAGTTGAAGGGGTGCTGCGGCGGCGAAACGCGAGTCAAACTGAAACTGGTTGACCCGAATCAAACCAAACAGGCATTGGAATTGCTGCGGGAACTCGGCAAAGACCAGATGAATAGTATTGAGGCAACGGGCGATATCAGCTTACCGGCCGATGGCGGCACGGCAATTTTATCCGACGTGGTCCGGCGGCTGGACGCGGGCGGCATCCAACTGGCGGAACTGGCGTTAACTCAGCCGACATTGGACGATGTCTTCCTGGCAATTACCGGCCACGCGGCGGAAAACACTGCCGATACGAAAAAAACGATGTAAGTGAGAAGAAATCCGATGGAAAAAATGTCTGCAGCGATTTCCGATATCATGGTCATGACCAAACGTAATGTCACCAGATACATCCGGCTGCCGCAATTGCTGGTATTTAATGCCATGTTGAATGTGGTGCTGCTGTTGTTATTCAATTATGTTTTCGGCGGGGCTATCCAAAAAGGCGGTATACCGTATATCCAGTATTTCCTGCCCGGGTTCCTGGCACAAACTGTTGTGTTCGGTTCGACGCAAACCAGCGTCGGTATTGCCGAAGATTTGTCCAAAGGCCTGATTGATCGCTTCCGTTCCTTGCCGATGGCACGGCCGGCTTTCCTGACGGGTAGGGTGATTGCCGACGGCATCCGCTATGCGCTGTTAATACTACTGATGATTGGCGTCGGTCTGGCGGCCGGTTTCAGATTTGAAAACGGATTGGTGCCGGCCATCGTGGCAGTTTTGCTGGTGATTCTTTTCGGGGTTGCCCTGACCTGGATTGGTGTCTTTATCGGGATATCGGTCAAGAATCAGGAAACCGCACAGGTCGCCGGTTTTGTCTGGGTGTTTCCGCTGGTTTTTGCCAGTTCGCTTTACGTACCGATTGCGACGATGCCGCACTGGCTGCAATATTTTGCCAATGTTAATCCGGTTACATCAATGGCGGGCGTCATCCGGGCATTATTCCTGGGCTCTAATCCGGCAGCGGGCGGGGCCAGTTTAGCGAAATATTTATGGCAAATCCTGGTTTGGGATGCCGGCCTGATGCTGGTATTTATTCCGCTTTCGGTGCGCCGTTACGTGCAGCTCGCGAAATAAATCGCGAAATAATCGATAAAAGCAGAAATCTGACCACCTGAACAGTCCGGGATTGGGGTTGCGATGCTCTTGTTTGTCGACAGATGCGTTGCCGTCCGTTATAGTTAAAGTAGAAAATAACGTGAAGCGGTTCCATGACAATCAACAAGAAGACTTTTCATATTGTTTCACTTGGCTGCGCCAAAAATACCGTCGACTCCGATTCGATGGCGCAACTGTTGATAAAATCCGGCTACAAAAATACCGGCAACCCGGATGACGCCGGCATTTTAATCGTAAATACCTGCGGTTTTATCGCTGCTGCCAAAGAAGAATCCCGCAATGCGCTGGCGGAAATGGCAGCGAAAAAGAAAAGCGGCCAGATATTAATTGCCGCCGGCTGCCTGACGCAGCGTTACGGCGAGGAAATACCCCGGGATATTCCCGGTATCGACGGTATCATCGGGACCCGGCGCTGGATGGACATTGCAGACGTTGTAGCGAATCTACAGCGGGTCAATCCGCCCAAACCGCGTTATCAGCTGCCCGAAGCGCTGACCGTCGGCAGTGACGAACAGGGCGCGTTGCGCGTTTCAATACAGGGGGCCAGCGCTTATTTAAAAATCGCCGACGGCTGCCGCCGCCCCTGTGCTTTCTGCGCGATTCCTATGATTAAAGGCACGACTGTCAGCCGCCAGGTGGAATCGATTCTAGCCGAAGCGCGAATCCTGGAAGCAAAGGGTATCCGTGAGATTATCCTGATCGCCCAGGATACCACTGACTACGGCTATGATTTGGGATTGAAAAACGGCCTGGCCCATTTGTTGAAAAAATTGACCGCCGCGGTGCCGCGCGTAGATTGGATACGCGTAATGTATGCTTATCCCGGCTTTGTGACCGATGAGTTGACAGAGGTCATGGCTGCCGAAAAACAGGTGGTGCACTATCTCGATATACCCCTCCAGCATGCCCATCCCGCGGTTTTACGGCGGATGCAGCGCCCGGCAAATGTCAGTTGGGTTCATAAGACGGTTGAAAAAATGCGCAAGGCAATCCCGGATTTGGCGTTGCGCACCACTTTCATTGTCGGTTATCCCGGCGAGACCGAAGCAGAGTTCCAGACTTTACTCGATTTTATTGAAGAACTGCGTTTTGATAGGGTCGGGGCTTTCGAGTTTTCTTTCGAACCGGGCACAGCCTGCGAACCGCTGGGCGATACCGTACCGGCGGCTGTTAAAAAAGAACGTTTCAACCGCCTGATGGAAAAGCAGCAAAAAATCTCGCTGGAAATTAACAAAACATTTATCGGCCGCAAACTGGATGTTCTGTTCGAGGGCTACGGTCAGGGTGTCTCGGTCGGGCGCAGTTACCGTGACGCGCCGGAAATTGACGGGCTGGTACTGGTGAAAGGCGAAATCCCAGCCGGCCAAATGTTACCGGTGCAAATCACTGAAGCGATGCCTTATGATTTAGGCGGCGTACCCATCGCGAAAAAACAACCGCAGCTGAAACCAAAAACGAAATAGCCGGAATTGAATAAGATTCACTGCGCTAGCGTTAACCGCTGATTTTCAAAGTTTTCAGGATTTCCGCCAATTCATGCTTTTGGGCGGGGGTCAGTCCGGTCAATGGCAATCTTGGTTGCCCGCCTTTCAATCCCACGATATCCATCGCGGCTTTCACCGCCGGCAGATACATCGGCGGCGGATTCGATACACCAATACCCGGCGTGGTGCAGGTCATCTTCGCAACAAAATCGACTAACGGCGACATCTTTTCAAAGGTCGCATCCATTTTGGTAAAATCACGGGTTTCCGCAGCCTGATACAGGGAATAAGTCCAGTCCGGGATGAAATTGGCGTAAGAGCTGACGACCCCGGCGCACCCGATAATCGCTGAATTGGTATACATTTCTTCGCCGAGGCCGCAGAAAAAGGTCATTTCCTTCGGATTAACCGCTTTTTTCATCTGGACGAACTGCGTCAGGTTCGGCGTGTTTTCTTTGCAGGCGATGACATTATCGATTTTTGCGATTTTAGCCATTAAGGCGGGTTTAATCCAGCAGCCGGTAGGCGCGGGGTTGTTATAGACCATCACCGCAATTTTGATGCTTTCCGCGATTTGTTTGTAATGCTGATAAGCGCCTGCTTCGGTCGGAATAAAATAATAGGGTAAAATCACCTGGACGCCGTCAACGCCGGCCGATTCGGCATATTGGCACATTTTAATGGTTTCCTGAGTGCCGGGACGTCCCACGCCGGCAAATACCGGCAATTTCCCGTTGACTTCTTCCACCGTGGTCTTAATCACAGCTTTACACTCATCGTCAGACATGGCATAAAATTCTCCGGTGCTGCCCAGCGGGTTAAAGATGAAGTCTTTACCTGCGGTCCTTTTCAACAGCCAGCGCAGATTCGTGCGTAAGCTTGCCAAATCCAAACTGCCGTCGCGGTTAAACGGCGTGGTGTTGACGATGATGACACCTTTCATTTTTTTTTCAGCTCTGACAGTTTCATTGTTTTAACTCCTGATTGGATAGCTTATGTTACATCAGACCGAATGATATACCTCTTGGGAAGTTTGTAAAGAACCGGTTGCCGGACATTTAATTTTATTGGTATAGAAAAGACGCCTGATGTTTCCGGCAGGGCACTGATTAATTTGACCGATTTGCCCTGTTAATCAATTTTAGTTAGTTCTTCTTCTGCGAACCGGTTTATTGTCGAGAAATCTTTTGATTCGAACCGCACCATATACCAGAAGCGAAAAGTATCTTTAATGGGTTCTTTGTCTACCACCCCGGTATGGTCCCGATACGGCGAACTGGAATGGGCGTTAATTTTTACTTTGGTGCCGGCTTTAAATTTAGCCACGACCGCGTGGTATCCCAGCGGCAAGTCGTATTCTTTGCGCCTTACCGGGTTGGAGAGAATTGCATAAGCCTCATTTAATTCGCGCATCATCTGATTGGATTCGGGATTTCCCATGTTCCGGTCAGGATGGAAAATAAAAGCCAATTTTCTGTAGGCTTCGTTTATCTCTTTTTCAGTAGCGTTGGGCGCGATTCCCAGAAGCTTATAGAGGTTTTGTTCGACCTGCATTCGGAATATCCTTGTTTGAAATTGGTTTGACTGTATTATTACATATTCACGGTTAAAAATAAAGGAGGCCCGATATGAAATTTAGTACTGTGACTGTTAAACACAATAAGGACCGAGCATGTGACAATTCCAATTTCGAATATTAGTTTAGTGTTTTAAAGCGGCTCGCTTGTAGCAGTTTTTCAATTTCATCCAGGTGCATTTTGCGGTGCATCGACCGGTTTAGGGCATGACGGTCTCCGAGGGTATTGATGGCTTCGATCGACTCAGTCGCAAGTTTCTCTATTTCCCTGTCGACTTGTTCGGCAATTGATGCTGCCATTTCGGCAGCTTGACGCGGCGGCAGTTCCAGAAAAAAGGGGAGCAGTGAATCATTGATGATATCGACCAGCTCATCGCTTGTCGGCGAAGGAGAAACGCCCTGTTTTTGCCATTTTTGCATCAAAACCACTCGCCGCCGGTCCCAGAAAGCCAAATGCGCCAAAGCAACCGCTACTGTCCAACCTTCTTTATAGATGACGAGCTTCAGTTCTTCATCGGTCATCCCTTGAACCATTTTACGCAGCCTTTCCCGCTCTTTTTTATTTGCCGTAATATAGTTTTGTTCCATTTAGAGCTCCTTTGTTCGAGAGTAAATAAGTCAAATCAGTTGTTTCTCCATGAATACACTCAACGGGTCATCCTGATACGGAGCAAACGCCCCCCGCCGCCGGTAACCGGAACGCCGATACATCTGTAATGCTTCGGGTTGGGAAACGCCCGTTTCTAACCTGGCAGTCATGAGTCCTTCTGCTTTAGCGCGAATTTCCAGGTCTTTCAGAATGCTTCGGCCGGTGCCTTTGCCGCGGTAATCGGGTGATACAAACATCCTTTTAATTTCTACATATTTCCCCTGATGGTTTACAAACGCGCCGCATCCCACCGATTTACCATTGATTCGGGCAATCAAGAAAGTCACTTCCGGCTGCTGCAATGCGGCAACCGATAACAGGTGGTTTCTTTCGGCGGGATAAAGACTATTCAGGTAAGCATCAAGCTCTGCTATTAATCGCCGGGATTCAGGAATGCCCGGGTCGCAAGGTTGGATTATCAGTTGTTCCATTCGTAATTCCGCATTAAATATCAACCTTGAGATGAAAAAAATAGTAGTTATTTCTTCTTTCTTACCAGCATTATCCCGCAGGCAAAGATGATAATTCCAACGGGAATCAGTACATAGCCCAGCCAGTTGAAAATCGGAATTTTATAACCGAGAGTAATATTCCCGGCCACGCCGCTGGAACCGTCCATGTTGGTGATAATTAAATAATTATTTCCCTGGGAACTGTCCCAAACGGGGTTGAAATCCAGGCTGAAAGTATTGCTGGAATGCGCTGAAACTAACCAGAATGTTTGTGCAGCGGGCGATACTGATGGTCCGACCAATCCCTGACCGGAAATCACCGTTGTTTGTATTGTCAGCGCAGGACTGTAGGGGCCGCTCCAATGCCAGTAAGTAGGTAATTCCGTTTCCATCGTATTAATATAATTTTGACCGGCGGTATGAGGCGCCCAGCCGGCAAAAACTGCTTTGGATGAATTGACCGGGGTGATAACCCATTCCGCCTGAACGGTATTTTCAGTCCCGAAAAGATTTTGAGCCAGTCGCCCAAAGCATGACTCCACGCGCATCGGGGACATGGCCATGGCAAAAGCGTAAGTTGAAGTATTCATCTGATAAGTGTTGCTCAGGTGATAGCCATTACTGTCTTCGCCGCGATTAAAAACCAAAATGGCCGCGCCGCCGGCAACCGGAATGATGCCTACAAGGATTAAGATGATGCCAATAATAACAAAAAAGGTAGCTGCACCTTTACCGCGGTGTTTTTTTTCTTCGTTGGTCATAAAAATGCACCTCAATTTTTGCGTAATAAAAAAACAGCGCCTTGCTAAAAACAAGCACTATCAGAATCACCCGGGATAGGGACGGGCGTCACGCAGGTAATCATGGTCGGGCCGTTCCAGAATGAAAGTGCTGGTAAAATCAACGTAAGGTTCCAGGAAAGGATATTTATCCCATTTTGCCCAGGGCGGTTTAGTGTACTTCGGGGGGGAATCAATTACCGACTTCTTCCAGCCGTGGAAATCTTCGTACCACTGCTCCGTGACCCGCACCCAGTCCACCGGGTATCTTCCCGGCATGGTACAGGCGCGGGAACTGAAATAAGCAGTGAGTCCGGGCTGCTGCAGCACTTCTTTGGTGTGGACGTTCAGGAACCAGTCCTCGCCATCTTCCAGCGAAACTCCTTTCGGGTATTTCGTGACCTGATACCAGCGGATGATGGATTTCTCATCGGTGGTAAAATCGCCGCCCTTGAAGATATCGGGCGCGGGGGTATAGCAGCTGAGCCCGACACGGAAAATTGTGCCGGCTTTTGTGTCCTTCCATTGTATCGGCTTTTTCAACCAGGGGGCCTGCCAGGTGAATTTCATCACGCGGTCGATGGTTCCAGGCGCCGGATGCAGCGGTTCGATTGATTCCAGGACCTGGGCGCTGGGAAACCAGACCTCCCATAACCTTAAATTATAATAGCCGTAAGCCAGTACTTCCGGAATGACGGGAATCGGGCGGTAAGAGATAAAACGCAGCTGTTGCCCGATGTCTTTAGCCATGACCTCGGGGGCATGATAGCGTAGCAGCCACCTTTCAAAACCCGGCAATTCGTTGGGTAAATCGGTGGAATTCAACATGAAAACGGATTTTATCACAATAATCTCCTTTTCCAGTTCAAAGCGAATAATTTAAAACGGAGCACGGATATTTGTTATCCGTCTCCGCCCAGTCTTCTTTCACGCTGGCCGTAGGCGGCCAGGGCTTTATCCAGTTCGGCAGTATCGAAATCCGGCCAGCAAACCGGGGAGAAAAAAAATTCACTGTAGGCAGTCTGCCACAGCATGAAATTGGATATTCTCAGTTCCCCGGCGGTCCTGATAACCAGGTCTACATCCGGCGCGCCGTTGGTATAAAGTTGGTGACTGAAAATGTTCTCGTCAACAGGATTTGACGGATGTTCCGCCAGCAGTTTATTCACCGCGTCGATAATTTCCGTCCTGCCGGAGTAATTGAATGCCAGATTTAGAATCAGCCGGTCGTTATTTTGGGTAAGCGAGACGGCTTTTTGAATCACTTCCCGGAGATTGGGCGGTAATTCCTGCAGCCGTCCGAGGTATCTCAACTGGATTTTATGCTCCTGCGCCCAGTCCGCGTTTTTCCGGATCCAGATGTCCACCAGTTTAAACAGGCTGGAGATTTCATCTTCCTGTCTTTTCCAGTTATCGGTGGAAAAACCCCAGACGGTGACAAAACGCACTCCCGACTTCATCAGGTGTTCAATAGATTGAAACATCCGTTCCGCGCCAACTTCGTGCCCGCGGAGGCGGGGCAGCCCGTGCTGTTTAGCCCAACGCCGGTTCCCATCCGGAATAATCGCGACATGTTGTGGAATATTGCTGTTCATAATGTAATACATAGTACAACGCTTTAGGCGGGAAATCAATACAGGCTGCGGTTGCTCGACGGCCTTTTAGTTTTAAATCATTGTGCTATAATTTTCAATAATTAATATTTGATACATTTGCATTCAAGGAGGAAAAAATAATGGCGGGCACAAAGAAAACAATGAAGGCTGTGGTTGCGCGCGGGGTTGGCGATTATAAAATCGAGAACGTCGTGCCGCGGTATAAAATCGAAGAGGTTCCCATTCCAACTGCCGGTGACGGGGAAATTGTGATTAAAGTGGAAGCTTGCGGCATCTGCATCGGAGATGTTAAGATGACGCACCTTCAAGAAGCGTGGGGCGGGAAAGGGACGCCGCCGCACCTGCATTGGCCGTTCACCCCGGGACACGAATTTATCGGGCATGTCGTAGAAATCGGGAAAGATGTGAGCGGCGGTTTTAAAATCGGGGACAGGGTAACCTCAGAACAGATTGTACCCTGCGGATATTGCCGGAACTGTATGGAAGGCAATTACTGGATGTGCACTAACGGCGGCCTTTACGGCTTTAAATATGACGGCGGCATGGCGGAATACATGAAGTTCCAGAAAGGGGCACGAAATTATAAAGTCCCGGAAAACATTCCCATGGAGACCGCGGTTTTAATTGAACCATATGCCTGCGGCAAACATGCCGTTGACCGGGGCCAAATCAAAAATAATGATATCGTGGTGCTTTCCGGCGCCGGCGCATTGGGTCTCGGCATGCTGGAATTCATCAAAATGAAAAATCCCAAACTGGCTATCGTCCTGGATATTAAGGATAAAAGGCTCGAAGTCGCCAAACAACTTGGCGCCGACATCGTCTTAAATCCCGCTAAAGAGAATGTCATGGCCAGGGTCAAGGAATTGACGGGCGGAACAGGCTGCGACGTCTATATTGAAGCTACCGGTTTTCCGAAGAGCGTCGAACAGGGTCTGGATATGATTAAGCGGCTGGGCACTTTTGTGGAGTTTGGGTTTTTCATGGACCCTGTGACGGTCAACTGGACACTGATCGGCGATGCCAAAGAAATCAACATCCACGGCTCGCACCTGGGGCCGTACTGTTATCCGCCGGTGCTGGAGTGGATGGCGAACGGGAGGGTTTCCGGAAAAGGGGTCGTGACCCATAAATTCGCGCTGGATGATTTTCAGAAAGGCTTTGAAACAGCCGGGAAAGGCGATGATTCGATTAAAGTGGTTTTAATGCCCTGAATTTAGCTGTTTAAGCGCCGGATACTATTCGTAGAAGGAGGGTGTTATGAAATATTCACCGAAGTACTTCACGGAATTTGAAAAGCGTTATCCCAAAGTCGCCAAAAGTTTCGACCAGTTAGGGTTGGAATGCGCCAAAGCCGGGCCGATTGACGAAAAGACACAGCATCTGATTAAACTGGGTGTGGCTACGGCACTGGGCCACGAGGGTAACGTCCAGAAGCTGGCGAAACGGGCACTGGAAGACGGGGTCAGCGCGGATGAGCTGAGGCAGGCGGTACTCCTTTCCACAACGACCGCCGGTTTCCCGACAATGCTGGCGGCGATGCAGTGGGTGGAAGAGGTCATTGCGGCTAAGGGGAAGTAAGACCAAGTATCAGCCGAAGCTATTTTCCCCGGGGACGGTGAAGTGATGAAAATGCCCGTGTTATTCATCGGCCATGGTTCCCCGATGAACATTATTGCCGATAATGGATTTACGCGGAGCTTGGTTCAGTTAGGCAAAGAATTGCCCGGACCGAGGGCGATTCTGGTGGTTTCGGCGCACTGGTTAACCGACGGCACGTTAGTGACCTGCGAGGATAAACCCAAAACAATCCATGATTTTGGCGGATTTCCCGAGGAATTATACCGCATCCATTATCCCAGCCCGGGCTCCCCTGCCGACGCACGGATAATTACGGAAAAAGTAAAAACCCCGCCGGTGATATGCAGTACGGAATGGGGACTGGACCACGCTTCGTGGGCAATTTTGACACATCTTTATCCGAAAGCGGACATCCCGGTAATCGAAATGAGTCTGGACTACTCACCTTACAACGGTTGGAACCGGAAAACCCTGCAGTATTATTATGATCTGGCAAAACAACTTAGTTTTTTGCGGGAAAAGAACGTCCTGATAATCGGCAGCGGTAATATAGTGCACAACCTCCGGGTGGCGGATTTTGAGAATACGGAGGCAGAACCTTACGATTGGGCCGTCGAATTTGACGCGCAGGTGAAGCACAACTTACAGAACAGAAATCATCAGGCACTGCTCGATTGCCGGAACCTGAGCCGGGCGACTTCGCTTTCGGTGCCGACATTGGACCATTACCTGCCGATGATTTTCGCCATCGCCCTACAGCAAAAAGACGACGATTTAACCTTTACTTACGAAGGATTCCAAAACGCTTCCGTCTCGATGCGGTGCTTTAAAATCGGGTAAATATCCGAATAATAAAGGGGGGAGCAGAAAGCTCCCCTCTTTCAAAAAACCCTGAATTAAAGTGTTACCATTGGACAAACATCGGCATCACTGTTCCGCTGTAGATATAGCTACACAGAGGCAAAAGGGTATGTTTTGTCGAGTGTGTAAAATTATTAATTTGCCAATAACAGTCCATCGATACATTATCATCAACAGCAACTGTAGAATTGTTTCTCAGAGCTTCTCACTTATTCACTATTTGAGCTGTCGCAACTGAGGCATTACCGGTGAAATTAGCATCGCCTTCATACACTGCGGTGATACTGTGGATCCCCTTCGACAATAAGGAAGTTGAGTAGGTTGCGGTGGAAT
>Ga0181530_10005016_pt1 | contig 13727 bp, 10 predicted proteins | sample PEATcosm2014_Bin_42_FD_119769 | JGI IMG/M metagenome (GOLD analysis project Ga0181530, IMG submission 119769) | Peatland microbial communities from MTU Mesocosm Facility, Houghton, MI, USA - PEATcosm2014_Bin10_60_metaG | ecosystem: Environmental > Terrestrial > Soil > Wetlands > Peat | place... | reverse complement strand
TGGCGGCTTCGTCGGGAATCCCACCATCACGCCGCTGATCCGCGAGAGCGACGCCCACGATACCATCCTGGTGCAGATCAATCCGCGCGAACGGCCGGACACGCCGCGCTCGGCCGCGGATATCCTCAATCGGCTCAATGAGATTTCATTCAATTCGCCGCTGATGAAGGAACTCCGCATGATCGCTCTGCTACGCCAGGTGGCCGATCCTGGAACGGGAGAGGGCGCACGCTGGGCGCAGATGCGGATGCATCGTATCAGGACCGATATATTGGCCGAATTCGGCGCCTCCTCGAAGCTCAACGCCGAATGGGACTTCATGGTCATGCTGCGGACGGAAGGGCGTAAGGCCGCAAGCGAATTCCTGATTGCGAGCGGCGATGACCTTGGCAAGCGCTCGACAGCCGATCTGGACGTACTGCTGGCGGAGTGCTGAACCATGGGCCTCCTCGGCATCCTTGTCGGCCTCGGTCTCCTCATTTGGCTGGCCTTCCGGGGCTGGAGCGTACTGCTGCTCGCGCCGGCTGCTGCGCTCGTCGCGGCTCTCTTTGGCGGCGAACCGCTGCTCGCCAATTGGACGCAGATTTTCATGGGCAGCGCGGCCCGCTTCTTGGCTCAGTTCTTCCCGCTGTTCCTGCTTGGCGCCGTGTTCGGTAAGCTCATGGACGACAGCGGCTCGGTGTCGGCCGTTGCCAATTTCATGACTGAAAGCCTGGGCGAGCGCCACGTGATGCTCGCGGTCGTGCTCGCGGGGGCGCTGGTCACGTATGGTGGCGTTAGTCTGTTTGTCGCATTCTTTGTGCTGGCTCCCATGGCCCAAGCGCTGTTCCGCGCGGCGGCCATCCCCCGCCGCTTGATGCCGGCCGCCATCATTCTTGGCACCTCAACCTTCACCATGTCGGCCTTGCCGGGCACGCCGTCGATCCAAAACGCAATCCCCATGCCGTTCTTCGGCACTACGCCGTTTGCCGCACCCGGCCTCGGTATCATTGCCTCACTCATCATGCTTGGCGTCGGGCTGTGGTGGCTGAGACGGGCCGAGGGCTGCGCTCGCCGCTCGGGCGAGGGCTACGGAGCGGAGGCATCGGGCATTGCCGATGCCGCGGCGGACGACGAGATGGTGCGCGAGCGGGCCACCACGGCGCGCGAGTTTGATCCAGCCGAGATCCATCACGGGCACCGCAGCGACTCCGTTCCGTCCATCCTCGTCGCCGCATTGCCGCTCGTCGTGGTCATTTTGGTCAACCTGACGATGTCACTTTTTATTCTGCGGCGGCTGGAATTTTCATTCCTGGCCGAAGATCGCTGGGGCGGCACGTCGATTTCCGCCGTGGCCGGGGTCTGGTCCGTCGTGGTCGCACTCGCGGCCGCGATCGCAACAGTCATCATTTTCAACCGAGGGCGCCTGCCGGCGCTACGCGCGAGCATGGATGCCGGCGCCAATGCGTCTGTGTTGCCGGCGCTCAGCGTTGCTAGTCTGGTCGGGTTTGGAGCCGTCATCGCGGCGCTGCCGGCTTTCGCGGCGGTGCGCGATTGGGTGCTGGCGATCGAAGGCGGCCCGCTCATTTCACTAGCCGTAGCGACCAACGTACTTGCCGCCCTCACCGGCTCGGCGTCCGGCGGACTGACGATTGCTCTTGATGCGCTCGGGCAAACCTATATGACGATCGCGGCACAAACCGGCATCAATCCTGCGCTGATGCACCGCGTTGCCGTGATCGGTTCGGGAACGCTTGACATTCTGCCGCACAACGGCGCGGTAGTGACGCTGCTCGCTGTTTGCGGATCGACACACCGCGAGAGTTATTTCGACATCGTCGTTGTGGGGATAGTCGGTGCCATTGTCGCCTTGGTCGCAGTCATCTTGCTCGGCACGGCATTTGGATCGTTCTAGGCACAACACCTTGCCTGGGGCAGACCGGTGACACCAACAATTGACCCTCGCCGCGGCGATATCGAGGATGACGCATCCAGTCCCAAGCGTCGCTCGATGCTTTCGCTTGCCGGCAGTCTTTTGGTTGAAATCAGCATACCGAAACTGGTAGTGGCTTGGCTGTTGCTGATCGTTTTTCCTGGCTTGATGCTTGGACTTGCGCCGATCGTTGCGTCGATCTGGTTCGGCAAGATTACTGACAGAATCCCGTATTTATTGACCGAAATATGGTCGGCAATTTTCGTCGCTTTCTTCGTTGGCCTTGGCTGGTTCGGCGGGCGCAGAGTCTTTCAACTGGCTGAGCGCGGCTTCTGGTCGCTCAATTCGCTCGCGGTTCAACCGTGCTACACGGTGTGTCGCGAGGCGTTGCGTCATCTGCTCAGCCGCCAATCGACGCACAATGCCGGCAGCATCAAGGTTCCGACGCTGCATGCAACCACTGCTATGCTGTCAGGTCTCATCATCTGTGGCATCGCGCTGTTGGCGTTGCTATTGGCTTGGCCAAGCGCGCACCTGTTGAGCGACGCCACGATCCTAAGCGCGCCGATGCGCCTCGCCATCGTTGCGCTCGCCAATAGCGTCGTGATTGTGAGCGCCTACGTGGCGGCGGCCGCGCTGGTCTGGGCAATCGCCGACGCGACGATGGATCCGCCCCACGATCTTGAAGAGTATGACGTCCCTCCCGATCAAGGTCGCAGCTGGCGCATCGTCCATCTGTCTGACATTCACACTGTCGGCGAGCGCTTTGGCTTCCGAATCGAGAGCGGCAGATCGGGGCCGCGCGGCAACGAGCGCCTGAGTCGGGTGCTGGCGAAGTTAGATGCGCTCCATGCGCGCGAGCCGCTCCATGCGATCCTGATGACGGGCGACATGACCGACGCGGGCCGGTCGACCGAATGGGCGGAGTTTTTCGACGCAATCGCACGGTATCCCAGCCTTGCCGGAATCATGCTGATTTTGCCCGGCAACCACGATCTCAATATCGTCGATCGCGCCAATCCGGCACGCCTCGACCTGCCGATGAGCCAGAATAAGAAGCTGCGCAAGGTGAGGATGTTGTCGGCGATGGCCGCGGTCCAGGGTGCGCGTGTTCGTCTCATGGATCAAAAAGCTGGCCGATTGGGCGAGAGTCTGGCGGCGGCGCTGGAGCCGCATTTGGGCAATGTCGTTGCGTTTGCCGATGCCGGAAAACCACGCATGACGAATGAGCTGTCGGAGTTATGGAAGCGCATATTTCCGATGGTGTTGCCGCCCGACCGGGACGACGGCCTTGGCGTGATCTTGTTGAATTCGAACGCCGATACCCATTTTTCTTTCACCAACGCCCTTGGCATGATTCCGGCAGAACAAGTCCGCGGCATCGCAATCGCCAGCCGCCAATATCCGCAAGCCTCCTGGCTGATCGCTCTTCATCATCATGTCGTCGAATACCCTCACCCCGCGAAGGCTCTGTCAGAACGCATCGGAACGGCTTTGGTCAACGGGAATTGGTTCGTTCGCGCTTTAAGGTTCTTAACCGGCCGTGTGGTCTTGATGCACGGTCATCGCCACGTCGATTGGATTGGGACATGCTGCGGACTTCGGATCGTGTCGGCTCCATCCCCCGTCATGGATGCGACTGATGACCAGGACACCTGCTTTTATTTGCACACCTTGGCCGTGGGGCAAGATGGGCGGCTCAGGCTGTTGCCGCCCCGGCGCCTCACCGTCGCAGGCCAGATAGACACCGACGCGCGAGCGAAAATCCCGTCGCAATAAAGCATCCGTCGGCTTAGACCGTCGCGTCGTCCCGCCCCGAAAGGAGCCTTGCAACCCATTTCGAGGACTCGTACTCGCCGCAAATGGCGAGAAACGCAATCATGATAGGGACGCCGATGAAGGCTCCTGGGATACCCCACAGAAAACTCCAGAAAAATACCGAGAACAAAATTAAGAACGGCGAGACCGAAAGAGCGGTGCCGGCGATCCGTGGCTCAAGATAGCTTCCGATCAGGAACTGGATGAGGTTCAGGCAGACGAATACGGTCAGGGCAATCTCCCATGAACCGAACTGCACAAGGGCAAAGAGTGTGGGAAAGACCGTCGCGACAGTAGGACCGATGAACGGTATGTAGTTGAGCACGAATGCGATCACCCCCCACGCCGTTGCCAATTCGAGCCCAGCAAGTAGGACAACTCCCCAAATCACTGCGCCAGTCAGGAGGCTCATCAGGCTGCGGACGATCATATATTTCTGAATCTTCGCAGCAATGTCGTTCCCAGCTTGGGATAGCGAGTCCGCAATCGTCCTGTTTTTGAGGCGTGCGATGTTGCTCTGCGCAATATCGACTTCGAGCAATCCAAGTAACGTGAATACGAAGGTAATTATCATAAATGAAATGGAGGTATTCAGCCGCCCCCCGATCTTCTGAACCGCGCGAATGATCCAGCTCACGTTAAAATTATCGGAAAACTGGCTCGATACCGAAATGCCGTGCTGTTCCAGCCAATCGCCAGCTTGCGTGTAGAGCGTCTGAAAGCGAACAGAGTTGATCACCAGCCACTGGCCAATCCTGCTAATCGCCCAGATCATCAGAAACGCAAACACGATGATGACCGCTAAGATCATAACGAGGGTGACGACGAGTGCCAGAAGCTTTGGGATTTTCGCCTGGAGCGAACGTTGGAGCGGCCACACAATAACGATGATGAATAGTGCGAACACGATGGGCGCAAAGATAGCACGAGCAAGGTAGAGGGCAGCAAAAACAAGGATTGCGGCGCAGATTCCAAGCAAAGTTCGGGTGGTCTGATCTTGAGGCATGCCGTAGCTTTCAGCGCGGCCGTCATTACGTAGGGAAAGCGGGAAGATTAATTATAAAGTGGTTCACGCGGAAGAATCCGGCCCGCTGTACGGGTGCCCAACCGGCCTTTAAGTCCATGCGTTCAGCATGGAACCCATAATTCCGAAATGACCTGCTCGTCAAACGCCAATGTTGCGAAATGGCCGGCGCAATGAACGCTCCTCATCCCCCAAAACCGCCAAAATCGCTGCCCCTAGGTGACCGACGCAATAGGCCAGGCGCCAAATAGCCGGACGGCCACCCACCTCAAATAAACCTTTCGCGATGCGGCAAATATCGAATGAGGAATGACGCATTGGGTCAATTGCTGCCGCGCCATTTCACGGAACGCGCGGCTGCTTTATTCCACAAAGTTGCCGCGCCAACCGTTCGCCATCGACGCAGTTACGGGCAATGAACCGTCTCGTGCGCTGCAACAAGAGCGGCAGAGCACAAACAGAATGACCGCCTCGCGGCGCTCCCTCCGAAATCCAGGTAGACAATCTTTGATTGGCGGCCAATGGCCTTCCGCTTCTTACGCCGTCGCGTGGGCGACTCTGATTCTACTCGGCGATCGACTGGCGCGGCACGGCCTGGTAGGGGTCGCCCTTGTCCGGCACGCCGGTCTCGACGAATGCGCCCGTGTCGGCTGTCCGCGCCTTCGTTCCTGGCATGATCTCAAAGCGCGGATCGAAATCGACCATGATCGCGGCGAGCCGCTTTAGTATGCCGACGTTGCCCACCGCCTTCGCCGTGCCGTCCGCAATCTGCGCGTCCAGCGTCTTTGCACCCATCATCGTCTGCTCCAGGTCGGCCCGGTTGATCGTCAGCGTCAGGTCGGGATTGGCGGCCTGGAAGCCCTTGATGTTGGTTAGCGTGGCGTTGTCGAGTTCGACGATGAACTTTTCGCCGTTGTCGGGCGTCACGAGGTTCATCGTGAAGCGCATGCCCTCGGCCTTGCGACCGTCCATGCGGATGCCGAGGAAGTTGAGGAAGAGTTCCGTCGACATAGCCCGGATGACATCGGGACTGCTCGAGCTTGCCGCGTTGCCCTGCGGGATGCCTGTCCTCAGCTCGTAGGCGGCGGCGAGGAAGCTGTTACGGAGCCCTGGGTTCTCCTGCTGGTAGCCGAGTTGCTCGAAACTGTCGGCAAGGAGCTCCGCCGCCTCAGTATTTTGCGGTTCGGCCTCCACGAGCTTATTCACGATCTCAGTGGCGAGCAGGTATTTGCCCGCGTCGTGCAGGTCGCGGCCGCGCGCAAGTATCTTCGCAGCGCCGCCCATCATCTCGACGTAGAGCGGTGCGGAGTCGGCTGGCGATAGCGGGATCAGAGTCGTGGGGTTGCAGTCCCAGAAACCCAGGTAGCGCTGGATCACGCCACGGGCGTTGTGCTGTGGCGAGCCATGATAGCCGCGGCAGTACCACTTTTCCTGCAGACCCTTGGGCACCTCATAGACATTGTGTATCTGGTTGATTGTCACGCCTTGGTTGGCGAGATGCAGCACCTGGTTGTTCATGTTGGCGTAGAGATCGCGTTGGCCGCGCAGCACGTCTTGAATGCGGTCGTTGCCCCAACGTGGCCAGTGGTGTGAGGCGAACATCACCTCCGCCTCGAGCCCGAAGCGGTAGAGCGCATCGGCGATGTATTTCGACCAAGCAAGCGGATCGCGGACCTGAGCGCCGCGCAAGGTGTAGATGTTGTGCAGGGATGCAATGACGTTCTCCGCCATCCAGAGCGCCTTCATGTCGGGGAAGTAGGTGTTCATCTCCCGCGGCGCCTCGGTGTTCGGCGTGTTTTGAAAGATCATCCGCACGCCGTCGACCTCGAACTCCTCTATAGGCTCGGTCACCAGGCGGTTGGGTGCGATAAGCCCCGTGGCGCCTGCCGAGACGGCCTGGCCGAGACCCTGTCCGACATAGCCATGCGGTGCGGCGGGCAGGAGCAGGCCATACTGGTAGAAGAGCCGCCGGTTCATCGCATTGCCGGCATAGACGTTCTCGGAGACCGTGAAATCCATGAAGTCGAACGGCGCGATCAGGGGGATTTTGCCCGACCGCACATCGGCCTCTTCGACAATCGCGCGCACGCCACCCCAGTGGTCGCCATGGGTGTGCGAATAGATCACCGCCGAGACCGGCAGGCCCTGGCCGACGTGCTTCTGGAATAGCGCCCAGGCCGCCCGAACCGGTTCGGCGCTGACCAGTGGGTCGAAGACGATCCACCCGGTCTTGCCGCGCACGAAGGTGATGTCCGACAGGTCGAACCCGCGCACCTGGTAGATGCCGGGGATCACCTCGTAGAGTCCGTAGTTGTTGTTGAGCCGCGAGATGCGGTGCAGCGAGGGATGGATGCTGTCGAATTCATCCTGCTGGTCGAGGAACCGGAACCGCTCCATGTCCCAGGCAACGTGCCCAGCGTCAGCCGGGATCGTCATCTCCGTCATCGAGGCGATCAGGCCCTTCGCCTGCTCTTCGAAATCCCTTGTGTCAGCGAAGGGTAGTCCTGCCTTCGCCTGCCTGAGCACTTCGAGGGTGTGGGTCGAGGGCGCCTTGCCCTTTGGGTGGAAATGACCCCGCAGTGGATCGATCTGCTGGGCGCGGGCCGCACCGCTCTCGAGGAAAAGATCGCCGGCCACCGCGAATGCGGCCGCCGTCGGTGCGGATTGGATGAGCTCTCGACGGTTCATTCCGAAAGAAGAGTTGGGTTTCATATTGTTTATGCCTTTGCGACACGATTCGTGAGATCATCGCTTGAGCGGGGCCGTGACGAATGCAGCACAGTCTGCGAACGATCGTTTGATGCAAATCAAAGAAGGCGTTCAAACGGCGTCATAAGCTATGCGCTTGTGATTGAATGAAGTATTCGGTCGAGCAGCATCTGTTTGACAACTGTCTTAGCGTCCCGCTCACCCTGCTCGGCCGCGCCGATGAGGTGATCGAATGAACCTTTCGCAATGCGGCAATTGGCGGTTGCGAAGTGTCGCAATGGGTCATTCTCGACATTTTCGCGGTGTCCGCCCAATGTCCGCTCTTACCCCAATAACGACCGGATCGCTGCATCGCGGCCACTACTGCGACGAGCCAGACCTGCCGATTGGGCCATGATATTCTTCCCCACCTTGCAGCGGGCAATGGCCCCGGTCGGGACGATCAATGGCAATCGACACCGGGAGGCGGCAATTCATATCGGCGCTCGGCGGTGCGTTTGTCGCTTGGCCGTTTGCGGCGCGGGGGCAACAGCTACCAATTGTCGGTTTCATGGGCGCGAACGCTTCGGCCTTCACCCCATGGACGGAAGCGTTTGTGGGGCGACTGCGTGAACTCGGTTGGATCGAGGGGCGTACGGTCCACATCGAATATCGCTGGTCGGAGGGGCGTCCCGAGCGCACCGCCGAGATCGCGGCCGAGTTTGTCCGGCTTAATGTCAACGTCATTCTCACCTTTGGAAGCGCCGTCCCGGCACTGAAACAAGCAACGTCTGTCATCCCCATCGTCTTTGCGTTATCACCAGACCCGGTCGGCGGCGGCCTAGTAGCAAGTCTGGCGCGACCAGGGGGTAATGTTACCGGCCTCTCGAATCAAGCGGCCGATGTAGCCAGCAAGCGTCTTGAATACTTGCGCGAGGTTGTCCCTCATCTCCGACGATTGGCGGTCATGTTGCATGTTGGCTTTCCCGAATCCGTATTGGAAGTGAGCGAGGTTCAAGTTGTGGCTCGCAGGCTCGGCCTTGAAGTCATCCCACTCGAAATTCAGAGAGCGGAGGATATCGCTCCTGCGTTTCACGAACTTAATGCCAAAGCGGACGCTCTTTATGTTGTGACCGACGCTTTATTCGCCGCCACTCGCACGCGCCTGATCACACTTTCAGCTGGCGAGAATCTCCCGACGATTTTCAGCATCCGCGACTATGTCCAAGCCGGCGGACTGATGTCTTACGGGCCAAATGTCCCTGCTTTATTCGGGCGTGCCGCCGACTTAGTCGACAAAATTCTGCGCGGGACAAAACCGGCCGACATTCCGGTCGAGCAACCGACCAAGTTCGATCTCGTCATCAATCTGAAAGCCGCAAAAACGCTCGGCCTCAGCATTCCGCAGACGCTACTTGCCACCGCCGACGAGGTGATCGAATGAAGCGGCGGGAGTTCATCACGTTTGTCGGCGGCGCAACGTTCGCGTGGCCGCTCGCAGGGCGGGCGCAACAGGGCGCCGTGCCTTTGGTCGGACTCCTTCACATTGCGTCGCCTGCGCGGCTGGCGCGGCAAATGGTTGAGTTCCGAAAGGGGTTGAGCGAAGCTGGCTACACTGAGGGTCGCAACGTCACAATCGAATATCGCTGGGCCGAGGGTCAATTCGACCGATTGCCGGAGTTGGCTGACGATTTAGTTCGCCGACACGTCGCAGTCATAGCAGCGGCCGCTCTTCCTGCTGCGCTTGCGGCCAAGGCAGCGACCACGACCATTCCGGTTGTCTTCGAGATCGGCGGCGATCCGGTCAAGCTTGGTCTTGTCGACAGTCTCAATCGGCCGGGTGGCACCTTCACCGGTTTCACTCAACTGGGCAATGTGCTTGCGCCTAAGCAGTGCGAGTTGCTGCATGAGGTGGTGCCGAAGGCCGTCAAGATCGCCATGTTCGTTAACCCCAACAACCCGAACGCATCATCCGATGTGAGAGCGGTGCAGGCGGCTGCCGAGACGATGGGACTTCAGGTTCTGGTCTTGAACGTAACCAGCGAGCGTGACCTTGAGCAGAGTTTCGCAACGCTCGTTGAGAATGGAGTAGGCGGGCTGCTCGTCAGCATAACTCTGTCATTGGGTAGCCTTACCGATCAAACAATTCAACTCGCTGCGCACTACGCAATTCCCGCGATCTACGCGTTTCGCGACGAAGCCGCTGCCGGTGGCCTGATGAGCTACGGGACCGATGATGCCGCGACGTTTCACCAGATGGGCTCTTATGTCGGACGTATCCTCAAGGGCGATAAACCTGCTGATCTGCCAGTACAGCAGTCTACCAAGGTCGAATTGATCATCAACCTCAAGACCGCAAAGGCACTTGGTCTTGCTATCCCGCTCCCGCTGCTTGGCCGCGCCGACGAGGTGATCGAATGACCCCGCGAAAACTCCTCGCGATTCTCGCCGGCGTCGCAGCCGGGTTGCTTTCGCCGCCGGATGCACACTCGCAGCAATGGCCAAGCCGGGCGGTACGCATAATCTGCCCGATCGCCGCTGGCGGCGGTATCGACACGACCGCGCGCATCATTGCGGCGCGTCTTTCGGAAATCTGGTCCGCGCAAGTCGTGGTCGAGAACAAGACCGGCGCCAGCGGCAATATTGCCGCCGAGTACGTCGCAAATGCCGACCCCGACGGGTACACCATCTACATTGCGACGTTTCCACACGCGACGAACGTATTCCTCTATTCGTCCCTCAATTATGATCCGATAGATAGCTTCGCGCCGGTGACTTTGATCGCGACTTATCCAAACATGATGGTAGTGCCTATTTCGTCGCCGGCGCACTCAGTAGCCGAATTCATAGCATACGCCAAAACCAAGCTGGTTACCTTCGCCTCGTCCGGTCACGGCTCTTCGCTACATCTCGCAGGCGAATTGTTCAAACGCCAGGCCGGTATCGAGATGACCCACGTGCCTTATCGCGGCTCCAGCCCAGCCTTCAGCGACCTGCTTCCGGGCCGCGTCGATACAATGTTCAACTTCACTACGTCGAGCCTGCCGCTGGTGCATGCCGGGCAGTTGCGTGCTCTGGCGACGACCACCGCCAAGCGCGTGGCCGCAGCGCAAGATGTGCCAACAATGGCAGAAGCCGGCGTCCCCGGCGTGGAGGTATCGTCATGGTCGGCTTTCCTGGTGCCGGCAAAGACTCCACCAGACATCATTCAGAAAATTCATGACGATACCGTCACTGTGTTGGCCGAACCGGCAACCCGATCAAAACTTGAAGACGGCGGCGCCATTATCCACGCCTCAACGCCGGCCGAACTGACCGCGTTCATGCACGGCGAACTAGACAAGTGGGGCGCGGTCATCAAGGCTGCGAACATCAAGGCGGAGTGACGCTACACGGAAATATCCGATGCCCAATTCGGGGAAGTGTTGCGGAAGTGGTTGGGGCGTTCCAAGACCGCGAGGCAGAACGAGAGCAGCGCCGGTTCCGTGTTCGGGACACGCTGTCGCGGGCCGAAATCAAAATGACGAAACGGATGGTCAAGATCGCGCGCGCCAGCGATCGAAGCTGTCGTTGGGCGCCCAACATCAGGGCGAATGAACCTTTTGCACTGCGTCATTTAACGGTGCCGAAGTGACGCTAAGGGTCAGATTCGGCCGCGCCACCTGACTGCAATCGCGACCGAAGTACCCCCGAAAGCCGCCGCGCCTGAGGGTCACAGACCAGCAATTTGTGGCGTGATATTATTCCCTTGTCGTCACCCAATTTGGGCAAGGGTCAAATGGCAATCGGCAGACGGCAATTCATATCCGCGCTCGGCGGCGCCGCGACTGGGTGGCCGCTCACCGCGCAGGCGCAGCAGCTTGCTGGCAGGACCGCGCGGATCGGACTTCTGCGGCCTTCACCTGACGATCCTGTCCACAAACTGGGCTACCCGGCATTCCTCGATGAATTGAAAGAGTCTGGCTTCAGCGAGGGCCAAAATCTGACTATCGAAGCCGTTAGGATAGACCAGGAAGCCCAGCGATTATTCGCTGAAACGGCTGACCTTGTGCGATCGAACGTTCAATTGTTGATTGTGGAAGGAACCGAAATTGGGCTGCAGGCGGCCGTGGCGGCGAGCCCAACCATTCCGATCGTCATATGGGCCAACAACTTTGACCCGATCGCCGGCGGCTATGTGAAGAGCTTGGCGCGGCCCGGCGGCAACATCACTGGAGTGGTATCTCTGCAAACGGAATTGGCCGGAAAGCAAGTTGAGCTGTTGACCCAGGCTTTTCCCGAAAGAACCCGATTGGCAATTCTCTGGGATGGGATTTCGGCGGACCAGTTTAGCGCTGCGGAGCGTCAGGCGAAGACGCTACGCCTGGATGTACAGTCGCTGAAACTGGAAAACCCGCCTTACGATTTCGATGCTGCATTCCGGAGCCTCGCCGCAGGCTCTCCACAAATGCTTCTTGTGCTTTCCAGCCCGTTCTTTGGATCTTACCGCGCGCATATCGCCGAGTTGGCAATCCAGCAACGGCTGCCGACCATGTTCATCTTCAAGACCTACGTTCAGGCGGGCGGACTTATCTCCTACGGCACTTCACCCCCGGCTATTTTTCGCCAGCTCGGTTCTTACGCAGGAAAAATTCTCAACGGAACTAAGCCCGCCGATCTCCCCGTCGAACAGGCTGTGAAATTCGAGTTAGTCATCAATCTGAAGACCGCCAAGGCAATAGGCGTCGAACTTTCAACGGCTATCCAACTCCGCGCCGATGAGGTGATCGAATAGGCCTTTTGCAGTGCGGCATATCGGGGTCGTGAAGCGCCGGTTTGGGTCATAACCCGCCGCGCCGCTTCGTGGCAGTCGTGGCGGAAGTATCCCCAATAACCCCCGCGCCTGACGGCCACAGACCTCCATTTGGAGGCGTGATATTCTTCGACTGAATAACCCCATTGGGGACGGGGCGAATGGCCATTGGCATCGGACGACGGCAATTCATATCCGCGCTCGGCGGCTCAGTAGTCGCCTGGCCGCTCGCAGTGCGTGCGCAGCAGGCAATACCGCTGATCGGCCTAGTGAGCAGCGGATCGGTAGAGCCGAACACGGGACGTCTCGACGCATTCCGCAAGGGCCTTTCAACGACGGGATTTATCGAGGGAAAGAATGTAGCAATTGAATACCGATGGGCCGCGGGCAGCTATGATCGGTTGCCGGCCTTCGCCGCCGAGTTGGTGCGAATCCCGGTGAATGTACTCGTCGCGTTCGATAACACCGCTACTGCGCTCGCGGCCAAGTCTGCCACATCAACCATACCGATTGTATTTTCGATTGGAACCGATCCGGTCAAGTTTGGCCTCGTGTCCTCTTTGAACCGACCAGGCGGCAATGTGACCGGCGTGGTTTCCTTGACAGTGGGTCTCGGCGCCAAACGGCTTCAGGTTTTGGAAGAACTACTTCCGAGTGCCGGCACGATTGCGATGCTTGTGAATCCGAAGAACCCCGCCGCCGAATCCGAGACAGAGGGCGTGCTCGCCGCATCAAAGGCGAGCGGGCAAAACATCACAATTCTGAAAGCCAGCACATCATCCGAGATTGATGCAGCGTTCGCAACGGCAGTCGAACAGCACGCGGCCGGCCTTCTGATCCTGAGCGAGCCGTTCTTTACGAGCCGTCACGATCAGATCGCAGCTTTGGCAGCAAGAAGCGCGCTCCCAGTCATCGATGCCTATCGGGAGTTTGTTCTCGCCGGGGGGCTGATGAGCTATGGAGCAAGCTCGACCGAGGCAACACGAGTGGCCGGCATATATGCGGGACGCATCCTCAAGGGGGATAAGCCGGGTGACTTGCCGGTTCAACAATCCACGAAGATCGAGCTGGTTATTAATTTGAAAGTCGCTCGGGCACTGGGCCTCACAGTACCGACATCACTCCTTGTACGCGCCGACGAGGTGATCGAATAATGCTTTCGCAGTGCGGCAATTTGGAGTGGCGAAGTGACGTTACGGGTCACAAGCGACATTTTCTCTGACTCGGCCTGATGTCCGCTATTACCCCGAAAGCGTCCGCAAAAGCGAACATGGTAGAGCCCGGAGGCAGAGCAACCGTGCACCCCCGCGCGCATGTCCGCTTTCGTGGTCGCTTTCAGGTGACAAGCGGACATTGCACGACCATCGCCAATCGGTCGCTTCTCTAATCGGCCGGTTGGGGTCAAGCGCTTTCAGACTATCCACCACCACAGTATCGACGTCTCTCGCGGGCTCGTGCTTCTCTTCGGAATCGGCGCCAGGGCCCTTCCATCA
>Ga0181530_10005002_pt1 | contig 13750 bp, 13 predicted proteins | sample PEATcosm2014_Bin_42_FD_119769 | JGI IMG/M metagenome (GOLD analysis project Ga0181530, IMG submission 119769) | Peatland microbial communities from MTU Mesocosm Facility, Houghton, MI, USA - PEATcosm2014_Bin10_60_metaG | ecosystem: Environmental > Terrestrial > Soil > Wetlands > Peat | place... | reverse complement strand
TCGCCGAACAGCAGCGCATAGATCGCTGACGCGTACTGGTCGCTCCAGCTGAGGAACAGTGCCCCGAGACCCAGCATGAAAACGAGCGCGAGCGCGGTCACGGCATCGTGGCGGCCGCGCTTGCCCAAAAAGCCGATGGAGAGCGCGCTTATGACGGCAAAGATCCCCAGTCCCGCCAGAGTGCTGGCACCGATGAGCGAAGCGCCGGCGGCTCCGGCGAAGCCGGCTTGAGGGACCGCGTGGGCCACGAAGGCTGATCCTCGCAGCACCGTGAAGAACCCCACGACGCCTGCGACCACGGCGACCATCGTGGCGACGATCCAGGCATTGGCCATGATGCCCGAGAACATCACCGTGCTCCGCGAGCCCGGATTCCCTCCGGCTGCCCGCCGGCCGCACCGCCCAGGCCCTTGCGGGCGGCCATGGCCTGGGCGCCGGCCCGTCTCGCCTGGCGATGGCTGGCGAAGTCGGACAGCAGGTAGACGACGAGGACAAGGGCCACCACGAAGAAGCTCACCGGCCAGCCCCGCCCCGTCGGGGGCCAGTAGTAGCTGTCGTAGGCGAGCAGAATGCCGATCCATGTCACCCCGAGCCCGATGACCGCCGCCCAGGCGATCGCCAAACCGGGCCGCTTGGTCAACCGCAACGCCGCCGCGGCAGGGCCGATCAACACCGCGGTGGAGAGGATCGCCCCGATGGTCACACAGGAAAGCGACACCGCCACGGCCATCGCAAGCAGGTAGAGGAGCCCCACCGTGCGTACCGGCACGCCCCGGGCGGAGGCGACGTCCTGGCTCACCGCGCTCAGGAGCAGCGGACGGTAGAGCAAGGCGACGATCGCGAGGGCGAGCACGCTCAGCACCGCGAAGACGGGGATCATCGACGCCCGTAGGACGAACATCGAACCGAACAGGATCGTGATCGTCGCACCGGTCGTGTTGTCCTGGGTCGTGCCCAGGTAGAGGAAAAGGGCCGCGATCCCAAGGCCCGCGCCGAGCACGATCCCGGTCGCCATGTCCCTTCCCCTCGGCCGGCGGCTCCCGAAAAGCTCCATGGCCCCGGCTCCGATGATGGCGAAGGTGATGAAGCCCCAAAGTGGGTTGGCCCCGACGAGGAAGGCGGCCGACCCACCCGTGGTGCCCAGGTCTCCCAGGGAATGGCCCGCAAATGACTGACCTCGGATGACCGTGAACACTCCCACCACGGCGGACACGAGGGCGACGGCGCCACCCACCACCACCGCCACCCGGACCGGTTCGCTCGTGAACAGTCCGGGTTCGAAGATGCCGTTCAGCACCGCGGTCATGGTCGTCACCCGAGCCCACGGGGCACAACGGTGTGCCCGCTCTCGCCCTCTGGGTGGTGGGCCTCGTCCTTGCCCGCGACCACCAGGATACGGCCGTGAACGTGCAGCACGTCGACGTGCTGGCCGTACAGGGCGCTCAGCACGTCCGCACGGATAACCTCCGCGGTCGACCCGCTCGCGGCGCGGCCGGCCGCGACGTAGACGACCCGGTCCATCACCGGCAGCAACGGGTTCATCTCGTGCGCCGAGATGAGGACCGCGATCTGCTGCTGCTTCGCGATCGTCGCCAGAAGGCCGACGACCTCCTGCTCGCTGCGGATGTCGAGGTTCGCGAGGGGCTCGTCCAACAACAGGAGCCTGGGCCTGGCTATCAACGCGTGCGCGATGAGGGTCCGCTGCAGCTCACCGCCCGAGAGCTTGCCGACGCGGGTGTCGGCAAAATCTCGGGCGTCAACGGCGTCGAGCATCTCGTCAACCAGGTGCCGGCGGCGGCGAGAAGGAAGGGGGATCCCGAACCTGTCGCCGTCGAGCCCGAGAGCCACCAGGTCCCGCGCGCGCAACGGCATGTCCGGATCGATACCGATGTTCTGCGGGACATAGCCGATGGACCGGTTACGACGCGGCCGCGGGTGGCCGCCGAAGAGCACCTTGCCGGAGGACGGCGTCTCCATGCCGAGGATCACCCTGAATATGGTCGTCTTGCCTGCACCGTTGGATCCGATGAGGCCGGTCAGCTCGCCGGCATGGAGACTGAACGCGACGTCGTGGAGGATCTCCCGACCCGACAGCCAGAGGGAAACACCGTCGAGGGAAAGAATCTCCTCTCGTGGCGCGCCGGGCCGGAGCACGTCTGTCACAGGTGCTCCGTCGAGACCTTGTTCGCGGCGGTCCTGTCGAGCGCCCGGACTTCGGCCAGCATCCAGGTCTGGTAGTCGTAGCCGGGCGCGGGCATCGTCTCGTACACGCCCACGACCGGAATCCCGTTCTTTTTCGCAAGCTCCAGGAAAGACTGCGTGATCGAGTCGGTCACCTGCTCGTTGTACAGGAAGACCTTGATCTTGTGCCCAGTGAACAGGTCGTCTTCGGTGGTGATGTCCTGCGGTGCCGGGTCGACGCCGTTCATGATGTCGGCTTGCAACGCCCAGGGCGTCTCGTTGCGGGCCGCCACGGCCTCCAGCATGTAGTCCGCGACCGGTTCGGTGGTCGCCACCGGAGTGCCCGGATGGCTTGCCTTGAAACTCGCGATCGCCTGGAGCCAAGGGTTGAGGGAACGATCGAATCTCACCAGGTTGGCCCTGAAATACGAGGCGTGGGCCGGGTCGAGCGCGGACAGGTCGCGGCTTATCACCTCGGCCATGGCCGGCATCGTGCCCGGGTCGTACCAAAGGTGCGGGTTCGGCGTGCTGTCGGGAAGCCCGAGCGTCTTCTGGACGTCGATGACCCTCCGTTTGGGGTTCGGCGAGGCGGCCTCGATCGAGTTCATGAAAGTGTCGTAGCCGACGCCGTATTGGACGACCAGCTGCGCGCTGGCTATGTCGTCGGCCACAGACGGGCTTGCCTCGAACGAGTGGGGGTCAGTGTTCGGATTGCTCAGGATCGCCATAACCTTCAAGTACCTGCCACCGACCTGGCTGATGACGTTCGCGTACTCGTTCTCCGCCCCCACGGCCGCGACGACTGCGAACTCGCTTCCGTGGGACACCTCGAATGACAAGGCGACCTCGTCTCGACCACCACGAACGGAATGATAATCACTCTTATTAGGAGGGGCAACCCCTGACTTCGACCCCTTTCCCGGAGGCGAGCGTGGGGCCGTGGCAAGCGCCGGGCGATGATGGTCGTGTGCCCCGGATCAACCGGGCCGGGGCGCGAACAGGCCCGTTCCGCCGGTCAGTCGAGCCTCGACGCCGCGCGTCGTGAGCTGATCGGCAGGCTTCCCGAACCCCGGCACCGCAATCCAAGCAAGGGCCATGAGCCGCTATAGTCGCCCGAGGCGCGATGAGGCCCGCTCCTCGAATCGTCGGAGACCCCTTCGACTGATGGCTTCTACCAGCTAGGACGGATGCTGGTAGGGCCGTACGTACCCCTGTCAGCCGAACAGGGAGTGCGGATGAACTCGTATTACGTCTTCGCCATCTGGATCGCGATGGCGCTGTTGGCCTCTGTCGTCAGCGTCAGGTTCGGGATCTCGGTCGCTCTCGTGGAGATCCTCGTCGGGGCTGTCCTCGGCAATATCCCGGGCCTCAAGGAGCACATCACTCAGACCGACGTGACGACGTTCCTCGCTGGTGCGGGGTCGTTGATGCTCACCTTCCTCGCGGGTGCCGAGATCGATCCGGTCTCGCTCCGAAAACATTGGAGGGCGAGCTTGGCCATCGGCGCCGTGTCCTTCCTCCTGCCCTTCCTCGGGACCTTCGGTTTCTGCAAACTCGTGCTCGGCTGGCCTCTCCACGGCGCGGAGATCGGCGGCGTGGCGCTGAGCACGACTTCAGTCGCGGTGGTGTACGCGGTCATGATCGAGACCGGTCTCAACCGCGAGGACCTCGGCAAGCTCATCCTCGCAGCCTGCTTCGTGACAGATCTCGGAACCGTTCTCTCCCTCGGCGGGCTGTTCGCCACCTACGGCTGGCTTCTTCTCGTGTTCGGGACGGTCACTGTCGTCACGCTCCTGGTGCTCCCGAGAGCAACGCGCTCTGTGATCCGTCGCTTCGGCCACCGCGTGAGCGAGCCCGAGGTGAAGTTCCTCCTCGTCGTGCTCTTCGGGCTCGGGGGCCTGGCGACCGCAGCCGGGAGCGAAGCGGTTCTGCCGGCCTATGTCGCCGGCCTTGTCGTCGCCGGTGCGTTCATGAACGACCGGGTGCTCATGGACCGGATCCGCTCCATCGCCTTTTCCTTGTTGACGCCCTTCTTCTTCTTGCACGCGGGGCTCTTGATCTCCGCCCCGGCACTCGTGTCGGGGGCAGGGGTGATCGCGTTACTTTTCGGCGTGAAGATGGTGACCAAGCTCCTCGGCGTTTGGCCGACAGCCACGGCCCTGCACGTCCCCGGACGCGAACGCGCCTACATGACGCTGCTCATGGCCACCGGCCTCACCTTCGGGTCCATCTCCGCGCTGTTCGGGTTCACGCACCACCTCATCGACAAGACCCAATACACCGAGCTCGTGACGGTGGTGCTCCTGTCCGCGCTCCTGCCGACCCTGGCCGCCCAGCAGCTGTTCCGGCCCGAACTGCCGACCGAGCGGGACGAGCTGGAGGCGCTCGGAGAAGAGGACCTGTCACTGCCTTTGCCCCGGTGAGAAACGGGGCACAACGGCCGTGGCGGAGGTCGGCGGGCCGTGCCTGCTCGGCAGGGTCGCCCGCAACATGTTTGACATCTCGATATGGGACCTTTGGCTCTATGGCGCCGCCGGTGCCCGGACATAGCGTGAGTTGAGGTCCTGGGCGTGCCGGGTGCTCGCGGACGCTCCCTCACCGGCGTCCCTAAGACGCCCGGTACGCCGGGATCTTTCCGACCGGTTTCGGATTGGACGACTCGCGACGCCGTTCGTGAATCGTCGTCAGGAGCCCATCGCGTTTCGCCGCCGGCGCCGCCTTTGGTGCAGGCCGAGCGCGGGCGGCCGGATCCCGCCGAGCCGGTGCTCGTGGGTGAAGCCCTGGGCCCTGCCGAGGAGCCCGACCGTGGTGTTGACCAAGGAAACATGTGAGAACGCCTGGGGGAAGTTGCCGACAAGACGTCGCGCAACGGGGTCGTACTCCTCGGCCAAGAGGCCGAGATCGTTGCGCAGGGACAACAGCCGTTCGAGCAGCTCGACGGCCTCGTCGTGGCGGCCGATGAGGTTGAGGTCGTCGGCCAACCAGAACGAGCAGGCCAGAAACGCCCCCTCGCGGCCGGTGAGCCCGTCGACATGGCCGGACTTCTGCGAGTCGTACCTCGCCACAAGACCGCCCACCATGAGCTCACGCTCGATGGCCTCGACCGTCCCGACCACCCGCGGGTCCCGCGGCGGCAGGAACCCCACGATCGGGATCATGAGCGCACTGGCGTCGAGCTCCCTCGAGCCGTAGGACTGCGTGAAGGTGTTGCGGGCGGCGTCGTAGCCCTTCTCGCACACCTCCCTGTGGATCTCCGCACGCAACGACTTCCACTTGGCGAGCGGCCCTTCGAGCCCGAAATCCTCGACGTCGTGGATCGCCCGGTCGACCGCCACCCATGCCTCCACCTTGGAGTGCGTGAAGTGGCGGCGGGGCCCGCGCACCTCCCAGATGCCGTCGTCCGGCTGGGCCCAACCGGTCTCGATGAAGTCCATGAGCGCGAGCTCGAGGTCCCAGGCCGGGCCGGCAGGTTCCAGGCCCGTGCGGCGAGCCTCGTGCAGCGCGCCGAGGACTTCTCCGTAGACGTCGAGCTGGTATTGGCCCGAGGCCGCGTTGCCGATGCGCACGGGCCTCGAGCCCTCGTAGCCGGGCAACCATTCGAGGACGTCCTCCTTCAAGTTCCTCTCACCGGCGACTCCGTACATGATCTGGAGCTTCGATGGGTCGCCGGCCGCGGCACGCAACAGCCAGTCGCGCCAGGCTGCGGCCTCGTCGCGGTAGCCCGCCGCCATGAGCGCGGACAAGGTGAGCGTCGCATCGCGCAGCCAGCAGTAGCGGTAGTCCCAGTTTCGCTCCCCACCGAGCGTTTCCGGCAAGGAGGTGGTGGGCGCGGCAAGGATGCCGCCGGTCGGCTCGTAGGTGAGCGCCTTCAAGGTGATGAGCGATCGGACCACTGCCTCGCGCCAACGATGAGGCTCGAAATTGGCAAGGTCCGCCCACTCCTGCCACCGGCGCTCGGTCTCCTCGATCACGTACTGGGCGGCGACGGGACGCTCCACTTCGCCGTGGGACGAGAAATGGGTGAGCACGAAAGGAACATGCTGGCCCTCGCGGAGGCGGAACTCGGAGACGGTGCGCATGTTCTCGCCCCGAGTGTCCGCTGTCGTCCACAGCGCCAAGCCGTCCGGCCCGGCCACCGCCACGAGCTGGCCGTCGTAACGGCGCACCCACGGCACGACAGACCCGTATTCGAAACGGATCTCCAGATCCATGCGCATTTCGACCGCGCCCCGCGAGCACTCGACCAACCGCACGACGGTCGGGCTTTGCTCCCGCAGCGGCATGCAGTCGGTGATGCGAACGCTCCCCTCCGCCAGGTCGAACTCGCTCTCGAGCACGAGGGTGTCCGCGACGTACCGGCGACGCGTTGCCAGCAGGGGCTCCCCCTGGCCGGGAGGCGGGCTCGCGGCCGGAGCGATCCGCCAGAACCCGTGTCCGACGCCTCCTAGAAGGCGGGCGAAGCACGCCGCCGAGTCGAAACGCGGCAAGCAGAGCCAGTCGATCGACCCGTCCCGGCCTACGAGAGCGGCCGTGTGGGTGTCGCCGATCAGGCCGTAGTCCTCGATGGGGAGCGTCACCGGGCTATCTTTCCCTGCCCGGCGCCCCGTTGTGCGGACGCTCCCGACTGGCGGAGCTCGACGCTCATCGCGCGATACAGCCGCCGGTGCCCACGATTGTCGAGCTCGGCAGCAACTCCGCCTTCTTGACGCGCTGGAGGACCCCTGGGGACGCGAGCGCGTAGCCGACGTCGTCACCGGTGGGCGACCTCGAGAAGACGACTCCGATGACCACGCCGTCCGGCTCGACCAGAGGGCCGCCGGAGTTCCCGGGCCGCACCAGGGCCTGGATCACGTACACCTCGCGGACCGTTGGGTTCTCGCCATAGATGTCGAGTCCGGTGGCGAGGATCTCCGAGCGCACGCCCGCAGGGTCGGCCGCGAGGGGACCGCCCTCCGGATACCCGAGCACGACCGCCTTGGTGGCCCGGCCCACCGTCTCGGGGTCGAGGGAAAGGGGCGGTTCCGAAAGACCCCGCACGCGCAGGATCGCCAGGTCGAACTCCGGGTCGAAGAGCTCGGCCACGGCAACGTGGAAACCGACCGCGTCCTCGACCCTGATCGACTGCGTACCGGCTACAACGTGCGCGTTCGTGACGACCAGGCCTCGCGCCACCACGAAGCCCGAACCCTCCTGGACTTCGCCGCAGCCGACCGCGACGACCTTCACCGTGGAAGGAGCCGCCCTGCGGGTGCCGGCGCGCACTTCGACCGCAGACGGATAAGGGACGGGCCCGGCGAGCTGGATGAAACCATCGGCCACGAGCTGCAGGCCTTCGTCGCTCAAGAAGCGCTCCACCGGCGCGAGCGCCGTCGGGATGGGTGGCATTACCCCTGTGACGACGCGGACGATTCGGGAACCGTCTATCTGGTTGGCAACCAGGGGGAACTGACTGTTCACCAGAATCGAGGCCAGCAGCCAGACCACGACGAGAGCGCCACCCGCGGCCGTGATCGCGCCGCCCACCGCGTCGACGCCGCCAAAGCGCGCCCGGCGCAGGCGGTTCCACAGCCCCGCGCCCAGCTGGCGCCCGGCGGCGGCCAGCACCGCCGCGGGCACGAGAAGAAGAACGAGGGCGGTGACGGTCTTCGCATGCTGCCCGCGCACGTGCGGGCAAACGACGAGGACCAGGACGACACCCAGGGCAAGACCACCGAGAACCCCGCCGTAGGACAGGATCTGGACGGCTGCTCCCCGCCGGAATCCACGGAACGCCGCCGCCAGGATGACGACGACGACGATCAGATCGAGAACGTCCATGTCACGGTCGGGTCATGTCCCGTTCGAGCTCACGGGGACTTCGCGGAGGAGCCGTGGGGGTCGTGGCGAGACCGGCGACCGTCCTCGTCGCGGTCTCGAGACACCGGTCGGTCCATAGGCTTGGGGCGAGTGTAGGCGCGTGGCCACGAGGGTCGAACGCGGCCGTGTGGCCAATTGCGCCTTTCTCGGCCGCGTTCTCGGGCTGCAAGCGACCGCTCGGACCCTCGAGGGGCTCCGCGTCCGGAACCGGTTGCGCGCCGGGCGTCCAGGTGTTCCAAACTAGAGACATGGTCCGATCATCCGACCGACGCCTCGCGGTCGCGCGGCATCCCGCCTGGGGCCGCTCGCGCACCTCCGGTCTCCCCCGATGGCTCGTCCGGATTCTCGGCGCCCGCCGCCGGCCCCACGGTCTGAGCGAAGGGCCGACGCAAGAACACCACCACCGTGACATTCGCGGAGGGGGCGCGCGGGCGGCCGTGTTCGGCATCAGCGACGGGCTCGTGACGAACATCTCTTTGATCCTGGGGCTCTCGGGTGCGAGCCCGCCTGCCGGCGTCGTCAGGCTCGCCGGTCTGGCCGGGCTCTTGGGGGGTGCCTTCTCGATGGCTGCCGGTGAGTACGTCTCGATGCGCGCCCAGACCGAGCTCTTCGAGCGTGAGCTCGAGCGTGAGCGCCAGGAGCTCCATCGTCGGCCCGAAGGCGAGCTCCAGGAACTGGTGAGGATCTATGAGAGCCGCGGCATCTCCACTGAGCTGGCCAAAGAGGTCGCCCGCCAGATGATGGCCGATCCGCAGACGGCGCTCGAGACCCATGCCCGCGAAGAGCTCGGGATCCATCCGGACTCGCTCGGCAGGCCCGTACAGGCGGCGTTCGCGTCCTTCGTCACTTTCAGTGTGGGTGCCTTGCTGCCCCTGATCCCGTTCCTCACCGGGCGTGGGACCGGTGCCGTTCTGGCGTCGATCGTGATCGCGGCCGGCGCGGCGATCCTGGTCGGCTCGGCACTCTCGCTCTTCACGGGACGCTCCTGGTGGTGGTCGGCCTTCCGTCAGCTGGCGATCTGTGCCGCGGCCGGTGCGGTGACCTACGGCGTCGGCGCCACAGTCGGCCTGAGCGCTGTCCACTGATGGGAAGCAAGGTGGCAGGCTCCAAGGCGTCGGGGGGCGCTGGGGCCCAGGCGAGTTGCGAGCCGACGGTGACAGTCGCCGTCTATCTCGTGCGCCACGCCCACGCCCAGCCCCGCGAGGGCTGGTCTGGTCGGGACGAGGACCGTCCTCTCACCGATCGTGGCGTGAAGGAGGCCGGAGCGCTCGCCGATCGCTTCGAGACGACCGCACGGGGCACGCGCTCGCGAAGGACGGGCGCTCGCCGCCGTGAGCCCAAGCCCACGCTGCTGTTGGCGAGCAACACCGCCCGCTGCCTGGCGACTCTCGCCCCTCTCGCGACCGCCTGCGCTCTGCCGGTCGGGACCGCCGAGTTCCTCCTCGAGGGATCCGACCCTCACTGCCTGCTCACGAAAGTCAAGGAGCTGGCCGCCGCCGGCGGAGTACCGGTGCTGTGCACCCATGGGGACGTGATCTGGGGGGTCGTCGAACTGCTCGAGAAGGCCGGCGCCTACCTGCCCGGACCGGTGGACGTGAGGAAAGGGTCCATCTGGGTTCTCGAAGTCGAATCGGGCTCGATCGGGTCCGCCAGGTACGTTCCCCCGGCCAAGGTGTAGGTTCCCGGCCCGTGAGCAATCGGCAAGAAGCAGGAACGACGGCCGGGCCCTTGCCCGGGCAAGGGCCCTTGCCGGGCGTGCTCGCCCTGGTCGGCGGAGGCGAGTGGCAAAGGGGCACCGACTACGACGCCGAGCTGCTCGAGACCTCGGGTGCCGACGAAGTCCTGGTTCTTCCCGCGGCCGCCGCTTACCAGCACCCCGACCGCGTGGTGGCCAACGCCGAGACGTGGTTCTCCTCGCTCGGCTCGAAAGCCCGTGGGCTGATGGTGCTGCGCCATTCGGATGCCAACAAGGAGACGAACGCGACCACGATCCGGGAGGCACGCTTCATCTACCTCTCGGGTGGTTCCCCCCTCCACCTTCTCTCTGTGCTGAAGGGCTCGCTCGTCTTCGAGGCGCTCGCCCAGGCCTGGCGGCACGGCGCGGTGGTCGCCGGATCCTCGGCGGGGGCGATGGTGCTCGTCGATCCCATGGTCGACCCGCGGGGAGGGGCCTTCACGGTAGGGCTCGGCCTCGTCGAACAGCTGGCGGTCGTGCCCCATCACGACTCCGGCACTTCGCACCACTTCTGGCGGACGCTCGAGCTTGCCCCGGCCGGGCTCCCGATAGCCGGCATCCCTGAGCGCACGGCGCTCATCCGGAACCGCGACGGCTCGTGGCGATCAGCGGGCGAGGGGCACGTCACCGTGTACCTCGACGGAGTCGAGGCCGGCCTCGAAGCTCTGCGCCGCTAGGGCTGTTTCAGAAACAGCCGGGCGCTCACTCCGCCTCGGCGATTGTGACCGACTCGATCAGGACCTTCTCCTTGGGCGCGCCCGACCGGGTCCCCGCCGCGTCGATCGCCGCGACGACGTCGCGCCCGGAGACCAGCTGACCGAACAACGAGTAGAGCGGCGGCAGGCGCATCCCGTCGTGTCCCGAGATCACGAAGAACTGGCTCCCGTTCGTGTCCCGCCCGGCATTGGCCATGGCCAGTGATCCGAGCTCGTAGCGACCGGGCTGGGGAAGCTCGTCCTCGAAGCGGTAGCCAGGCCCGCCGGCGCCGTTTCCCTCCGGATCGCCGCCCTGCAGGACAAAGCCGGGGATGATCCGGTGAAAGGCGATCCCCTCGAAGTAGTGGTAGCGCGCCAGGAACACGAAGTTGTTCACGGTCCTCGGAGCGCTCACCGCGTCGAGGGCGAAGACCATCGTGCCCTTGGAGGTGACCATCTCGGCCGTGTAGCGCTTGGAAAGGTCGATGCACATCGGTGGCGGCCCGTCGAAGTGCTGGGTCTTGGGCGCAGAGCCATCGGCGGGCGGACACTCGCTCGGCATTGGGGAACTCCGTTTCTTCTCGTCGGACTAACGGCCAGTCAGGCGGAGACCTGCTTCACGGTGACGCTGAGAAGGTAGACCGTGACGGTCGGGGTGCCGGAGCTGGACCCGTCCGCCCCGATCTTGTCGACGACGCTCATCCCCGACACGACGTGCCCGAAGATCGTGTAATTCGGTTCGGTGTTGAGAGTGGTCTGGCCGCCCGGGAGCACGAAGAAGAACTGACTGGCGTCGGTGGACGGACCGCTCGAGTTGGCGAGCGCGATATCGCCGGGCTGGTAGCAGGCCGCCTGGCTTGGCTTGGTCTTGCAGTTCGCCGGAGGCGTGTTGCCCGTGAAGCTGTAGCCGGGATAACCGTGCGGTCCCCCGCTACCGGTGCCCGTCGGGTCGCCCCCCTGCACGACGAAGCCGGGAATCACCCTGTGGAAGAAAGTGCCGTTGTAGTACTGGTAGCGGGCGAGGAACACGAAGTTGTTGACCGCTGCGAACGAGGCGGCCGCAGGCATATTCACCACGATGTCCCCGAGGCTCGTCTTGAAGGTGGCGTCCCAGACCGAGGTCGCGGGGATGCACGGCGACGGCGCGCGCGTGAACCACACGACGCGTTTGGTCGATCCCGTGGCGGGCGGGCAGGTCGTGGCTGCGGCCGCCGTCGACAGCGGCTGGGTCGTCGGCGGCGGGAACGTCGTCACGGTGCTCGCCGTGGTCGTCGTGGTCGTTGTCGTTGGCGGCGGGTTCTTCGCCGTCTTGTTACCCGAGCCGTTCACCAAGAGCACGATGCCGACGATGACGGCGGCCACCACCACAGCCCCGATCCCACGACGCGTGTTGCGACGGCGTTTGCGGCTCTTTTGGATGACGGCCTGCTTTTGTTCCCGGGCGGCTCGCTGCCGCGCTCTCTTCTCGGTAGGCACGGATCGAAAGGCTACATACCTGCACCCGAAAGCGCATACGCGGGCTCTTCGGACGCCAGGGCACGCCCGCGGCGGGCCCGGCGCGAGGGCGGTCTGGTCGCCCGGCGTCCCGCCTCGGCGGTAGGTTGGCGGGCGTGACCCTAGTCGTCCAGAAGTTCGGCGGGACCTCGGTCGCTGATGCCGACCGCATCCGGGCGGTCGCGGACCACATCGCCCGCACGCGGCGTACCGGCGCAAACGTCGTCGTCGTGGTCAGTGCCATGGGCAAGACCACCGACGGGCTGATCCGCCTCGCCGAGGACGTGAGCCGCGTGCGCCCGGGCAGGGAGCTCGACATGCTGCTCACCGCGGGCGAGCGGATCTCGATGGCCCTGTTGTGCATGGCGCTCGCGGAGCTCGGTGTGCCTGCCGCCTCGTTCACCGGCAGCCAGGCCGGCATCATCACCGACACCACCCACACCAAGGCGCGGATCCTCGAGGTGAAAGGCGACCGCCTGCGTGAGTCGCTTGCCCAGGGCATCGTCCCAGTGGTGGCCGGCTTCCAGGGAGTCTCGAGCAAGCGGGACGTGACCACGCTCGGGCGCGGCGGGTCCGACACGACCGCGGTGGCGCTCGCCGCCGCCCTCGAGGCCGATCTCTGCGAGATTTACACGGACGTCTCGGGAGTCTTCACCGCGGACCCACGCGTGGTTCCGACCGCACACCGGATACCCAAGATCTCCTTCGAGGAGATGCTCGAGATCGCAGCAACGGGTGGGAAGGTGCTTGCGCTCCGCTCGGTCGAGTTCGCCCGGAATCATCATGTTCGACTCCACGTGCGCTCGAGCTTCACGTGGGAGCCCGGGACCATCGTCAGCGAGGAGGACTCTTCCATGGAACAACCCATCGTCTCGGCGGTGACGAGCGATTCGACCGAGGCCAAGATCACGATCACCGGTGTGCCGGACCAGCCTGGCATCGCGGCCTCTGTGTTCAGGGGGCTCGCCGATCGGGCGATCAATGTCGACGTCATCGTCCAGAACACCTCGCACCACGGCATGACCGACATCTCCTTCACCGTCCCCCGCTCCGACTTGGACGGCAGCCTCAACGTGGCGGAGCAGCTCGTCCCGCAACTCGGCGCGGTCTCGGTCATCGCCGACGACGACGTCGCCACGGTCTCTCTCGTCGGCGCGGGGATGCGCACCCATCCCGGAGTCACCGCGACCATGTTCGAGACCCTCGCGGCGGCCGGAATCAACATCGAGATGATCTCCACCTCGCCCATCCGCATCTCGTGCCTGGTGCGCGCCGAGCACGCGGAGCGGGCCGTCCAGGCCCTCCACACCGCTTTCGAGCTCGACAGCTGACGACGGAGCCGTCGCGGCCCCCGGCGGCGTCTTCGGGGCCGACTCCGGCCGCCAACGGGGCGGCCACTAAGCTCGCCCCATGCAAGTAGGGGTTTTCGGCGCCACGGGACAAGTCGGCGCCGTTATGAGGTCGATCCTTGCGGAACGAAAGTTCCCTGCGGAAAGGGTGCGCTTTTTCGCGAGCGTGCGGTCGGCGGGAAGAACGCTCCCATGGGATGGCGGTGAAGTCGTGGTCGAAGACGTAGCCGGCGCAGATTTCACGGGGATAGACATCGCTTTGTTCTCCTGCGGCGCCAAGACCTCCCTGGAGCTCGCGCCGCGTGTCGCTGACGCCAGCGCCATCGTCATAGACAACTCGTCCGCCTGGCGCATGGACCCGGACGTTCCCTTGGTCGTGCCCGAGGTCAACCGCGCGGCACTGGGCTCCATACCGAAAGGGATCGTCGCCAACCCGAACT
>Ga0181530_10004998_pt1 | contig 13763 bp, 14 predicted proteins | sample PEATcosm2014_Bin_42_FD_119769 | JGI IMG/M metagenome (GOLD analysis project Ga0181530, IMG submission 119769) | Peatland microbial communities from MTU Mesocosm Facility, Houghton, MI, USA - PEATcosm2014_Bin10_60_metaG | ecosystem: Environmental > Terrestrial > Soil > Wetlands > Peat | place... | reverse complement strand
CCGACTTGGGGCCGTTGGAGATCCGGCAAGTGCGCCGCACGCCGGAGGAAGCCCTCTTTGGCCGATTGCTCCAAACCTATCACTATCTGGGGTATCGTCGTCCGGTCGGGGAGCATGTCAAATGTGGTCATGCTCCTTCTCTGGATTCCGCATCCCTTATTTCGCGGGGCGATGGTGTTGCCGGGCATTACGAATCTGGGCGACTTGGCGACCTGTCTTGCGAAGAAAAGGAGCGACGAAAAAGGAACCGCACCCAAGAGCGGCCCGCCCTCTCCGACAGCCGGCGGCGCGCCGGAAGAACGTTCCCGGTTCATGACCATTAGACTCTTAAACTGGGTGAAAAAGGAGATCATTCCCCGCTTCAAGCGCCGCAACCCCTCTGTTTGGCAGCTTCGGATTGCGACAGCGTTTCAATGCGTCGTCCTGCTGGCGCTCTGTTTGTTTGCGCTGTGGCGCGTTCTGCTTTACCGCGATGTCAACAATCAGTTTGCTCGAATCCGGGCGGCTGGCTATCCCGTTTCTGGCATGGAGTTAAACGCCTGGCGCCCGCCCCTACCGGACGCGGAAAACGGGGCCTTGGCCTTGACACAAGCCTTCGCCCTGCTTCGCACCTTCCCGGACGCCCGTTCCAATGAGGTTGGCAAAATCCAAAACCTAATCCGCACAAACGAGTGGTCCGCGGCGACACGTGAACTCGTGGACGCCTATGTTCAGACAAACGCACCCGCTCTCGCCAGGGCGCAGGAGGCGTTGCGGTTGTCGCGGTTTCGATATCCGGTGGATTTTTCTTACGCGCAGTGGGAAACCTCTTTGCCCCATCTCCACGGTTTAAGAGAAATGGCGCGCATTGCGGCGTGGAGGACCGGGTTGGACGCCGAAGCGGGGCGCGCTGACGAGTGGCCAGACCTAGTGGAATTTCAGTTGGAGCTTGCTGCCTCGCTCAACGACGAACCGAATCTGTTTTCTCACCAGCTTCGTAACTTCATCATTCGCATGGCCGTTCAGGCCACCGAACGAAGTTTGAATCGGGCCAGCCCCAGCGAGGAAGCCGACAAAAGACTCCAAGCGGCGTTCGCACGCGCTGGCGCGACGAACTCGCTGCCGCTCGCCTTGGTTGGGGAGCGCGCCCAAATGATCCCACTCTTCCGAATGAGTTGGAAGGAGATGGAAATCCTGGATCGAGATGACGGGCCAGACAGTCAGCCCGCAAGACCACAGCCATATTTGGGCAAACCTGCCTTCCTCCTCTATCTCTCCGGATTTCTCGAGCGCGATTTGAATTTCTACCTCCAAACCAGGGATAAAAGCATTTCGATGGCGGCATTGCCGCCTCCCGCAAGCCTCTCGCTCACAAACTATCTGGAGAGGGCGGGTAATGAAGCGTATAAAAAAATGTACCCTATATCCATGATGTGGCTTCCCTCCATTTCGAGACGTGTTGTTTCTGAGGCATCCACACAAGCCCGCATCAGGCTCGCCACCACCGCCTTGGCGGTCGAAGCTTTCCGTCGCACCCGAGGAAGGCTGCCTGTTGAGCTTGAAGAACTCACCCCGCAGTTTCTCGGCGCTGTGCCAACGGATCCATTCGACGGACATCCCCTACGTTACCGCCTCCGCCCCCGTGGATATATAATTTACAGCGTGGATGCCGACGGCCACGACGACGGCGGGCGGGAACCACCGGAAAACAAGAAGTCCGCCGACACTAACTCCTACGATCTCACTTTCATCGTAGAACATTGATCGGCACTTCCGCGTTTTTTCTAATGAAGCCTCCACAATCAAAGACTTGGCGCAACCTGCGGCGCTGTCTGGTCGGTATGGCCGTTTGTCTGGTGTTGATCGGCCTTTTTTACGCCGAGGAAGACTGGCGCGGCGAACGGGCCTGGAAGAACTGCAAACTCGCCTTGCAAGTTCGGGCCTACGCCCCAACTAGCCCGCAGGTCGCCGGCCCTGCGCCCCCAACCTCCAGTGAAGCCTGGGCGGGCGCTGTTCTGGCCATTCCCTCCTTGCTCACCAACAAAACCCTTCAGAATTCCATGTTCTGGTTGAATTATTACGGACCTGAATTGCAGACCATTCCTTCGGTCAGCCTCTATCAGGCCATCGCCAATTCCGATCCGAACACACCGCCTGGATATTTCAGCAACAAAGTCGTCTTCGTCGGCGAACGAATTAAGACCCAGCCCTCCGACACCGGAAAAGATGAGTATCGCAGTCCATATTCTTATCTGCCAGGGGACAGCTTCATCAGCGGAGTCGCCATTCACGCCACTGCCTGCCTCAATCTCATCCGGGGCGATTACCTGCGGCGGCTCGGGGGTGGGACCGAGCGGATCGTTGTCCTTTTGTTTGGCGTCATATTTGGAGCCGGGCTAGCCTTTTTCCGACCGATTCAGGCGTTCTTGCTCGCCCTCCTCGCTGCCATTGTCATCGCGCTGGCCGATTACCTTTGTTTCGTGCAATGGCACTATTGGTTCCCATTCCTCATTCCAATCGTGGTGCAAATCCCTCTTGCCCTTCTCTGGTCCGTGACCGCCGGTTCCGTGCGTCTTTTCCGCGAGACGCAAACCCTGCGCCAACGCGTCCGCGAACTAGAAAAACCATCAAGATGATAAGGTGAAGTGAACTGCCATGACATTTTCATTAGACGAACTTCGTATGATTGAGCGTTTGCGAAAACGCGACGCTCAGTCCTGCCGATGGCGTTGGGTTCTTGCGGGCTTTTGCGCCTGCATGGTGGTTGTGGGCGTTGCGGCGATGGTTGCCCGGCGCGGCGGAGCGTGATCGTCAGGCTCATTTGCACCAACCAGAATTATGCAATACACATGGCTGCCGTTTCAGTCGCCGGAAATTCGTGACATCTACGCCCATCTGACGCCCACTGAGAAGCAGCAACTTATGGCCCAGGCGCGTGGGTATGGCCGAGAATCCGGGAGGAGGATTGGCGCTTGGAACGGCATTGCATGCGGGCTGTTTGCAGCCCTTTACTCCTTCTGGCGGCCCTTCAGTTTGCTCTGGCTTGTGCCTTTCATCTTGGTCGTGAATTTCATGCCTTATTGCTTCAAGGCCGAGCGCCAGCGCAGCCGTGCCCGACACCAGCGAGTCCGTGAACTATTGGCGGCTACCGAGTACGCCAAAGGCCACCACGAAACTCGAGTCCATCCATCACGATGTCCGACAGTGGGAAGACGAGGACCAGGCAAAGTGAAAATGTTCTACGAACCAGCCGTGAAGGGGAAGGAGTCAAGCCCGGAAAGCTGAATATGGATTTGATGAAAAAGAAGATAGAGACGCCAGACCATAAAACTGCCGCGCCATGATCATGAATATAATTCCGAATTCCGGGCTTGGCCCCGTTAGCGTTAGACGTTTCAGGCCGCGCTCGGTGGCCTGGTGGCCTGGACGTAATAATAAACAGCATTGACAAAGCGCAGGCGTTGCAATATTGTTCCCAGAACAATGAATTCTCGTCGCCATGCAAACGAAGTCCGATGTCAATAACTTGCCTCGTCTGAACACTCGGCTGCCGGACGAAATCAGCCGCGATATTTGTGCTCATTTTACGGCACGAGAAAAGCGAAAAGGGTTGCGAATAGGGATTGAACAAGGGGTTAAAGGTGGGTGCTGGCCGCTTCTATCCCTTTTCCTCGTATTTAAAATCCCTTTTTGGGCATTCTGTATTGTGGTGGTGGTTTTGTGCATTTTGTGCATCGCGTGGGAAGCTTATTTTTACAGCAGGGGCACGGCCCGGATGCGTGCTTTTCTGCTTTCCACGGACTACGCAATCGCTATGAAGTATGATGAACGTTTTGCAAATGATGCCTAACGTCAATTCGCCGCCCGAGCTTCGGTTTCGGGAGAAGGCTCTCCGGCTTTTCCGGGCGCTGGATTCGCTGCCAGCGCCCGTTCCCGGGGGCGGCCGGCTGCCATTTGTTCCTTGCAAAATCGGAACTGGCGGGCGTATATTTAACCGTCATCGCGAAGTTTATGAAATGGCTCGGCACCATCTTCCTTGCGCCTCTGGTAATCGGGTTGGGCACTGTCCTCAACGCCTTGAGTAAAGTCGGCCACGACGGCTTTGGCATCTTGCAGTGGTGCCTGGTCGTCCTGGCAATTCTGTTGGCCGGGGCGATGATCGCAGCCCTGCTGAATTTCGCTGTGTTTGCTCCTGTTTATTGGTTGTTGGGCAGACGACACTCCAAGAAGATTGAAACAGGGAAAGAACATGATCCTGAAACTTAATTTTCGAGAGGCCGAAGGCCCCACCTGCGCCGTGGTTCCAACGCGGAGCGATGGGCGGCGCGTCGTTCAGCGCAATTGACAGCCGATCTCGAAGCTTATGGCAAAATTCGTCAATTACCAGAAGCGGGGTATCAGTTTGCCTCCGGGGTGCAAGGATCTCATGGACGTGTTGGCGCGTCCCCGGCGGCAAACAAAAGAGCAGCCTATAAGCGCCTTTCTGCCTCGTATCGCAATCAAGGAGGAGCACTTCCCCACCGGAGGGCTGGCCCAGCTTGGACGCCACCTGTCTATGATGCTGCAGTCACGCGAGGAGTTCATCGTGGTTTCGGTCACGTCTCAGGAGTTTGAATTTCCATTCGTATTTTGGCATAGCATGTTCGATCTGTCCTTTTTCAGAAACCTGCACATCAGAGACGCGCAGCGTGAGCAGGCTGTCAGAGCCTTCTTCAAAGGCCAGGGGATGGAGGCAAGTGGGGATTATGAGGTCTCGGATTATGGAGGAGCAAATCTATACCGACAGTTGGATTATCCATTGCCAATAGACGCGGCAGGGGCCATCACCCTGACAACAGACTTGCTTCGGAGTGTGTATGGTTTGGGTGATGGAGCGGGGCTTGATTTCAGTTATTATGAAATGGAGACATCCGCTTAACCATTTGAGGCACACGAACCGCCGCCCGCGCTTTAGTTTCGGGAGAAGGCTCTCTGGCTTTTTCGGACGCTGGATTCGCTGCCAGCGCCCTTTCCTGGCGGCGCGAGGCGAGCCGAATGTGTTTGGGCATCTGGTCGGAAATCGAAGAGTTGGAACGGCAAGCGAAGGCCGAATGAGAAAGTTCAAGCTCCCAGTTGTCGTATATGGTGCATGTCTTACGGTTGCGGTTTTCATTCTTTTGAATGGGACGCCTGTTGCCAGCTATTTTCGTTCCGAGGACGACACTTTCACGCAGTTGATGGGCTACATCAACAAGGGTCAGTCTCGCGCGCGAGTCCGCTGGATTTATTATAGAGAACGCGCTTCCACCATGCGCTTGAACTCGGAGAAAGCTGACGTTTGGATCGTGAGCGGGCGGGAGCACGGCGAACCGGCGCGCTTTATCATTCGTTTTTTACGCGACAGAGTTGACGCGGTTCGGGTGGAACTGTTGTAGGTCACATCGCCATGAGCACTCGAGCAAGAGCAAGAGGGGAAAAGAAGGATCAAGCCCGGAAAGCTGAATATGGATTTGATGAAAAAGAAGATATGGACGGCAGACCATAAAAGTGCCGGGTCTTGATTATGAATATAATTCCAAATTCAGTCGCATTCGCAGATTACGGTATAGTCGCATACTGCCTGCTATTGCTGGGTTACGCTTTTTATCTGTTTATGCGCGAGTTTGGCAGGAGGAGGCGGGAGGAACCGACTAAGATGCGAATTGAAAAGAGGGACATTCTGATCATTGCCATTTCCGCACTTGGGGGATTTGTTCTTGTGTTGTATGCTCTTGGCAGAAAGGATCTCCAGGCAGGAATTTTTGTCGGCGTGCTGTGCGGTGCATCGGGCGGAGCGGGCGGCGGCGTATTGGGGTGCATTTTCATAAGATTGGCGGGGCGTCGCCCAAAATGAGAACGATTAGGCTAGTTTTTGCAGTCGCTTCCAGGGCTCAAGCCCGGAAACCTCAATGGGATTTGATGAAAAAGAAGAAAGAGACGGCAGGCCATAAAACTGCCGCGTCAGGATCATGAATAAAATTCCGAATTCCGGGCTTGACCCCGCAAATGTTCCCGGCGGCGGGCGGCGAGATGAAGCGTCTGGCGAATGATCCCTTGCGCACATGAAGCGACCACGAAAAATTATGACTGCACCCCATTTCATCAATGTGGACCTGGAAATCGAGTCCAGGCATGACCTGGCTGGTATCGAGGCGGAACTCGGCAGGAAAGTCTGCGTCCTTTTCGCAGGCCAGGTACGGCGCGGGTGCTTTTTGCTGTGCCTTGAGATTCTGCCCGAATATCGCAACCCGGACGATAATATCTGCGCCCTGTGTTCCCTTGTGGAACGATTGTCGGCCAAGGGAAGGCGGGCATGGCGTTCCGGCTATAAGAAGGAGTTTGATGTTGGGTATGACGCCGTGCCGTCCCAGTTGGCCTCACGATTCTCCCTGCGCGCCGACACGCTCAAACGCATGTCGAATTTGGGCGCAACCCTGGGTGTGACTTTTCACTATGAATTCACAAGCAAACTGAAGGATCCGGTGAAGCCCGCTTCTCTGGCTAATTCCGGCGCTGGATTCGCTGCCAGCGCCCGTTCCCGGCGGCGGGTGAGCTGAGTCGTTAAACCACATTGAACATAATGCCCGCAGCACGCAGACCAGTTTCGGTTGCTGACGCACTGGACAAAGAGATGCGCACCACTGGCAAGATATTGCGGTCGCTTGCCAAGGGCTTCCCTCCAAACTCAGCGGAGAGGAAGGCGATCCAGGAAGCCGGCGCGGCACTCGTTTACCTTCGGTCTCATGAGAGGTTGAGGAAGAGTTACGCAACATTCAAACGGAGTCGGGCAAAGCCCTTGACCGGAACACAGAAGGCGGTATTGAAAAGAGCGGGGGTTAGACTATGAGGCAGTCAACAATTCGCCGCACACTACCCGCTGCCCGCGCTTTGGTTTCGGGAGGAGGCTCCCCGCCCGTGCTTGGGTTTCGGGAGGCTCACTGGCTTTTTCGGGCGCTGGATTCGCTGCCAGCGCCCGTTCCCGGCGGCCGCCGGTGATGATATTATCCTTGCAACATCCGAATCGGCGGCTGTATTTTAGGAAAGGGTCTTGTTGGTTATGAAATTATGAATGCGAAAAATATGACAACCGAGCAAGCAAAGCAGCTTGTGGAGCGCCTTCGCCGGAAGGCCCACGGGAGTACCCTTGCCGGCAGACCCGGAAAAGACCGCACGGCGGTCCGCCTGAGGGATGGCAGATGAAGAATCTTTTAACATGAGGGCACAGAGGTGAAGGCGTCAAGCCCGGAAAGGTGACTTTGCTCCAGTATTCGCGCGAGAGGTTCAAAGCTACGGAGGGCGATTGGCAACTACGAATGGCTTGCCAATATTGCGAGCTAACTGGACGATTAGAAGGGACGCGAACGGTTTCACGTTCGTGGTCAGAAAGCCCGATTACGACGAGGTTGAGGCTACCCTATTCACAATGCTCGGGAATGATGGCCAACGGTATAGGAACCCAGGCTTCGCCCGTTCTTGCACGTTCAAACCGTCTTCCATTGGAGTGGCATTGATTGCTGTGGACAACACCAACAGAACTGAGATCACCTGCCTACGGGCGATAACGAATGGTCTGGGTCTGTTCGACGTAATGAAGCACTGGCCTCGTTAGAAGAATTTGTCGGCAACCATTTCACCGTCCATTCAGAGATGCATGACAAGCTGCGAATGGCTCAAGCCCGGAAGGCTGAATATGGATTTCATGAAAAAGAAGATAAATATGGCAGACGGTAAAACTGCCGCGCCACGATCGTGAATAAAATTCCGAATTCCGGGCTTGACCTTTTGCGGGTTTGACCTGTTTGCCTTTGCGTATCCGGCTGGGCGGCCATGCCGGTTTGCTGGGCAGCCATGCCGGTTTTCCAGCATCGAAAAATTCGATGCAGGCGCATTTTTTATCAATTGAAGCCTTTGGCCGGCCAGGTTTATGGTTGCGACATGAGAATATTGAAACGCCTGCGCTTTCCCGCCGGTACTTTGTTGGCACTGTTGGCTTCCGGCTGCCTAATAGTTGAGCGCGCGCCCTCGCACTCCTCCTGGCCCAAACCCGTCGCAGCGAAAGATCTTCAGCAATTCGAGGGGGTCTATCGAAACCACAGCCTCGAGGCCAGTTGTGACAAGCACCTGGAGGGCGGCACCCAACTTTTCGACTTCCTTACTGGTCAAGGCCATTCGCACGGCACGAACGGAGAACGGGTTGAAGTGCGGTCTGCGCAGGATGGGAGTTCGTTGTGCGTGCGCTTGTTCGATCAGGAGAACCGCCAGATTGAGTCCGCCACATTGCAGCGCGGCACGGCTTTCGCATTCTCCGATGGGGCACTGGTGCTTTACGGCCCTCTTTCGGGCCTGCGGAATAATTCCGGCAACTTCGGCCCTAACGCACAATATCAACGAGACAAGTTGAGCCTTGCATCAACCGGCGGGCTCCTTGGGCACGAGCGCCAGGATGAGGTTGGACTTCTGTTCGATGTCATTCCTGTGGCAAGCACGAGTGGAAAATCCATGTTTTGGCCCAAGCTCGCCCCATGAGTGAAAGCCTGATGGGTCCGAGAAAAGTGACATTGCCAACAGTCAAACAAAAGCGTGGCTCGCGCGTGTTGAGGGTCCGCCGAAAACGTGATCGGGGCCGCGATGGGTTTGTTGCCGAATGCGATCACGCCCAAAAGGATGCAGCGGCAAACGGGGGTCACAGGGTCACATCTTAACAGTTACCATTTGACACTCTAAAATGCAAATGTTAAATGCCAAGATGTGACACTCCGGCTTCCGGTTCACTTAGTTATATGTTTGGGGTTCTTCCAGAACATCACAACCGAAGGAACAAACATCAACATATTTAGCAGAGTAATACCTCCACCAGGAGGCCACATCAAGTACGCCTTAACCTGGCTCCATGTTATCAAATATGTTGACGGGTGAGCCTGAAAATAGCTTGGCAAGAAAACCCAATTGTATATAGCGTTGTTGATTACCAAACAGATTAGCGCAAGCATCAGCATGAATACCGAAAAGAGAAATCGCGCGTCGATCCTTTTCTTCTGTTCATTCATATCCTTTTTCACCCAATGACAGTAGACCAGAGCGGAATCCCTGTCCAGCATAAAATGCAGGGGTCAAGCCCGGAAACCTGAACATGGATTGCTGTGGACAACACTAACAGAACTGAGATCAACTGCCTACGGGCGATAACGAATGGTCTGGGTCTGTTCGACGTAATGAAGCACTGGCCTCGTTAGCAGAATTTGTGGGCAACCACTTCACCGTCAATTCAGGGGTGTATTGGAACCATGTCTGAAAATTGGTCGCGGCGGTCATGCTGGGTTAGGCTGCTGGCGCGTTTTGATGTTTTTATTGGGTCTTCTTCGTAAGTCGTTGATTATCAACGCCATTTATTTGCACAAATAATTTCGCCTGGACAGCCAATGTCCAACCCCTTGTGCCAGGATTGCGGGGAGAACGTGAAATTGGGCAAGAAGAAAGGTGTCGCTCCGGTAAGATTGTGTGACCGCTTTTGGCCGGACGGCTAGCCTGGATTTTCGCGTGAGGGGTTGAACTAACGGTTCTTCCGAACGTCGCGGCGGGTTCCCTCTGACGAAAGCAAGCCCAACGCTCGGATCGTGCGTTAGCGATATAATTGACTTATATTCTGGCAGGGATTGTTAGCCAAATCTGGCGGTCGCCGCTGCCCCAGACACTCTCATCTGCGCGGCGTCTGCCTGCCCCGCATATGGGCCATTCGATTGTCCACAGCCCCACCCATAGTGTTTTCCTGTTGACGAACTTATTCAAATGTGACATATTATCAACATACGATAAATTCAGTAAATATGCTAACAAAGGAAGCCCGGTTCTTCCTCGAACCCCAATCGGCCGCCCAGCGGCAATACGAGGCCCTGCGCTCCTATTTTGTCCAAAACCTCCCCTCCCAGGAGGTCGCCCGCCTCTTTGGCTACACCCCAGGAGCCTTCCGCGTCCTTTGTTGCCAGTTCCGCCACCAGCCGGGCGACTTCTTTCGCCCACGCCGGCCCGGCCCCCAATCTCAGCCCAAAACCAACGCCGCCCGCCCCCTCATCATCGCCTTGCGCAAACAAAACCATTCGGTCTATGACATCGAGCGCGCCCTCAAAAACCAGGGCGCCCCTTTGAGTGACACCGCCATCTGGGAGGTCTTGCGCCAGGAGGGGTTCGCCCGCTTGCCCCGCCGTGCCGACCAGGAGCGGCTCGATCAGTTGAAACCGGAAGCCGCCGCCGTGGCCGACCGACGCGCCTTTTCCTTGGTCCCCGGACGCTTCACCACCCAACTGGGTGGGCTCTTTCTGTTCCTGCCTTGGCTGGTGGACTGCCAATGGCCCCGCTTGGTCCGGCAGGCCAAGTTTCCCGGCACCCAAATGATTCCGGCCGGGCAGGCCCTGCTCTCCATGCTGGCCTTGAAGCTTTGCAGCCGGGAGCGCAAGAGCCATGTGATGGATCTGGTCTTCGACCCGGGCTTGGCGCTCTTTGCCGGCTTGAACGTCGCGCCCAAAACCACTTATCTGTCCACCTATTCAGATCGAGTGGGCCCCAAGATGATGGAGGCGTTTCGGGCCGGCTGGCTCCAGGTTCTCCGGGGCCATCACCTGGCCCAAGGAGAGAGCTTCAACCTCGATTTTCACACCATTCCGTTTTTCGGCCAAGACGAGTTTGTCGAACGCCACTACTTGTCCAAGCGCAGCCGCAGCCAGAAATCCATCCTGGTGTTCCTGGCCCAGGAGACCGACAGCCAAGTGGTTTGCTATTCGTGCGCCGATGTCCCCAAGAGCCAGCAGCCCGACCAAGTGCTGCGCTTTGTGGAGTTCTGGCGGCGGCAGACGGGCCAACTGCCGGAGGAATTGGTGTTTGATTCCAAGCTGACCACCTTTGCCAACCTGAGCCGGATCAACGACATGGACATCGTGTTCATGACCTTGCGGCGGCGCTCGGCGGGCTTGTTGCGCCAAGTGGCCAACACGCCGCGCTCGGCTTGGCGCACGGTCCACCTGGATGTGCCGCATCGCCAGTACCAAGACCCCAAAGTATTCGAACAAAAGGTCACCCTGAGCGGTTACGACGGTCAAGTCCGTCAATTGTTCATCACCGACCTGGGGCATGAGGAGCCGACGATTTTACTGACCAACGACCTGGAAGGTTCCACGGCCCAGCGCATCACCCGTTACGCCCAGCGCATGCTCATCGAAAACCATCTGGCCGATGCGGTGGACTTTTTTCATTTGGATGCCTTGAGTTCGGCCGTGGCGCTGAAAGTGGATTTTGACGTGGTGCTGACCGAGATCGCCACCGGCCTCTACCGGCTGATGGCCCGCCAGTTGACGGGCTATGAAACGGCCAAGGCCCGGCAGATTTATCGCCATTTCCTCGACACTCCTTCGCAGATCCAAATCGGCGACCGCCGCGTCGAAGTCCAATTACCCAAGCGCGCACACAATCCACTCTTGATCGCAGCCGGTGTCGCACAAAAGGAAGTCGCGATACCTTGGTGGGACAACTACAAGCTGGCCATCACCTTTGCCTGATCGCATGCCTCTCTGAACACACGACCTTCGCGGGCGGCCGTTAGGCGATCTCTTTACGCGAAAATCCAGGCTAGGCTCTGCTACAACAAAACGTAGTGGAGACAGCAATGAAACCGAACCGGTCAATCTCGTTGGATATTGAAGAGGCGCGCCGTCGGCTGGAGCTTTGGCGAAAATCGCGCTCGCGGGGAGAACGGATACCCGCGCCCCTGTGGGCTATGGCGGCGGCGTTGGCCCGCACGCATGGAGTCGGCCCCGTCTCGCAGAGGCTGGGTCTGGATTACAACGGACTCAAACGGCGGGCGGAGGTAATCAGAACGCCACGACGGTCGCGGCTTAAGCCTCCTCCTGGATTCGTCGAGCTGCCCCTCATTGGGCAGCCAGCCCAATTTCCGAACTGCACGGTGGAACTGGCGCGGAGTGAGGGAGCTAAGATGACGATTCGTTGGGAGGGCAAAGAAGGACTGGACTTGGTTGGCTTGGTGGAAGCGTTCTGGAGGTCTGGACCATGATCCAGATCACCCCGCAGATGCGGATCTGGTTGGCGGTCGAGCCGGTGGACTTTCGTAAAGGAATAGACGGCCTGGCGCAAGTTTGTCGGCAGCATCTCAAAGTCGACCCGATGGCGGGTGCTTTGGTGGTCTTTTCGAGTCGGCGGCGCAAAGCGTTGAAGTGCCTCGTATTTGACGGCCAAGGTTTTTGGCTCTGTCAAAAACGCCTTTCCACCGGGCGCTTTGCCTGGTGGCCGACCGATGCGAAACCGCCGACCTTCGGGCTGGACGCCCATCAACTCCACTCGCTGCTGTGGAATGCCAAGCCCGCCAACGCCCAGGCCGCGCCGCTGTGGCGGCCTATTATGCCTGCGGGTTAACACATGTTGGATCAATTGGGTGGGTGGGGTGCTTTGGCTCGCAAGTTTCAGTGGTGAAAGGAATTGCACTGTGAATTTGCATGATGCAATATGCGAACAGATGGTCAGTTGGAATAATTGTTAGCCGACTTCGCGCGTATGGCACTTCGCATGACACCAGAGCAGGTTGCTACAACGATACGCCGATGCCCTTGGTTCTTTCTTGGCGGCGTGGCGGTGTTCGTTTGTGGGCTGTTCACCGAGAGCTACGTCACCATGACAGGCTTGATCGCAGTGATGCTCGGCGCGTGCATTGGCGGTGTTGGTCGAGGCTTGTCCGTGCGCGGCATGTGGTTTCTGGCTACCCTGTTTTGGATTCCGACCGTGTTCATCTACGCAGTTTTGAGTTACCTTCATATCTGGCACTTGATGGAGCACCCGGGAGAGGTTGTGCGCTTGGTCTCACTGGGAGTTGCCACTTGGCTGCTCGGCATTCAGTCGAGATTGTTGCTGACGGTGCTGACAGTGAATTGGAGGCTGTCACGGAGATGATTGAGATGGCCACAAAAAGATCAACAATGGGCTTGCGTTCCAACTTTGACCGCCTATGCTGGCGGTCGTGCAAACGGAGTTTCGTTATCGCGGGCGCAATATCAGTGGCGCCGAGATTGAATCCGTCCGGCAGTTGATCGCCGATCATCCCGGACTGAGCCGGCGGCGGCTTTCCGCCAAGCTCTGCCAATCTTGGAACTGGGTCCAAGCCAATGGTCAACTCCGCGACATGGTGGCTCGCGGTCTGATGCTGCAATTGCACCGGGCCGGGCTGATTGTCTTGCCGGCCAAACGAAAGACCGTGCCCAACAACGCGGCGCGGCACCGGGCACCACTGCTGGAGCCGCCCTTGGAGGTCGCGCCGCTGGAATGTGATTTGGCCGAGCTGGGGCCGTTGGAGATCCGGCAAGTGCGCCGCACGCCGGAGGAAGCCCTCTTTGGCCGGTTGCTCCAAATCTATCACTATCTGGGGTATCGCCGTCCGGTCGGGGAGCATGTCAAGTATCTGGTCTATGGCCTGGGTCAGCCGATTGCCTGCCTAGCATGGTCGTCGGCGCCTCGACACCTGGGGCCACGAGACCGTTTCATTGGCTGGTCGGTCACGGAGCGCCGAGCCAATATTAACCTGCTGGCTTACAACACGCGGTTTTTGATCTTGCCCTGGGTCCGGGTCCGGCACCTGGCCAGCCATTTGTTGGGCCGGGTGGCGCGCCGGATCTCGGACGATTGGCAGCAGATCTACCAGCACCCGATTTATTTGCTGGAGACTTTCATCGAGCCGGCCCGCTTTCGCGGCACTTGCTATCGCGCGGCCAACT
>Ga0181530_10004994_pt1 | contig 13769 bp, 9 predicted proteins | sample PEATcosm2014_Bin_42_FD_119769 | JGI IMG/M metagenome (GOLD analysis project Ga0181530, IMG submission 119769) | Peatland microbial communities from MTU Mesocosm Facility, Houghton, MI, USA - PEATcosm2014_Bin10_60_metaG | ecosystem: Environmental > Terrestrial > Soil > Wetlands > Peat | place... | reverse complement strand
TCACCTTCGTCGAAATCGACCGCTGCGCCACCGACGCCATATCCCTGGTCACCGGGTGTCGTCTCGGAAAGCGCGCCCTGAAATTTCGCGACTGGGGAAAGATGGCCGCGACCTTCGTTGATTTGGGAGTAAAAGATCTGGGCATCAAAGATCTGGGAATAAAAGACGTAACCGCCGGCAAAGCCATCCGCATCGCCGCGAAAGAATCGTCGAAGGCGCTGGCGCGCGCGATGCATCCCGAGATCGAAAACAAGAACCAGCAGCAGATGCTGGCGTATCGCGAGATGGCGGAGGACGACTTATTCACGAAGCAGTGGGTGAAGGTCGAACTCCCGGCGGAAGAGTTTCCAGGATACAAAGGCGAGCGCATAGTCTGCGCCGAATGCGGAGAAGGAATCAACTTTCGCCGCGAGGTGGAGCGCGACGGGCGCGTGCTATGCCGGGCGTGCTCAGGCGAAAAGTACTACGAATTGTTGTAAACCTCGTCTACGTGCAAGTGGACCGCCCCCGGTCGCTTCGGCGTGGAATAAAATGCCGAAGCAGATGGCTCAAACCCAGAACAAAAATGGATTGAAGGGGTTTAGCGAGTTCCTGGAATTCCTCGCCGAAGAGGTCAGCAATCCGATCCACCGCGTAGGGTAGCGGTTGCTCGGCTACTTTCGCAGCAACGGCCGCGTGAGGCACGTTGGGCCTCCCGCCCCATTGATGCATATCTCCGAGCCCGGAAAAGTGCGCACGTCAAAGCCGGCGTCGCGCAAGATCTGATTTGTTTTGGCGTTTTCTTCAATCGCGATCAGGCGCCTTTGACCCTGCGAGAGCACGTTGCAGGCGAGCGTGTCGCGCTCGCTGTATTCAATTTCAATCAGACGGAAGCCGCGCTCCTTCAGCAATTCAACAGTCTCGACCGCCAGCCACGGCAGATCGACCAGAATCGTCTGCTCGTCGAGCATGCTCATGAGCGACATCAGGTGCAGACAGGCGGAAGGGCCGGCTCCGTAGGGCAGCGGCGCGGACAACACCTCAACATTTTTCAGAGGCTCCTTCGAGGAGAGCAGCGACCGCAGTTGCTCGATGCCAGATTTGCTCGTCCGATAGCCGTCGCCGACGAGCAGTGTCCGCGCATCCAGCCAGACGATGTCGCCGGATTCCGAAGTCCCGGGCAACCGTATCTCGCCGAACACCGGAATGCCCAGTCGCCCGCAAAAGTCGGCGTGTGCCTGCGCCTCGGGCATGCGACTCTTCTTTCCCGGATTCATCAGCACCAAACCATAGTCCGTGGCCAAGGACGCGTCGTGGACATAGACGGCATCGAGAGTAAGAGTTTCCGCCGGTGGCAGACAGACAACCTCCGCTCCGCTCTCATTGAGCAGCCGGCACAGAATTTCATGCTGCCGCTCGGCTGCCGCAAAATCGGGAGCATGCCGAAATCCGAGATCCCGCCATGCCGCGGCCTTCCCGGAATCATTCCATCCCGCGTTGCCGGGCGGACACACCATCACCCGCAGCAGTTCGCCAGTCATGGAATGCCCGTTGAAATTCTCGGAAGGCACAAGAGACGGCACAAGAAATATTTCTGACACGCCAAATCTCCAACCAGCAGCGGCTAAAGCAGGAACGGTTTTCAGCGATTTGCGGTATGCCTGAAGGCATACCCTGATACGAATCGCCCGTTCCTCCGCAAGCTGTTCAAGCCATGTTGTAAGCCCCCCCTGCCGGGTGGTCGCTCCTTCACATCGTCCAGTCTTGGCCACTAAAGACTTAATCGGCCAATCCATGAGAAATCTAAAGAAAGGCGGCCGCAAACGCAATCCGGGAACGAAAGCCGGAAACAAGGGTGGCGGCAAGAACAGTCCCCCGTTTCGGCCTCCGGCCGCCGGGCGGTTCACCTTATCGCTTGCCTAAACACCCTTTTCTGATGTACATATCGTTGTCCCGACCCAACAGTGTGCTCAAAGTTCGGGAGTTGGTGAAAAAGCGCGCACTCTGATTCCCGCCTTCCGCCGCGACGCGGAGGGTTCCAGGAGCCCTATGAAAGCGCCATTGCGTCTGTTCTGTTTTGCGGTCATTCTGTTGCTCGTCCGCCAGTTTGCCCTTGCCCAAGGCGCCGCCACGGGCGACATCCACGTCAGCGTGAAAGATCCGAAGGGCAGCGTTGTGACCAACGCCACGGTCACCGTCCGCGATGCCGACAAGGGCGTGGAACGCGCCGGCAGGAGCGATGGCCAAGGCGGCTATAGTGTGCGTCAGTTGGCTCCCGGCACCTATTCCGTCTCCGTGGATGCACCCGGCTTCGCCAGGGCCGAAGCCACCGGCGTCGCCATCACGGTCGGCGGGTTGGCCGAATTACCCGTCACCCTCACGGTCGCGGGAAGCAGGGTCGTCGTCGAGGTCAACACCCAGGCCGAACTGGTTGAAACCTCGCGCAGTTCAACCACCGACACCATCGGCGAGCGCCGTGTCGACAATCTGCCGATCAACGGCCGCAACTACATCCAGTTCACGCTAACCGATTCGCAGGTGCAGCGCGACAGCGCCCCCAACGTCGGCGCGGCGCCCACCTCCGGCCTCAACATGAGCGGACAGCGCGCGCGCTCCAACCTGGTCAATGTTGACGGCGCCGATGCCACCGACAATTCCACCAACGGCGTGCGCTCGACCGTTTCGCAGGAGGCCGTGCAGGAATTCCAGATCATCACCAACAGCTACGCTGCCGAATACGGACGCGCCTCCGGTGGCGTGGTCAATATCATCACGCGCTCCGGATCGAACGACTTCCACGGCGATGTCTTCGGATATCTGCGCAATCGCAATTTCCAGGCCGTCAACCCGTTCAGCACAACGTCCAATCCTGCCTACACCCGCGTGCAGGCTGGCGCAGCCTTCGGTGGGCCGATTAAGAAAGACAAGACGTACTACTTCTTTTCCTACGAAGTCACCCGCCGCCATGAGACCGGGTTCTCCAGTATTGGCCAGGGCGACTTTGGCTTGGTAAACAACGTGGACATTTCCTCGGCCTTAGGGTTAGCTCCGGGCACCATCCCACTAATCTCCGGGACTCCCGACCAGCAAGCGTATTTCGCCAACCTTCCGGCCGCGTTGAACCAGATCGCGACGACGCCGAGTCTCGGCCCGTCGGTAGCCGCCACCTATGCCCAGGTAGCGTTGCTCTACGGCACCTGGGTGGGCGGTTCTTCCGGCATTGCGGTCAATGGAACCTATCCCGTGCAAGCGTTTGGCGCGCTAGCTTCTTTCGGAGTAATCCCCACGCCGTCCACGGGCACGTTCACTCAGTTTCCGTCATCGTGCACATTCGCGACCGCCAACCTGCTATGCAACGGCTTGCCGGCCAGCTTTCTGAGTCTGCAGTCGCAGGAAGGCAACTTCCCGGTTTTCGAGGGCACTAGCCTGTATTCTCTGCGTCTAGACCACAATCTCACCGCCAACCACCGCCTGACGTTTCGCGCGAACGTCAGCCCCAGCACGGTGACCGGGATTGAAGTCAACGGCCAGGATCAGCCTTTTGGTCAAAACGCGTACTCCCGTACCTCGGAGCAAACCTATCGCGACGTGGCCGGGATTTTTCAGGACACCTGGACCATCGGCAACAACAAGGTGAATGAATTTCGTTTCCAGTACGCCCGCCGGGGTTTGGAGTATTTCTTCAACCGGTCAATCGCCGCCGGATCGGATCCGGCGGTCAACATCATTGGTTACGCTTACATGGGGCGCGAGCCGTACTCGTTCATCCAGCGTGTCGAAACTCGCTACCAGTTCACCGACAATTTTTCCTGGACCATCGGTCGCCACAACACCAAGTTTGGAGGCGACTTCAACTATCTTCCGCTCAAGGCCACATTCACGGTGAACTACGGCGGGGTCTTTAACTTCAGCGACATTTCCGGGACGTTTCCGAATCCATGCCCTCCGACTGCTCCACCGGGCGTGTGCCCCAATTTTCCGGATTTCTCATCGGTGCAGGCGTATGGCCTCGGAATCCCATCGTACATAGTGCAAGGCATCGGCAGCCCGACGGATTCGTTCTCCAACAAACCGCTGGGTGTTTATTGGCAGGATTCCTGGCGCGCATGGCCAAACCTCACGCTGAACCTGGGTGTCCGCTACGACGTGGAGTTTCCACCAAAGTTCACGCCGCCCGACGCGCTGGCTCAGGTCGGATACAACTTCCTGGGAGTGCAAAAGGGCATTCAGACGGACACCAATAATATTCAGCCTCGCCTGGGCCTCGCCTGGGATCCCAAGGGAGACGGCAAAACCGTAATCCGCGCCTCGTTTGGGATGTTCTACGACCATCCCTTGCTCGGGCTGTATTTCCTGGGCGATGCCTCCGACGGCTCCAAGACCGGTCAGTTGCTTTTCTTCGGCGCCAATCCTTGCGACGGGACAGCCGCAAACAGCAGTCCGCTTAACCTGAACGCGAGCAACATATTCCAGGGCATTCTCGGAGCACCCAATTGCTTGCCCGCGGGGCTTGCCGGCGCACTCGGCTACCAGAACAATTCCGCGGCAGGATCTTCTTGCGGCGCCGGGCCCAACCCGCAGCGCTTTGATCCTTGCTTTCCAAATTCGCCCTTTCTCAATCAGCAATACCTTGTCGGCGCGAACCCCTTTCCTCTGATCTCGCAGCCGTTCGGGTATCCGCAATCCAAGAATTTTGTGTACTCCTATTCGCAGCAAGCGAACTTCAGCATCGAAAGGGATCTCGGCCGGGGCTTCGCTCTGAATGTGGCTTACAACTTCAACGGAGGCCGCCACATCAACCGGCCGATCAACTCCAATGCTGCGCGCGGAGATTTGCTGGTCAGGAACTGGCAGGCAGCATCAACCGACCCCAGTGCCGCGGGCGGGCCACTGGAAGTAGGTAGCGGAGCGCTGCCTTGTGGCGCCAATACTTTGACCGGCGCACCTTGGGTTTCTGCTGCGCTAGTGAGCTTCTTCCGTCCTAGCGGGCTGAACCCTTCGCTCGCCAATGCCCTCATCGCTGCGGGTGCCGGGGGCTGCGTAGCCCTGGCGCAACAGCTACTCTCGGCTTATGGCCTGAACGCCACCTGCAATCCCGGGACGCTCGCCAACTGCGTTCCCTTCAGCGACATGGATGCCAACTACTCCAACGGCAGCTCGATCTATCACGGGCTGACCGCCAATCTCCGCAAGCAATTCAACAATCACTACGAATTCCTGGCATCCTATACCTGGTCGCACGCGATCGACGATTCCACCGACCTGCAGTCCACGCTCACGCCGCAGGACAGCTACTACCCGGGCCTCGATCGTTCCAACTCTACCTTTGACCAGCGCCATCGCTTCGTCTTCAGCGGCGTCTACCAGTCGGGCAAGCTCGGCGGCAGCAGCTTCTCGAGCAAGTTCCTAAGCAATTGGACGTTCGCCCCCCTGATCGAATTCAGTTCCGGACGGCCGTTTAACATCGTCACCGGCAGCGGGGACAACTTTCAGTTTTCTTCCGAGACAGGCCGTCCCAATGTGGTGCCGGCCGGAACCCCGACCAACTCGTGCGGCTATCCGACCGTGGCTTCGAAATACTCGCCTTCCGGCTTCCTGCAGGAGGTCTGCTTCGAGGACATCGCCCCGGCACAACTTCTGCAACCGAACGCACTGCTGCTTCTCGACGGGAACCTCGGCCGCAATAAGGGCATCTCCCCTTGGACGGTCTTCGACGACATGCGCATCGCTAAGAAAATCTACTTCGGCGAACGCTTCAATATGGATCTCATGGTCGACATGTTCAACATCGCCAACGTGTACAACGTGGCTGCCGTCAGCCCGCTCATTACCAACGCAGGCCAAGCCACTGCCGCTTACGACCCGCGCCAGTTCCAGTTTGCGCTGAAATTGAACTGGTAAAATCGGTTTTGCGGCATTGGACAGATTTTGCGATTCAGGAGATTGGCAGGCAGCGGGAAACTCGAAACTTAGGCAAAGAGAACTAAACTTTGAGTCTGTCGGTAACTTGCTAGGCCGCAGGCTGAGCAGCCTTGGCGCGTTTTTTGGCGAGCTTGCGCAGATGGGTCGACGAATACAGACTTCCCCGGCAGCGCTCCGACCCGCATAAACAGGGCGCATCCTCTTCCCCATCGTAGAGGTTGTAGTCGTAGGTGAGTTCTTCTCCGGCCTCGATATCGCGCAGCGCGATGATCCACATCTTGCCCCGGATCTGATCGGTCTCGCAATTCGGCTTGCAGGAATGATTGACGAAAGCTGCCACCCCGAAGCCGTCGATGATGCGTTTGCCGCCGTCCAATCCGAACAAATACGTGTTCGGAAAGTCGTCGTAAAGATCGTCGGCCTGTTCGCAGGTGAGGTACTCGCCCACGTACTCCACGATCAACGTCCCATTGCGAATTGGGCGCGTGGCGTAGCAACCGTAGGAGTGAATACGAGACTGGCGAATGACGAGCGTCATGGGGCGCTTCGATTTTATCTGGAATCGCTTATCTTTGGTGCTGCCGAAAAAAGCTGCGGGCTCCGAGCTACGAGCTGCGGGCATCCGGTTGGCTCGAAGCTCGTAGCCTATCCGCCTGCTATCATTTTCAGGTAACATCCAAGAACCACGGGAGGGCCGCCGAACATGGCTCATCAGCATCCACCGCGTTTTCTGAAGATTGTCGACGACGCCAAGGAGCGCGTCCGCGAAACGACCGTCGACGAAGTCAAAGCCCGGCTCGATCGCGGCGAGAAACTTATTCTCGTTGACGTCCGCGAAGACCGCGAATTCGACGCCGACCACCTGCCCGGAGCCGTCCACCTGGGCAAAGGCATCATCGAGCGCGACATCGAAGGCAAGTATCCCGATCTCCACACTGAGCTAGTGCTTTATTGCGGAGGCGGTTTCCGTTCTGCGCTGGCAGCCGATAACCTGCAAAAAATGGGATACACGAATGTTATTTCCATGGACGGCGGAATTCGCGAGTGGCGCGGAAAGGGCTACGCGCTGGAGAAGTGACGGCAACTAGCGTCCGCAGGCAATCGAACGCGCTTCTGAAGCTCCGGCGGATTGCATACTACTCGCTTCTCTGAAAAAATACGGCTACGGATAAAAGTGGGGTTCCAGCAATGTCTACAATTGGAAGCTTTGCACTCATCGCGGCCCTCGCCCTGAGTGGGTACTGTTTCCTGGCGGGCCTTTTGGCGTTGTTTCTCAGTAAGCACCCCGCTTCAGTTGCGATTGGCGAAACCGCCCGCCGCGCCGGAATCGCCACTTTCGCCGCTGTGTTGCTGGCGGGCATCGTTCTCGTAGTGGCCGCGTTCAATAACGATTTTTCCATCGCCTACATCTTCCATCACAGCAACCGCGATTTGCCCGCCGCCTATAAATTCGCCGTGCTGTGGTCGGGTCAGGAAGGCTCGCTGCTGTTCTGGTCCCTGCTCCTGGCCGGCTACGGATTCGTTCTGCGCCTGCGCTACAAGACCGATCAGCGGCTGTTCGCTTACGCCTCCGTAATCATCGCCTCGGTGCAGGTCTTCTTTCTGCTGATTCTAAATTGCGCGGCATACCCGTTCGCCACTATGCAGGGCGCGCTTCCGCAGGATGGCGCCGGACTGAATCCTCTTCTTCAGTACCCCGAGATGGTCATCCATCCGCCACTGCTGTACCTGGGATATGTTGGCTTCACGGTTCCCTTCGCCTTCGCGCTGGGCGCGCTCATTATGAAGTATCCCGGCGAGAAATGGATTCACATCACGCGCCGCTGGACCATGGTGACCTGGTGCTTCCTCACTATCGGCGTCTTTCTCGGCGCGCACTGGGCGTACGCGGTCCTCGGATGGGGCGGCTACTGGGGATGGGACCCGGTGGAAAATGCATCGCTCATGCCCTGGTTGACCGGCACAGCGTTTCTCCATTCCGTCATGATGCAGGAAAAACGCGGCATGTTGAAAGTGTGGAATATGTCGCTCATCTTCGCGACCTTCCTGCTTTCGATGCTCGGGACGTTCCTCACGCGTTCGGGCGTGATCAGCTCGGTCCACGCTTTCGCGCAGTCGTCGATCGGCGCATGGTTCCTGGTATTCATCGTGTTGACGCTAGGAGTTTGCACGTTTTTTCTGGTGGCGAACCGGTCGTATCTCAAGAGCGAGCACAAGCTGGAGTCGCTGGTCTCGCGCGAATCCAGTTTCTTGTTCAACAATCTTCTCTTGCTGGTCGTCTGCTTCACCATACTGTGGGGGACCTTTTTCCCCATCCTGTCGGAATTCGTGCAGGGACACAAAGTCACCGTCGGGCCGCCTTTTTTCAATCGCGTCGCCGTCCCGGTTGCCTTGCTGCTCCTGCTGCTCACGGCAGTGGGACCGCTCCTCGCCTGGCGTAAGACTTCCCTCGAAAGCCTCAAGCGGAATTTCCTCTTCCCCGCCGTTGGCTCGCTCGCTATCGGCGTCATGATGATCGTGTTCGGAGTGCGTCCCTGGGAAGATCCTTCTTTCTTCTATGCCACCATGGCCGCCGTTCTGTCGGCGCTCGTAATCTTCACCGTCATTTCCGAATTCCTTCGGGGAGGCCGCGTCATCGCCGGCAAGAGCCATCAGAACCTGCTCTCCGCCATGATTCACCTGTGCCATAGAAACACGCGCCGCTATGGCGGCTACATCGTCCACTTCGGAGTCGCACTCGTCGTGATTGGGATTCTCGGCACTCCTTTCAACAAAGAAGTGGAAAAAGAGATGAGCTTCGGCGACAAAATCTCCATCTGTCCCTACACTCTGGTCTGCCAGTCCTACACGCAGGACGACAATCTCAACTACGCGAACGAGTGGGCGATCATCAACGTGTTCCGCGGCGGCAAACAGATTACGACCATGTATCCCGAGCGCCGCTTCTATAAAGCCAGCGGACAGCCGCAGACGCTCCCGCGCATTTATCCCAGCTTCCGCGAAGATTTCTTTCTGGTGAGCGATCTCTATCTTGTCTACGAAGGCCGGAACGAGACCACCGGACAGCCGATCATTAAAGCGCACGTGAATCCGCTGGTCCCGTGGATTTGGATCGGCCTGATCGTCATGGTCTTCGGTACCATCGTCGCGCTCGTGCCGAATGCCGCCGCCGTGCAGATTGCGGCAACCACGCCGGTGCGCGTTCCGGCGCATGTGGGAGCAGGGGACTGATGAAATTTCCCATTCGATTTCGCTTTTGGGTGGCGCAGCGCTCTAGCGCTGCGATAAGCGCACCCTCGTTACCGGCTTTAGCCGCTGCGGGCCAGAGGCATGGGAAGTCCGCCCGCCGTCTATTCCACGCCTTCATCCTCACCGCCGCTGTCTTCCTCTTCATGGGCGCCGGCGACGACACCGCGCGCTTCAAAGATCTCGGCCATCGCATGATGTGCACCTGCGGATGCGGCCAGGTCTTGCTCGAATGCAATCACGTCGGCTGCCAGTCCTCCGAGAAGATGCGCAACCAGTTGCAAGCCGCGCTCGACAAAGGCGGCAGTAATAGTGACGACCTCATCCTGCAAGGCTTCGTGCAGGAATACGGACCGACCGTGATCGCCGCGCCCACCGCGACCGGCTTCAATCGCGTGGCCTGGATCATGCCCTTCGCCGCATTGGCGCTCGGCATCGCCTTCGTCGTTTACGTCGTGCGCTCGTGGAAGAATCGGCCTGAACCGGCGCTCGCCGATGGCATCACGATCCCGCGCGGCAGCGAACTGGACGAGTTCCGCCGGAAGGCTAGAAAAGAGACCGACCTATGATCCCCTACGTTTGTGCCGTATTCACGGCCGCATGTCTCTATTACATTTTCTTCTTTCCCGGCGAAGTCTACGCGGGAGAAGAAAAGACGCGGCTCAGCTATCTCCGCGAGCGCAAGGAAGCGGTCTACGAAAATCTGCGCGACCTGAATTTCGAATATAAGGCAGGCAAGGTGCCAGACGCGGACTATCAATCCATGCGCGCCTCTCTCGAAGAAGAAGCGGCTGCGATCATGGCGGAGATTGCGCGGCTGGAGCAGGCGGTGGGGCTGGTGGTGTGATCCGTTGCTTACATCCCGCCGTTCGCTGTCATCTCGGTTCCGCGTTAAGGCGCTGGAAGCAAGGTTAGGGACTATGCGTGAACAAGTGCTGCGGGACTTTTTCGAAGGTAAGTCTTCGGCGGCTGAGCTGGGGCGAGACGTTGCTGGGTCCACTAAGCGGAACGGTCCAAAGGCGTCGGTCGTCTCGATTGAAGATATGGATAAGGATTTTGTCGTGACCGCTGACATGGCGGCTCGATTGTGTGATGCCGTACTCCACGGAGAACTCCTGCCGGACGCTCTTCATACTATCGGGTTCGCGCTGGAGGCGTCTGATAGATTCCAGTGGGACGGAGATGACGATGTCCTGGCAAATGTCATTGCCGACTGGTCATGTCCGGAGGTCAACTACCCGCTGACCTTCGAAAATGTACAGCGGTTCCACGCGTGGTTAATGGGAACCGAGCCGTACCCAGCAAAACCGCCGCTGACCGGCGATGGGCGAAATCTAATTTCCGTCACTGAAAAGAAATCCATGCGACCCTTGTGGAAGCGCATAACGCGCCTTCAAGGGTCTCGCCGATCTAAAAGGGGTTGATTTGACTAAACTCGCACAGTCCGCCTTGCTAGCCGCCATCCTCTCGCTGGCCCTAGGCACAGCCGCGGCCCAGACCCTCACCGGAACCGTCACCAACGGCACCACCGGCAAACCCGCTGCGGGCGATGAAGTCATCCTCATCAACATCGCCAACGGCATGGACGTAGCGGGCAGCACCAAGGCCGACAGCAACGGAAAATTCAGCTTCAAACTCACCGGCGGAGCCGAGCCTCACCTCATCCGCGCGGTTCATCAGGGAGTTAATTATCATCAAATGGCGCCTCCCGGCGTCAACTCGGCCGACATACAGGTATATGACGTCGCGCCTAAAGTCACCGGCCTCAGCGTGACTGCCGACGTCATGCGCTTCCAGGCTGGCAGCGGAACCATGCAGGGCATACGCCTGTTCGTAGTCAGTAACACGTCCTCGCCCGCGAAGACGCAGATGAACGATCACAACTTCGAGTTCTATCTCCCGCCCGGCGCAAAGATTGAACAGCTGCAAGCCCGCGCCCCGAACGGCCAGCCGATCAGCGCGGAAGCCGTTCCCCAAGCCGAGAAGAACCGCTACGCCATCGCCTTCCCGCTCCGTCCCGGAGAAACGCAGTTCCAGTGCGAGTTCACTCTGCCTTACTCTGGCGAAATCAAGATCGATCCCAAGCCGCTCTATCCCGCTGCGCATCTCGTCATCGTGCTTCCCCAAACGATGCAGTTCACGGCCGCGAATCCGTCCAGCTTCCAGTCCATGCAGGACCCCAACCAGAGCGACAGCAACGTGGAGGTCGCGCAACAGACGAAGCCCGGCCAGCCGCTCAGCTTCACGCTGAAGGGCAACGGCGTCATCGCCGAGTCTCCCGGAGAAACCGCCTCGGGCGCGGCCCAGCAACAGGATCAGCAGCAACCGCAAGGACGCGACAGCCGCCCCGGCGGCGGGCTTGGAGCTCCTATCGATGCGCCGGATGCGCTGCAGCAATATCGCTGGTACATCCTCGTCGGATTTGCCGTGCTGCTCGCCATCGGCGGATGGGTGGTCACGAAACGGCAGACCGCAACCTCCGTCATCGCGACCCCAGCCGCGACGCCAGCCACGACGGCGCCCGCGAACAACGCTCCGGCCGCGAAATCATCAATGCTGCTGGAGGCGCTGAAAGAGGAACTGTTCCAATTAGAGGTAGAAAAAAAACAAGGCAAGATCGCGCCCGCGGACTACGAAAAAGCCAAAGCAGCCCTGGACCAAACGCTAGACCGCGCCCTGAAGCGGCTGGGCTAGGATTGTGTGGTGACGGGGCTTCGCCCCGTCAAGCAGGGCGAAGCCCGCTTCCACACAAGAAGCCAGGAGTGCGCGCCCAGCATCTAATTATCTAATTCACTGAGACAAACTGAGGCGATCATTCATGAGTAACATCTTCAAAACCACGCTCCTGCTCACCGGCATGACGCTGCTCCTCATGCTGGCCGGCCGCGCTTTCGGCGGCCAGAACGGGATGCTGATAGCGCTGGCTTTCGCCGTCGTCCTGAATTTCGTTTCTTACTTTTTCTCCGACAAGATCGCGCTCGCCACCTATCGCGCTCAACCCGTCGGACGCGGCGATCTGCCCCGCGTCTACAACATCGTCGAGCGCATGGCGCAGAAAGAAAGCTTGCCGATGCCCAAGGTCTACCTCATCCCAACCGATTCACCCAACGCCTTTGCCACCGGACGCAACCCGAACCACGCCTCGGTCGCCGTAACCCAAGGCATCCTCGGACTGCTCACCGACGACGAACTGGAAGGCGTGATCGCCCATGAACTGGGCCACGTGCGCAATCGCGACATCCTCATCAGTTCGATCGCGGCCACTTTAGCCGGCGCCATCACCTACCTTGCCTCGATTGCCCGCTGGGGCATGATTTTTGGCGGCATGAGAGGCAGCCGCGATCGCGACGGAGGCGGCGGCATCGCAGCCATCGCCATGATGTTCCTCGCCCCATTCGCCGCCATGCTGATCCAGTTAGCCGTCTCGCGCTCCCGCGAATACGGCGCCGACGAAACCGGAGCCCATTGGACCGGCAATCCCTACGCTCTCGCCAGCGCCCTGGCAAAAATCGACGCCTACTCCCGCCAGCGCCCACTCCTGGCGACCCCATCCACCGCGCATCTTTTCATCATTCAGCCGTTCTTAGGTGGGATGAGTTTCGGCAACCTGTTCTCGACCCATCCGCCAACCGCAAAACGAATCGAGCGGTTGACCGGAAGGCCGGCGGAATTCACGCCGTAACAGCTATCAGCTCTCAGCTATCAGTCATCAGTTGAGCGAAACCCGTGCAGTCGGTCTCAACTGAGAGCTGAGAGCTGACGGCTGAGAGCTTCGCTATGACCGCCGTAACTCCCAGCCCCGCCGCCCGCATAGTAGAATCGGCGATAATGGCTCCCGAAGCTCTGCTGGCAACCTCGCGCCGCGCCGCGGAACTCGAGAACAGTTTGCGCCGCGTGATCCGCGGCAAAGACGACGTTCTCCGCCTCGCTCTGGTTTCCATCTTCGCCAAAGGCCACTTGCTGATCGAAGGCGTCCCCGGAGTCGGTAAAACCACGCTCGGCCAGGCCCTGGCCCGCGCTATCGACTGCACCTTTCAGCGCATTCAGTTCACCAGCGACATGTTGCCCTCCGACGTGCTGGGCATCTCCATCTACTCCGCCGTCGAGCAAAAATTCGAATTCAAGCGTGGGCCAGTCTTCGCCAACGTCTTGTTAGCCGACGAAATCAACCGCACCACACCGAAGACGCAGTCCGCCCTGCTCGAAGCCATGAACGAGGGCCAAGTGACCATCGACGCGCATTCTCATCCGCTGCCGCAACCATTCTTAGTAATTGCCACGCAGAATCCCATCGAACACCACGGCACTTATCCCCTGCCCGAGTCGCAACTCGACCGTTTCCTGATGCGAGTTCGCATGGGATATCCCGAAGGCAACGCCGAGCGCGAGATCCTGCGCGCCGAAGCCGGCGTAGCCCAGCTGGAAAACCTGCGCCCCGTGCTCAACGCGGCCGACGTAGTAGAAATTCAGCAAGCCGTAGCCCGGGTTCACGTGGACGAATCGCTCATCACTTACCTGCTGAACGTCGTCGGTAAAACGCGCGAGTCGGAGTATCTATCTCTCGGAGTTTCTCCCCGAGGCTCGCAGATGCTTTACCGCGCCGCGCAAGCCATGGCGTTCCT
>Ga0181530_10004993_pt1 | contig 13776 bp, 9 predicted proteins | sample PEATcosm2014_Bin_42_FD_119769 | JGI IMG/M metagenome (GOLD analysis project Ga0181530, IMG submission 119769) | Peatland microbial communities from MTU Mesocosm Facility, Houghton, MI, USA - PEATcosm2014_Bin10_60_metaG | ecosystem: Environmental > Terrestrial > Soil > Wetlands > Peat | place... | reverse complement strand
TGCGTCGTCAGCAGCACGGTCACCCCTTCGTTTTGCTGAATCTCCCGCAGCAGTCTCCAAAGCTCGATCCGCGCCGCCGGATCCAGACCCGTGCTCGGCTCGTCCAGCAGCAGAAGACTCGGCTGATTCAGCATCCCCTTGGCCAGTTCGACCCGCCTCCTCATCCCGCCGGAAAACCGCTCGACCCGCTCGTGCCGGCGGTCCAGCAGGTTCACCCGTTCCAGCAGCCGCTCGATTCGTTTCGACAATTCCGACCCGCTTAAGCCATACAGATGCCCCTGTTGCCGAAGGTTTTCCTCCGCCGTCAATTGCTTGTCCAGGCTCGGGGATTGGAACACCACCCCGATGTGCCGGCGCACCTCCTGCCGATTTTCCGCCAGGTCCATCCCCAGAATCTTCACCTTCCCTGGCGGAGCGGCGATCAGCGTGCAAAGAATCCGAAACAGCGTCGTCTTCCCGCTTCCGTTGGGGCCTAGAAACGCGAAGATTTCCCCCCGGTCAACGTGCAGCGACAAATCCACCAACGCCGCACGCTGCCCGTAGCTGTGGCTCAGTCGCTCAATCTCCACGACGGATTGCGGCGACGACGTTGGCAAGGGTGCATGACACATTCTGCGATCCTTATTCTTCCCCTCCCCCTGTACTCAGGGGGAGGGTCAGGGTGGGGGTTTGGTGGGCCGTTCGACGTTCGACCCCCACCCCAACCCTCCCCCTGAGTACAGGGGGAGGGGGGATTTTCCGCAGCAAGTGTCACGCACCCCGTTTGCAATGATCCACCGGCCGTCACGGGGCCTCGAAGGTAAAACCCGCTTCCGTCTGCCCCGATGCCTCGACCGTGATCTGCTTCTCCTGCTGCGGAAGCGTTTCCTGCCAGGCTGCCAAAGTATATTGCCCCGGCGGCACGTGCTCGATCGTGAAACTTCCGTCGTCTCCGGTAACAGCGAACCACGGATGGTCAAAAACGCCGATCCACGCGCTCATCCACGGATGTACGTCGCACTTCACCACAAAAGGCGCCTCCGGCGAGGCAAGCGTGATGTCCTGCTGCCCGACCCCGTTGAATCCATAATTCGCATCCGGATTCACCACGCATTTCAAATGCACGTTGTGCAACACGGCATCGCTCGATTTCAGCCGAAGAACCTGCCCCGCCTGGATGGCCAGCACGTGCGGAACGTAAACGCATTTCACCTGGTCCAGCACCGCCGCCCCCGGCAATGCCGAACCCGACGCCGGCGCATCCTTCAAATACACGATCACGTTTTTCAATCCCCGCCCCGGTCCGACCAGAATCGACTCGTCCAGCGCCATCGGCGAACCCGCAATCATCTTGGCCTCCGGCGGCGTCCCCAGGAAAACAACCCGCCCCTTGATAACCCCGTTCCCCGCCGCCGCCGCACGCGCCTCGGGCGCTTCCCGCCTCCCGCAACCGATTGCCAAAAAACCGGCACAGAGAGCACAGAGGACACAGAGAAAAATCCGATAAATCAGCCTTTCTCTGTGCTCTCTGTGTTCTCTGTGCCCTCTGTGGTTCATTTTTTGGGGAATTCAATTCTGATCCATCATCAACACCGCCAGAAGCACCGGCAGATAGACGATCGATGCGAAGAACAATTTCCGAGCCTCGCCCCTGCTTCGCCGCGTCGCGCACGATAGCGCGAAGGCGAAGAACGTCACCCCCAGCACCACCGCCGATACCGTGTACACTTTCCCCGCAACCTGCGCCATCACAGGCCCCAAACTCACCGGTAGCAACGCCGCGCTGTACAACACCATCTGTCTGCCCGTGCGCCGCAATTGCGGATCGTCCACCGGCAACATTTTGAAGCCACCGAGTCGATAATCCTCCCGATACAACGTCGCGATCGCCAGGAAATGCGGAATCTGCCAAACGAAAAGAATCCCAAATAACGCCAGCGCCGGCGGCCCAAGCGCCCCCGTCACCGCGGTCCATCCCATCATCGGCGGCACCGCCCCGGGAATCGCCCCCACAATCGTGTTCAGCGTCGTCACGCGCTTCAGCGGCGTGTAAACCAGCACGTAGCTCACCAATGTCGCCGTCCCCAGCAATGCCGTCATCCGGTTCACGAACAGCAGCAAATACAATCCCCCCAAAAACCCCGCAACCACTCCCAGCCCCAACGCCTGCCGCACGGAAATCTTTCCCATCGGCAGCGGCCGATGCGCCGTTCGCCGCATCCGGCCGTCGTATTCCCTTTCCAAAAGTTGATTCAGGATCGCCGCGCTGGCCGCGCACAGCGCCGTTCCCACCAGCGCATTCGGCAAGCGCATCCACTGCTCCGTCGTCTTTGCCGCGATGGAAAACCCGACCGTTGTCGTCCCCAAAATCAGCAGATTCATCCGCGGCTTCACCAGCTCGCAAACGTCCCGCCAGGACGTCCCCGAATTCACGGCTGAAAGTTCGCAGATGTTCGTCGCCGAATTCATGGCAAGCGGGGGATTCTAGTCCAACTTCCCCGCATAATGAAGTTCCCCGCCGCCAACCCGCCGGTTCGGGCTGTGTCCCGGTTCACGTCCCGCAATTGACGTTGATTCCCCATCCATTAGCCCCCCGCTTTGCGGGGGTTGGGACGAACAACCGGGACCATCCACCCACGTCCCCGCTGCCGCCAAAAAAATAATTCCAAAAAATCCCCATTTCCCCAAAAATGCGTCTAAAACTTTCACCTCCCGGCTATAAATGTAGAGGGCGCTCTTCTGCCGCACTCTCTCCCGCCTGGGGCTGGCCAGAAGCTACCCCCCCGGGGGGATATGGGACATTCTGGGAGGAGAACGGGCATGCAACAATATCGCGCTGTGGCGGAACGGCCAGCCCACGGTGAGACCCAGCCCCTCCGGTGAAAAATCACGAAATGGCGCGCTGACGCTGACACAGTCGGCCCTGGCGCTAAAAAAAATCGCTACTGTGTCATCGCCCCCAAAAACCAGCCAAAATCGCGCGAAATGGATTCACTAAATCATCCAAGCCGGGAATTTGCCAGCTCCTCGCAAACTTTGACGCCAGCCCGTGTTATTCCGATCGCGCGCATCGCGATGATCCATGTCATCACCAGCAGCAGCGCGCCCACGGCCACGTGCAGCGAAGCGATGTCGGCCGGCTTTCGCAGCAGCACCGTCAGAATCCCCAACGTCACCTGAGTCACCAGCAACGCCAGAATGATCCACGCCGGCCGGGTGAACGCCGGCTGCGCCCGGAGCCGCAGCAGAATCATTGTTGCCAGCCAGATGACCGAAATGCTCGCCGCCGTGGCGCCGATGCGATGCGCGAAATGAATCCAGATTTGGAACAGCGTCACGCGATTGAGGCCCAGGTCCATCCCATATTGATGGATCGCCGCTTGGCGAAAGGCGGCATCGATACGTGTCGGGGGCAACAGGTGGCCGAAGCTGGTTGGAAAATCGGGAATCGCCAGCCCCGCATCGCACAGCCGCATGATGGCCCCCACGATCAATTGAGCCACGAGGATCGCCACGGTCAACAGGGACAGACGAACGACGTTTCGCATCGCCGGCGAAGGATCGATATTTCTTTTCTCGGCCCAGAACCGGGAACTCATCACGCAGAACGCGGCGATGAAACAGAAAAACAATTGGGCCGCGATTCCATGGACGATGGCCAGATCGCGTTCGCTGAGCACGACGCGCAGGCCGCCGATCGTTCCCTGCACGCACACGGCCAGGAACACCGCGACGGCCGTCCATCGCACCCATCTCCGCCGATCCGTCGCCCACGCCGCCGCCACCAGCAGGATCGTCAGGAATCCCACCGCCGTCCCCGCCAGCCGATGCGTATGCTCGAAGAGAATCCCGCCGACCCATTTGCTCGGCGGGAAGGTGAACATGTTGTATCCCCAGGAATTGGGCCAATCCGGCACGGACATGCCGGCCTGGTGGCTGGTCACCAGCCCGCCCATGAATATCAGCGGGAACGTCGCCCCCGCCGTGATCAGCGCCAGCCAATGGACCAACGAATTGTATTCCTGATTTTGCACGCCGATTCGCATAAGTTTTTAATTGACAATGGATAATGGATAATTGACAATTATCCATTGTCCATTATCCATTATCAATTGGCCCCGCCCTATAACCGGGATTCGAGATTATTAGGGCGCTCGATCTTCATGGCATAACACCAATAGCCGATACAACCGTCAAGCTTTGCCGTCGTTGCTCAACTTCCCGCTTCGTTTGACCGAAGGAAAGCATATATGAACAAAGTCATCACTCTTTTCAGCCTGTCCATTTTCCTGTGCGCTTGCAGCAGCCACCACAACAACGCCTCCATTTCCGGCTTGACGCCGTCGGACGCTCAGAAGATGAGCTCGGAGAATGCCAAGATAACCGAGGCCCCGACCCCCGCATTGAAGGCGAACACCCATTTTGCCGCCGGGCAACTCGCCGAATCCCAGGGCAACGTCAGCAGCGCGATCCACCAATATTATGCCGCCCTGGATATCGATTCCAACCATCTGCCGTCGCTTTTTCAGCTTGGCGTGATTTACGCGGCGCAGAAGGATTACGACAAGTCCATCGAAATCTGGAAGCGTTACATCGCCGCCAGCGGCGACGCGGGTTATGCCTACGGCAATCTCGGCTACTGCTACGAACTGAACGGCTCTCCCAAGCTCGCCGAGGCCACCTACCAGAAGGGCATCGCCAAGGACAACAAGAACGGGCCTTGCCGCGCCAATTACGGCCTATTCCTGGCCCGCCAAGGCAGGATTCAGGAAGCCGTTCGCATGTGGACCCCCGTTCTCACCGAAGCCCAAATCCACTACAACCTGGCGAGCATTTATCAGCACGATGGCCGCAAGGCCGAAGCCAAGGCCGAATATCAGAAAGCGCTCGAGTGCGATCCCACGCTGATCGACGCCCGCGCCCGCCTGACATCGCTGGAAACCCAATAACCGATTCCCATCTGGAAATAAGAAGCCCCCGGATGGCTATCCGGGGGCTTTTTTCACAATGTCCACGGCGAAAGCGCCTACTGTCCGCCTCTGATCAGTCGGTGGATCGCCTGGGTGAGCTGCGCGAAGCTGATGGGCTTTACCAGGTGTTCGCTGAATCCCGCCTCCCGGCTCTTGCGGATGTCCTCATCCATGCCATATCCGCTCATGGCGATGCCGTTCATGCCGTAACGCTCCTTGATTTGCTGCATCAAGTGATAGCCCGTGGCATCCGGCAAGCCGATGTCGCTGACGACCAAATCGAACGGCTCCCTCGATGCCAACTCCAGCGCCCCGGCCGCGCTGCCGGCCGTCTTCACCGAATATCCCGCCGAACCCAGCAGCTTGGCGAGCATCGTGGCCGTGTCCGCATGGTCTTCCACCACCAGCAGCCGAATCGGCGCCCGCCCGGCGCCGGCCTCGGTGGACATTCCCGTCGCCGCGTTTTCCATGCTTGCCTCCATCCCGGGCAATTCAATTGTAAATACCGACCCCCTTCCCGCTCCACCGCTTTGGGCGTAAATCTTTCCCCCATGTCCGGGGATCGCTTGGCGCGATCGTTTGTCCCGTTATAGTCGTGCGTCGTTCCTGAATTGCTGGAGCCGAATGCATCCGCTTTCCGTCGAGAAAGTCACCAAAACCTTTCGCCAGGGTGACCGGACCGTCACCGCGTTGGCCTCCATCGACCTGGAAGTGCCCCGCGGTCAGTTCCTCGCCATCATGGGCGCCAGCGGATCGGGCAAGAGCACCCTCCTGCACCTGATGGCCGGCCTGGCCCGGCCGGACTCCGGCAGCGTCCGCATCAACGGCGAGGATTTGGCCAACATGCCCGATTTTCAGCTCACGACCTTTCGCCGCCGAAACATCGGTCTGGTATTTCAATCGTTCAATCTCATTCCGACCCTCTCGGCCGAGGAAAACATCGCGTTGCCCCTGATGTTGGAAGGAACCAATGGCCGGCCCGTGCGCCGCAAGGTGGAGGAGCTTTTGCAGACCCTCGGCATCACCGACCGCCGCACCCATCGTCCCGATTCCCTCAGCGGCGGGGAGCAGCAGCGCGTCGCCATCGGCCGCGCTCTGGCCGCCGATCCCGCCGTCATCCTCGCCGACGAACCCACCGGCAACCTCGACAGCGCCAATTCCCGTTCCGTCTGCGAACTGCTTCGCGATCTCGTCCTGATCCACAAAAAAACCATTGTCATGGTCACTCATGAACCCGTGATCGGCGCCTATGCCCAGGAAGTCGCCGCTATCCGCGACGGCCAGATTCTGACCCATTTTGCGACCGACGGCATGAATGCCCACGCCTTAGCCGCCAAATATGCCGATTGTCTTGGATGATTCCCGCCCACGTCTTTACAAATGACCAATGACAAATGACAAATGACGAGTACCCATGGTTCTTCTTCGCCTGGCCATCTCCAGTCTCAAAGTCCGCAGAATCCGGATGCTGCTGACCATAATGGCGATCGCCCTGTCGGTCAGCCTCGTGGTCGCCGTGACCAGCGGATACAAGTCCTTGCAAGGCGCGGCCCTGAAATTCCTCGACCGATACATGGGCGCCGCCGACGCCATGATTACCTCCACCGACCAGATGCAGGGGGTCGTGCCCGAGAATCTGGTCAAGCAGCTTCTGGCCGATCCGGACGTGCGACAGGTCTCCGGACGCCTGGAATCCGACCGCGAAATGGACCGTGCCGCCGGCCACGCCGGCCCGAAGCGCAGCCCCGAAAGGCTCGCCGCCGGTGCAGTGCCTCCCGACAAAATCTACGTCGAGCTCATCGGCGTTCGCAGGCCCGACGATACAACCGTCGATTCCCTCGATCTCACCGATGGCCGCTGGTTCAACGCCTCCACCGGCAACGACGCCATTATCGACCAGGTCGCCGCCGAACAAATGGGCGTCGCCATCGGCGACAGCCTCGACCTTCCGGGCATTCACAGGTCTTCGCTCCGCGTCAGGATCGTCGGAATCGTCCATAAGCCGCTCTTCTTCGCCCAGCGGGGAGCCACGATTTATCTCCCCATCGAAACCCTCCAGCACTTCACCGGCCAGGACAACCCTCCCCTCGTTTCCACCATTAGCGTCAATCTCCACGCCAAGGCCGATTTCGACGCCTTCCAGAAACGCTGGACCGCCCGCCTCGCGCTTGTCGATCGCAGCCTCCAGTTGCGCATGCGCCGGCAAAATCCCGGCGATCTGGAAAAAAATCTCCGCGGTGTTCAGATTGCCGCGTATCTCGGCGGAATGGTTTCCATGCTCACCGCCATGTTCGTCATCTTCTCCGCTCTGAGCATGGGCGTCACCGAACGCCAGCGGACCTTGGCCATGCTCCGCGCCGTCGGTGCCGTCCGATCTCAGGTCTTTCTGCTGGTTACCATTGAGGGATTCGTCCTGGCCGGCCTGGGTATTGCCGTGGGCATTCCGCTCGGCATGCTGTGGATGCGGCTGCTCTACCACCGCTACGCCGAATTGTTCGCAGCCGGCGTGATCTTCAATTTTACCGGGATGGCCTTCGCCGCCGGCGGGTCGCTCGCCACCGCCCTGGCGGCCAGCGCTCTTCCCGCCTGGTGGGCATCCCGCATCAGTCCCCTGGATGCCCTGAACGCCTTCGCCGGACCTTCCGACAACCGCCCGAGAATTCGCTGGGCGATTCTTGGCCTGGTTCTAATTTCGCTCGATCCCCTGATCTTTTTCGGCCCCGTCGAGCGGCTCCTGCAAACCGTCGGTTATCCCGATCCGCTCAACGCCGCCCAGACCCTTCGATTTTTCGGACATTTTGCCGTTGGATTGCCGGGGATTATCTTTGGGTTCTTTCTGCTGGCGCCGTTGGTCGTCTGGGTCGTCGAACGGGCCGTCGCCCCGCTGCTGGCCCTCGGCTTCGCCGTGCCAAACAAGCTCTTGCGGCAGCAGCTCAGCACCGGCATCTGGCGCGCCGCCGGAACCGGCGCCGCCCTCAGTGTCGGTTTGGCGACGCTCATCGCCATGCAGGTTCAGGGCCACACGCTCATCGGCGGCTGGCAAATCCCCAGCAAGTTCCCCGACATTTTTATCTGGAGTCCCGACCTCATCTCCTGGCAGGACCAGAAAACCCTGGCCGCGGTCCCCGGTGTCATGCCCGGAACCCTCATGCCCGTCGTCGTCACCACGCCCGCCGGCGACAGCAAGAGCAATCTCCTCGTCGCCTCCCTGCTTTCCGGCCGGAACATTGGTACCATGTTCTTCGGCGTTGATCCCCAGCAAGCGCTCAACATGATCCAACTGGATTTCCGCGACGACGACGGCAATCCGCTTCCTCCGGACCAGCAGGCCGCCGCCGAGGCTCGCGCCGCCGAGGAAATGAAAAAGCCCCGCAGGATCATCGTCACCGACGAGTTCCGCCAAGCCCACCACCTGAAGACCGGCGATACGTTCAATCTGCTGACCACCGTCAACGGCGTGCAGAGCTACACCATCTGCGCCGTCGTCTGGTCCCCCGGCGCCGACGTTCTGATCACCATGTTCGATCTCGGCCATGTTCTCGATCAGCGCACGATCGGAAGCGTGTTCGGCACCATCGACGATGCCAGGAGCGATTTCGGCGTCACCGGCGCCCGCCTGTTTGCCGCCGATCTTCAGGGAGGAATTGATAAAACCGACCTGCTCAAAAACGTCCAGAAAGACCTGGGCGACCGCGGCCTCATCGCCGGCGACGTCCGGCACATCAAATACGAGATCGAACGCGCGTTCTATCATCTGCTCGATCTGATCAGCACCATCGCCATCGCCGCCATGGCGCTGGCTTCCCTCGGCGTCGCCAACACCATCATGGCCTCCGTCCGATCTCGACGATGGCAATTCGGCGTTCTGCGCGGCATCGGCCTGGGGCGCGGCGATCTGCTCCGCCTTATCCTCGCTGAGGCGGCCATGCTGGGCCTGGTCGGCGTGGCGCTCGGCCTTGCGGCGGGATTGGAAATCAGCATCGACGCGCGCAGACTCAACGGCGCCGTCCTCGGCTACGCTCCGCCTATGAACGTCCCCTGGGGAATCGTTGCTTGCGGTTGCCTGTCGGTCGTGGTTGTTTCGCTGGCCGCCAGTCTCTGGCCGGCTCTGGACGTCGCCCTGGCGCAACCTTTGGATTTGCTCCAGGCCGGCCGGGCTTCAAACTGAACCTTACTTGGCCAGAATGTCCATTCAAAAGCCCAGTTCGCTTCCGTTCCTGGTCATCATCGCCGGACTCCTTGCTGCATTCGCCGTCACGGGTTGGACGGCTTGGCTCGGCAAGTCCGCAACCTACGATGAGCCCCTGCATTTCATGGGCGCCTGGGTTCAAACCCATTACGACGATTTCCGTTGCGATCCCGAAGACCCGCCCCTTTGGCGCTATTACCTCATGCTCGGAACTTCCAAAAGCGAACTGAAAGTGCCAGCCTCGGGCGTGGAGTGGAGCGACATGCTTCGAGATCGCGCCGTTGAAGGGTTGTTCTTTCAGGACGTGTTTTACTTCACGCCGGGGAATGACGCCGTTGCGGCACTGGCCGCCGCGCGGGGGCGCATGCTGATGTTTGGGGTGCTCCTGGGAGCGGCGATCGCGTGGTGGGCGTGGCGACTGCGCGGCCCGGCGGCGGGAGCCATCGCCGCCGCGGCGCTTTGCTTCGATCCCAATTTCCTCGCCCATGCTCCCCTCGTCAAAGACGACGTGCCGATTACGCTGGTCCTTCTGCTGTTCATGGCGGCGGCATGGCTCGTCGGACAACGCGCCACGCTTTGGCGCTGCATCGCCGTTTCCCTGGCGCTGGGCGCGGCGCTTACTGTCAAATTTTCCGGCGTGCTGGCGATTCCCGTTCTCGCCATCCTCCTTTTGATTCGCGCCCTTCTTCCCGAGCCGTGGAATCTTCTGACCTGGACGGCCAGGACACGCGCCAAACGGCTGGCCGTCGCCGCCTGCATCGCTTTCGCTTCTTGTTTAGTCGCCTACGTCTTTATCTGGGCGTGCTACCGGTTTCGCTACGGTCCCAGCGTCGATCCCAGCCAGACGTTCGATTTCAGCGAACTGCCGCGGATCACCGCCAAGCACCAGGCCTTTGCCGCCTATAATCTGCCCACTCTGACCGACGAGCAACTCCAGCAATGGAACGCCCACTGGAAACCCGGCGCCCTCTTTCGCCTGGCGCTGTGGGCGGGGAAATGTCATTTACTGCCGCAGACCTGGATCGAGGGATTCCTGTTCAGCTACGGCACCGCCCCCGGCCGGGCGGCGTTTCTGCTGGGAAAATCCTCGATGGCCGGATGGTGGTATTACTTCCCGATTGCCATCGCCGTCAAAACGCCGCTGGCGACGTTGATCGCGCTGCTGCTGTCCGCAGCATATTGGGTTTTCCGCCGCGCCTCCGCCGTCAAATTGTGGGATCTCCTCGCGCTGTCCCTGATGCCCGTGCTCTACGTGGCGATCGCCATGGCTTCCGATCTGAATCTGGGCATCCGATACGTGCTGCCGGTCTATCCGTTCCTATTCATCTTCCTTGGGATCACCGCCGCCGATGCTCTGCGGCGCGGCCGAAAAGTCGCGACGGCTTTGATTGGCCTTTGTCTCCTGGGCCTGGCGTTGGAAACGTACCTGGCGTATCCCGATTTCATTCCATTTTTCAACGTCGCCGCCGGCGGCTGGCGCAACGGCCCAAACCTCCTTGGCGATTCCAACGTGGATTGGGGACAGGAATTGCCCGCACTCGCCCAGTGGCAACGCGCCAATCCCCAATACCAGTTGTTCCTCAACTATTTCGGATCGGCCGATCCTCGCTATTACCATATCCATTATGTGAAACTCCCCGGCGGCAAGGGGCCTGACGATCAGACCCCCTCCGATTCCCTCCCGCGGGTCTATGCCATCAGCGCCAACGCCGCTCATTTCCCCTGGCTTTCCCAGCAGGACAGGGATTTCTATGCCAAGCTCCAAAGCCAAACCCCCATTGCCGTTCTTGGCCATTGCATCTATTTGTACAATCCACCCTAGCGAATGAATCGTGCTGCAATTGCTGATGTCTCGTCCCGGCCCAAATGGCTCGCCCTCGCGGCGTGCGCCCTCCTGCTGATCGCGTTTTGGGCCATCGCCTCCTCCGCCTGGCTCGGCAAATCCGCCGCCTTCGACGAGCCGTTCCATTTCATCGCCGCCTGGGTCCAGACCCACTATGGCGATTTCCGCTGCAATCCCGAAGATCCCCCGCTCTGGAAATATTACGTTGCCGCCGGGACGGGCAAGAACGATCTGCCCATGGATTGGCAATCTCCGCTGTGGAATCGAATGCTCGATTCCATTCCCGCCGCCTCCGTGCTGTATTCCGATAAGGCCTTGTATCAAACCCCCGGCATTGACGCCGACAAGCTCCTCCGTGCCGCCCGCATGCGAATGGTGTTGCTCGGCGTCGCGCTGGGCGCGGCCATCGCCTGGTGGGCCTGGCGGCTGCGCGGTCCCCTCGCCGCCGTCGTCGCGACCGCCGCGTTCTGCTTCGATCCCAATTTCCTCGCACATTCCCCGATCGTCAAAAATGACGTGCTCATCACCCTCGTTTTCCTCCTTCTCATGGGGGCCATCGGGCTCGTCGGGGAACGGGCGACCCTTCTCCGCAGCGCCACCGTCGCGTTGCTCGTCGGCGTCGCGCTGACCACCAAATTCTCGGGCTTGCTCGCAATTCCCGTCCTTGCCATCGCCCTCGTTTGCCGAAGCGTCATCAATAGGCCGTGGCCGTTCCTGAAATGGACCCTGGCGACCCGCCGCCCGCGATTCGCCGCTTCCCTTGCGCTGCTGACCGCGTCGATCCTGTTCGGATACTTTTTCATCTGGGCTTGCTACGGATTCCGCTTCGGTCCCAGTTCCGATCCCAGGGCCGCATTCGATTTCAAGGAACCGATCGTCAACATCGCCGAAAATGAGATGAGGCTCCGTCAAGACCCCGTGCCTCCCGCCGTCTCCGACAGTCAATTGGCGCGATGGGTCGAGCAGTGGAAACCGGACGCGATCGTTCGCATCGGCAAAGTGGTCAATACGCATCATCTGCTCCCCCAGGCGTGGCTCTTCGGATTTCTTTACACCTACGGAACCTCGCTGGTGCGCCGCGCATTTCTCTGCGGCCAAATTCGTGCTCAGGGATGGTGGTACTATTTCCCCCTGGCCATGCTGTTCAAAACGCCCGTGGCGACGCTGACCGGCTTGGGGCTGGCCGCGGCCTTCTGGTTTGGTTCGGCGCGCCGCTGGGCCGGGGATCGAGATCGGTGGGCCGTTTGCGCTCTGCTTATCGCGCCAATCTTCTATCTGGCCGTCGCCATGCGCAGCAATCTGAACATCGGGCTGCGGCACGTACTGCCCGTCTATCCGTTTCTCTTCATTTTCCTGGGCGTGATGGCCGCTCAGGCCTACCGGCGATGGCCCAAAACCATGAGTTGCGTGCTGGTTCTATTGTTCGCCGGCCTGATCTCTGAAACCGTCGCGGCATATCCCGATTACATCCCCTTCTTCAACGTCGCCGCCGGCGGATCGCGCGGCGGCCTGCGCCTGCTCAGCGATTCCAACATCGACTGGGGCCAGGACCTCCCCGCGCTGGCCCGTTGGCAGCGGGAACATCCCGACCGCCAACTCTATCTTTGCCAGTTTGCCCTGCCCGATCCTCGCTATTATGGAATCCATTACGTTTCAATGCCCGGAGCCTACGCTGAACAAGTGGACGAGAAAGCGCATTCCGGCTTGCCCCCTGTCTACGCGATCAGCGCCGTTGCCCTCCAGGGCACCTACATGCCCCCCGAGTTCCAACGCGACCTCTACAATCGTTTCCTGAAGACCCGACCGTTCGAGGTTCTCGACGGCACGATCTATCTCTTCAACTCGCCGCCGCCGTAAACCGGATCGCTCAATTCCCATTCAGCCGCGGCCGCCGATTATGCCACTCGGTCGCCATTTCATACATCCGGGCGATGCGCAGCAGCTTCTCTTCGCCGAACGTCGGACCCAGCAATTGCAAACCGATCGGCAGCGGCTTGGGCCCGGCGGTGAAACCGCACGGCAGGCTGATCCCGCCGATGCCGGCGATGTTGCACGTCACCGTGAAAACGTCGCACAGATACATCTGTAGCGGATCCCCGGTCTTTTCCCCCGCCTTGAACGCCGGCGTCGGGCTGGTCGGGCAGAGGATCACGTCGCAATGCTCGAACGCGCCGTCGAAATCACGCTTGATCAGCGCCCGCGTCTTCAAGGCCTGAAGATAATATTTGCTGGAATACCCTTCCGACAGGGCGAAGGTCCCGATCATGATCCTCCGCTGCACTTCCTCGCCGAATCCCTCCGCCCGCGATTTGCTGAACAACTCGATGATGTCTTTGGCCGGCTCGCGCGTCCGGTGCCCGAAATGCACGCCGTCGTAACGGGCCAGATTGCTGCTGGCTTCGCACGGGGCGATCACGTAGTACGCGGCGATCCCGTACTCGGTATGCGGCAGTGAAACCTCGACGATCCTCGCGCCCAGGTCCTGATATTTCCTGATCGCCGCATCGACCGCGTCTTTCACCCGGCCATCCATTCCGCCGGCCGATTGATATTCCCTGGCGATGCCGATGCGCACGCCTTCCAGCGGCTGATCCAGTTGCTTGAGATAATCCGGCACCGGCCTGTCCACGCTGGTGGAATCCTTCGGATCGCGCCCGCTGATCACGTTCATCAGCAGCGCCACATCCGGCACGTTCCAGCCGAACGGTCCGATCTGATCGAGGCTTGAGGCGAAGGCGACCAGTCCATATCGGCTGACGCGGCCGTAGGTGGGCTTGAGTCCGACGACGCCGCAC
>Ga0181530_10004979_pt1 | contig 13791 bp, 19 predicted proteins | sample PEATcosm2014_Bin_42_FD_119769 | JGI IMG/M metagenome (GOLD analysis project Ga0181530, IMG submission 119769) | Peatland microbial communities from MTU Mesocosm Facility, Houghton, MI, USA - PEATcosm2014_Bin10_60_metaG | ecosystem: Environmental > Terrestrial > Soil > Wetlands > Peat | place... | reverse complement strand
GGATGACGGCGGCAAGGAACATCGGACTGACATCGTGAAGAAAGTGCTGAAGCAATCGCCCGAAGCGCCGAAGTAGATCAGCGAGGGAGCAAATGATGACACAATGCAAGAACCTGTGGGGCGTGATAGTGGTTGCGATCTCATTGGGAGCGATCCAAGCCCATGCACAAGACGAACGTTTCCGGGATGGAAACTGGTGGAGGACGATCACCACTACATCGAAGGATGCCTACTTGGTTGGCTTCTTTGATGGACTAATCTTGGGCGGACAATTCTCGTGGTGGCATATTATAGGCAAAGACGGAAAAGTGAATAATTCTGAGGCTGAAAAAGCCAGAGATTCCTTTGATACCTATTACAAGTCGCTAAAGGGCACGACGAATGGGCAATTCCGTGACGGACTGGACGAGTTTTATGGCGACTACCGAAACCGCCGAATTCCGATTCATAACGGGTTCTGGATAGTTCTCAACACCATCGCTGGCAAACCGGAGAAAGAGATCAATGTTATGATCGAAAACTTCAGAAAGAGTGCTGAACAATGAACGGCGGATCATCATAGGGCCATCAACATGGGCGTTAGGGCAAAGGCGACTCCAGAACAACGGAAGGCGTACCTCCGCCAGATTATCCAGCACACTTCGCTGGAAGACATCTTTGGGGAGGAACGTAAGAGACAGTGGGACGCCTTTTCCACTGCTGACAAGCAGAAGGTTGAAGAGAGTAAGGTTTTCGTTGGATTTGTCAGCGCATCCGGCTTATCCTGCGATCCCTATGACCATGAGAATCAAGATCCACCGCTTCCAGATATTCGGGCAACGATAGCCGGTAAGAGTCACTATTTCGAGCTTGGAGAGATCACGGATCAGGGCCTTGCGTGGGCCACGGGCGATTTGCTGAAGACAGGTGAAATCACTGGCTGTCCGTTCTCTCAGCTTGATCCGCTCCTAAAAATGTTCCGGTCCAAGTGCACGACTCAGTATCAGACCGCTGGCAACCCGGTGGATCTCCTGTTGTTCTATTCGACGCAACATCCCTACGAGCCGCTGTTGTACCAACACCTGAACGAATTTTCAGCAGAGATCACGGGCTTGGTTGCGGGTAGTCAGTTTTCACGAGTATGGTTGTATAGCGACTGTCGCCCGCAGAGAGTACTCTGGAATCTGATTCGATAGTTATTCCGGTCTTGGTGAAGGCTCAATTGTTGGTGTGTTTCAAAATTTGGTTGATCGCAAATCCATGCCAGCGTTTTCCCGCCGTCCGTGTGGGAACGCCTTCGTCATTCAGAGTGGCGGCAATGCGATCAAAGGCCATGCCAGCGGCCCGGAGTTCCTTCATGTGGGCAATGATGGCTTGCTCGTCTTCGTTCGCACCATAGGGCTTGCGGCCCTCGCAACGGCCTGTTCTGGCCTTCATGCGCTGCCGTGCCCCACGGAGCTTCAGGACGATATTGGCCTTTTCACATTGGGCGATGGCACCCTGGAATTGCCGGAACATCACCCGGTACGGATCGTCTTTCAAGAGGTCCGGTTCCTCTGCTGAAATCAGTTCAAATCCGTGGCGCTTCAGTTCCGCAATGATGCTCTCCTGGACGGACAGGCTGCGTGCAAGGCGATCCAGCCGTTCGATCAAGATTTGTTTGACGCCATTTGCGTGGAGCGCCGCCAGCATCTCCATGAAAGCGGGCCGGTCCTTCAATTCTTTTTCCCCACTGACCCCACGTTCCTTGAAGATCCGAACCACTTTGATGTCGTTGGCGGCGGCGTAGAGATTGATGCTCTGAAGTTGGCGGGTGTATCCATCACCGGCCTCTTGCGCCTTGCCGCTCACTCTCAAATACGCAAATGCCTTTGTCATACGAAGTACATTGTGCTCTGGAATTCGCTCTCTTGTCAACAGTAATTCTGTAGAAAAAGTGTGATTGTTGAAAACACACCACTTCTGAAACTGGCCCGGTGAGACGGCGGCGCTTCAGGGGCAACTGGCGATTTCGCCAATTCTCTGAGACATGCCGCCGCGCAGCGGCGGCGATTCGCCGGGGCCGGGGAACGGCGTGCGGTGCTAAATATCTTCGGCGGAAAACATATGCCGAACACACAACCACCGATCACCCGGCTTCCGGCTGGCCCCATGAGCATGGAATATCTCATGGGACGCCTGATGCCCGAAATGCAAAACTACGAATCCGAAGTCCTGCCGCTTTTGAGGCTGTGGGGAGTTTACAAGCAGGGTTTCGTTCAATCCCTCCAGCAAGTGCCCGGATCATTCTACGCAGTCGCCAACTTCAATTTGCGTGGAATAGAACCGGACTGGTGCCGCCAGCGGCTCAACTATTTCGATATGAAAATTGCACACCGACTCCACGGCAAGAACTGGAGCATGGTGCCAGATTCAGAACGTCTCCAGTGGATAGCCGTTCCTGAGAGAGCGGCCTATTTGCATTACAACTCCGTTTGGAGCATTCCGATCCAGCACCAGGAACGGTTCCTTCTTGAAGCACCCGGCATTTGGCGCAAGGTTGTTCCTTCCGGCCAGTTTGACGTGCATGTGATCGGAGAGGGTGAGCAGGAACCCGCCGCTGTCCGCACGTATACCGGGAAGACGTTCAATCCGGTCTGGACCATCAACCACACGATTCTGAGCGGCGATCTTCGGAGGAAGAAGTAGCGGCCTTTTCTGCACAACGGTTCCAGGCGGTAGCGAGTGTGCAATCGCCTGTAGCGATACCCTGGAGCCTTTTGAAACCAACTAACGATGGGCGAACCGCCCGCCGTATTGGTATCACTTTGCCTAAATTCAGGGAGACTAACCATGAAATTCATCGAATGGACTAAACGAGAAAAACACAGCAGCCAGAATGCAGTGAATCCGAAGACCATGAAAACCAGACGTGACCGTGACCGCCTCACAAGAATGGAAGCCATGCTTGATGAGCTTGTATTGCTGAAGAGGATCATCCTGGAAGCGAAGGCGTTCTCTGCATCGGAGAAGAGCCATGCCAAGGAATAAAGACCTGAACCATTTCCTGCAACTGAGGCTGATGAAGCAGACTGTCGCCGCAATTGACGATGCGATTGCGACGGTTCCGCAGCTTTGTGGATTTAGCCGCTGCAAATTCATCCGTGCAGCGGTGCTGTACACGCTGGACTCGCTTTCAGAAGAAACCAGCCATGACCAAAACGAACCCGGAGGACAAAACCAAAATGAAGAAAAAGCAAACTGAACTGACTACCGCAAAAAAGAAAACCCTGGATCGGCTATGCGAAGAATTGGGCGCAGACACGATCAAGAAACTTCACAAAGCCTATGAACTGACCGCCGCCTCACTGTACAGACGTGCCAAGCAAAGAGCGGAAGCGGAGATGCAGATGGCCGATCAGTACCGCACACCTGAATTTACTCGCCGCTAACCAGCAGTTCCTCTTAGCCATTGAGGTAGAGCCGGTCCCAAGAGTTGATTCGTTTGGGACCGGCTCTTTTTTTGTTTTGGCGATCTCGCCACTTATCGCCCTCCGTCTTCGCTCTGCTTGTCCTTCTTCCCAAAAGTCGCCATGAACTTCTTGTTCTTCTCTTCGTTCTCAGCGAATTGGCGTCTGGCGCTTTCAGGGTAGTCAGGTTCGTCAGCTTTGTGCAAACAGCGGTGGTACTCCATTGCCTGTTTGATAGCTGTAGTGTAGTTCTGCGGCGGCTTGCCTTCCACGTCTTCGTCGTATACAAAATGGCTGGCCGCACGGAGAGCGGAGGTCATGCTTCTGTTTTCCTTTCGGCACAGGTCTGGTAGCGACAGTTTTATCATTTCCGCACGAAGGCGCAACTTCTTCGATGGGTCTTTTTGTGTGCTCATCGCAATTTCTCCAATGAAGTGACGGCCTAAGCCGCCACTTCCACTTTCACTTCGACGCCATCAATGAAGTCGAATTCCTTCACAACCGCTCTGATGCCAGCCAGGAGTCGGTCCAGGTCGGTCTTGCGCTGTTCCGCAATTTCTTGGCCCACGACAATGGCGATGCGGCCCACTGGAAGCGTTGCCGTGGCAGTTGCCAGTGCTGGCGCTGTGGCCGTCGCCGTAGTGCCGGTGTTGGCAGCTTCGGCGGCAGAACTGCTTTCCACCACACGCAGCCCTGGATTATTTACCGGCGCTTTCACAGCCGCCTTTTTCGCCTGTGGTTCCGACTCTCCGGCCTTGGCTGCTGCTGGCGTGCCCTTCGGCGTCTCTGCTGTCGCCGCCGTGGAGTTCTTGCCCTTGGTCTTTGCCGTGGCGTTGGCCTTCTTGCGCTTCGGCTCTTCCAGTCTTTCTCTCAGCGTTTTGAGATCGGCCAGCGTGCACTTGGCATGAACGACGCCCGTCTTCACACCGATGCGGAACGTCTCTTCCTTCATCATGACGATTTCGTAGCGGACGGTCCATTCTTCAGGAAGGATGGCTTGGTTCTTCGGATCGTTGAGGCGAAAATCGGCCGCCGATTTGATCAGCTTGTAGACCGTCGAAGGGTCGAACTGCAATTCATCGGCAACAAGCTGTTTGAACTCTCCCGGCGACAGGGTTATGCGTGCTTCCAGGAGAAGATCGGCAACCTTCTTTGTGGAACGGTAGAAGGCCAAGGTCGTCTTTTGGAATTCACGGCGGAAGTAGTCTAAGTCCTTGGCCGTTCCGGTGGCGGCAACGGGAGGATCGGTTATCAGTTTGGAGTCCACGGCCATCGGAATGGGCATTGACCCGGTGTTTTGGTTCGTTTCTAAGTTGTTCATTTTGCTTCCTTGTAGATCTCTGACCTACAAGTCCAGCGTAAGCTGAAAGTCTTTGGCGCTCCATATCAGGAACGTATCACAAGGTGGAGCGGTCGCTCCGAAGACCCATCAGTTCGTGGCAGTCCGACGTGGCAGAAGATCCCGCCAGTCACACCCGATTACCACTGCGACCGACTTCAGACTGTCAGGATCACGGCTGTAGAGAAGACTCTCAGCCATGATACGGTTGACCGTGGGCACACTGAGCGCCGCCATCTCAGCGAGTCCTTCCACCGTGCAGCCAGTTTCATTAAGCCAATGTCTAATGACCTGTCGGGGAGACGGTCTTGGGGCGAGGCCTTGATACTCTACCGCTGCCGACCGCAATTCTTCGATGCGCTCGGCCTCTTTCTCTTCTTCCCGGCAAAGGCGGTAGTGCTCTTCGATCTTGACGAGATCGTATTCGTCCAGAGTTTTTTGGATCACGGCGACGAAGGCGTCACGGAAAGTCGGGGTCACGACCGAACCGCCAAGCATCACATGGTCGGCGTCTGGTTCCTCCATGCGATAGCCAGGACCAATGGGGATCTCCGGGAGCCAGCCAGCGAAAAGAGCAAACTCGAAGACTGCATCCGGCAATTTCGCAAGCTGTTCGGCGGTGATCTCCTTACCTGTCGCAGCTTCGAGGAAATTGGCGAACCCCGCACACGCAACGTTCAGACCCTTCGCAAGCGTCGTCTTCGGGAGCTTTCTCGTTCCGTCCATTCCCTTATTCTGCCAGCGTCCAGGGCGAGTGGCGAAATCGCCAGTTCGTGCGGTATAGCCGAATTGTGGCCGCTGCCGCATGTATGTACAGCAAACCGCCGCCTTCAGGATCTTCGTGAAAATGCGTATTGCCGTCTTCGTTGAGGGATTGACGAACTGCCGATCAACAGCCGATCCGAAACCGCTGTTCGCCGGGGAGAACATTTTGGACAGTGTTTTTCGGTTTAAGGGATCTCTTAGCTTCCGTCTATAGACCCCACCCCGGTATTGGCAGAAGGATAGACGCTTGCCGCCAGGAAAAATTTGTGGAAAAGGTACCCGTGTCCTGGAATCCGGTTGGCAGCAGTCCCGGTTTTGGGGCTGGCGCAAATAGATGGGTTGACAATGATTTGGAATTTAGCGACAGTGTGGGAGTGGATGCGCCACGTGAGGTTATAGCCCTGTATCGTGTTTCCACGAAGGGGCAGAGCCGGGGCGACAAAACCGGCATAGAGCGACAACAGGCTGATATCCAGTTCCACTGTGAACGGTTCAATTTGAACGTCGTTCATACGTTCGGCTTCGATGGGATTTCAGGGGCAGTAGTGCAGAACACTCCGCAGTTCAGGGAGATGCTGGACCTTCTCAGGCAACCGCAGATTGCCGGTGTTGTGTTTTCACAGCTTGACCGTTTCTTGCGTCCAGAAGATGTTGACGCCTACGGCAGCTTCAAAATTTTTCGTGTTGGAAGGAAACTCCTGTTTTGCGATGCCTCCCGGCCACTGGACATCACGAACCCCGAAGATCGCACCGTCATCATCACGCAGCTTGAGAACGCAGCGATGGAACGGCGCAAGATCAAATACCGGACCCACCGTGCAAAGGAAAAGCTGATAGCAGACCCGGAGATCTCTATCACGAAACTGCCTCAAGGCGTGCGCCACGTGAAGGACGTGAAGAAGTACGGCGCAAGAACGAAGAAGGGTTATTTCGAGTATACGCCGCACGCCCATGAGAAGATCGCACCTGCATTTCGCCGTGTGGCTGCCGGTGAGACGATTCGGAGCGTAGCACTGGATCTTGGATTCTCCACAGAAACATCCTTACGGATCGTGTTGCAAAACAAGTGGTGGATTGGGATCAATGAACGGGTCCATCGGCGGATCATGTCATACGATGAGGACGGCCAGCGCATTTTTTCCAAGCGCATCAAACACGAAAACGAGATCAGGCATCATACGAACCTCTGCGAGACGCCTCTCATTCCGGTGGAGCTTTTCAACCGGGTGCAGGATCTTTTGGCGGTGCACCATAAAACCTGGACACAGGCAAGGTCCAACGCCAACGAGTTCGTTGGGACCGGATTCCTTCATTGTCAGTGCGGCTGCAAGATGTACCTGAAGTACGACGCACGCAAGGGCAAACCGCCCGTCTATGTTTGCAGTTCGTACCGCACGACGGAAGGGCCGTGTGGTGCTCCACGAATGAGAGCGGAAGATACGGACGGAGAAATCGTGATTGCCGCCCTTGCACATTTTACAGACCCACCGTTCCTAATGCACGCTATGGAAGAGGCGATGAAATCAACCGAAGCGACACAGCGCCGTAATGATGTCGAATCGGCACTAAAAGCCGTGGAGGGCCTGGAGAAGCGAAAGAGGGCCATTCAGCGTATGGTTGCGATGGACGAAGACGAAGACGCCATCGCCATGTACACGAAGGTCAAACAGGAGCTTGCCGAAGCCAAGATTCGGCTTGCCACCGCACAGGCTCAAGCATCTCCGTTTGAAGGCGATGAAGTAAGCACGGTTGCCTACGCCATTGCTGACCGATTTGCCCGCTTTAACACGCTGTGTACGGCAGAACAGCGTTCGATTCTGGAAGAGGTTGTTGAGCGCATCACGATTGATGAAAATGGCCTTGCCACTTTTGTGGTGCGTGGTGGTTTGCCGATTCAGCGGCGCAAGACGGTAGCGGAGTTCTTTGATAATCTTCTGGCGATCAAGGACGGCAAAGTAGACGCCAAAATCCAAAGTTTATCTTGATGATCTTGGCGATTTTTTGGCTGGAGGCGTCGATCTCCTTCATCTTTTCCACCATGCGGTCGAGCGTCTGGTTGACCTCGCCGGCGCCGGCTTGCGATTGCTCCATCCAATCGGCGACCTGATGGGAATGGTCGGCGTTTTTGCGCGAAATCGAAGCGATCTGTTCGGTGGACGCGGAAGTTTCTTCGAGCGACGCTGCCTGGTGGGTGGCGCCCTGGGCAAGCGATTGGCTAGCCGCGGAAACCTGCCCCGCCGCTCCCGCCACCTGTCCGGCGCTTTCCGCCATTCTGCGCGAGAGCTGCCGCAGCGCTACATTGGCCTGTTGGACCATACGGAAAACGAACGCCCCAACCAGCAACGCCAGCATCCCCAGGCCAATGGACGCCCAGCGGCTGCGCGACGCCTTGTCCGCCGAAGCCTGCGAGGCCGCCGCCAGATCGCGCGCCTGCTGCTCCACCAGGGCCGACGCCTGTTGGCCGATCTCCTCCAGGGCGGGCTGCACTTTTTGCGAGAACATGGCCAGGGCGGCGTCCATCTGCTGGTTGCTCAACGCGCCCGCCAGTTCCTGCTGGGCCGGGCCGACCCCGGCAGCCTGCCGGTCGAGGGTCTGCAACAGACTACCCGATTCATCCGAGCCGCCCAGTGCGTGCAGTTCCAGCAGCGCTTTGCGCAGCACCTCCGCTTTGCCGCGGAAATCCAGTTGCAACTGGTCGGCGCGCGTCTTATCCCCCAACACAGCCGCCAGCACGCTGCCGCGTTCGAGGCTGACCATTTCGCTGGCGGTGGTGTCCCCCGCGCCGGCCAGATATTGCCGCCGGGCGGTAACGTTGGCCGCCCGCTCGAGGTCGCCCTCCAGGGAGCGTGCAATCCACAGGCACGCTCCGGCGAGCAGCACCAGCAAGCCCGACAACGCCGCGAACGCGCCCAGGAGTTTGCCGGTCAGGCTCATTGTCCGCCTCCCACGTGAAAGGCCAACGAAACCGGCGCCACCACTTTTATGGCTTTGCCGTCTTCCTTGAAGGGAGTGAATTTCCAGCGCTTCACCGCTTCCACCCCGGCCTTGGTCAGCACTGGATTGCCGCTGATAATGGCGACCTGGGAAACCGCGCCTTCTTCGGTCACGGTGGCCTCCAGTTCTACCGTCCCCTCCATTTTCAGTTGCTTGGCGATGGCGGGATATTCGGCCGGCGGCTTGCTCACAATCGCCGCCATGGCTTCCGCGCGGGTCACTTTCTTGAGCGGCGCCTGGGCCAGAATCGCGTAGACAGCGGCGCCTAACAGACCACAGAGTATGATTTTCCGGTTCATGCACATCCTCGTGAGAACTTATCGGTTGAAAACCGAACCGGCTTTAGCGCGACCGCGAGCCCATCGACCTGCTGTTGGGATGCCGTCATGCCGGAACTCCGCCGCTGCGAAGAGATTGCACTGCGGAGAAGCGGTCAGGCGCGCACGAACTCGTAGATTGTAATTTCGGGCGGCGCGCCGATGCGGATGGGGACCCCTATGGTGCCGATGCCGCGATTGACATACAACTGTCCGCCGGGCTTCCGAAAGTGTCCGGCGACATAGGGCGTCATCAGCCGGCTGGGCGCGATCTCGGGGCTGATGTATTCCAGCGCGGCCTGGCCGCCGTGAGTGTGGCCGGCCAGACTGAGATCGATGGCCAGTTCGGCGGCGCGATCGAAGGTATCGGGATTGTGGCTGAGCAGAATGTTGGCGGTACCGGGCACGAGCAGCGGCGCGACCGCTTCCAGGGGGCGCGCGACCAGGCCTTCGGCATGCGAGCCCATGCGGCGGCGGGTTTGAAAATCGACGCCGATCAGGTTGAAGCGGTCGCCGCCGGTTGCGATGGGGACGGCCTGCTGGCGCAGAATGCGCACTCCGGTAGCGGCGAACAGGGCGGTGATGGAGTCTTCAACTCCCGCCCACGCTTCGTGATTGCCCAGGCAGCCGTAAACGCCGAAGGGGGCGCGCAGGCCGCGCAGGGCATCCACCACGGCCTGTTGCGGGGATGCTTCCCAGGTGACGAAGTCGCCGGTAAGCACGATGAGGTCGGGCTTCTCCCGATTGGCAATCGCGACGTATTTGCGGATCTGTTCGAAGGTCATGAAGGGGCCGATGTGGATATCGGAGAGCTGCGCGACGCGGAAGCCGTGAAAGGCGCGCGGCAGGCGCGCCATGGCGATGCGCGGATGGGTGGTTTCCAGGTTGAGGCGGCCATAGAGCAGGCCGTAGGAGCCGGCTACAAAAGGCGCGGCGCCGAGGGCGTTGGCGGTGCGTTCCAGGAATTGACGGCGGGCGGGCGAGGGCAGTGGAGCGGGCGGGCGGCGCGCCAACTGGCGGCCCGTCCAGATGGTTGCCAGCGCCAGCCATTTCGCGGCAGTGAAAAACGCGACCAGCAGAAAGCCCACCAGCGAGCCGGCGATCCACACGGCGAAGGGCGCCGCCAGGAGCGCATCGGCCAGGGTCAGGCGCACGGGCGTGGGGCGGAGACGAAAGCCGGCGGCGTTGAAATCCCACATGTAGGCGTAGAGCGCCAGCGCGGCGGCGGCCAGCAGCCAGCGCGCGGTTTTCGAGGAAATGTAACGGCGCGCCAGGGAGCGGAGCTGCCACCCCCAATAGAGTTGGCTCGCCAGGATCAATAAGAGGATGGGACCGAAAAGAAAGAACATCTTCTTCTAATGTACCGAGCCAAAGGCGTTACACTGGTGCCGATGCCGGTAGAGATCCAGGAGAAGACTGTGGCGCCGGGGACGGTGGTGATCGCGCTCGCCGGAAAGTTGATGATGGGGTCGCATGGCGAGCGGATTGTGGCGGCGGTAGAGCGGCAGCTCGCGCAGGGTGCGCGCATCGTGGTTTTCGATCTGAGCGGGATCACCGTGCTGGACAGCACGGGAGTGGGCTGCTTTATTTCCAGCTTTCACAAGATCGGGGCGGCGGGCGGCGTCATGCGGATGTCCGGCGCCACCGGGCACGTTTTTCAAACCTTTCACGTGAGCCTGCTGGACCAGGTGTTTCCATTCTTCGACACCGCCGAAGAAGCCGGCCGCGCGGAGCGTTGAAGACACTGGTTTCCTCGAAAGCGCCGGTAAACAACCGGCGCGCAGGATGGCATCCTGCCCTACGCGCCTGCGGTACGCTGGAGGTGGTTTATGAAACTGCGCGAAATCGCGGAAAGGTTGGGGTGCCGTGTGGAAGGCGACGGCGACCTCGAGATCGGCGGCGTGGCGGGAATGGAGCATGCCGGCGCGGGGCACCTGACGTTTCTGGCGAATCCGAAATACGCTCACAAGGCGAAGCACACCAAGGCGGCGGCGATTCTGGCGGCGGAACGGCCGGCGGGCTGCGAGATGGCCTGCCTGGTATCGCAGAACCCCTACCTGGATTTCGCGCGGGCGCTGGCGCTGTTCTATGAGCCGCCGCGGCCGGCGGCGGGGATTCATCCCATGGCGGCCATCGCGAAGACGGCGCAGATCGGGGAGAACTGCTCGATCGGGCCGTTCGCGGCCATCGGCGAGCGCGTGAAAATCGGGCGTGGGGCGGTGATTCATCCCCACGTGGCGATTTACGAAGGAGCGGAGATCGGCGACGATTTTCTGGCGCACTCGCACGCGGCGGTGCGCGAGTTTTGCCGCATCGGCAACCGCGTGACGCTGCAAAACGGCGTGGTGGTGGGAGGCGACGGGTTCGGCTTCGCCAAGCGCGCGGACGGGACGCACTATAAGATCGTGCAGTCGGGCGTAACGGTCATCGAAGACGATGTGGAGGTGCAGAGCCTGACATCGGTGGACCGGGCGACGGTGGGCGAGACGCGCGTGAAACGCGGGGCCAAGATCGACAGCCTGGTGCAGGTGGGGCACGCCTGCGTGGTGGGGGAGGACAATATCATCTGCGCGCAGACCGGCCTGGCGGGGAGCACGCTGTTGGAGAAGAACGTGCTGCTGGCGGGACAGGTGGGTTCGTCGGGGCACCTGACGGTGCACGAAGGGGCGATAGTATACGCGCAGAGCGGAATTGGCGGGGACGTCGCGGCGAACGGACGGATTTCGGGTTCGCCGGCCTTCGCGGCGAACGAGTGGCTGCGGGCCGTGACGGCGTTTCAGAAGCTGCCGGAGTTGTTGAAAACGGTGCGGGAATTGAAAAAGCGGATCGAAGAACTGGAAAAGGAATGAGCACTCAGACGCCACCCCATGGCGGCCGGCGGCCGGTCGCGTATTTGAACGAAAAGTTTCTGAACAGCCCGGACGCGCGCGCCTTGCGCATTCTGGCGGAATTCCTGGAGCCGCTGGCGCATTTCCGCCGCGAGAAGGTGAGGGACACGGTGGTGTTCTTCGGCTCGGCGCGGCTGCGCGAGAACGGGCCGTTGAGCAATTATTACGCCGATGCGCGGACCCTGGCGAAGATGCTGACGGCGTGGAGCGAACAGTTCACCAACAGCACCTACCGGTTCGTCGTGTGCTCGGGCGGCGGCCCGGGAATTATGGAGGCGGCCAACCGGGGAGCGCACGAAGCGGGAGGGAAAACCATCGGGCTGAATATCGGGCTGCCGTTCGAACAGTTTCCGAACCCGTACATCACGCCGGAGCTGAGCTTCGAATTCCACTACTTCTTCATGCGCAAGTTCTGGTTTGCGTACCTGTCGAAGGCCCTGGTGGTGTTTCCGGGCGGCTTCGGAACCATGGACGAACTGATGGAGATCCTCACCCTGGTGCAGACGCAGAAACTGGCGAAGAAGATCACGGTCCTGTTGTATGGGTCGCGGTACTGGAAGGAGATCATCAATTTCGACGCGCTGGCGAAATACGAAATGATCTCGCCGGAAGACCTGAACCTGTTCCAATACGCGGACGACCCGGAGACGGCGTTCGAGCTTCTCAAGGCGGGGCTGACGGACCACGCGCTGCAGCCGGAGACGCCGGAGACGCCCTCGATTTCGAAATCGCGGAATCCGCAAAAGCCCTCCGGAACTTGACGCGCCATGCTCATTGACCTGAGCCACGCGGTGGAGCACGGCATGATCACGTACAAAGGATTGCCGGCGCCCTTGATCTGCGATTTTCTCAGCCGCGAGGCCAGCCGGGCGTTGTACGCGCCGGGGACGGAGTTTCATATTGGGCGCATCGACATGGTGGCCAATACGGGTACGTATGTGGATTCGCCCTTTCACCGCTACGCGGACGGCCAGGACCTGGCGCAACTGCCGCTGGAGGCGCTGGCCGATCTGGAAGGGGTGGTGGCGCGCGGCGCGGAGCGCACCGGGCGGGCGGCGTTCGAGGGGCTGGACGTGCGCGGGAAAGCGGTCCTGATTCACACCGGGTGGGACCGGCATTGGCGCACCGACGCCTATTTCGAAGGGCACCCTTGCGTGACGCGCGAGGGCGCCGAATACCTGCGCGACGCCGGCGCGGCTCTGGTGGGAATCGATTCCTACAACATCGACGACACGCGCGACGGGTCGCGGCCGGTGCATTCGATTCTGCTGCGCGCGGGAATTCCGATCTGCGAGCACTTGTGCAATTTAGGGGCGCTGCCGGCCGGCGGGTTCCGTTTTACCGCCGCGCCGGTGAAGGTGAGCCGGCTCGGCAGTTTCCCCGTGCGGGCCTTCGCGGTGGTGGCGTGATGTTGCGCAGAGCGGTGGACGCCGGGCTGGAGATGCGGCAGTTCGATCTGCCGGACGCCGATCCGGTCTTCGCCCTGGTGGAACGCAATCGCGCTTATTTGCGGGAGTGGCTGCCATGGGTGGACCAGACCCACACGGCGGGGGACGTAGGGGAGTTTATCCGCGGCTCGATGGCGCAGCACGAAGCCGGCCTGGGGCCGAACTGCGGGATCTGGCTGGAGGGCGAACTGGCGGGCTCGATCGGGTGCCACACCATCGACTGGGCGAACCGCAAAGTGAGCCTGGGATATTGGGTGGATGCGGCGCGGCAGGGGAGCGGGATTGTGACGCGATGCTGCGCATCGATGCTGGATTACCTGTTCGAAGAGCTGGAGCTGCATCGCGTGGTGATCCAATGCGGCACGGGGAATACCAGGAGCTGCGCCATTCCGCGGCGCTTGGGATTCACGCGCGAGGGCGTGGAGCGCGAGGCGGAGTGGACGGCCGGAAGGTGGGTGGATCTGGTGGTGTGGTCCATGCTGCGGCAAGAGTGGGGCAGGCGCTTTCGCGTGTGCCCCAAAGGGGCTGATTACCAGTGGGGGAAGGACCCACTCGAATAGTTGATGGTTAGATTCGATAGCTGGCGGGCGGTGAGTCCCGGTAACGGGGCTG
>Ga0181530_10004974_pt1 | contig 13806 bp, 9 predicted proteins | sample PEATcosm2014_Bin_42_FD_119769 | JGI IMG/M metagenome (GOLD analysis project Ga0181530, IMG submission 119769) | Peatland microbial communities from MTU Mesocosm Facility, Houghton, MI, USA - PEATcosm2014_Bin10_60_metaG | ecosystem: Environmental > Terrestrial > Soil > Wetlands > Peat | place... | reverse complement strand
GCAAGGTCACCATCGCCATCGCGGACGACGGCATCGGAATTCCCAAGGAAGCGCTGCGCAAGCTCGGCCGGCCGTTCGAGCAGGTCGGCAGTCAGTTGACCAAAAGACACCAGGGCTCGGGGCTTGGTTTGGCAATCGCAAAATCGCTCGTCGAACTGCACGGCGGCGCGATGCGTATTCGCTCGAAGCTCGGCCAGGGCACCGCCGTCGTGGTCCGCCTGCCGCTCGATGCAAAGCAGCCGGTGCGGGCGGAAAAGGCGGAAGTCGCTGCGTAACCGTTCATCCGTCATCCCGGGGTCGAGCCAACGGGCCCGCGCGAAGTCGCGCGGCCCGATGACAGGCTCCGCGAGGAGTCCGAAATCCATAACCACGATTCGTGAATATGGATTCCGGACTTGCCGCTTCGCGGCAACCCGGAATGACGAATGAAGCACCCTACGACGGCCCCTTGCCCAAAATCCGCACGAAGCATTCGCGCACCCGACGCTGGGTCTCCTCAACATGGGCCGCCAGCGCGGCGAAATCCGGCAGATCGGCGGCGCGCGCCAAGAGGCCCAACACACCGGCGCTCGCGGTTTTCGGATCGAAAGCGGTGGGCAAGCACAGCCGCAGAATTTGCGTCAAATCATGGAACAGCCGCACCGCGGGTCGCAGCACCGCGGCGTCCTCAGGCTTAAGCACGCCGAGACGCGACGCCTTTTCCAGCATCCGCGCCGTCGACGTGTCGAGAATTTCCGGCGTCGTTGCGGCATGCACGAGTTGCAGGTATTGCGCGATGAACTCGATATCGACGAGCGCGCCGGCGGCGTATTTGAGGTCCCAAGGGTTGTCATCGCCCTTTTCCTTGGCGATTGCCGCGCGCATCTCGACGACGTCGTCGGCGATTGCGCGTGGATTTCTCTTGCGGCACAGCACGTCGCGGATCACGGCCTCGATTCTCGCGGCAAAATCCGGCGGTCCCGACACCACCCGCGCGCGCGTGAGCGCCATGTGCTCCCAGGTCCAGGCCTCGCGGTCCTGGTAACTCATAAATCCGTCGATTTGCGTCGCCACCGGACCGGATCGGCCCGACGGCCGCAACCGCATGTCGACCTGATAAAGCACGCCGTAATTCGTCTGCACGGTCAGCGCGCTGATCAGGCGCTGGGTGAAGCGGGCAAAATATTGGGCGCCGTAGAGCGGCCGCTTGCCGTCTGAGTCCGGGTATTTTTGGTCGAAATCGTAGATCACGATGAGATCGAGATCGGAACTCGCGGTCATCTCCCTGGCGCCAAGCCGGCCGAGCGCAACAATCGCGCTCTCCGCGCCGCGGACGCGGCCGTGGGTGGCGGCAAAATCGGCCTCCACCTTTTTGTGAACGGCGCGGAGAAGGACACCGGCAAGCCGCGCAAACACCTCCCCCGCCTGCTCCGCGGATACCGAGCCGGACAGGATGCGCGCGCCGATCAGAAACATATGTTCCTGGCCGAACAGCCGGATCGCGTCGAGAACTGCCTCGTAGCTGCGGGCGTCTTCCAGCGCGCGGACCAGCTCCGCTTCCAGCCGCTTCTCGTCGGGCAGCGCACCGAAAAAGCGCGGTTCGATCAGCGGATCGATGAAGTGCGGATGCTGCGCAAGAATATCGGCAAGCCGGGGAGCTGTGCCGAGGATCAGCGCGACAAAGCGGATGAGTTCCGGATTCTGCCGCAGCAACGAAAAAAAGCGGCCGCCGGCGCGCAGGCCGGCGAGGAAACGGTCGAATGCCGCAAAAGCTGCGTCCGGATTTTCCGCGCGCGAGAATTCATCGAGCATGACCGGTACAAGCGCGGTGAGATTGGCCCGCGCTTGCTCGCCGCGCAGCGCGCGGTAGCGACCCGCGTGCCAATTGCGCACCGCGTCGGCGACCCGCTGCGGCTGGCGAAAACCCATTTGCGCCAGGCGATCAAGCGTTTCGGTCTCGTCCTCGGCGGTCGCGAACGCCAGGTTCTGCTGCCGCGCCAGCAAATCCGGCGCGCGTTCGAACAGCCGGACATAGTGCCGCTCGACCTTGCGCAAATGCGCAACGAGTGCGCCGGCAAAATCGTCGCGGCCCCTAAAACCGAGAAAGCGGGCAAAAAGATCGAGCGCATCGGCATCCGCCGGCAGCGTGTGGGTCTGCTCGTCGGCCATCATTTGCAGGCGGTGCTCGACGCGGCGCAGAAAATCATAAGCCGCCGTGAGCTCGTCGCGCGCGACGGCATCGATCCACCCGTCGGCGGCAAGCACGGCAAGTGTCGCGACGGTGCCGCGGCCGCGCAATTCGCCGTGCCGCCCGCCGGCGATGAGCTGCTGCGTCTGCACGAAGAACTCGATCTCGCGGATGCCGCCGCGGCCGAGCTTGATATTGTGACCCTCGACCGCGATCTCGCCATGACCCCGATAGGCATGGATTTGCCGCTTCATTTCGTGCACGTCGGCGATGGTCGCGTAGTCGAGATATTTTCGCCAAATAAAGGGCGCGAGATCGCGGACGAGCTGTTCGCCCGCGGCGATATCCCCGGCGCACGGCCGCGCCTTGATCAGCGCCGCGCGCTCCCAGTTCTGGCCGCGACCTTCGTAGTAGTGGAGCGCCGCTGCGGTCGAAATCGCGATCTGCGTCGAGGACGGATCGGGGCGCAGTCGCAGGTCGATCCGAAAAACGTAGCCGTCTGCCGTACGCTCTTGCAGGAGTTTTACCAGGTCGCGGGTCAGCTTCACGTAGAACCGGGCGGGTTCGACGTCGCGCCCGAGTTTTGCGGCGGCAGCGTCGAAGAAGACCATGAGATCGATATCGCTCGAGAAGTTGAGCTCATGGCCGCCCATTTTGCCCATGGCGAGCACGATATAGCCGCAGCCCGCTTCGGGATTGTTCCGGTTCGGAGGTGCAAGTTTCTTGTGTATGACGGCCTCGCCGAGAAGATGATGGACGGCGGCGCCGAGCGCGGTTTCCGCGACATCGGTCAGCGCGGCGGTGACGCGCGCGACCGGCCAGACGCCGCCGATATCGGCGAGCGCGATGAGCAGCGCGGCTTCCGCCTTCATGCGGCGGAGAATGCGCGCCACTTCATCGGGCGACCGCGCCGCCGCGGCGGCGCTTTGCGTTGCGGCAAGGAGCGAGGCGAGCGCGCCGTCCGGATCGCCGTCGAGCAAGCGCCGCAAGCGCGCAGCGTCCGCTTGAACAAGCTCCCAGAGATAAGGCGCCGCCTCGGCGATGCCGCCGAGCAGCTGCGCCAGCGGCGGATGCGCGCGGACGAACGTTTTGAGCGCCTTGCCGGCGGCTGTCGCTTTGATGCTCGCAAGCCACTCCGATACGCGCGCGGACGATTTAGCCGAAGGCGCCGGCAGCGTGCCGGCGAGGCGTCCGATCAATGCCGCTTCGTTGCCCTTTTGGCGTTGCTGCTTCGGCCGCTTGCTCGCCGCCGGCCGCCTCATCCCGCCCCCGCCGGTCCCGCGCGCGGCAGAGCGATGGTGCTGCGCAACCCGGGATGATTGTCCTCGAGTTTCAGCTCGCCGCCATGCAAACGCGCGACAGCGGAAGCCAGGCTCAGGCCCAATCCCGAGCCCGGCTCCGATCGGCTCTGTTCGAGACGCACGAAACGTTCCACGACGCGGCCGCGATCGGCTTCGGGAATGCCCGGCCCGCGGTCCGCCACACTGAGCGTGATGCGCTCGCCATCATTGCCGGCCTTGACGACGATCTCGGCGGGCGCTCCGTTCATTTTGCTGTCCGGTCCGGCGTATTTGATCGCGTTGTCGACCAAATTCGCCAGCGCCTGACTCACCAGCTCGCGATTGCCGCGCACGGGTGCCGCAGCCGCCGCATCGACCTTGAGTATAATCCCCTTCTCGTCGGCCAGCGGCTCGTACAGCTCGCCAACGTCGCGCGCAATCTCGGCCGCATCGAATTCGGTCATGTTGTCGCGCGCTTGGCCGGATTCGGCACGCGCGATCATCAACAGCGCGTCGAAGGTGCGGATCAGCTCGTCGGATTCCGCGATGGTTGCTTCCAACGCCGCGCGGTAATCGGCGTCGGCGGCCGGGTTGCGTAGCGCCTGCTCGCAGCGATTGCGGAGCCTGGTCAGCGGCGTTTTGAGGTCATGCGCGATGTTGTCGGAGACTTCCTTTAAGCCCCGCATTAGCGCCTCGATTCGCTCGAGCATGGCGTTGAGATGATCGGCGAGGCGGTCGAGCTCGTCGCCGGTGCCCGCGACCGGCAACCGGCCGGCGAGATCGCCGCGCATGATGGTCTGTGCCGTATCGGTCATGGCGTCGACGCGCTTGAGCACACGCCGGCTGACGAAGAATCCGCCCACTAGGCCGAGCACGATGACCAGCGCCAGCGACCATTTCCCGGCATTGGCAATGATGCCGAACAGCCGTTCGCGTTCCTCGAGGTCGCGCCCGACCAGAAGGTGGAAACCGCCCGGGAGCTGCACGACCCGGACCAGGGCGCGATGGTCGCTGCCCTCCGGCGCTTCGAGCCGGCGATAGTTCGTTTCGAGCCATCCCGGATGGTCGAGAACGCCCGGTTCCAGCGAACCGACATTGCCGGCGAGCCCCTCCCCGCTCGGCGTGGTCACCAGATAGAGGCTCGATCCCGGACGCCGCGAGCGCAAATCGACGACGATCACCAGACGCCTGATGCCGCCTTGAGCGTACTGCGCGGACAGCCCGTTGATCTCGCCATCGACGGTCGATGTGATTTGCTCGGTAATGAGCCGGCGCGTATTGAGCGCAAAATAGCCGAGCAGCGACGCCGCGAACAAGACGAAGATCGCGAGATAAACCAGCGTCAACTTGAACGCCGTGGTGCGAAGGAGTTTACCGAGCGCCGTCACGGATCAACTTTCTCAGATTGCACTCCCATTTCGCTCTCGGAGAAGTCATCCTCCCAGAATTCGAGCGCCGCGCGTTTGCCGGCCTGCCGATTTGCCGCCTCGGCCCGCCGCAGCTCGACGCGACGGATTTTACCGGAAATCGTCTTTGGCAGTTCGGCGAATTCGAGGCGTCGCACCCGCTTGAAAGACGCCAGCGCAACGCGGCAATGTTGGAAGATCGACAACGCGGTAGCGCGATCTGGCGCACGGCCGGACGCCAGCGTCAGAAAGGCCTTCGGCACGGCAAGCCGCATCGGATCGGGCGACGGAACAACGGCCGCCTCGGCCACCGCCGGATGCTCGATCAACACGCTCTCAAGCTCGAACGGGCTGATCCGATAGTCGGACGATTTGAACACGTCGTCGGCCCGGCCGACATAGGTCAGGTAGCCGTCGTCGTCGATCGAGGCGACGTCGCCGGTGCGGTAGACGGAGTCGCCGTGCGCACGAACGCCGCCGTCGTCGTCCTGATAGCCTTGCATCAATCCGGTCGGCCGCGGCTCGAGCACCAGGCAAATCTCGCCCTCCCGCTGCGCCGCGCCGTTGGAATCAAGCAACGCGACGCGGTAGCCCGGCAGCGGCCGGCCCATCGAGCCTAATCTCAGCTTCTGGCCCGGCGTATTGCCGACCAGCGCCGTCGTCTCGGTCTGGCCGTAGCCGTCGCGGATGGTGATGCCCCAGGCCGCCTTGACCCGCGCGATCACCTCGGGATTGAGCGGCTCGCCGGCGCTGATGAGCTGTTTGATCCGGACCGACCAGGCGGCGAGGTCCTCCTGGATCAGCATTCGCCACACGGTAGGCGGGGCGCAAAAGGTGGTGACGCCGCAGCGCACGATGGTGTCGAGCAGACCGCGCGCATAAAAGCGGCGCTGATTGACGATGAAGACCGCCGCTTGCGCATTCCACGGCGAAAAGAAACAGCTCCACGCGTGCTTGGCCCAGCCCGGCGACGATATATTGAGGTGCACATCGCCGGCCCGCAGCCCGAGCCAATACATGGTCGAAAGGTGGCCGACCGGATAGCTCTGGTGGCTGTGCAGAACCAGCTTGGGCGTCGCCGTGGTGCCGGAGGTGAAGTAGAGCAGCACCGGATCGTCCGGCCGCGTTTCGCCATCCGGCGTGAACTCCGCGGACGCCTTGTAACCATTTTCGAACGAGACCCAGCCCGGTACGTCCTTGCCGACGACAATGCGCGTGTAGTCGCCGGGCAGCTCGGCGAATTTGCCCGCCGCATCGGCGCTGGCGATGACGTGACGGACGCGGCCGCGCGCGAAGCGGTCGGCGAGATCGTTGCGCGTGAGCAGCGTCGTCGCCGGCACGATGACCGCGCCGAGCTTCATCGCCGCCAACATGCATTCCCAGAGCGGCACGACGTTGCCGAGCATGACCAGGATGCGGTCGCCGCCGCGGACACCGAGACCGCGCAACGCATTGGCAATGCGGTTCGAGCGCTCGCTTAAGTCCGCAAAGGAGAGCTTGGTCTCGCCGGCGCCCTCGTCGACAAGCCAGAGCGCCGGCTGCGCATTGTCGCGCGCCATGACGTCGAAGTAATCGAGCGCCCAGTTGAAGCGATCGAGCTTGGGCCATTTGAAATCGCGGTAGGCGGTGGCGTAATCCTCGCGATGGCGCAACAGGAAATCACGAGCCGCGATGAATGGCGCCGCATTGCCCGAGGTCATGATGATCTCCGTGGCGATCGCCCGTTCGGAAGCCGAAAGACGAAATATGCTTTTCCTGTTGACAATAAGATACCCGCACTCCTCTCTCGGTACGATCCTTTTGCCGGGGCGGGCGAACGCAGATGATGGGACCTCTTGCAGGCTTTCGCATCGTCGAGTTCGCCGGTATCGGGCCGGCGCCGATGGCGGCGATGCTGTTCGCCGACCTGGGCGCCAGCGTTCTGCGCTTGGATCGGATCACCCCAAGCAGCCTCGGAATAGACCGGCCGGCACAGTTTGATTTGACGGCGCGCGGTCGTCCGTCCGTTGCGATCGACCTGAAACATCCCGACGGGCCCGCCCTCGCTCTCGATCTCATGGACCGAGCCGATGCCCTGATTGAAGGATTCCGCCCAGGCACTATGGAGCGTCTCGGCCTCGGTCCCGATGCGGTGCTCGCGCGCAACCCGCGCCTCGTTTACGGGCGGATGACGGGATGGGGCCAAACCGGCCCGCTCGCGCAAGCCGCAGGTCATGACCTCAATTATCTGGCGCTGACCGGCGCGCTCGCGGCCATCGGGCGCGCCGGCGCAAAGCCGACGCCGCCGCTCAACCTGATCGCCGACTATGGCGGCGGCGCGCTCTACCTCGCCTTCGGCATGGCCTGCGCCATGATCGAGGCGCAGCGATCCGGCAAGGGGCAATTCGTGGATGCGGCGATGACGGACGGCGTCGCCTCGCTGATGACGAGCATGTACGGCCTTTATGCCATGGGTTTCCATAGTCTGAAGCGCGGCACCAATCTGCTCGATTCCGGCTCGGCGATTTACGACGTCTATGAATGCGCCGACGGCCGCTACGTCGCCATCGCGCCGATTGAGCTCAAGTTCCGCAAGGTGCTGTTCGAACTCCTGGGCCTTCCTTATACGACCGACGACGGAGCGGAATTGCGCGGCAAACTCGAAGACATCTTCAAGACCCGCACCAGAGATGAATGGTGTTCGCTTTTGCAGGGAACCAATGCCTGCTTCGCGCCGGTTCTCACCATGGCGGAAGCGCCGCATCATCCGCACAATGTCGCGCGCGCCACCTTTATAGAGAGCGACGGCGTGGTGCAGCCGGCCCCGGCGCCGCGCTTTGGCAGGACGCCATCCGGCCGGCCGGCGCCGCCGCGCCCGCGCGGCGACGGAACTCGGTCGGCACTCGCGGACTGGGGCATCGACGGGGAAAGGATCGACGCGCTGTTCGCCAATGGAGCGCTGGGCGGACCTGAAATGCCATAGTGCACGGAACATAGGTTATCGCGCGCCGTCGCGGATCATGTAGCCCGCACCGCGCACGGTGTGTAACAGCGGCTGCGCGAAGCCCTTGTCGATTTTAGATCGCAAGCGCGAAATGTGCACGTCGATCACATTCGTCTGCGGGTCGAAATGATAATCCCACACGTTCTCCAAAAGCATGGTGCGGGTGACCACCTGGCCGGCATGCCGCATCAGATATTCGAGCAGGCGGAACTCCCGCGGCTGGAGCTGCACCTCCTGCCCGGCGCGGCTGACCTCGTGGGACAGCCGATTGAGTTCGAGATCGCCGACCCGATACACGGTCTCCTCGCCGCGACTGCCGCGCCGCCGCGCCAGCGCTTCGACGCGCGCCAAAAGTTCCGCGAACGCGTAGGGTTTGGCGAGATAATCGTCGCCGCCGCCGCGCAACCCCTTGACGCGGTCGTCGACCTGCCCGAGCGCCGACAGGATCAGCACCGGCGTTGCCACGGACTTGCTGCGCAAGGCGTTGATGACCGATAGCCCGTCGCGTTTCGGCAGCATGCGATCGACAATCAACACGTCGTAGTCGCCGTCGAGTGCGAGCTGTAGCCCCTCCTCGCCGTCGCCGGCCTGATCGGCAATATGGCCGACCTCGCGGAATGCCTTGACCAGATAATCGGCCGCGTTGCGGTCGTCTTCAATGATGAGAAGGCGCATGGTTTATCGCCGCACCTGGAGCTGGCTCTAGCATTTCATCTGGCATGATCTTTTCCGACCTTGCTTCGCCCGCCGAAGCGGGCTTCGCGAAGGCGGGAAACCGGTGACCACCCGGATCAAGTCCGGTGCAGGCTTTTTCGCGATCATGCCTACAAAGCCGGATGGCGGAACATCACTAGGAATATTGTCGCGCAAAGCGGTCCAGGCAATATCAATCGTAAACGACGCTAAGCAAGCACGGCTGAAAGTGAGGGGGCGGCGAGCGGTTGCCCGCCACCCCCTCTTACCCACTCCACCCCGGCGGGGGCGACGGATGCCGGGAGGTAGAGTTGGTATTCGGCGGGGACGGGTCTTATGACCCGTCCCCAGGGTACGCCCGCCAGCGGGGGCGACGGATGCCGGCGGATCGCCCCTTTTCCTGAGAGCCTTAGCGCTTCCGATCCGATCGGAACCGGGCTCTAACGTTTTGTTTGAGCATGATCTTTTCCGATCCTCCTGCGCCCGCCGAAGCGGACTTCGCGAAGGCAGGAAACCAGTGACACTTGATCATGCCCTAGGCGTTGCCGAGCGGCAGCGCGACGAACTTCGTGCCATCGCCCGACTTCACCCGGAACAACAGGGTATGCTTGCCCTCCGTACGAGCGTCGGCGAGACTCTGGCGAACGTCGGCCGGCGTCGACACCGGCTTGCCGCCGACATCGAGAATAACGTCGCCGACCTGGAAACCGTGGTCGGCGGCGATGCCGCCGGCGGCGACCGCGGTGACGACGACGCCGCTGTCGTCCGCGCCTGAAACCTTGTTGCCGGGCGCGAGCGTGAGGCCAAGCTTTGGTACGTCGCTCTCGGAACCTTCGCGCTGTTGATCGTTCGCGGCCTGCTTCTCATTCGGCAAGGTGCCGAGCGTCAGCGTCACGGTCTTGTCCTGACCCTGATGGATGATGCCGAGTTTCACCGTGGTGCCCGGCGCCTTCGTGCCGATCCGGCGCGCAAGATCACGCGCATCATGGATCGGCGTGTCGTCGACCGAGGTGATCAGGTCGCCGCTCTGGATGCCGGCTTTGGCGGCGGGGCTGTCCTTTTGCGGCTCCGACACCAGCGCCCCGGTCGCCTGCTTTAAGCCCATGCTGTCGGCGATGTCCGGGGTGACGGACTGGATCTGCACGCCGATCCAACCGCGGGTGACACTGCCCTTGTCGCGAAGTTGCGCGACGACGCTTTTGACGGCGTCCGCGGGAATGGCGAAGGCAATGCCCACGGAGCCGCCGGAGGGCGAAAAGATCGCGGTATTGACGCCGATGACGTTGCCGTCGACGTCGAAGGTCGGGCCGCCGGAATTGCCTTTGTTGACCGGCGCGTCGATCTGGATGAAATCGTCATAGGGGCCGGCGCCGATATCGCGGCCGCGGGCCGAGACAATGCCGGCGGTGACGGTGCCGCCAAGTCCGAACGGGTTACCGACCGCGAGCACCCAGTCGCCGACGCGCGGCGTGGCATCGGCCAGTTTGACATACGGGAAGTCGTTGCCGTCGACTTTGATCAAGGCAAGATCGGTGCGCGGGTCGGTGCCGATGACCTTGGCGCTGTGGGTCTTGCCGTCATCGGTGGTGACCTGAACGTTATCCGCGTTCTGCACCACGTGGTTGTTGGTCACCGCGTAACCGTCGCGCGAAATGAAGAAGCCGGAACCCTGGCCGGTGACGATCTCATGGCCGTTCGGCATATTGGGCATGCCGAAATGGCGGAAGAATCGTTCGAACGGCAAGCCGGGCGGGAATGGAAGATCGTCGTCGCTCTGACTGGACTCGGCCGGGCGATCGATCTTGACGCGCACCGAAATTACGGCCGGCTTTACCTTCTCGACAATGTCGGCGAAGCCGACCGGGCGCTGCGGCAGCTGCTGCACCTTTTCGGTCAAATTCTGCGCTTGCGCCGGCACGCCTAACGGGTTGGACGCCATGTTCGGCGCGACGATGAGCGCCGCCGCACCAATACCGGCGATCGCCGTCGCCAGAAGCGCAACGCGCCGCGCGGATAGAATGCGGCGGGACTGCAAGAAACTGCCGTTCATTACCTGTCTCCAAGTCGAGGGTCCGTAAGTCGAGCTTCCGTCGCGCGACGGAAGCTGCTTTGCGCAGAAAAGAAAGATGAGGCCGCGAGCCTTACCGGGCTCTGTCGGCAGCATTAAAAGTTCGTAATGTTACTTGATGCGAAATTCGTACGCGAAAACATTGACTTATCGCCGAAACCCGGCCCAGCGGCGGACCCCGCGGGGTCACCAGGGCGCGATGTTAAGGCGCGCCTTCGTCGCGCAGGAGTTCCGCGACGCGGGTTTCCTCCGTCGCGGTGAGCTTCGCGGGCTCTGCCGTTGCCGGTGCGTCATTGCGGCGCCTGGCCACGACGACGAGCATGACAATGCCAATGAGCAGCACGGCGGGCGGCAGACCCCATAACGCCGCCGTGTGCCACGACAGCCGCGGTTTTAGCAGCACGAATTCGCCATAGCGGGCCACCAGGAAATCGAGAACCTGGGCATCGCTGTCGCCGGCCTGCATCCGCTGGCGCACCAGGACGCGCAGGTCGTGCGCGAGCGGCGCTGCGGAATCGTCGATCGATTCGTTCTGACACACCATGCAGCGCAATTCCTCGGACAGCGCGCGCGCGCGGGCCTCGAGCACAGGGTCCGACAGCATCTCGTCGGGCTGGACGGCCCAGAGCGGGGATGACCAAAGAAGCGCGATCAAGAGCGCGAAAGCGTGCAGATATTTCACCGCCTTCACTCCGCCGGTTGCAGGCGCGCTCTGGCCTTCGCAGGTCGAGGCGCGCCAACCCGCAGCCGTCGATCAGAGAGCGACAGGCCGCCGCCAATGAACATGATTATGGCGCCGAGCCAGATCATCAGGACTTGCGGCTTGAAGTAGAGCCGCACCGGCACGGTGCCGTCCCGGTTCGGATCGCCGAGCGACAGATAGAGCTGGCTTACGCCGCGCGTCATCAGCGCCGCCTCGGTCGTCGCCTCGTTGCGGGCCGGGAAAGTACGCCGGCTCGGCTCCATAGTGCCAATCAATTCGCCGCCGATGCGGCGCACGGTGAAACGGCCGACGACGTCGTGATAATTGGGCCCCGCCCGGCTGAACAGGCCGTCGAAGGTGAGCCGGTAATGCGCGATATCGAGGCTGGCGCCGGGCTTGATCTCGGCGATCCGTTCGCTGCCCCAGGCGGTTACGGCGACGATGCCGAGCAGCGTCGCGCCGATTCCGAAATGCCCAAGCGCCGTGCCCCAGGCCGAGCGCGGCAGTCCCAGCGCGCGCCGCAGCGCGGCGCGGAACGGCAGGCGCAAAATCAGCGTGCGCTCGGCGATGTCGGTTACCGCGCCCGCCATGACGAAGACGGCGATGCCGACGCCGAACGGCGCCAGCACCGGGCCGCCATGTTCGAGTGCGAATGCCGCCGCGATCGCGACCGCCCCGAGCAGCCCAGCCGTCAGCAGGCGTTGCGCGGCGCCCAGGAGATCGCCGCGCTTCCAGCTCATGAGCGGCCCGAACGGCATCGCCGCCATCAGCGCGATGAACAGCGGGCCGAAGGTCGAGTTGAAGAACGGCGGGCCGACCGAAATCTTATCGCCCGTGAGCGCCTCGAGCGCGAGCGGATAAAGCGTGCCGACGAACACGGTGGCGCAGGCTGTCGTCAGGAACAGATTGTTAAAGACAAGCGCTCCTTCGCGCGAAATCGGCGCGAACAGGCCGCCTTGTTTGAGGAGCGGCGCGCGCCACGCATAGAGCGCCAGCGCGCCGCCGATGAACAGGATGAGGATGGCGAGAATGAAAATGCCGCGCGTGGGGTCGGTTGCGAAAGCGTGGACCGAGGTCAGCACCCCCGAGCGCACCAGGAAGGTCCCGATCAGCGACAGCGAGAAAGCGAGGATCGCCAGCAGAATCGTCCACACTTTCAACGCGCCGCGCTTTTCCATCACGACCGCGGAATGGAGCAGCGCCGTGCCGGCAAGCCACGGCATCAGCGAGGCATTTTCGACCGGATCCCAGAACCAAAATCCGCCCCAGCCGAGCTCGTAATAGGCCCAGTACGAACCTCCGGCGATGCCCAGCGTCAGGCACATCCAGGCGCCGAGCACCCACGGCCGTACCCAGCGCGCCCATGCGGCGTCGATGCGGCCTTCCAGCAAGGCGGCAATCGCGAAGGAGAATGCGATCGAAAAGCCGACATAGCCGAGATAAAGCATCGGCGGATGGAAGGCGAGGCCGGGGTCCTGCAGGATCGGATTGAGATCACGGCCCTCGAACGGCGCATCGGCAATGCGCACGAACGGATTCGACGTTACGAGAATGAAGAGGTGAAAGGCGGCCGCGATCCAAGCCTGCACCGCCAGCGCGTTGGCCTTGAGCACCACCGGCAGATTGGTGCCGAAGACCGCGACCAAGGCGCCGAAAAACGTCAGGATCGAGACCCACAGCATCATCGAGCCTTCGTGGTTGCCCCAGATGCTGGTGAGCCGGTACATCAAAGGCATCTGCGAGTTCGAATTCTGGAAGACGTTGAGCACCGAGAAGTCTGAGGTGACGTAGCACACGGCGAGCGCGCCGAACGCGATCGCGACGAAGGCAAATTGCGCGACCGCCGTCGGCGCCGCCATGCTCATGAGCACGGCATCGTTGGTGCGCGTGCCGACAATGGGCATGATGCCCTGGATCAACGCCAATCCGAGCGCGAGCATCAATGCGTAATGGCCGATTTCGGGAATCATTTGGCGCCTCCGCCGATGGGCATCGCGGCCCTCTGAGCATAATCATCCTTCCAATGCCCCGACTTCTTCAAGGCGTCGGCGACCTCTTTCGGCATGTAGGTTTCGTCGTGTTTGGCGAGAATCGTATCGGCGTTGAACACGCCGGCGCCGTCGAGCGCGCCTTCGGCCACGACACCTTGCCCTTCGCGGAACAGATCGGGCAAGACGCCGCGATAGGACACCGCAATCTCGCTCTTGCCGTCGGTGACGTCAAAGCGGAAGCTGAGATTGTCGCCGCGCGCGAGGCTGCCGTCTTTCACCAGCCCGCCAAGCCGGATGCGCGTGCCGGGTCCGACGTGTTTTTCCACCACGTCGCTCGGCGAATTGAAGAACACGATGGAGTCGCGGAACGCATTGAGCATGAGCGCGACCGCGACCGCCAATACGCCGAGGCCGCCGCCGATCAGAACGAGGCGTCGCTGCTTGCGGGTCATTATTACTGTCTCCACCACATACTGTGCATCAGCCTTCGAGACCGAGCCCTTTGACGAGGTCGT
>Ga0181530_10004973_pt1 | contig 13806 bp, 9 predicted proteins | sample PEATcosm2014_Bin_42_FD_119769 | JGI IMG/M metagenome (GOLD analysis project Ga0181530, IMG submission 119769) | Peatland microbial communities from MTU Mesocosm Facility, Houghton, MI, USA - PEATcosm2014_Bin10_60_metaG | ecosystem: Environmental > Terrestrial > Soil > Wetlands > Peat | place... | reverse complement strand
GGAGCACAAGCCCAGGAGCGTCTTGGCTACCCCACCCAAAAACCCGAGGCCCTTCTAGAACGCATCATCAAAGCCAGCTCCAACGAGGGCGATCTGGTCCTCGACCCCTTCTGTGGCTGTGGTACTACCGTCCAGGTGGCTCAGCGCCTCAACCGCCGCTGGATCGGCATCGACATCACCCACCTCGCCATCGGCCTCATCAAGACCCGTCTCGACGACGCCTACGGCCCCGAAGTCCGCCAGACGTATGAGGTCATCGGCGAACCCACGGACGTGGCCGGTGCCGAGCAACTCGCCGAAGAGAACAAGTACCAGTTCCAGTACTGGGCGCTCGGCCTCTGCGGAGCGCGTCCCACCGAGGGCATCAAGAAGGGGGCCGACCGCGGCATCGACGGCCGCCTCTACTTCCACGACGACCTCACCGGCGCGTCCAAGCAGATCATCTTCTCCGTCAAGGGCGGCCACAACATCGGCGTCTCCGAGGTCCGCGACCTCATCGGCGTCCTACAGCGCGAGAATGCCGAGATCGGCGTCTACATCTCCTTCGAGGAACCCACCAAGCCCATGCTCCGCGAGGCCGCCGAAGCCGGCTTCTACACCTCGCCCGGCTCATCCGGCGCCGAGGGCGGCAAGTACCCCCGCATCCAGCTCCTCACCATCCGCGACCTCCTCGAAGGAACCAAATCCGTCCAGCGCCCCCTCCTCCACGCCCGCGACACCACCTTCCGCCGCGCCCCCCGCTCCCGCCCCAACGTCCCCACCAACCTCACCCTCAACCTCACCGACCACCCCGGCGACTAGCGCGGATTCTGCACCGCTATAGCGGTTGCCGTTGCGGGCCAACGGCCCGCGCTAAGTTAGCCTGGGGCGAAGCCCCAGGACTCGGGCAAGTAAGAATCGGCGGGCTGTAGGCCCGCGCTAAAACTACACGGTGCCGAACGGCCCCGCGCCCCAAAAACCTTGTCAAGAAAAATCGCGCAACCCACTCCATCCAATCAAGATAAACTGACAAACTACTCTCCCCAATCAGTTACAATTAAATAGGGGGCTATCGATTCTGCCGGTCGAGCAGAGAATGACCGATACTACAGAAGCGCATTATCATGATATGGTTACAACCTAAGCATCATCGAATCAGGACGTTACATCGAAAATCACGGCCTGGTTCTGACCTGGTACACCCAAGTCATGACCTAACTTATTATTTATGAAGACTTTAGACTTTTTTCGCCCCAAGAGAACCATGTAAGTTTACTAATTAGTTAATACGAGACCGTCTGCTCCTGCTACCGTTATGCCTCAACCGACCAAAAATCGCGCTCTCGGCTTCGCATCCTGCGCCCTCGCCAGCTCGCTGTGGGGCTGCGGCTTCTTCTTCGGCAAGATCGCTCTGGCCGAGATGAACGTCGGCGCCATGGTCCTCTACCGCTTCCTCTTCGCCACCCTCGCGCTTACGCCCTTGCTCCTTCTCCACTGGCCCCGCTTCACCCGCGCCGATTGGGGCCTTCTGCTGCTCGCCTCCTTCCTTGGAATCCCCCTCCAGTTCCTCCTCCAGTTCTCCGGCCTCGCGCTCACCACCGTCTCCCACGCCTCGCTGATGGTTGGCACAATGCCGGTCATTCTGGCCGCCGGGGCCACCCTCTTCGCCCACGAGCGCATGGACCGGCCCGGCTGGCTTGCTCTCGCCATCTCCACCCTCGGGGCCACATTGATTGCCTTCGGAGCCAGGGAAACAGCCGCGCGCCACGCCACTGGAGCAACCGGCCCCACCCTCGCCGGAGACCTCCTCGTCGTCCTCTCACTGGTTGTCGCCCTCGCCTGGATCCTCCTCAACAAGCGCCTCATGCAGCGCCACAGCGCCATCACCGTCACCGCCTACGGCATCGCCGCCGGCACCGCGATGCTCCTCCTCTGCGTCCCCATCCTCTATCAACACCCCTTCGGCCCGCCGCACCTCTCAGCCATCTCGCTGAAGGCCTGGCTCGCGCTTGCCGCCAGCGGCCTGCTCTGCACCGCATCCACTACCCTGCTCTGGAACTGGGGCCTCACCCAGGTCCCCGCATCGCAGGCCGGCGTCCTGCTCAACATGGAGCCCCTCATCGGCTCGCTGCTCGGCGTCTTCCTGCTCGGCGAGAGCCTCGGCCCCAGCGCCCGCACCGGCGGCGCCCTCATCCTCGCCGCCGCCCTCATTATTACTACCGGTTCGCGCACCCGCCGCCGCGAACAGCTCCCCCTCACATGACAGCACAAGGTTCGAGGTTCAAGAAACTAGGTTCAAAGGAGGAGGTTTAGTTTTGCAATAGAGAAATATAAACTGTCGTTCTGGTCCGGAACTCGGCAAAGAGGAAGAAACCCCTTATTTCGTCGGCGCGAAGAAGTACGACCTTATCTTGGGAATGATCTGGCCGCGAATGGTGCTCCGGAACACCAGCCCGATTGCGATAAAGAAGATTGGAAGGACAGCGATGATCTGAAGAAAAAATACCGTGAGATGGCGCGCAGGATAGCGGGCATTCACCGCGTATGTGGCTATGGCGAATGGAATCGAGGACAAATAAACCGGCGCCCACACCTTCCACACAACTTCAGAGTAACTCAGTCCTACCAGCTTGGAGATATAGTTTGGCCACAATACTAGATGCACGATTAAGCTGGGAACCATGGTTCCGATGGCTACTCCATAGATCCCATACCAGTGGACCAGGACAATGCTCAGAGCCAGATTGGTGACGCCTTCCCCAATCGCCCATAGCGCGCTCATCTTATGTTTTTCCACCCCGAAGGCGACCGCTTGCGCGGTTCGATTGGCGAACGCAAACAGAAGTGCCGAACAGAGAATAATAAGGACGGTTCCTGAGCTGTGTGAGTACTGCGGCCCCATCCAGAGGCCAATGAAACTGCGGCCGCGGACCATCAGGGTGATCAGGATTGGCAATGAGACCGCGAGCGTGGCGCGGGTCCCGTTCTTGTAGAGCATCAACAGGCTATTGGTATCGCCTGCGGCCTCGTAAGTGCTTGCGGCGGGAACGAACGTTGCGCCCATCGAATTGATTGCCTGGCTTGTATAGCTGCACAGTGAGTTGGCAATTGCGTAGTAGGTCACTGCCGTAACCGAAACAAATGCACCGACGACAATAGTGTCGGTCTGGTAGATCAACTGGATCGCGATCGTCGTCAGAAAGGCATAGGAACTATAAGTCCAGATTCGCTTCAGCGTCTCTCTCTTCGGCTTGTTCAGCAGGATTTGCAGTTGAGGATAAAGCCTGTGCGCAACCCACACCAGAAGGGAGTTGTAAATCAATACCGCAATCAGCTCGCAGACGGCAATTGCAACAATGCCGTGCCCCGTGCGCAACACGGCCACCACTCCAATCACACGCACTGCCGTTTGCACCGTACTCAGGATAATCTGCAGGTCATAACGGTTGAGCGCCGACAGCACGCCTGCAACTACGCCGACCGACATCGTAATCGCTGTCGTCACACCAATGAGGAAGACGGCTTCTCTGGCATCGCTCGCTAGTTCAGTTGGGACCTTGTGGAACAGGAGCGGAAATACCGCTGCCAGTCCTGCGCTCAGCACAAGGATGAGAGCGCTGATCTGTAATCGGACCCACAGGGCGGCCGAGATTGCTTCCGACGCGCCCTGATGATCGTTCTGGGTGTGCCCCTTGGAGACAAACCGCAGGACCGCGCTTTGCATCCCTAGGTCGAGCAGGCCAAGGTAGGCCATGACTCCAACTGCCAGCACCCAGACGCCATAGGCAACATTTCCCAGGCGATGGATGATAAATGGAAACAGGAAGAAGCTGACTGCCAAATTGGAGATCGTTCCAAACCAATTAAACAGCACGTTCCGCGCGATGTGTCGTACTCGCAGCTCCAAGCCGGAACTCCTTCTTGCCATCATCCAATCGTGGCGGAGACATCTCGACTTTACTGGCTTTCAAAGGCCCAGGCAATCCCCTGAGCGCATAATCGATGGTAGCAGCGGCCCGATCCAGCACTGCAAAGGATGGCATCCGGCATCAGTTTCATTGCTTGTCCTCACAGCAACGCTTTCGCTGCACGTCTGGGTAAAAGCTCCTCCTTCCCCAGCAGGCGGATGACGTATCATCAGGGAAAGCAGCGCTCGTCGAAACCCGGGCCTCCTGCAAGCCTGCATCAGGAGCTTGTGAACAATGGCTCACAGCACGGCGTTGTCCAGCCTGCGCGCAGCAGTCGCCCGCTTCCCAACAACTGGAGCACTGCTGCTTCCCGCCAATGCGATACCGCTCTACCGGAGCGCACCATGAAGCTGCTCTTCTGGCTCTGCCTCATACTGGTGGCCTATGCATACTTCGGCTATGCCATTTGGCTGCGGCTTCAGGTTCGGCTGCACAGGCGCCCCATCCTCCAGAGGCCGATCCTGCCCGAAGTGTCTGTTATCATCGCTGTCCACAATGAGGAAGCGAACCTGCCTGCCAAATTGGAGAACCTGCGCCATCTGAATTACCCGCAGAATCGGCTTCAGATCGTCATCGTCTCTGATGGATCCACCGATCGCACGGCCGGCATTCTGCGTGAGCAGGGTCCCAGCATCTCGCTCGTCATTCTCGACCAGGCGAATGGCAAGGCCTGCGCCCTGAACGAGGCGGTTAAGCACGCCGCAGGCGAGATCCTCATCTTTCAGGATGCGCGCCAGTTGGTCGATCCGGACGCAATCTCCGAACTCGTCTCCTGCTTCGCCGATGCGGCCGTCGGCGCCGTAAGCGGGGAGTTGTTGCTAGAAACCAGCGCTCCCTCCTCCGATGCTCTCGGCATCTATTGGAAGATCGAAAAATTAGTGCGCAGGCTCGAATCTGAGTCGGGTTCCGTCGTCGGAGTAACTGGGGCCCTCTATGCAATCCGCCGTGAACTCTATACCGAGATCCCGCCAGGGACGATTCTCGATGACGTCTTTGTTCCCATGCATGTTGCCCGCATGGGAAAACGTGTTGTGTTTCAGCCCACAGCAATAGCGCGCGATCAACTCTTCAGCGAAAAAGGGAAAGAGTTTTCGCGCAAGGTCCGCACCCTGACGGGCAATTACCAGTTGCTTCAGTTGGCGCCATGGCTGCTTACGCCGGTCAACCCTCTGCTCTTCCGCCTCATCAGCCATAAGCTCCTGCGACTCCTCGCGCCGCTGCTGCTGGTCCTGATGCTGGTGGCCTCCGCAATGTCCAGCGGGCCATTCTATCGATCCATCTTCTGGCTCCAGGTCCTCTTCTATGCTTTAGCCGCGGTCGGAACCCTGGGCCCCTCCACGAAACAGTTTAAGCCGGTCGCTATCGCCAATACATTTGTTATGCTCAACGCTGCAGCGGCACTTGCGTTTTACAATTTTGTTGCAGGGCGTAACAGAGTTTGGGCCTAGTAAACTAGGCCAGCCTGCGGCGGGTCTATCTGCATTCGCTCGCAGACTTACGAGGATCGCATGCTTGGAACAGGCATTGGACACTTCATCCCGCTGGCCGCCTACCTGGGGTTTTGGATCATGTGCCTCGTCTCGTTAGGCGGAAGGCCTCTTTTCGGCCTTTACTATATGCTCCCATTCCTCCCCTATCGAACGTTGCGCGACCACTTTATCGACTATCCGCTGGGCTCTAATATGATGACGATCCTGGTCCTGTCAGTCATCATTGGAGCTCTCATCCACGGCAAGCGCCTTCCTAAATCCAAGCTCTACCTCATCTGGTTGGTCTTTGCAGTCTATCTCTACCTTTCGATGTGGATCGGCGTGGCGCTTGCGAATGCCCCCGCGCCGCTTTGGCTCTCAGACATCAACTTCGTTACTTGGAAAGACTACATGGTCATTCCTCTGGTCTTCGTAGCGGCAGGTTTAGTCATCGAAGACCGAAAAGCGATTCGGACCGTCGTCCTCATTACGGCCATCTCCCTCTTGTTCATCGATAGAAGTTGCATTCTGGAGAGCATGACCAGGACCTGGACAACTTTCGACGAGGAAAAACGCGGTGGCGGGCCACTCGCCTACGGCTCAAACCAGACAGCCGCATTCCTGGCGCAGTTCGCAATGTTTTTCTGGGGATTCGCACAATTTGTAAAACAAAAAAAAATCAAACTGTTCGGCTACCTGCTGGTGGCGGCCACGCTGTTTGCAACCATGTACACGTTCTCCCGCGGAGGGTATCTCGCGGTACTATGCGGCGTTTTTGTCCTTGGCCTTCTGAAGGACAGAAAGCTTCTTCTGATTCTTGGGGTCTTCCTGCTGACCTGGCAGACGGTCGTCCCTGCTCCCGTCCGCGAGCGGGTCACAATGACCAAGGACTCCAATGGACAACTCGAGGCCTCGGCTCAGGAGCGGGTCGACCTATGGCAGAACGCGGAAAAGTCGATCCTCCACAGTCCAATTGTCGGAACTGGCTTCGCAACCTTCCAGATGGGAGAGCATGTTGGCGACCTGAAAGATACTCACAACTGGTATGTCAAGGTCTTGGTGGAGACTGGAATAATCGGTTTCATCATCGCCATCATTCTGCTTCAGCAATTGCTGGCAACGTCCTATCGCCTCTTCAAACGCGCAACCGACCCGCTCTACCAAGGCCTGGGCCTGGGCCTTCTTTTGGCAACCTGCGCATGCATTGTTGCAAACTGTTTCGGCGACCGCTGGACCTATCTTGAAATCACCGGGCTCCTTTGGGTGCTCGCCGGAGCTGCAATTCGCGCAACGCATCTCACGGAATCGGAACCCATCGCAGTACCGGCAGAAGTTGATTCCACCAACACGATCAACCCATACATTGCTTATCGTTAAGAATCTCTCCGCATTTCTCCATGCTTCTATCTGCGTCCACGCAACTTGTTAGCTGGGAAGTTACTCCATGAGCAGGATCACCGCATTGCCGCTGGAAGGCCCGGGCCGCAGGCAGGCGGCGCACTCCGCATTGCCTCATGTCCTGCTTGTGCTCGATCAGTTTCCCAAGACCCTTGGCGGCGGAGAGCGGACCGTCCGGAAGCTCGCGGCCCTTCTGCCGCAGTATGGATATCGCGCCTCGATCCTGACCTTTTACGCTCACCCACAAAGTGACGCCCTCAAGTCGCCCCCGTGTCCCATCTACCTGCTGCCCATGCAGCGCACCTACGGCCTTACAGCGCTTCTGGCCGCTCTGGATCTGAGAACCTTTCTGCGCCAGCAACAAGTCCAGATCGTCCAAACATTTTTCGAGAGTTCCGATCTCTGGGCTGGACTGGTAACAAAAACAATGTCTTCCGCCAAGCTGATCTGGAGCCGCAGAGATATGGGAATTCTCCGGTCCCGCAAACACCGTCTCGCCTATCGCCTCATGGCCGGCGCTCCCGATGCGGTCTTCGCCGTCTCGGAACAGGTTCGCCGGTATTCGATCGAGGTGGATCGAATCGATCCCGCGCGCGTCCAGACCATCTACAGCGGCCTCGACCTCTCCGATTGGAATTCCGCCTCCAGACCTGCGAAAACTTCGGAGGAAATCCGAATCACCACGGTAGGAAATATCCGCCGGGTGAAAGGCCACGACGTCTTCATCAAGGCAGCCGCAACGATCCTGCCGCGCTTTCCCAACGTCTCATTCAGCATCGCAGGCGATGTGTTGGAGCCCGAGTACTTTGCGGAACTACAAACCCTGGTCCGCGATCTCAACCTCTCCGATCACTTTTATTTTGCCAGCGGCGTCGCAGACCTGCACCAACATCTTTCTACATCGGACATCTTCGTCCTGCCCTCTCGCAGCGAAGGTTTTTCCAATGCCATTCTTGAAGCCATGGCTGCCTCTCTTCCGGTCGTTGCCACCGACGTCGGAGGAAATTCGGAAGCTGTGAAAGATGGAGTCAGCGGCTTCCTCGTCCCTCCGGACGATCCTGCGGCGCTTGCGGCAGCCATCGCCCGACTGCTCTCCGACCCGTCTACGGCAACGGCCATGGGCGCAGCCGGAAGGGCCTTTGCCGCTGAAAACTTCACCACCGAAATCATGATGACTCGCATCGCGAGTGCCTACGAGAAGCTGCTCTCCGCAAAGTGACCCGCCCAATCGCTCTTGGTCGGCCCGCAAGGCGGCAATGCCTGTGCCATGTGTCCAGTGCGCTATGCTTTCGCCCCTGAAGCACCTTCCAGAGTTGCAATCACCTTCCGGGCGCTCCTGACATAAAAGCCGTTGGAGAAGCGATGCGGCCCGATGAAGTGAATGAATGACGCATCGTCATAAGGAACACCGGCGTGCGCCCAATAGGAAAGATACTTGGGAAACTCCAGCACATGCGCGTCCCCTGAGTTGGCGATCAGCAGGTTCGACGTCACCTGTTCGCTGCCCCACTCATCCCATTTCTCTTTCGCAATGCGCCGCATCAGGCCGGAAAACCATGCAATCTTTTCCCGGTCGATGGACCCCTTGGCAAATCCAGTGAACCCGGCGTTGCCACGCACATACTTAAGCGAAGCGCTCTCGGGCAGTTGATCGAAGGACCGCTCGCAGACCGCCTGCACCATCGGACTCAGGTTCGTTTTCGACCGCGCGCACGCACTCAGCATCGGTTCGATCGCTGGGTGCGACCCATCGCCCAGAAGGGTGAAGCTTCGATTTGCATCGATGCACTGCGCGACCTCAGCGATCGAGTGCGCGGTAAGAGTATCGGAATCGAGCTGCACGACGTAGGTGTCCTTCACCAGATCGCCGATCAGAAGAAGCCTCTCCCAACAGCTTCCCTTCGGGCAACGGTCGGGGGCGACCTCGGAGATGGCAACGATCCTCACCTCCGGCAGGTGCGCTCGCAGAGTGGCGCAATCCGATTTCGTCAGCGTTCCATCGTCCAGAATCACGACCTTCGGGTTGCATCCAAGCCGTGCGCAGAAGGACTTCACCGCCAGCAGATACATCACCACTTCGCCATGGCAAAGCATCGAGACCAGCGAAAGCCGGCCATCGCTAGGCTGCATGGGCGGTGTGCGCAGCAGGGCGCGACAGTTGAAGTCGAACCACGCGCGTCCCAAGGCCCGCTTAGCGCGATAGAACATACTGAAAACCTTTCCCTGCCCGTTGCGTTTGAACTTGCTTGCATCTCTGCCGCCCGTTGGACAGCGCCGTCCCAAATGAAAAGCAGCGCGGGCCATCCGCATCCCGCCCCCTGTTCGGTCCCTGGTCTAGCTGGCGGCGGGATCGTAGTCGTCGGCGGTGATGACCTGCAGGCCGGGCGCGGCGACCGGTTGCTGGTCGATGAGGAGAATGGTGTGCGCGGAGCCGCTGGGATAGCTCATCCGGCTGCCGGTGTAGATCGGCGAGGTGGCGCTCGTGGGAATCGTCCCGGCGGGAAGGACGACGATGGAGTAGGTTCCGCTGGGCGCGTCGATGTATCCCGTGTTGCTGCCGAAGCTGAGGCCGGTGTCGACGGGCGCGACCTTGGCGAGCGCGGAGCCGCGAGGCACAAGGTAGATGTCGACCGCGCCGATGCGCGTGGCCTGGTCGAGAAAGCGCAACGCAACCTGGCCGGTTGGCGCGGCGTAGGACTGGTCCTTGAGCACCGTCATCTGCAGGCTGGCGGCGATGTTGCCGGTCAGTAGGGTGTATTGGCTTCCGGTCAGAAAATTGCCGCGAACCGTGGCGAGTTGCTGCTGCGTTCCGGCGATGGTGGCCGCCTGAGTGCTCGCTCCGGCCGCGACGGGAATGTAGGAGCTGACCGTGCCGAAGCCGATGTTGTAGAGCATGGCTGCGGAACTCTGGGGCGAGTTCTGGTAGATGTCCAGCGCGGGGGCGTCGGGCGAGACGTCGATGACGCGGACCTGCGACATGGGCTGGATTCCCGCAATGCTCTGGCAACCGGCAAGGCCTGCGGCGAGGAGCGCGAGCGCAAGGATGCGGGCGGGCCGCTCGACGAATTGGGGCTTGGCGAGTCGCATGGCTGCGCGTTGCGGGTGCCGAGGGTCTCCTTCCGGGCACCGATCAACTCGATTGTAAACGCAGACAGGCTTGGCGGCTGCGGGTTGTGCGCTTGCCCGGCCGGTGGATGGTGTCGAGAGGTGTACCTCCTTTCCTTGGGTGAAAAAAGTCTTATAGTCTTCGATCCAGGGATGTTAAGTCTCGACTTGTCGGGTTTTGAGTCATGACTAGTCGTGACTGCCTTTGTGAAGTTCGATCCCGGATGTTGAATTTGTCTCGATTCACAATAACTCGCTCATCGCCGATGCTGCCAACAGACAGACGAAGGCCCCCTATTCAATTGTAGCAGGATGGGGAGACGAGTTTGTCCGTTTATCTCGTTTGGATAGAGTGGGTTGCGCGATTTTGCTTGACAGGGATTATGGGGGCGTGGGGGCGAGGAAAAAGCAGATCGCTCGTTCCGGCTGCGCCTTTACTCCGCCCTTGACAGTCTTACTCCTCCACTTCTGTAGCAAGCTCGTTCTTGACTTCGCGCGCCGCCATCAGGGCGGCCAAGGTTGCTAGCCGCCGCCTTTTTGAGCGTTCGAACTCCGTTGATGGTTCCGTTTGGTCTAGTCCGGCGGAGGGATAGCTGTCTTTGTCTTCGGCTGAAATCTGATCGCGGTGTAGGAGAAGCGAGTGTGCCGCCAGCCAGACTTTGTAGCGCCTTACGAATGACTGTCCAACTGCTTCGCTTTGGCTGTGGAGCTTTTCAAATGTGCTTGCGAACTTTGGAAAAACCGATGAGTAGTATATCGTCAGCACGCCTTCTTGCATCTCGGCTTCCGATGCTGTCTTTGAGATGTCTTCACTCCACCCTAGTGAATCCCACTTGGGATCTTCGGGGCCGTCCACCGCGACGACTTCAAACTGCGGCAATGTCAACGTCTTGCCCGAACTAGTGGGCTTGGGCTTTGGTACGATCTCTGTCTTTCTCTTATCACTCAGGGCGGCTAGGCCGCTCCGCATAATCTCTACCTTGATTTCTCCCGTGGAGGTGATAACTGCATGTTCGCTTGCCTCGACGAGGACTCTCATACGCCCCCCGACAAGCTCGGTCGATCCCTTGGACAGGAGGCCGTGGTGAAGGATGAGATTTATGCGGGATTTGTCCGGGTCTTTTGAGTAGTACGTCTTATTTGCATCCGTCTCCAGGCGAAGGTATCGCCGCTCGCCTGGATAAAAGGTGATGGGCCTTTCAGCGTCCCAAACGAACCTTACAAAGCTCGGTGGTTCCTGGATTGGAATGGGTTCTGGAATTGGTCGCCGAGTCGGATGGTTTACGCGGGGATTTGTGCCCTGATTCCCGGAGCCCAATCCGTTTGATTGAACGCCTGTGATCTCCATTCCTTGCATAAGCAGTAGTTTTGCGACCTCTCCTCGCATCTGCTGTAATGCGTTCTCGTCTTTGTCTTCTGTTCCCTGCCTGCGGGCTTCATCGTTCAGGCGTCGAAGTTCATCATCTGATTGCAACGCTCGAAGAAGTTCCTTGAGGATTAGTTCGCGAATTTGGACATCACGTCCCCCCTCACGATTCGAGACGAACATCTGCCGTTTTGCCGCCCCACTTAGCGAGTTGCAGTCGATATGGCAGATCAGGCGTTGGGATAGGAATGGCAGTTGTGCTGTCTTGCGAAGGGTTGTCTGCGTGAACTCGCCATGGTTCTGGCCGTTCAGCGTTAACACGATTGGTTTTGACGGGTTCACAAATGCAGCACTCGGTTTGGTTCCCGATTTTTCTGCTGCTGCGAGGACCCAGTACTCAATTCCTATTGATCCAAAATCACCGAGCGACACGTGAAACATTGGCATCTTGTGGGATAGTTCCGGTCCTTTTCCCGGATCTCCCTCGTCCACCGCACCGTTGAGCGCATTCCTGGATCCCTTAATAACTCGCCGCCATCCATGCACATCGTTGTTGAGCCAGATAGGCATGGCTGGGTCGAACAGGTTCGTATTGAGTCCTCCATATACGCTATTTGGGCCGAGAGGTGAGATGTAACTGCTCAGATCGAATCCGATATGCCTTACTACTGTTCCAGTGGGAAAATCGTCCTGACTGAGTGCAACCTCCAGAACGTTTTCCCCTTCGTTCGTAAAATAGACGTAGTGTCCGATCTTATATTTCTCCGGATTTAGTGGGTCGTACTTCACAACTGTGAAACCAACATTGCTTGTTATTTCCCGGCTGGCCACAATCGCGTACTTGCAAAAGGCTAGAGTACTAGATCCTCCCTGACCGTATGCGCCCGCCAGATAGAATTGTTCTAATTTGTTGCTTTCGTTCAGCGAGAGGATCGTTGACTTCATTTTGATGGGTGCTATTCCGATCCCATTGTCACGAACCTCAAGAACTCTAGCATCTTTGCCACCCCCGGGTGCAAGGGTCACCTGCACTCGGTTTGCGAGTGATCGTCTGTTAGCTGGACTCATGGCGGCTAGTCCCGCTTCGGGTACCCCGAGCCAACTCTTTGCGGCTTCGAAAGGGCTTCGGCAATCCGGGATTCCGTTGTGTATGTCGTGCTCGTGCTCTAATACCGCGTCAATAGCGTTCGTGACGCGTTCTACTGCCGATCGCACCGGATCGGAGGCGACTTCGATGGTTCCCTGGTTGTTTGAACGGCCCAGCGGGAGCCAACGGATGGATGTTGTTTTCTCGTAGTCAGCCAGAGCCGAGTCAACCTGTGACGCGGCGTCCGCCTTGAGAAGTACTTGGCACAATTCTATCGCTGTCATTTGGTGCCTTCCTCGCAGTCATAAAACGACCCCTTGATCCCAGTGCGTAGTCTTCTCTTGCTTCTATCGAGATCCATTTGCGCCCGAGCATTGCTGCGATAGCGCCTGTTGTGTTGCTGCCTGCGAATGGATCAAAGACTAGATGGCCTTCAGATGTCAGGAATTTTATAAAGAAGTCCGGCAGCTCAGGTTGCATGCGAGCTGGGTGAGGCTTGATTTCGTTCAGTCGGCAGTACTCTTGGTATGTATCTGTCGCCCTCGTGTTCGAAAAGGTGAGGACGTTGGACGGTATTGCTCCGGCATTGTTCGTTAGGAAAGATGTTTTTCCGATGTGGTGTTCCGACGGTCTTTTGCCCGAATTGTATTTTTTTGTGGCGAGCAACTTTGCCATCGAATGGCTGTACGGGCGGAGCACGCATCGGTTGTCAGCGAACGGGCGTTCGTTCAGGGACATCCACCAGACATGCGTAAACGAATCCGTGACTCGGATCCGTTCGATGTTCACCCACTGGGCTGGGCCGGGGAGACGAGCCGGATTGTGGCAGACGAATTCTTGTATTAGGTTCAGATTGCCGCGTTGCTTGAATCGCAGGAGTGCTTCGACCGCGAGCGTTGACATAGTCGGGCTGCGTTCACGCCACCCGTTTCCGATCTCTAGGACAATTGAGCCCGCCGGAGTTAGTAGCTTCGCTAGCTCGGGTGCTAGTGCGCTGAGCCACTCAACGTACGCTTCACCATCTAGGTTCCCATACGCCTTTTTTCTGTTAAGCGGAAACGGGGGCGAGGTGAAGATCAGATTCACCTTTCCGACCAGTCGCTCCGCATTCTTCGATGCGAGGAAGTCCTCACACTTGGTGCAATAAAGACGACCGCCCCTTTCCCGGTATAGGAAGGGCAATCGGACGCGTGGCGCAACGCTCGGCTTCGCGATCTTGGGATTAGGCATGAGGTTACTGCAACAATGTACCACTCTCGGGTTGCGGTTTTGGAGACTTCGGGACGGATGACGACGGGTTGGCGGGTGGGGGCTATGCGGGGTCGAGGGTGCGGTTGACGTAGCCGATGGAGCCTTCGCTGGAGACGACCTTGCCGGGGTTGCCGAGGACGACGGCCATGGGGGGCACGTCGAAGTTGACGTAGGCCCCGGGGG
>Ga0181530_10004972_pt1 | contig 13812 bp, 7 predicted proteins | sample PEATcosm2014_Bin_42_FD_119769 | JGI IMG/M metagenome (GOLD analysis project Ga0181530, IMG submission 119769) | Peatland microbial communities from MTU Mesocosm Facility, Houghton, MI, USA - PEATcosm2014_Bin10_60_metaG | ecosystem: Environmental > Terrestrial > Soil > Wetlands > Peat | place... | reverse complement strand
GCCCGTTGGCGATGAAGAGGTCCACCCAGCCGTCGTTGTCGTAGTCGGTGAAGCCGCCTCCGACACTGAGAAAGCGCGCGGTGATGGTGGCGATGCCCGCCTTGCGGCTGACTTCCTCGAAGATCCCGCCTCCGGTATTGCGCCACAGATGGTGGGGCACGTCCTGAAAGTCGGAAACGTAGAGATCCAGCAATCCGTCGTTATCGTAGTCGTCCACCGACAGGCACATCGCCGCCATGGTGTTGCCATCCTCGTTCAGTCCCACGCCCGCCATCAGTCCGGATTCGGTGAACGTGCCGTCGTGATTATTGTGATAGAGGTAAATCTCCATGCCATCGTTGGCGACAAACAAATCGGGCCAGCCGTCGTTGTCGTAGTCGGATGCAATCACCGACAGATTCTTGCCCTTGGGCTGATAGATCTTCGCGGCTTTGGTGACGTTGGTGAAGGTGCCGTCGCCGTTGTTGTGATACAACACGTCCGGGCTGCCGTGATATTCGCCGGGCGGGCAACTCGATTCCGCGTCGGCGATGATACAGGTCTGCCTGACCTCCGGGCCGAAGTCCACGTAGCCGCCGACGTACAAATCGAGCTTCCCATCGCGGTCGTAGTCGAAAAACGTGGCGCCCAGATGCAGACGCGTGCCAAAGTCGGTACCGTCCACGTGCGCCTTCGCGGTGACGTCGGTGAAGGTGCCGTTCCCGTTGTTGTGATAGAGCACGTTCTTGCCATACTGCATCACGTAGAGATCGGGGTAGCCGTCGTTGTCGTAGTCGCCGACTGTGCAGCCAAGGCCATAGCCGGTGCCCGGCACGCCGGCCTTTTCGGTGACGTCCGTGAACGTGCCGTCGCGATTGTTCCGATACAGAGCGTTGCGCGCCACCAGGCCCCGCCCGTAGAGATCGCGCGCGCTGACGAAGTAGATGTCCGGCCAGCCGTCTCCGTCATAGTCGAACACGCAGACTCCCGGACCAGCTTCATCCATGATATTGGCGACACCCTGGTTGCCTTTCAGGTGGACGAAACGGACGCCTGCCTGCTTGGTGATGTCATCGAAGCGCGGCGTGGAGTTGTCGCCGGCGCTGGCTCCGCCAAAGGCCACGGCGAGGAGTGACATCCCCACCAGTAACCCCGCCGGAATCAGAAACCAGGCCCAAGACACACTTCCCTGTGGGTATGATCGCATTGCATGCAGGCCAAACTTGATCGGCCTCAGCCACACTGTCGGGCACGGCATGGTGACCTGTCTTGGCCTGCCGGGCCGCTCATCTGCGATTATCTCACGCGCGAGCAATCGCGCTCTGACTATGCCGCCGGTGAAGATGGGAATGTTTTAGTCATAGCCGGCTATGACGACGTGCGGGCGGCCAGAACAACCGCGCTCTCAGTAGTGATATTCGGCGCCGTTCGGTCGCGCCCGTGAGGACACTCTCCACGCTGCGCACAGATACGCTCGCCAGATTCGCCTTTAACGTTACCTGCACCGATGATGGCTTCGCCGGCTTCCTGCGCTATTCACCCTGTTACGAATTGAACAATCGCCTGTCAAACTCCTATTCTGCAACTGTACAGCCCGGCGGACGCGGCAATTCGCCTTCCGATTGGCTTCAGCCCAGCAGCCCGCGTCTCGCTCCCCGACAGTCTGAGCGGGTCGGCGGTTTCGGCATTATGTACGAACGCGCTCAGAGAGCGACGCAAAACCTGGGTTCGAGCGCCCCATTTAAGTGGGCATAACTTGTCGCCGAACGGGGGGTAAATATCACCAATCGGTCACCCGCATACTTAATCGCACCGTAACAGTGTTCCGTAATCGCATGAAAACACAACGTTGATACGGTACGGTACCGTAATCCTCTAGTAGATAACCACTACCCTCCCTTACAATCCATGCGGTCTTATCCAGCGCCATGGGGGTGCCTGGTGAGGCAAGTAAAATCAATCTCGCTTAAGGAGAGCAATGTGAAGCACGTCAGACTACGTCAGTTACTGATACTGTGCATTCTCGCGCTGGCCTTCGCGTTCCACGCCGCGGCGCAGGAGGCAACAATCGTCGGAACGGTTACAGACGCCTCCGGGTCCGTCATTCCCGGGGTACAAATTACTGTTACGAACAACGAGACTTCCGCTGTTCGCCACATCGTGAGCAACGAGGCTGGCCTGTATACCATGCCAAGTCTTGGAATCGGCAAGTACAGTGTTAAGGCCGAGGCCCCTGGTTTCAGGGCCGCCCAACAGAACGATATCGTCCTGAACGTTGGTGCGGTCGCTCGTATCGATATCCAACTACAGGTTGGCGAATCCAAAGAAAGCGTTACCGTGGAGGCGGTTAGCACCCGGGTCCAAGCGGATTCCGGTGAAGTCAGTGAAGTGGTTACCGGACAGCAAGTGACGCAATTGGCGATGAACGGCCGCAACCTGGTCGGCCTTGCGGAACTGATTCCGGGTGTGTCCTCCACTGTGGCGGATTTCAACGGCCCCAGCGCACAGGGCAGCGGCTTCACCATCAGCTTTAACGGCCAGCGGGCCGACCACAACGTCTGGATGGTGGACGGTGGCGAGAATTATGACCGCGGCTCCGGCGGAAAATTCAACATCATGCCATCCGTGGACTCGGTTGCCGAGTTCAGGGTGCTTACCTCGAATTATTCCGCTGACTACGGACTCAATTCCGGCGCGACCCTCAGCCTGGTCTTCAAGTCCGGCGCCAAGGAATTCCACGGCGGTGCGTGGGAATTCTTCCGCAATAACGACCTGGACGCCGTGAACTACTTCGTCAACGCTGTCCCGGAGCCGAAGGTAACGGTTCCCGAACTGCGTTATAACGTGTTTGGTTTCAACATCGGCGGTCCGGTGATTCTGCCTCACTACAACAAGGACCGCAACAAGACTTTCTTCTTCGGCAACTTTGAGTGGCGACGCATGATCCAGGGCGGCACGAACACCGTTCAGACGCCCACGTCCGCGATCGAGGGTGGCGTGTTCCCGTCTAATATGACTATCAACGTGCCTAACGCCTCGGCCTTGAACCCCACCGAACTTGCGCGCTTCACTTCGCTGGGTCTCGTCCCCGGCAAGCCCTTCCCCAACAATACGATTCCGGCCAGCCTGATTAGCCCGCTCGCCACGGCGTTTATTGGGCTTGACATATTCAATGCACCCAACACCACCAACGGCGGACTCCCTGCGTTCACTGGCGGCGCCAACGCCCCCACCTATGTGGGCGAACAGATTGTTCGTATCGACCATCAGTTCAGCGACAAGTTCTGGGTCTTTGGCCACTGGGTGTCGGAGCAACTCAACCAGACCTATGGGACGTCCCTCTGGAGCGGCGACAGCTACCCGACCGTCGGCTCCGTGTTTGTCAACCCGTCCTGGAGCGGCGTGCTCCACGCCACCTACGCCATCAGCCCGACCGTCATCAACGAGGTGGCGTTTAATTACAACGGTAACAACATCAACATCACGCCGGAGGGGATCTACCAGCGCACCTCCAGCACCAACCCGCCGGAGTTGTTCCCGGGCAACGCCGACAACCGCCTTCCGACCCTCAATTTCGGCGGCGGCGGCATCAATTCCACTTACGATGTGTCCAACTATCCCTGGAAAAATGCCTTCGAGAATTACCAGGGGCGAGAGGACCTCTCCTGGACCCATGGCCGGCACAGCCTGAAGTTCGGCGGCCAGTATATGTTCCAAACCAAGACCCAGGAGCTCTTTGGCCAGTCGCAAGGCAATTACACCTTTAACGGTACCTACACCGGCGATGGCTTCGCCGACTTCCTGTTGGGCTATGCCGCCACGTATAACGAGTTGGCCGTTCAGGACAGCGGAGACTGGCATAGCAACACCATCGCTGCCTACGTGCAGGACAACTGGCGCGCGAACAATCACCTCACCCTGAATCTCGGCTTGCGCTGGGAAGGCATTCCGCACACATACGAAGTGAACAATCGTATGTCGAACTTCTACCCGCAACTGTACAACCAGGCAAACGCGGCGATTCTCCTCCCCAACGGGAACATCAGCCCCAGCAGCCCGGGTCTCACTCCAGGCGTTGGAGCGGCGTCCACCCTCAATCTGTATCAGAACGGTATGGCTGTTACCGGCCAGAACGGCGCTCCCACCGATATCGTCAAGAACCATTGGAACAACTTCGGCCCGCGGCTTGGATTTGCCTACGACCCGAGCAGTAACGGAAAGACCGTGATTCGCGGCGGTTTCGGCATCATGTACGAACGCGTTCAGGGTAACGACGTGTACAACATGGGTTCGAATGTCCCGTTCAGCGCGAGCCCGACCGTGAGCAACGTGTACTTCAGCAACCCGTTGCAGAGCGTCATCACGGGCCAGACCGCCAGTGCGCCGATCACCACTACGTCAATCACCGGCGAGAGCGAGTACAACTACAAGAACCCGACCACATATCAATGGAGTATGGGCGTGCAGCATGAGTTCTGGCATGGAGCGGTTGGCCAGGTGTCGTATGTCGGCAACGTCGGGACGCACCAAAGCGATGCGATTGACATGAACGCCCCACTGTACGTCGACGCGACTCTGCCTCTGCGCCTTCAAGTGATCGGGGGAACTTTGCCCGTCGATGCAATCCGGCCCTACCAGGGCTACGGCGCGATCCTGATGTACGAGGATGCGGGCCGTTCCAAGTACAACGCGCTGCAGGCCGAATTCCGCGCGCAGGCTGCGAAAAACCTCACCGTGCAATTCGCCTACACCTACTCGAAGAACTATGACGACTCGACCGGCGTAGCCGTCAACGGGAACTCGGGCGACCTGGCCACGATCTCGAATCCTTACAATCGCAACTACGATTGGGGACTCAGCACCTACGACCGCCCGAACGTCTTCATCGCCGACTATGTCTGGGACATTCCCCTCTTTAACCACTCTACCGGCGCGATGAAAACTATTCTGGGCGGTTGGAAACTGTCCGGCATTATCACCGCGGAGTCGGGTGTGGCGTATACCGAGAGCCTGGGGGGGAACACTCTGGGCATGGGCGGTAACGTCAGCAACCGGCCGAACGTGGCGGGGGCGGTTTCCTATCCGCATACGATCACCGAATGGTACGCTCCGACGGCGTTCTCCGCTCCCACCCTGGGGTCCTTCGGCAACGAGGGCAAGGGTGTCATTCGCGGACCCGGACGAGACAACTGGGACACCTCCCTGTTCAAGGACTTCTCTTCGGAACACGCCACCCTGGAGCTCCGCTTTGAATCGTTCAACACGTTCAACCACACCCAGTGGAGCGGGCTGAACACCTCATACGGTAGCGGCGCCGGCGCGATCACTTCCGCGTTCGATCCGCGTGTCTTTCAGCTCGGTGTAAAGCTCCTCTTCTAACGGCTGCAAAGGTTCGATTCCTGCCCGCTCGCGCTCCGTGAGGGTGCGAGCGGGCTTTTTTGTCCCACCCGGGAACTTCAGTCCGGCCGACTTCGAGCGCGCTCTGGACCAGCAAACGGATCAACAGATTCATTCGACGTGCCTTTTCACCTTTTCCCTTTTCAGTCCAGTTCGGTGATAAAAAGGCCCGCATACCGGTAGTGGGTCGCCGGCTCAGAACGCTGTAACGCGGTGGCAGCCAGTAGTGGCTGGCCTATGGAAGCGGTTCCATCCTTCGTCGCCGGAATTCGCAACCGGGACTTATCGCCCACTAGTAGAACAATGGAAGCGGTTCCATCTTCACCGTCGAAATCCGCAGGCAGCGCTTGCCGCTTGCATGGAGATACTTCCGTACTTGTCGCGGCATGTATCATGTCTCACGCTTAGTTCAATTCCGCAAAAGCCGTTCCCCCAATGAGTGCTATAATTCCCCGCAAGGGAGTTGTCTCAGGAGCACAGCGATGTATGCGGCGCACTTTCGCGAAGAAACGCACGTCCCCGTCGACGATGCGGAGCGGGAAGCCATCCGCCAGCAGTTGGAGCGGATGTTGGCGAACCCCCTGTTCAAGTACAGCAAGCGCTATCCGAACCTCCTGCGCTATGTCGTGGAAAACACGCTCGAGGGTCGCACCGGAGAGTTGAAAGAACGCTCACTCGGGGTGGCGGTCTTCGGCCGCGAACCGGACTACGACACTAATGTCGATCCGGTAGTGCGCGCCACTGCGGGTGAAATCCGCAAGCGAATCGCGCAATACTATCACGAACCTGGGCACGCGATGGAAGTTCGCATCGATTTGTCGCCCCGCTCGTATATTCCCGAATTCGAAATGCCTGCCCGGGTCCAGCCGCCTGCTGTGGCGCCGATTCAGCAAGCGGCGCCGGCAGCCTCCCATCCGGCGATGCTGCGCTGGCGGGCGCTGGCGTTAGCGTCGGCGGTCGGGCTGCTGGTTGTGGCCACTGTGTGGCTCAAGCCGTGGGCCAGGCCAATCGACCTCGACCGCTTCTGGAAGCCGGTTCTCGATTCCTCAAACACCGTTCTGCTGTGTATGGGGCAACGTGAGTTCCTCGGCTCGTCCCCTGAACGGGGACAAGTGGCCGTTGCCGACCTGCCGGGCGTTTCCAGTGGGCCGATCACGCTTTTCCAGTTGTATTATCTGGGCAGTCAGAATTTGTCACTGACGGACGTGAGCACCATCGGCAGGCTCACCGGACTGCTGCAGGCCAAAGGCAAGACCTTCCATATCCGCGGCCAGCTCTCCACGGACTTCGCCGACCTGCGAGATGGGCCGGTTGTCCTGGTCGGCGCATTCGATAACGACTGGACCATGCGACTGACAGGTCCCATGCGATTCAGCTTCGAGCGCGACCATGACACGTTCTGGCTTAAAGACCGCCAGAGTCCAGCCAGGCGGGATCGTGCCGTGAATTATCGAACACCTTACTTGAGCCTCACGGAAGACTACGCACTGATATCCCGGACTCTGGACCCGACGACTGGCCGCATGGTCGTGGTCGTCGGAGGGCTCACCGGCTACGGAACAATTGCCGCGGGTGAGTTTCTCACCGATCCCACTTACCTCGAAGCCATGGCCAAAGGCGCGCCGAGTGGCTGGGAGCGCAAGAACATTCAAGTGGTCTTGGCGACGAGAGTCATTCATGGCACGTCGGGGCCGCCCCGCATACTCGAACGGCACTTCTGGTAAGACGAGCAGCAGAGCCGTCGAAGATGTCGTTAGTGCGCCGGCTCTTTCACGCTCAAGAGCTGATCGCCTGGCACATTCTTCAGTTCCTGCACGACACCCGGAGGCCAATGAATCACCACCAGGTCTGTCTTGCACCCAACTTGAGTGGTCTTAATCGGCGGCTTGCATCCCGATAATGCTTCGGGACGAAACCGGGCGGCTGGGACGAAAAGCGGGACATCCTGAGAGCCTGTCCGAGATAGAAGTATCACAAAGTACGTGTTCCTGTTTGTTCACCTGTTTGTTCCTCAGTGGTGGATGCGATCCGGTCCGATTACACCCCAGTTTTGCTTGAATGTTCGGGTCGCACCGAGGTAAGGTCCACATGACTACCGATACCGGTTAACGCTCGCGCGAGATCCTGGAACCCGCCCGGCCCCTGCGGCGTAATCCGTTACGAGGCCGGTTCCCATGTCTGCTCTCCTGAACGATCTGCGCCAGTCGGTCCGCGGGCTGTTAAGGGACCGCGGTTACACCACGGTCGCCCTGCTGACCCTTGCCTTTGGCGTCGCGGCGAACACCATCATCTTCTCCGTGGTCGACGCGGTGCTGCTGCGCCCGCTCGCCTATCGCGATCCAGGGCGGCTGATGGTAATCAACGAGGTGGTGCCGGAGCTCGCGCGCACGTATCCGCGGCTGCCCGTCAACGCCCGCCATTTCTTCGAGTGGCGCGACCACTGCTCCTCCTTCCGGCAACTCAGCATCATCGAGGCGGCGGACTTCGTGCTCACCCGCGCCGGCCAGCCCGAGCAGCTCCACGGGGCCGCCGTTTCCGCGAACCTGCTCTCCATGCTCGGCGTCCAGCCGCAGCTTGGCCGGACGTTTCTCGACGAAGAAGAGCAGGCGGGCCATGACCACGAAGCGATCGTCAGCGATGCGCTGTGGAACCGGCGCTTCCATCGCGATCCCGGGCTGGTGGGCCGCCCCATCACGCTCGACGGCACCGAGCGGACGGTGGTGGGCATCCTCCCCGTCTCGTTCCACTTCCCCAGGGGCGAGGCCGGCGAGCTCGCGAACTTCCCGCGAAGGGCCGATGTGTTTACGCCAGCCCCGTTCAAGCGCGACGAGATCGACTGGTTCGGAGAATTCAACTACGTGGTCATCGGACGTCTCAAACCGGGCGTACCGGAGCGCCGTGCGCTGGCCGAGATGGACGTGGTGCAGGCGAGCATCGCCGCGCGCTTTCCCGAGAAGATGCATCTGCGCGCGACGATGACCCCGTTGCAGGAAGAGGTGACCGGCGCGGCGCGCAAAGGACTGGTGATTCTCTTCGCCGCGGTTGGCGCCGTCCTGCTGATCGTCTGCGTGAATCTGGCGAATCTCGGCCTGGCTCGCGCCGCCGGCCGGGGCCGCGACCTGGCCATTCGCACCGCGCTGGGCGCCGGGCGCGCGCAGCTGGTTCGCTACATCCTGGGCGAGAGCCTGGCGGTGGGTCTGGCGGGGGGCGCGGCCGGCGTCGCACTCGCCTGGGCGGGGTTGCGGGCGGTGCTGCTATACGCGCCCCTCGATCTGCCGCGCCTCGACGAAATTCACCTGGATGCCCGCGCCCTGCTGTTCGCCCTCGCGCTGTCCGTCGTCACCGGCATTCTCTTCGGTACTCTGCCGGCGTGGCGGGCCTCGTCGGCCGATCCACAACTGGCTCTGCGGGTCAGCTCGCGCACCACCACCGAAGGCCGGCGCGGGCTGTTGACGCGCGAACTGCTGGTCGGCTTCGAATCCGGGTTGAGCGCGGTGCTGCTGGTAGTGGCGGGTCTTCTGATCGGCAGCTTCGTGCGTCTGTTGAACGTGGACAAGGGCTTCGACACCGACCGCCTGATCGCCGTCGAGATCAACCTTCCTCGAAACGGCTACGGCGAAAGCAGCCAGCGCGAATCGTATTACCGGCAGTTGGTCGCCAAGATGCAGGTGCTGCCCGGCGTCAACAGCGCGGCGATTGTCTCGAAGCTGCCGCTGCAGGGCGAGGACTGGGTGGACGTTATGCAGCGCGAGGGAGAACACCGGCCTATGGTCGAGCTGCCCATGACCAACATGCGGTTTTGCAGTCCCGACTATTTCCGTGCCATGGGCATCCCGTTCCTGGCCGGCCGGAGTTTCACCGAGGCCGACCGTAAGCGGAACCTGGCGGTGATCTCGGAGCTGGCCGCCAGCCGCGTCTGGCCGGGTGAGAATCCGATTGGAAAGAAGTTCAGCCGGGGCGACCTGGACGAGCCTCCGTTCGAAGTGGCCGGCGTGGTTCGCGACGTGCGTACCGGCCTCGCGCAACAGCCCGTCGTCACCGCCTATGTCCCGTACTGGTATCGCAACCGGTTCTCCATGTACGCGGTGCTGGGGACGTCCGCCGACCCGCGCATGCTTGCCCCGGCGGTGCGCTCCACTGTCCGGAGTATCGATCCCGACACGGTGGTTGGCGAGGTTCGCACTATGCAGAACGTGGTTTCGAGCTCCGTGGACCAGCGGCGTTTCCAGGTGATGCTGATTGCCGGCTTTGCGGCCTCGGCGCTGTTGCTGTCGTCGATCGGCATCTACGGCGTGGTCTCGTGGTCGGTGGTGCGCCGCCGGCACGAGATCGGCGTGCGCATGGCCCTGGGCGCCACCAGCGGCAACGTGCGGCGCATGGTGATGGCCCAGGGATTGCGGCCCGTGCTGGCCGGGCTGGCGGTGGGCATCGCGGCGGCACTCGGTTCCGGCCGGGTCCTCAGCAGCCTGCTGTTCGGGGTGAGCCCGCGCGATCCGTGGACCATCGGGGGCGTTGTCCTGGTGCTCGCGGCGGTGGCTGCAGTGGCCTGTTACATCCCAGCGCGTCGCACCACCCTCGCCGATCCGCTCGAAGCGCTCCGGTACGAGTAGATGCGGTCGGGTCTCGCCAAGATTGCTCCAGCGGCAAGTGCGCTGGGGAAAGACCTCGGCCCTTGTTGCGAAGTTCCTGGTCACAGTGGCGCGCGTCAGCAGGGAGGACAGCGAACGGATGGCTGCGGCGTTCGCCCAGCATCACTGCGATACGGGCAAGAACGGCGATGCGGCACCTGGTCTCTCGGTGCGGTTCGGAGGCTGGCGGGTATATACTCAATCGCAGAGACGAGACCAGCGGAAAGTCTGGTAGATGTTGAGGGTCCTATGAGCAGCGGCCGTCATTTTCCCATTCGGTCCTTTGTCGGGTCCGTGGTGCTGGTCGCGGTCGCCGCCGCCAGCGTCTATCTGTCGTATGAGCTGGTCGTCAAGCCGCGGCAGGCACTGCAGGACCAGATCCGCGGGCAGAAAGAGACCATTCTCAAGCTCGAACAAGAAAAGCAGCGCCTCGAAGCCTACCTGAAGATTCTGAAGCGCATCGACCGCCGGGCGCGGGTTGAGGTTCTTCGACAGGCGAAGGACCAGCAGGGGAGCCTACAGACCACGATTAGGTTCACCGAGGTTGACGACGCCGGCAAGCCGATCAATGTCTCTCGAGAGATGACTCTGCCGGGGCAAGAAGTCTATTTTGACACCCTAGTGATCAAGTTCGACGACCACTTCATCGAGCAGGGCGATCCTGTCAAGGGCGGGGCGCTTATGGTGTTTCGGCGGATCTTCTCCAGCACCATGCGGCCCGAAGATGGCTTCGTCATCGACAAGGATGGCCAGGTGCCCGAGGTCTACGCGGAGCGGCAGGCGACCAGCGAATTCGAGAAGGATCTCTGGAAGCGCTTCTGGGACCTTGCCAACGACGAGAAACTGGCGAAGGAGCGCGGCGTGCGGGCTATCCACGGCGACGCGCCCTACATGCGTCTGGAGCCCGACCGAGTGTACGAAATCTGCCTGAGGTCAACAGGAGAAGTCATCATCACGCCCGGAACGCGCATGGCGCCGCCGCAAGCGGAATAAACCGACCCTGGGCGCAGAAGCACAGACGAGCGGGCCGACTAAGCGATGCGCCGATAGGTTTCAACGCACATCGGCTCGGCCAGAAGGTCACCGACCATCTTCTCGAAAGCGCGGAAATGGGCGGACGCGGCGTGCCGCTCGAGGTGCTCCGGCGAAGCCCAGTTCTCATAGAAAAGGAAGCGGCCCGGGTCTTCCGTGTGGACATGCAGATCGTACTGCGCGCAACCATCCTCCCGCCGGGTGGGCTCGATCAACGCGAGCACCGCGCGGCGCAGATCCTCTTCCTTGCCGGGCTTGGCTTTCATCCCGGCGACCACCGTGAGCAGTGCAGCCATACTTTTCGATCATCGCACAAGCGCGGGCGCCACACGGGGTGCGCTTCGGGGAGCACCCGCTACGCAGGTGGAGGACGGCAAGGGGTCCCAGAAAAGCCTGCATGCATGGTTGCGTATAGGAACGACTGAGCGGTAGACTGATCGGCGAATGACAAAGGGTCAGGTACTTTCGATCGGCTTACTGGGTATCAGCCGGTTGCTCGCGGCCTCCACTTGCGAGGAACTGGCGAACCTTTCACTTGCCCATACGACGATTGCGACCGCAGTCTCCGTACCGGCTGGCCCGTTCACGGCTCGGGACGGTACGGCCTTCCCCAGTCTGCCCGCGTTCTGCCGGGTCGCTGGGTCGATCCAGCCGACCACCGACTCCGATATTCAATTTGAAGTGTGGATGCCGATTTCGGTTTGGAACGGCAAGTTTGCGGGCGCCGACAACGGCGGCTTCGGCGGATCGATCAATTACGGCAAAATGGGCGATGCGCTCAGTCATGGCTACGCCGCCGCCTCCACCGACACGGGTCACCAGGCGGGTTCGCTGGGCGTGTTGGACGCGAGCTGGGCATTCGGACATCCGGAGAAGGTCGTTGATTTCGGCTATCGGGCAATTCACGAAACGGCCCAAGAGGCGCAGGCCGTTGTCGCGGCTTTCTATGGGCAAGGGCCCAGCCATTCGTATTTTGATGGCTGCTCGAACGGCGGACGGCAGGCGCTGATGGAGGCCCAGCGTTACCCGGCCGACTACGACGGGATCATCGCCGGCGCGTCGGCGAACTTCATGACGCACCTATTCTCGACAGGAGTCTGGGACAACCAGGCGCTCGCGGCGAATTATCTCCCGCCCTCGAAGCTGCCCGCGATCGAAGCGGCGGCGCTGGCGGCGTGCGACGGTCTGGATGGCGTGGTGGATGGGGTAATCGACGATCCGCGGCAATGCCACTTCGACCCATTGAGCCTGCTCTGCCAGGGCGCTGAGACCGACGCCTGCCTCACTTCGCCTGAGATCGGGACGTTGAAGGCACTCTACGCCGGGCCGGTGAACTCCGCTGGCGTCCAGGTCTTCCCCGGCTACCCGGTGGGTGGGCAGACGGGCGCCAATGGCTGGTCGTTGTGGGTCACCGGGCCTACGCAGGGCACGGGCGCGTTGTTTGGCTTCGGATACTACTACTTCGTGAACATGGTTTACGGCAACCCGGCATGGAATCCCTACGCGTTCAATATCGACAGCGACGTGGCTGCTGCGGACGCAGCGACTGGCGCGACACTGAATGCGATTGACCCTGACTTGACGGCATTCCGCGAGCGCGGCGGGAAACTCATCCTGTTTCACGGCTGGAGCGATCCCGCGATCGCCGCCGAAAGCACGATTAACTACTACGAGAGCGTGGTCGCGCGGCCGGGCCGAACCCGCGATCCGGCCTTTATCCGCTTGTTTCTCGCGCCCGGCATGCAGCACTGCGAGTACGGGCCGGGACCGGATAGTTTCGGGCAGAACGGTTTCGACCAGGGCGACCCGCAACACGACCTGGAGGCGGCTCTGGAGTTCTGGGTCGAGCAAGGGGTGGCACCGGAGCGGATCGTCGCGACCAAGTACAACACCGATCTCGATCCCACCAGCGGCGTGCTGCGCACCCGGCCATTGTGCGCGTATCCCGCGGTGGCCCGATGGGCGGGGCTCGGCAGTACGGACGATGCCGCGAACTTCGTGTGCGTTACACCGGCCTCCAAGGCGAGACGCCCCCTGTGGCTGCCAACATTATTATTCGTTACCGCAATCCGGTGAGAACACGACAGTCCGCTGGGATCACGCCTCTGCAGTTCGTTAACAAAAACCCCACCGCTCGCCATCCTCAGGGGAGAGCTCCCAAGGAGAGCCATGGCGGTGGTACTCGAATGGGCAGCCCTTCATCGCCAGGAACTGAGAGCGGACTGGGAACGGCTCGGGGTGGAACGCCTTTGGAATCCATCGCCCCACTGGACTAAGGAGGAGACATGAAATTGGTTCGCATCCGGCAAGCCAAGGCGACGGAACCGGCCGGAAAAGCGGGGTTCAGTGAACCTGATCCGAAGTGACGGCCGGTTTGTTAGGAAAGTACGCAGCCATCATGCCTTGTACAACTGCGAGCCACGGAATCGCATTTGCACAGAGATCGTCGCAGAGGTCCGGTCTGTTCAAGATCTTCGAAACCGCATGACCGAAACCAGTTTCTCCGAGTGGGACCATGTTCCAAGGAGCCGAGTCAGGCTTGGAGTGCAACAGACTATTCATTGTTGCCGTAAGGTCCCGCCCGGAGATCGCGGGGTTGTGCTGCTGCTTCGCCTGAATCGCGTCGAACATCTTCGCGAGGCCCGGAGCATCACCTAGTGTGGTGCGTCCGAAGTCGTGAACAGTATCGCGAAACGAAGTGGGGCAGGCGCTTCCGCCTGCCAACTGCCCGCTCCGAAACCGGGGCGCCAATTCGGCGCCAATCCGGAGTTGGCAG
>Ga0181530_10004969_pt1 | contig 13817 bp, 10 predicted proteins | sample PEATcosm2014_Bin_42_FD_119769 | JGI IMG/M metagenome (GOLD analysis project Ga0181530, IMG submission 119769) | Peatland microbial communities from MTU Mesocosm Facility, Houghton, MI, USA - PEATcosm2014_Bin10_60_metaG | ecosystem: Environmental > Terrestrial > Soil > Wetlands > Peat | place... | reverse complement strand
CTGCTTCAGGCGGAGGCGATCCTCAATAACAACCCAGTCTTCGATCCCTCGTCGTCCACGCGCAAGTTCCGGGTTCTGATGTCCGACTATGTCGAGACCGTACTGATGACGGAAGCTCTGCCCCGAATCGAGCAGTTTGCGCCGGGCATCAGGCTGGAGTTCATCTCTAACGTGGAAGGAGGATTCGACGCGCTCGACCGCGGTGAAATCGATCTTTCGATCGTCCCCTCAGTTCGGGTAGGGGCGGAACATCCTTCAGAGCTGTTATTCGAGGATGAGTTCACCTGTGTGGTCTGGTCCGGAAATACGCGTGTCAAATCCACGATTTCACTCGACGATTACCTGGCCATGGGGCATATTGTGGTGCGGTTCGGTAAGCACCAGGAGCTGACCACATTCGATGAATGGTTCATGGAGAGATTTGGCCATGAACGCAGAATCGAAGTGATTACAACGGCTTTCAATCTGCTTCCTCAGCTACTGGTCGGGACTCACCGGATTGCGACGCTGCACCGGCGGCTGGCAACTTTCTATAGGCGCTATTTGCCGCTGAAACTGATCAAGCCGCCCTTTGAGATCGGTACCTTCCAGGAGTCCATGCAATGGCATAAGTCCCGGGATCGCGATCCCGGAACACTGTGGCTTCGCTCGCTGCTCAGAAGTGTGATTCCGCCGGTGCAAACGCAGGCGCCTCCGCGTACCAAGCCCCGGGTGCAGACGGTCAATATACGAACTCGCGTGCGCGTTTAAGAATCGCCCTGGGGTGCCTGGCTTCGGTATCGTCGGCGCGAATAGCTGAGATCGCAACAAACGATTTTACAGATGTTTCAGACAGACATATAGTGTCCCTACAAGCGCGGATCTTTAATATTTCTGCGCCTGTCTTAAGGGGCTTGAGACACATGAAAGCAATCGTCGTTCTGTCGTTGTTTTGTGCCACGGCGTTCGCCCAGCAGTTAGCTCAGATCAGCGGTAACGTTACAGATCAAAGCGGGGCAGTAGTTCCCGGCGTGAACGTCACCGTAACCCAGACAAACACGGGACTGAAGCGAAGCGCAACTTCCGACAGCAAAGGATTTTACAGCATCCCGGACCTTCCCCTTGGCCCCTACAACCTGCAGGCCACCAAAACGGGGTTTCAGACCTATGTCAGGCCCGACATTCAGTTGCAGGTCGGTACGAATCCCGAAGTTCCGATCAGTCTGCGCGTAGGGCAGGTTTCCGATCAGATCGTAGTTGAGGCCACGACGAGCGAACTCGAGACGCGTACTGCCGGCGTGGGCACGGCGGTTGTTACCTCCCAGCAGATTCTCGATTTGCCTTTAAACGGGCGTCAGGCGACAGATCTGATTCCGCTCAGCGGCATGGCCGTAGAGACATCCAACAGCCAGCCGACCTACACCATGAACACCGGCCCCAGCATCGCAGTCGCGGGCGGTATGAGCTGGAGCGTTCAATACAACCTCGATGGCGCGCCGCATGTCGATCCCTATGTCGGCACCAGCATGCCTCTTCCGTTCCCTGACGCCCTGCAGGAATTCCGCCTCTCAACGGGCGCACAGGACGCCTCAAGCGGCGGCCATTCCGGAGCTACCGTAGACAGCGTCACAAAATCGGGCACCAATGCATTCCATGGCGATCTCTTTGAGTTCTTCCGTAATTCGGACCTGAACGGCAGAGACTTTTTCTCCGATACAAGCGACGGGTTAAAACGGAATCAGTTCGGTGGTGTGCTGGGCGGCCGCATCATCAAAGACAAGCTCTTTTTCTTCACAGGATATGAAGGAACCACCATACGGCAGGATCTGGTCGATCAAAGCGCCTACGTTCCCACCGCGTCGGAACTGCAGGGCAATTTCTCTCAGTACATCGCGGCGGGATGCCCATCCGCCGCAGCGGTAGCCGCTTCACCAGCGGTGCTGAGCCATTTCACCGGACCTTTTGCGCTGAGCCCGGTGGCGCTGAAGATCGCATCCTATCTTCCGCAGACGAGCGATCCTTGCGGGCACGTGCTCTTTGGAACTCCGGTGCATCAGAATCAGCTGCAGGCGCCCCTAAGAGTCGATTATCAGATTAATCCCAACCAGAGCTTCTTTGCGCGATACATGATTACCCGGATCGAAACCGAGGATCCTTACGACATTACGCACAATGCGCTCGCGTCGGGCCAGGTCGGGCAGGACGATACGGCTCAGGCGCTGGCTCTCGGTCACACGTGGTTGATCAACTCCACTACCGTCAATCAATTCCGGCTCTCCGGAACGCGCGTAGGTGCGACAACGCCTGCTGCTGTGCCCTTCAGCCCCCAACAGGTCGGGATGAACTTTTTCAGTTACGATGGGTTCGTTCCGATCTTAATGGCAGGAGCGGGCTTCGATACCGATTTCCCCGCCAACTTCGCGACCGGCACCGATACCATCACCACCTTCGGCTTTAACGATGATTTCACTCTGGTGCGTGGATCGCATCAGTTTGCCTTTGGCGGTAACCTGACGCGCGTGCTGCTGAACGCGCACTCTTACGCGTTTTCTCAGGGGCTGTTTGTTTTTGCGGGAATCTTCGGTTCGCCGCTGATCGATTTTCTGACCGGTAACGTCACGAGTCTGGAGCAGGCCACTCCTAATCCGGACAACGTGACCCAGAATCTGGTTGGACTCTACGCTGCCGATACGTGGAAGGTAAACAGGCGTCTGACCATTTCCTACGGACTCCGCTGGAATCCCTTTTTCCCGATGTCTTTCAGGAATAAGGACACCTACAACTTCAGCCTGAGCAATTTCTACAGCGACACCAGAAGCACCGTGGTTCCGACGGCCCCGCCGGGCTTCACGTATGTGGGTGATCCGGGATTTGACGGCACATCGGGCATGAAAACGCAATTGAGCCACTTCGAGCCGCGGCTCGGCGTCGCATGGGACCCCACAGGCGCCGGCAAAACCGTGATTCGAGTCGGCGGCGGCATCGCATACGACACCATTCGCATGGATATCCATGAAAACACGTCTAACGTAGCGCCGTTCGGCACGACGGTCGAACAGAGTTTTACAGGTCCGGGATCGCTGACGCTTGGCAGCCCTTATGGGTCGTATCCGGGAGGCAATCCCTTTCCGTACAACTACAATCCCTCGAACCCTCTGTTCCCCAACCTGCCATATCAGGGATTTCTGCCGATCGATCCTGACTTAAAAACACCGGCGCAATATACGTGGAACCTTGCCATTCAACATCAGGTGAATTCGCGGTTGTTTGTATCCGCGACCTATCTGGGATCCGAGATTGCTCATCTCTGGGACAATGTGGAACTGAATCCGGCCATTTGGCTGCCGGGCAAGCCGGTGATCGCAAGTCCCACCTCGGCGGCTCAGTTCGGGCAATGCGCGGCTCTGCAGGCAAACTGTGGCGGCAGCGCGGAGAACTTCCGCCGTCTGCTGGAGACTTCGAACCCGACCGCCCCGAACGTAACGGACCTCGGTGAGATCACATCGTTGGATTCCGGCGCCACCCAGCACTATGAGGGCTTGCTCACCAGCGCGCGGTGGAGATTCTCCAATACTTTCACCGCCATGGCCAACTGGACATGGTCTCATTGCATCGGCCTTTCCGCCACCAATATTTCCAATCTGGGCGCCGTATATCCGCATCAGCCCTACCAGAACAACGGTCCTCAGGATCGCCATCTCGATATGGGAGACTGCTACGGGAACTCCCTGGATATTCGCCACGTCGTGAACCTGACCATGACGGCCAGAACTCCCCGCTTCGATCATGGATGGAAACGGCTCGCAAGCGACTGGGTCTTTTCGACGATCTACACGTTCCGGACCGGAGCGCCGCTGACGGCCGCGTTGAATCAGAGTGCCGACAATGCCCTGAACGGGTTTGTCTCGGCTGGAAACGACCCCGTTCCGCAACGGCCCAATCAGGTGCTGACGGACGTGTACGCCGGCAATGAAGGACAATCGTGCTCTCCGGCTCCGTGTGTCAGCTATCTGAACCCGAACGCCGTCGCCACGCCCGCCATTGGAACCTACGGAAACATGGGAGTGGCCAATTTTCGCGCTCCGGGATTCTGGGAGTGGGATCAGGCGATTGTCCGCCAATTCCCGCTTCGCGAGATGATGCACCTGGAATTACGGGCGGAAGCGTTTAACGTGACGAACTCAGTCCGGTTCGGGGCTCCCAATACAACTCTAAGCGGCACATATGGACAGATTACGAGCGATCAGGCCACAACCGGCGCCGGCACGGGCATCAGCGGAGGCAGTGGCGCCAGAATCATGCAGTTCGCGATTAAGTTTGCTTTCTGAGCGCCGCCGAACGCCGGGTTATCGGTAGTGCATCCCGGCTCTCCCCGCGACATAGCCGATCGCCCGCCCGGCACAAAGGATGCCCACCCAGAACAAAAGAGAAAGTGCGGCGGCCAACTTTACCCGCCGAGGCGGATCAGGCCCACCGGCGAGACCGGCCGGGGCGGCATAAACACCTTTTCGAAACACCAGCGCATGAATCGCCACGAAAGCGAAAAGCAGCATTTTGGTCCGGAAGAATGGATTGTAGTAATACTCTTCGGCTTTCGCCGCAAAGAGAACGAAGCCGCAGGCTGCCGCGATGACGAACCCGATTCGTTTTCCGGTGCGGAGGCGCCGGATGACTTCTGCAGCCGACGTGTCCGGCAAAGCCCACCCCAGCAGACGAAGATCGGTGGCCAAAATCATGGCGCCGAACCAGGAAATCGCAGTGAGATGGAGCGCCAGCACTACCGGGTAAACGTAGGCGGAGCTTCGGAAATTTGAAAACCACGTGAGGTTTTGGAGCCGGATGAGGATGGAAAGAAGCACGTCTTCTAACCGAGACCTGGAGCGACGACTGCGATGAATATGCCACCAAAGATCACACTGGCCCAAAGCAGCAGGGAAGCACCGGCGATGAGACGGGTGGACGTTTTCGACAACTTCCCTGACGGCGATTGCCGGTGAATGGTGTAGTTGAAGGTAATCGCAATCACCAGCAACGTCATTTTGAGAAGAAACGACCGGTTGAGGTAGTACATATCCGGATCGGTTGAGAAAATCAGCAATCCGGAGAAAACAGCTGTGATGAGGCCTCCGAGCGTCCACCACCGGAAAGCACGCTCGATCTGCGCCGGAGACTGCTCCAGAAAGCCGAAGCCCAGAAGACGGAAATCGACCAGCGCAATCATGCCGATCGCCAGAGCGAACCCGGCGATGTGAAAACATTCCAGCACCGGATAAGCACTCGGCGAAGTGCTGAGAGGATTTTCGATGAGCATGAACTGTGCGGATTATACAGTGGCGGCCACCAGGCGATCCAGCGCGTGACGCCGATTGTTCGTATTTGTGCCGTCGATAGGTTTACGACAACCCGTGTGGGCTGATCAGCGGGCGCTGCACTCCCACGATTCCGCCTCGTTGACGGGTCCCTTCGCATATTTCGGATACTCAGGATAGGAGCACATCGGCAGGCTACGCTCGCCCGCGGTGACCTTGATCGATTTGCCCGGGGCTGTGCCTTTCTCCACCCAATCGGTAAGCAGCGCCAGACGGTCAAACGTGTTGGGAATCGGCTTTGCCTCGAGTTTTTTCCCGTCGCCGTCTGTCGTGTAGTTCGTACCTGTGAGGCCGTGACCGGTTTGCGGGAGCACGTAGAGCCGCGCAAAACTGTCAACTTTTGATCGGCCCATCTTGTCCAGAATGGCCTGGTAGAAGTCGAGCTGCGTGCCAGGCGAAGCGAGTGTATCGTTAGTCCCGATCGCCACGATCATCTTGCCGCCGCGGCGCGCGAATGCGGAGAAATCCGGATTCGACGAATCGAGGATTTCCGACAATGCCTCGCGGCGTCCACTGTACTTGCCCCCTTCGACGTAATCCAGAGCATTGCCCTGGAGATCCTGCATCAGGAAGCCGGTCACGCCCAGCACGCCGATCCAGTTGTATGGCGGCGCATTATCGGCGGCGCCTTCCTGACTGCGAAAACGCGTATTGGCGATCAGGCCGCTGCCGCTGGGATCGGTATTCGGCAGCCACATTCCGAACGTCTTCACGCCGTTCGCCAGCGGCTGCGGGAACGAATAGCGGCTGTAGACGAATTCGAGCGTGGAGATCTGGCCGTCAGTGAGACACGCTTCTGCGCTCGTATCGGCGGGATTCGGGTCTACATTGTTTGGGCAGCGCTTAGCCGCCCACGGATGACGGCCTGTTTTACCAAGGTTCACGTCGAAGATAGCGCGACAGGCGATGTAGTTGTTGATGACGCCGTCAACCAAGCCATCCAGCTTGTCGCACTGGCGCATGAACTCGCCGCGAATGGCGTTGATCTTGGTGGAGGTCACCCAGTTGGCCTGCGGCTTTTCATGAATCCGGATCAGCGCCGGCGCCAGCATCAGCGACGAGAACCCGACGATCGGCACATTGGCGGCAACGCCGTTGTAGTCGTTCGGATAGCGCTCAGCCACGGTCAAAGCTTCCCGTCCGCCCTGGGATGAGCCGACGAAGTAGTTGAACTGCGGCTTGCTTCCGTACAACCTTTCGATCAGCACCATCGCGGCATCATGCGTCTTCTTAAACTGCATGTAACCCAGGTTGCGGATCGCCTCTTCGTTCAGCGCCCAGTCGTCGGAAGCCCCGTCACCTCTTGCGGGTCCGCGCCCGAAGCTCATCTGGTGGCCGGAGTCGCTGCCATAGGTCACGAAACCCTGGGCGAGTGGACCGCCCGCCAGCATCGGGATCATCCCGTTCATGCCTCCGCCGCCCATTTGTACGGCACGGCCGTTCCATGTGGCCGGAAACGCTGCCTGGAAGTTGATCGGTTTCGCGGTGGCGGCATGGTCCACCGGCGCCATCGAGCCATTCACGCTACACCATGCCGCAGGATTTCTCCCCGGCGGATTCCAGCGAGGCGCGCTGAGCGTAATACCGGAGACGGGCTGGCCGATGGCCGAAACCGGGATGCTGTCGCCGAGTTTCGCGGCGCTACAGTCGGCTTCGGTGATGGTTCGCGGGACATCCGCAGCCCGCGCGCTGACACTGGCCGAACAGAACACCGCGACTGAACCTGAATACAGAAGAAACTGCCAGGCAGCGTGTTTCATCGGGCTATTTGAATCCTTTCTTCTCAACGTGCCATTTCGGATCCTGGCAGAGGCCGCAGTTCGCGCCGAGGAACATCCAGGCGGCGTCTTTATCGCCCTTAAATTGCCAATCCAGCAGAGCAACGGCGACTTTGCCAAAATCCCCGCCGTCTGGTTGCGTATAAGTGCCTCCGTGTCCGACGCCGTCTTTGTATGCGCGGAACGCAGGTACTTTGGTAATGCGTCCGAAATCGTCGTTGCTGTTTGCGAAAGCGATGTCGGTAGAATCGCCTGAGATGTAGAACACCGGTGTGTGCAGCTTCTGCAGCTGCTCTTTGGGTACGTCCTCGGTGAGCCCTGCGGCGCCATTCGGGGGAGTAACGAAAAGCCCGCCGCTCCAGTTCACCACGAGCTTGATACGGGGATCCGCGGCAACCGCGAGCGCCTGAATGCCGCCGCAGGAGTGGCCCATCACCGCAACTTTCGAAGTATCGATCCTGTGGTAAAACTGGCTGTCCCTGCGCGCGTTCTCAGCGTCCGCCCAGTTGATGGCATCGATCAGCTCCGAAGACTTCGTGGCCGGGCCTCTGCCCGGATTTCCCGCGCCGCGGCCCGCGCCAGGTTGGTCGCCCGGATTGCCGGCGGGTCGTGGCGCCTGCGGTGGCCCGGTCGCAATCGCCAGAAACCCGTACGAGGCGATTTCCCCGAGGAAGTTTTTGTAGAAGGCGCCATTATTCGAGCAGCCCCCCTCTCCCCAGGCAATGATCGGAAGTTTCCGCCCGTGGAGTGCAGCCAGATCTTTGGGCCTGTAGATCGTGTGTGTCGGCAGGCCCGGATACTGCTCCATCACTGCGGGGAAAGGGCCCGTACCTTCCTGACCCCACATGCACGAGGCCAGGAAAACCACGGCGAGCAACGTCTTCGTCATGTCAACTCCTTACGGCTTTCGCCTGAATTACGGGGTTTGCTTGAACAGAGGTATGCGATGACGGCGGCCATTCTCGCCTTCCTCACATTCGTCCTCTAAAATCTGAACTCCCTTTTGCAGTCGCAGTGGCATTCGAATCTTCCACGGCCGCGTGAACACCATCGGATCCTCGATGGTGGCTTCGTACGTCAGCGTGTCTGGGTTCGAGCGCGTGTAGCGCTCCGTGACATGCAGTTGGTCACTGTGATAATCCCCTGCGGCGTCAAGCCACGTGGTGTCGCTGAAACTGGTGACGTCCGCTACGAGCGCGTTGCCTTCCCAGTGGCCGCGTGAATCGCCCATTGCGTATCCGAGCCCTTCGTTATGTTTGCTCCTGTCCAGATAAATGATTCGGTAGGCGTGGACGTCCTGATAAACGATGTACGCGCCGTGATCGTTCTGGAAGATCTGAAAAGGAGACGCCACGTAAACGGCGCGCGGCACGCCGGGCTGAAAGCATCTGGTTTCAGGATCGGCCGTGGCGCGATTGGCGAAATTCTGTTTCTGGATGGCGCGGGCTTCGGGGCGATAAGGGATTTTACCGTCAGGCGGATCGACAATCACATGGGCGCGTTCGAGAGATGCATCCGCATGATTCTCCGCCATCCAAACGCCCCGCAGATCCGCGGCGTGACCGATTGCGGCGGCGAAGAGGCTGGCAAAGAGAACGCGGCTATTTCTTTGGCGTGCCCGGATAATGAATCTCACTCCGCTCTCCCTCGACGCAGTCGTATTCAATCAGCTCGGTACCCGCAGGTTGGCGTCGCAGTGGAATGCGCAGCGTCCACGGCAGCGAGTAAACCGTCGGATCCTCGACGCGAGCCTCATAGATGATCGTGTCGGGCGCGGTCATCGTGTATCGCTCCACGACGTGTTCGTTCTCATCCACGATATTTCCCGACTGATCCAGCCACGTCCGACCATTGAAACCGTTGACATCCACTACCAGCGTGTCGCCCTCCCAAAGCCCCCGGGAATCTCCATTCCAGGAGCGATAGTTCTTCAGATGCGGAGGGCCATCGAGTGGAATGATGCGCAGGCTGTGCTCCGTTTCGGAAAGCAGGACGACGTCGTGGCTGTCCTCGACGATCTCGATCGGAAACGGCGGCACCAGCAGACGCGGCACGCCATGCGTATGGCAGTGGCCGGTCGGGTCGCGTTCACGATGCACGTGATTGTCGTTCGCCTGCTTCAGTGCGGCCGGCAGATAGGGCAGCTTTCCGTCGGGCGGATCCACAATTACAGACTTTCCGCCCGGCTCGTTATAGAACGCCTCCTGGCCTTCGATGTTGAACGCCGCCACGATCGCGGAGTTGCGCCAGATACCCTGCAGATCCGGATGCCCGTCGGCCTGCCGCGGCGGTTCGAACCTCGTGGACTGCCCGAACGCCGCCAGCGAAATCAGAAACAGCGAAAGTCTCATCTCAAACCTCTGCCAGCATATCTTGCCCGGGCGGCGCCGTCAACGCGATTCATACCAGTTGACCGGTATGAATCGGTAGTCGCAGCATTCATCGAAACAGCCTCGGCGCAAAGTCAGCCAGATATTTGCGCCACACTGTCCACGTATGCGCGCCCTCGCTCTCGATCCATACATGGTGGATTCCAGCTTTCTCCAGAGACTCATGGGAACGCTTAACGCTCAGAAAGAAGCTGGTGTCGTCCTTTCCGATGCCGATCCACAGCAGCCGGAGCTGTTCGTTCGCATTCGCAAGCTTTCCGTCGTAGTCGCGGACGGGATCGAGATTCCCGATAGCGGGGCTGAATAGTCCGATCGACGCAAAGAGGTCCAGGTGATGGAGCCCGATCCGCATCGCCTCCGCGCCGCCCATGGAGAGACCGGCGAGCGCCCGATGTTCGCGGTCCGCAAACGTGCGGAACCTGCGATCGATCGTCGGGATCAGATCCCGGCTGACCACTGAGTCGAACTCGGCGAATCGATTGTCAAGCATCCACCGCTCATGATCAGCGAGAGCAGTAGCCGGGTCCGGCGCCGTGCCGTGCTCGTTCACGACGATCATCGGCACGGCTTTCCGCGCCGCGATCAGGTTATCCAGGACGAAGTTCTCGTGGCCCTGATTGGTCCATCCGCTTTCGTCCTCGCCCATGCCGTGCTGCAGATAGAGAACCGGATAGCGTGTACTCGCGTCTTTGTCATAGTCGGGCGGCGCGTAAACGAAAATGCGCCGCCATTTGTTCGTTGTCTTCGAGAAGTACCACTCGATGCGCACCGCGCCGTGCGGCACGTCTTTCACCGCGAAGAAGTCCGACTCCGGACTGGGTATCTCGATTCCGCTGCTCTGCCGCAGCGCCCCGAAAAAGGTCTGGCTACCCGGATCGGTGGTGGCCAAGCCGTCTACCACAACCGAGTAATAGTGGAAACCCGGCGCAAATGGCTTCGTCCGCACGGTCCAGAAGCCGTCATCGGATTTGGTTAGTTTGTACTCGCCGATCGTTACTTCCTTCGCGTTGGCGGCTTTGATGCGAAAGATGACACTGTTGTCCGGCAGAATTCGCGGATACTGCGCTCCAATTACGTTGGACGGTGCGGGCACACCATCCTGCGCCAATGCCGGCGCCGCGATGGAGAGCAGCAGAAGAATTCGTTTGCTCATTTGCCACGGGACGCGGCCATCAGATCCAGAATGCCATTGACAATCGCGCCCTCCGCGCATCCCGGCTTCAAGCGCGAGGAAAGCACTTCGAACGTATCCATCCCGTACGCGGCATCATTCGGAATGTATCCGGACCGCGCCATTCCGTTGGTCAGCGTGGCCATCATCGTCCATGCATACGGCGATTCCTTCTTGAGCCGCTGAGCGATCAGGTTGAACACCTCCGCGTTCACCCCACCGATCGCAATATCGCCGATGCGCAGCAGGTCGAGTTTGATCTCGACCGGATCGGCATCCTTGTATGTGCCCTCGAACCCCGCGCGTCCGTCATTGGTGCGTGTCCGGCCAGGGCAGCTGACAGTCTTCACGCCCCCGTAAATCTGCACGTTCGAATCGGTTCGTTCCATGCCGCGCATTACGTGCAGCACCTCCTCGCCCAGGAACTGCCCCATGGAAACAATCATCTGCTTCTGCTGATCCATGAGTTTGATGACCTCAGGGTCCTTCTTATTGAGGCCCTGACCGCCGGGCGGCATCGCGTTGCTGATGTCGATTCCGCGCTTTGCATAGTCCTTGATGCGAATTTCGCGCAGGTCGAAAGTCTGCTGGAAATAGATCGGATTCTGATCGCCCGCGGCCCCGCTCGACCAGAGCGCCACGACCTTGTTGTCCAGCGAGTCTTCTATGTATTTCGAAGTCGTGCCTGGTGCGTCGGCGCTAACCAGATCCAGCTGGCCGACAGTCACGGCGTGCATCGCGTAGTTGTAATAAACGGCGATCGGCTCGCCGGTCAGGGTTTCGAACTTTATCACCGCGACCGTTTTGTCGGATGGCCCCTCGTAGTTCGGCCCTTCCCACCAGCGCCTGGTTTTCGGATCGATGATGTTGCGATTCACGTTGATGTACGAAACTCCGGTGCCGTATCCAACCCGCGCCGGTGTAAGTCGTTCCTTCGCCATTCGCACCGATTCGACAATTTTGCGGACGTAATCCGGCCCCGTCTGCCCTGGAACGCTGTGCGTGTGGGTCGCTGTCAGGAGTATGTTTCGCGCCGATATTCCGAGGTCTTTCTCCACCTGCTGGCTGACGCCGTTCCAGACCGCATCAGGTATCGCGCCCGCATCCACACTGATCAAAGCCGCGCTGGCACTGCCGTTGTCAATAACGATCGCCCGCGAATACAGATGGTCGAGGATGCCGTCGTATGTCTTCGGCAATTCGCTCGCTGACGGAGTCACATCCACTTTTGCAGCACCCGCCCGGAGCGGCGTATTCTGGGCATACGCCGCTCCGGGCACTCCGAAGGAGATGACGATCAATGCGGTCGCAACCGATGTTTTCATGAGTTTGATTCTCCCTGGTCAACCGCGCCGGTGAGTGCGAGTAGCCCTACTGCTCCTGGCGCTTCTGGTTCTCCATAAACACGTCGCAGACCTGGCGTCGCAGACCCTCTTTGGCGACCGGCCCGGCATCGGTGAAGTCCATATATGCGCGCGCGGTTGCATCGAACTTCGGCCACTTCACGAGTTGTCCGCCGTTGGGATCGCCGGTTTTGGCGAAGTTGGTCCAGTATCCCTGCATCTGCGGCGCGTATTGCTGATCCGAGTCGTCGTATTTACGCATATTCTGCCAAACGGACAGCGTGCCGAAGATAAATGGAATCTCAGAGGCATGCGGTGCGCCCAGCGCTTCCTTCCCGTGCACCGTACGCGAGAACTGATACTCGTAGCCGCGATTCCCCGCGGCAGTGTGCCAGGTGAGTTCCTGAACCGTGCCGCATCGGAACGAATTATCCGTGGTGAACTGCAGCATCACGGTTCCATTCTCGGGATCGGGCTGAGGTTCGTTCGCGCCATTCAATCCATACGCAGCCAGGGCACGATCCGCAAGAGGCCCGTACCGTTCTGAAATCAGCTCGCGGATATCGCGAGGCACGCTGCGCGGCTGCATCTCCTGCGAATTATTCCCGATCAGCAATGCCACCTTCTGCTCGCGGCCTTCGGCGTAGACTTTCGCTGCGGGTTCCGTGAGCACCCAGCCGTCCACGTTAATTCCCAATCCCGGACCTCCCTGCGCAGCCTTCGCCATCAGCTCGGTGTCGGGAAGTGCGCGCAGTTTCGCCAGCGACTCCTCGCTACTGAAGCCCAGCCTTGCAGCGAGTTCTACGCCTCTCTTCTCCGCTTCGGCCAGGGAAGGCTGAGCGCCCACCGGACCACTCTGAGCCATCACCCTCACGAATAGTCCTTTGCTCAGGGGCGAGGCGATCAGCGCATTCACATCGCTGGCGCCTGCCGATTCGCCGAAGATCGTGACGTTCGCCGGGTTGCCACCGAACCTGGCGATGTTTTCCCGCACCCAGTGCAGGGCCATGATCTGATCGGCCAGCCCGTAGTTTCCCGCGGCGTGGTGGGGAGACTCTTTGGTGAGTCCGGGATGAGCGAAGAAGCCGAAGACGCCGAGTCTGTAATTGACATTCACCACTACTACGCCGTGGCGGGCCAAAACTTCACCGTTGAACAGAGCTTCCACTCCCGATCCCGCGGTGTTTCCGCCACCGTGAATCCATACCATGACGGGGGAGGAGGACTTCACCGGCCACGTCGGCGTCCATATGTTCAGCTGCAGGCAGTCTTCGCTGTGCGACAGCTGCTTGTTGTCGTTCTGATTGCACATAGGCCCAAAGGCGGTCGCATCACGGACGCCGGTCCAGGGTTTCGCCGGAAGCGGCTCCCGCCAGCGGAGCTCACCGATGGGCGGTTGTGCGAACGGGATGTTCCTGAAAACCGCCACTCCATCGGCGGTCAGGCTGCCTCGAAGCTCGCCGGTGCTGATCGAAACGACCGGATTAGAAGCCGCCTGCGCCGACATCGCTGGCATCGCGGCTTGGCCCAGGCACAGGATACAAGCCAGAGTGCCTGATTTGTTTACGGATTTCATCGGTCTTCCTTCCTTACCGCACCACTTGTTCGATCGCGGCAGCGGCGATCGGCGCCATAATTTTGTATCCGTCCGCGTTGGGATGCAGCCCGTCATCGGAAACAGCGTCCTTCAGCCATCCCTTCTCGTCAGCAAGAGGGGTGAAGTAATCCACATACGTCGCATTCACGCGCGCAGCGTAGTCCTTCATCCAGGCGTTGAGCTTTAGGAT